>WNGP01006433.1_pt1 | contig 11746 bp, 7 predicted proteins | sample 5407671 | NCBI WGS metagenome assembly WNGP01 (sample SAMN13153381, study PRJNA577476) | soil metagenome | isolation source: 40 cm soil or saprolite under Garry oak tree replicate 2 | place: USA:California | collected 2016-06-15 | reverse complement strand
CTCGTCAACGCCGACGACCCCGGCAGCACGGTCACCCGCGCGGACCTGGAGAACGCGTTCGTGGAGTTGCTCCTGTCGGCCGGAGTGGTGCTGGTTCTGGCTGAGCACGAGTACCGGCTGACTGAAGCCGTAGTTGCAGGTCGCTGAGCGGTCAGCGGGGGGAGGCTGACACAAAGGGGGGATTGATGATGGACACGAGGATGAAGGTCGCAAGATGCATCTCGATCGCGTGCGTCGCGCTCGCTGGCTCGGCTCTCGCCCTGGCCTGCAGTAGCTCGGCAGTACCAGTTCACGCACATCAGGGCGGTCAGGGCCAGGCTCAGACGTACACGTGCTGGTATCTGGACAGCTCAGGCTACGTCGCCGTGCGGGACCAGCAGGCCAACCTGTCGGCCGCCACGCTGGCGTGTAAGCAGAGTTTCAACGACGGCAGCGTTGATGACGTGTACACGACGTTGCCGTCGTTCTGGGAAGTCTCCGCGACGTGCAGTGCACTCAGGGCGGCAGACGGTGGCTAAAGGACGGCCACAGCCGGTCAGCAAGCGCAAAGCCTACGGTGGGCCGGCCGTGACCCCAGAGCCCGTCAGTCCTTGCGCTGGCGGGCTTTCTAATGAGGCGAGGGGCCAGTCAAGGCTCGTGCGTCCCAACTCGGCAGGCTAGCTCCCGTTAGCACATGTGGCATTGTCGTCAAGCACGGCCATGAACTGGCCGGCCAGCACGATGGCCAGGACAGCCGCCGGCCGCACCGCTCGGGCGCGCGAAGCGCGCCGGCGGACAGGTCGCGGCCGGTCGCGGCCGGCCGGGCGCGGGCCCGCGGCCGGCGGGAGCGAGGGCGCGGTGGCATGAACGGGGGTCTGCGTCATGTCACCTAGCCTGCGCGCTCGGCTAACCTGTTACCAAGAGCCTGCTTATCCTGGTACTAGCGCTACCTGGCAAGCCCGGCCGAACCAGGCGAGGATGGGGTCATGACGACGAGCACGCCGAGCGCGAGCTGCACCCGCAGGGCCGAACTCGGGTCATTCCTGCGCAGCCGGAGGGAACGGATCACCCCGGAGGACGTCGGCCTCCCGCCGGGCAGCAGGCGGCGCACCGCGGGCCTGCGCCGCGAGGAGGTCGCGATGCTGGCCGGCGTCGGCGTGACCTGGTACACCTGGCTGGAACAGGGCCGTCCGATCAATGCGAGCACCCAGGTGCTCGACGCGGTCGCTCGCACGCTCATGCTCGACCAGCCGGAACGCGAGCACCTGTACCGGCTCGCCGACGTGCCCGAGGCGGCGGCCGCGGCCGAGGCGGCGGCCCAGATCGCCCAGGTCGCACCCGAGTTGCAGCGGATACTCGACGGGCTGACCACGCTGCCCGCCAGCATCATGAACGAGCGCTTCGACGTGCTGGCCTGGAACCGCGCCTACGCCGCGCTCTTCCCCGGCGTGGTCAGCCAGCCGGTCTGCGAGCGGAACACGCTCTGGCTGTCGTTTACCTACTCGCCGTGCTGCCATCCCTACCTGAACCGCGACGAGCAGCTTGCCACGCTCGTGGCCCAGCTCCGCGGCGCCTACGGGCGCCACGTCGGCGAGCCGGCCTGGACCAAGTTCGTCCGCAGGCTCCAGGCCGCCAGCGGAGACTTCACCCGGCTGTGGGCGCAGCACGAGGTCGCCAGCCCGGCCAGCTACCTCAAGGTCTTCCGGCACCCGGCTCATGACCGGCTGTTCATGACGACGACCTCGTTCGGCATCCACGCCGCTCCCGGCACCCGCATGGTGGTCTACACCCCCGCGGACGAGGCGACCGGCGCGGCCCTGGCCAGCCTGATCGCGGGCCAGGGCGCCGATGCCCGCTACCCCTGCTGGCCCGAGCACCGCAGGCAGCGCGAGACCGCGACGCTCGCGGGAGCGGCCACCGGGGTCGCGACAGCGTAGCCCGAGGCCCGCCGGCGGGGAGACCTGGCCTACCCTGTGCGGCATGGCCACCCGCTGCCGCGCAACACGAGCCGATCGACATCCACACCACCGCGGGCAAGCTCGCCGACCTGGAGAAACGACGGCACGAGGCGATTCACGCCGGGTCGGCCCGCGCGGTCGAGCGGCAGCACGCCAAGGGCAAGATGACCGCGCGGGAACGGATCGACTACCTGCTCGACCCCGGCTCGTTCACCGAGCTCGACGAGCTCGCCAGGCACCGGGCGCACGACTTCGGCATCGCGCACTCCAGGCCGTACGGCGACGGGGTCGTGACCGGGTTCGGCACCATCGACGGCCGGCCGGTGTGCGTGTTCAGCCAGGACTTCACGGTGTTCGGCGGCTCGCTCGGCGAGGTGTTCGGCGAGAAGATCGTCAAGGTCATGGACCACGCACTGAAGGTCGGCTGCCCGGTCATCGGCATCAACGACAGCGGCGGCGCCAGGATCCAGGAGGGCGTGGTCGCGCTCGGCCTGTACGCCGAGATCTTCTGCCGCAACGTCATGGCCTCCGGGGTGATCCCGCAGATCTCGCTGATCATGGGACCCTGCGCGGGGGGCGCGGTCTACTCCCCCGCGATCACCGACTTCACCTTGATGGTGGACAAGATCTCGCACATGTTCATCACCGGGCCTGATGTGATCAAGACCGTGACCGGCGAGGAGGTCAGTTTCGAGGACCTCGGCGGCGCACACGCGCACAACGCCAAGTCCGGCGTCGCCCACTACCGGGCCGCCGACGAGCAGGACTGCCTGGACTTCGCCCGCGAGCTGCTGTCCTACCTGCCGTCGAACAACCTCGAGGAGCCGCCGACCGTCCCGTCCGGCCTCGACGCCGAGGCGGTCTGCGAGCTGACCGAGTCCGACATCGAACTCGACACGGCCATCCCCGCCTCGGCGAACCAGCCATACGACATGCACCGGGTGATCGAGCACATACTCGACGACGGCGAGTTCTGCGAGGTCCACGCCGACTTCGCCAAGAACATCGTCTGCGGCTTCGGCCGGGTCGAGGGCACGTCGGTCGGCGTCGTGGCCAACCAGCCGATCCACTTCGCCGGCTGCCTGGACATCAACGCCTCGGAGAAGGCCGCCAGGTTCGTCCGCACCTGCGACGCGTTCGGCATCGGCGTGCTGACGTTCGTCGACGTCCCCGGCTTCCTGCCGGGCACCGACCAGGAGTGGGGCGGGATCATCAGGCGCGGCGCGAAGCTCATCTACGCCTACGCCGAGGCGACGGTACCCAAGATCACGATCATCACGCGGAAGGCCTACGGCGGCGCCTACGACGTCATGGGCTCCAAGCACCTCGGCGGAGACATCAACCTGGCCTGGCCGACGGCCCAGATCGCGGTGATGGGCGCGCAGGGCGCGGTGAACATCCTGTACCGGCGGGAACTGGCCGGCGCGGCCACCGCGGACGAGCAGGCCGTGATCAGGGCCGACCGGGCGACCGAGTACGAGGACACGCTGGCCAACCCGTACATCGCGGCCGAACGCGGTTACGTCGACGCCGTGATCCGCCCCGCCGAGACCCGCCCGGCGGTCATCAGGGCCCTGCGCGCCCTGCGCACCAAGCGCCAGACCCTCCCGCCGAAGAAACACGGCAACATCCCGCTCTAGCTGGCGCCGCAGCTCGCGTCGAAGCCGGCGCCGAAGCTCGCGCCGCAGCCGGCGCCGACCCGCGTGCCGAGCGCACCGCGGGCACTCGCCGCGGCTCTCGCGGACGGCGACGTGCCCACGCAGGTCCGCGTCAGGGCGGAAATCGGGGCAGTGCCGGGACGATTGGTCCTCGGGCCGCGACACCCTGCGGCATTGCCGACTAGAGTCGAAGGGACATGACTGACTCCGAAGCCGCGCTCCCGCTGCTGTCCCGGTACGCGATCATGGTGGACGTCGGGTATATCTACGCGTCCGCCGGCGAGCTGCTGTTCAGCGCCTCCTCGCGGCGCGAGTACCGCGTCGACGCCGACCGGCTGATCGCCGCGCTGATCAAGCAGGCCGACGACCAGGTGCGCGGCCAGCTACTGCGGGTGTACTGGTACGACGCCGCCAGGGACCGGGTTCCGACCTTCGACCAGCGCGTCATCGCCCAGATGCCGCTGGTCAAGCTGCGCCTGGGCAACCTGAACGCGCGCGGCCAGCAGAAGGGCGTCGACGCCCAGATCAGGGCCGACATGGAGGCGCTGGCCAGGCACCGGGCGATCACCGACGCGATCCTGGTGGCCGGCGACGAGGACATGGTGCCCGCGGTCGAGGCCGCCCAGGCGTTCGGCGTCCGGGTGCACCTGTGGGGCGTCGAGCCGCCCTACGGCACCAACCAGGCCGAGCGGCTGGTCTGGGAGTCGGACACGGTCGAGGTGCTGGAGCGCGCGCGCATCGAGCCGTACTTCGCGCCGCAGCCGACCGCCGACAGCGCGCACGCGGGCGCGCACGGAACCCTGCACGCCAGGTCCGACCACTCTCCCGCGACGTCAGGGATCAGCGTCGGGCAGATCACCGCGCCGTCGCCGGCACAGCTCTTCGGTGACAAGAACCCGTTCCGCTCGCACGCCAAGCAGAACTCGACGGGTCACGTCAACGCCCACCTGGCCACGGCCAGGCTCGGCCCGTCCCGCGAGCGGGTCGAGGAGGCGGGCGAGCACGTCGCCCAGAAATGGATACTGACCCGCGGCGAGGACAACATCCGCGACCTGCTGCCCGGGCCGATCCTGCCCCCGGTGATCGACAAGGAACTGCTGGTGGATGCCGAGAAGGAGCTCGGGCTCTCGCTGCGCTCGTACCAGGAGGCGCGGGAGTGGCTGCGCGACGCGTTCTGGGCCCGGGTGCACAGGCAGTTCGGCGTCGGCGTCGGCAAGTCGAGGAACTGACGCCGCCGGCGGCTCAGGAAACCCGCACCCGATATGCCTAACGAATCGTCCGGCGCCGGTCCCGCCGGGCAGGCCGGCGCCGTCACGCCGAACTCGGCCGGACCTCCCGCGCCGCCCCCGGCCGCCGCAACCCCGCGCTCCGATCCGGCCGGAAACGACCGGCCCGTGCTATCGGTGCTCCGCGGCGAGCCGACCGAGGCCGAGCTGGCCGCCGTGATCGCGGTCCTGGCCGTCGCCTCGCGCGCGGCAGCGGCACGCGCCGGCCCGCCGACACCGGCGGGTGCGAGCCGTTCGGCCTGGTCAGCACCGTCCCGGCGGCTTCGGGAAAGCCTCTCGCCCGGCCCGGGCGCGTGGCGGCGCAGCGCCTTTCCTCGCTAACCGAGCGGGCCGCAGCCGCGGAGAAGGGAGGGCATGGTGCGCAGCCCCGTGCCGTGCAGGCGCCGCGCGCTCGCCGTCGCCGTCGCGCTGCTCGCGGCGCTGACCGGATGCAGCGGCCAGGGCGGATCTGGTCATCACTCCGGGCCGGTCCCGTCGTCGGCGAGCCCGGCCGAGCGGGTCACCGGGCCCGCGTCGTACCTGTACCTGGTGCCGGCCGCCGGCGGTGCGCCGCGGCCGCTGCTCAGCCCGTCGCAGGCGGCGAGGCTGGTGTCGGTCTCCGACCCGGTGTGGTCACCAGACGGCCGCGAGATCGCCTTCACCGCCGAATGCTCGACGTGCACGCCCAGGCTGTACGCCGTGTCCTCATCCGGGCGGCACCTGCGCGAGATTCCGACCGGACCGGGCGGCGTCCACTCGCCGGCCTGGTCCCCGCGCGGCGACGCGATCGTGTTCTCGCGCCAGCGCGGTGAGGACGAGTTCATCGTGGCCGTCAGCCTGCGGACGCATCGGGTCCGGGTGATCAACAGCGAGCCGGAGACCGCCGACAACAGCGATAGCACTCCCGCGTGGTCGCCGGACGGGAAGCAGATCGTCTTCGCCAGGGAACTGCACCACGAGGACGTCACTCTGTGGCTGGTGCCGGCCGCTGGCGGATCCCGGCGACCGCTCATCCGCCACGACAACGCCTTCGACCAGTCGCACCCGCAGTGGTCGCCGGACGGCAAGCACGTGGTGTTCATGCAGGCGACTAACCAGTCCGTGACCTGGGACCTGTACGTGTTCGACACCGCGACGGGGAAGGCCAGCAGGCTCACCAGCGATCCGCACAACGAATTCGATCCCGCCTGGGCGCCGGAGGGCAGGAGAGTCGTGTTCGCGAGCGACGCGGCGCGCAGCGCGGGATTCAGGTCCCTGTACGTCATCGGGACGGACGACTCGGGCCTGCGCCGGCTGACGAACAGCCCGGCGGACGACGCGATGCCGTCCTGGTCGCCCGACGGCACGCGGATCGTCTTCGTGCGGCGGCCCACGATGCGGGCGTGACCGAGCCGGCGACGCAGCAGCCCGCCGCGTCCCGCCTCAGCCCTGGTAGGTGACGACGAGCTGCGGCGGCACCGAACCCTCCCGGCTCGAGAACGCTACCGCGGTCGTGTTGCTCTCGATCATGGCCATGCTGAGCAGGCCGTTCCCGTTGATAAGCGACGAGACATTCACAGACGTCAGCGTGTTGCTCGTGAAGCCTCCCGACTGACCGGCATCCGCCGAGCCGATCGGCGGGGCATTGTTCCAGTCGATCGCGGACTCGGTCCACGTGTTGTCGGCCACGCCCCTGACCGAGTACCCGGTGCTCCCCGAGGATGTGGCGTACACCTTCAGCGTCAGGCCCGTGATCGGTCCCGGGACCGAGCTGAGGTCGAACTTCAGGTAGCTGTAGACGAGCGGCGAGCCGTCGATCCGCAGCTGCGTGGACGTGCCGTGCATGGCGGTGGGATTCGAGGAGTCGATGTACGAGTCCGCGACCGGGTTCAGCGTGATCGTCTGCAGGTTCGATGACGGCGTGGTGACCGAGGCGCCAGCCGACTGCGCGGAGTGGTTCCCGGCCGCATCGAACGCGTCGACCGTGTACGTGTAGGTGGTCGACGCCGCGACGGTGGCATCGGAGTAGGCGGTCGAGGTCGGCCCGGTCGTGGCGATCGCGGCGCCGTTGCGGTAGACCGTGTACCCCGCCACGCCGACGTTATCGGTGGAGGCGTTCCAGCCGACGTTCACCTGGCTCGCGCTGGCCGCGGTGGCCGTCACCCCGGCGGGGGTGGTCGGCGGCTGGGTATCGCCCTGGCTGGGCGTTGTCACCGTGGCCGTGTTGGAGGCCGGAGACACATTCCCCGCCGCGTCGTAGGCGTAGACCGTGTAGCCGTAGGTCGTGCCCGCCACGGTGGTGGTGTCCGAGTAGCTGGTTCCCGCGGTGGAGGCGAGCAGAGTGCCGTTCCGGTACACCTTGTAGCCGGTCACGCCGACGTTGTCGGTGGACGCGGTCCAGGCCAGGTTCACCTGGCTCGAGCTGACCGCGGTGGCCGTCAGGTTGGCCGGAGCGGTCGGCGGCGTGGTGTCCGAGGCAGGACCATGGCAGGCCGTCGTCCCCGAGTCGGTGAACGTCTTGCCCGCCTCCGGCACGAACTGCCAGTCGTAGCCGGTCGGGTGCAGGGTGAGGTCGAGGACGCCGAACGTGTCCGCATTCCTGACCTCGCTGTTGGCCGCGACCGACACGATGCCCGTGTGGTTGGCCCCGCCCGAGCCCACGAGGAGTTCCCTGATCCCGCGGGACGTGTCCAGGGTCCCGGACGGCGTCTGCGGCGCGAAGCGCTCGTAGGTGTGATCGTGGGCGCTGAGGATGAGGTCGGCGTTGTTGTCGTAGAGCAGCTGCCAGAACGCCTTGGAGTTGTTATTGGCCCGGCCGCCCGAGCTGAACAGCGGGATGTGCCAGTAGGCGAGCGTGCAGAAGTTGGTGTGCGTCTTCAGGTCGTTCGCCAGCCAGATCCCCTGGGGCGACGTCGCCGAGCACCCGCCCGCGTCGCCGCAGTTGGAGTTGAGCGCGATGATGTGCCAGGTTCCGATGTCGAAGCTGTAATACCCCTGCCCGGGCTGCCCGGCGGCGGACCCGAAGTAATTGAAGTAGCCGCTGGCGCCGGCGTTCGAGGCGTCGCAGCCGGTTCCGCCGGAGGTCAGGTACTCGTGGTTGCCGACCGCGGGGTGCGTGATCGATTTCACCCTTCCCCAGCTCAGGTCATAGGACTGGAGAAATGCCTGGTAGCCGCCGCAGTAATACTGGTTGTCGCCGAGATCGAGGACGGCCGCCAGGTTCGCGTTGACGAGCAGGTTGGAGGTGTACAGCTGGCGGCACGAGTTCGCCGAGCCATTGCCGCCGTTGAAGTTCGAGTTCGACGGATCGCAGGCGATATCGCCGGCCGCGGCGATCACCGGATCGGTCACGGCGGTCTGCTGCCGGGCCGCGGCAGCGGCGCTGACCGGCCGCGACAGCGCCGGCATCATGCCGGTCGTGCCGATTAGTGCCAGCCCAGCGATGACGGCCCAGCGGCGCGCGCCCTTGCTCGCCCACGGCGCGCCAGGCCGTCTGCCGCTCCTGAAAAGGCCCACCCCGCTGTGGACACCAAACATGGATTCCCCCCTCGCCCATGGAAGCCATGCACTGGCCCGCAGTATACGCTTCATCTCCCGTAATGCGATAGCAGCGTCGAATAACTGTTTTGCGCGCTACACCTCCCCGTCAATGCCGCCGATGCCGCCGATGCCGTCAAATCCCCGGTGCTAGCGAAACAGGCGGGTCAGGGCTGGATCATCGACGGATCTGCCTTGACGTCGTCGTAGACGACATCCGATGTCGGTGCGGTCGAGGTATCGCCGAGCTGCAGGTAACCGATCGGCGTGGTGCCCAGCGACTGGATTCCGGTGAGCTGGGCCACGGGCGAGCCGTCCAGCCAGACCGATATCTCTCCCTGGGTGCCGTCCGCGGTGTTGACCGAGCCGAACACCTCCACCGTGTGCCAGGCCCCGCGGGACACCGCCGTCGAGCTGGTCGTCGACACACCGGTCACGTCGTCGCGCAGCCCCAGCTTGCCGCCCGAGCTCACGTACAGCGCGGCGATGGCGCCCTTCGCGGCGGTGCGCAGCCGGAGCAGGTAGGCCGAGCTGGAGCCCTGGCTGACGATGTCGAACCGGGTGGAGTAGTACAGCGACGTGAAGGTCTGCGAGAGCGCCTTGTACGCGTAGGCAGGCGCCCCCGACGCCACTCCCTCGGCCGCGAACGACCCGTCGTTGACGACCTGACTCTGCACGGTCATGGCGGCCGACGTGGTCCACCAGGACATGTCACCGCTCTCGAAGCCGTCGAAGAACGCCGTGTCGCCGGTCATCACCGTGGCCGGCCCGCTGGCCGGCGACGAGTTGCCCGCGGCGTCCCTGGCCACAACGGCGTAGGTATAGGTCGTCTTGGCCTGCGCGGTCTGGTCGACGTAGCCCGCCGGCGGCACCGAACTGGCGATCCGCGTGCCGTCGCGGTAGATGTCGTAGGCCGTCACGCCCACGTTGTCGGCCGACTCGGTCCAGGAAAGCTGCACCTGAGTCGACGACAGCGCGGTCGCCGTGAGATTGCCGGGCTGCGTGGGCGGCGAGGTGTCCTTGGTCTTCGCCTGACAGGCGACCGAGCCCGAGTCGATGGTCTTTCCCGCGGTCGACACGAACTGGTAGCCCAGGCCGGCCGTGCCGAGCGCGAGGCGCATGGCCCCGAAGTCGGTGAAGTTGGAGGCCACCAGCCGCGAGTCGGTGCTGACCTGGTTCTGCAGGCCGTGGCCGCCCGAGCCGTCGACGATCTCGGTCACACCGGTCGTGCTCGGGCTGCCGCTTGCATCCAGCGGCGTCCAGCGCTGGTAGTCGTGGTCGTGGCCATTGAGCACGAGCGTCACGTGATTCTGCGCCAGGATCTGCCAGATTCCCGGGCCGTTCTTCGGGCTGCCCTCGGGGCCGACGTTGTACACCGGCTCGTGGTAGTAGACGATCGTGCACGGCTTCTTGTTGCTGGCCAGGTCTTGTTTCAGCCATTTCGTCTCGGCCACGTAATTGCTATTCGTCGGGGTGTTGCCGATGAAGTTAGAAATATCATCTAGCGAAACAAAGTGCCATTCGTCAGCATTATAGCTGTAATAGTGCGGCACATTATTCCAGTACCACTGGTATCCGCTGATATCAGTACCCGTGTACTCGTGATTGCCGACTGCCGGGTCGCTGATCGAGTAGAACTGGCCAAACTCGCCGGCCAGGCCCGGTTGCCCATACCAGTTGTTGAACTCCATCGGCTCGCCGTTCTCGTACACGTCGCCGAGGTACAGGAACAGATTGGGATTCCAGGAGGAGATGAGGTTGACGACGTTCGTCTCGGCCGTCTGGCCCGAGGCGCCGTCGCCGACGGCCCCGACCACGAACGACTGCCCGGCAGGCGGGGCGGTCCCGGTCGAGGGCGTGAAGGTGCCCGTATTGACCGGCGGGCTGGTGATGCCGTTGCTGAAGTTCAGGGTCGCGGTTGCCTGGTCGGTCGTGAAGCCGTCCCGCATGATCGCGTCAACCTGCAGAGAGTAGGCCCCGTCGACCCACCTGGTGGAGTCCAGGGTCCAGGTATAGGGCGACTGGTAGGCCCACAGCAGGTCGGATCCGTTCAGCGTGAACACCACTTTCTGCACGCCGGGATTGGTTCCGGTCACCGAGATCGAGACCGTGACGGCCGCAGATCCGGTCACCGTCGACCCGTCGCCGGGTGCGGTGATGCACACCGTAGCCGAGTATGCGCCGCCGGCCGGGCCGCTCGTCGCGCACGATGCGGCGGCCGCGGCCGGCAATGCGGTCCACGCGACACCGGCCACGACCAGGCCCGCCATGAGCGCGGCGACAAGCCGCCGCGACCGAGCGGAGCCCAGGGCGGAGCGCAACGAAGCACCTGCGGTCATGCCTGCTCACCGTCTCCTGATCACGATAGCCACGCTGCCGCCGAGCAGCAGGATGAAGATGCAGAGGATCACAAGCTGGCTGGCGCCGGCGTGAAAGCCAGCCGGGTCGCTCGAGTTGAAGTCCTGGACCACGGGAGCCTTGGCGTGCTCGATGGCGGCGACCACCTTCAGGGCGGTCGCCCCGTACCGCTGGCTGGGCTCGATCTCGCTGTTCTCGCTGTACTCGTTCCAGCTGATCAGGCCGACCGCATCGGGCGACGAGGCGATCGCCGCGTTGAGCTCCAGCCTGAGGGTCTGGCCGCGCCTGCGCGTGATGTCCCGCTCGCCGCCGAGCAGCCTGGCGTCAAAACCCGGTGCCGCCGGCGCGATCCACAGGCCGTGATGCCGGTGAATCACCCGGGAGAACTGGACGAGCTTGGCCGCGTAGCCGGGGGTGTGCCGCGGGTCTGCCGAGGACCAGTAGTAGGCATCGCCGTCGAACAGCCGGGCGATGAGCTGATAGTCATCGGGCTGTTTCTCGGTGGCCAGGATGGTCAGCTTCGGGCGGTAGGCCCTGGAGATCGAGGTGAGCTGCTTGGTGCTGAACAGCCACGTCCCGGACCACGCGACCAGCGGCTTGCCGAAGATATTAAAGACCGGGTCGCGGGCGTAGTGCTCGGCGAGGTAGTGGAAGCTTTGCCGGATCTTGGGCATCGAGATCGGGTTGCCGTAGAAGTCACGCCCCTCGATGATGATCGACAGCTTGAAGTTGGCGGCGGCGGCGACCGAGCGGAGCGCGGCAAGCCGACGGTTAAGGGGGGGGGTGTCCTTCCAGCTCACGAGGAACCCCGTAATGCCGGATTGCTTGGCCATCTTGACCTGCTGGCGCATGATGGCGACGTCATTGGACGAGTAGCGCCCGATCAGCGGATAGTCTTTCTTCAGGCGGTTCCACGAGCTGGGATTGAACCAGATATAGAAGTACGCGAGCAGCGGGATCTGCCGCGCCGACCCGGCGGACTGCTGGCCGGCGGCAATGGGCGAGGACGCAG
>WNGP01004902.1_pt1 | contig 11746 bp, 10 predicted proteins | sample 5407671 | NCBI WGS metagenome assembly WNGP01 (sample SAMN13153381, study PRJNA577476) | soil metagenome | isolation source: 40 cm soil or saprolite under Garry oak tree replicate 2 | place: USA:California | collected 2016-06-15 | reverse complement strand
TTAGCACGCTGTTGAGTTCTCAAGGAGCGGACGCTCACCGTCAGGAGTCATCAAACTCCATCTGGGGCAACCCTGCTAACTTACCTGCGAGTCACGCGACTGTCAAGTTTGTCAGCGGATTCAGTTTTGTCGGTTACTCACTGCTACCCAGCGTAACCCTACAGTAGCCGTCGGCCCGCGTGGGCTTATGACTCGAAGAAGGGGTCTGCTGGCAGCTCCTGCGACCTGGGCCTTCCGGTTCGCAGCGGGGCCGTGTAGAACACTAGGGAACCCCGGCTACCGTGTCAAATCGGGCCCTGCCCGAGCTTCCGGACACCGACAGGTAGCAGTTTCGAGCATTTTAAGGCAGTTTGACCAAACCGGCCTCGACACCGCCGACGGTCCGCTTGCCGCGCCGCAGCACCAGGAACCTGCCGTGCAGCAGGTCGCTGGCCTGCGGCACCGCCTCGACGTCGGTCACCTTGACGTTGTTCAGGTAGGCCCCGCCCTCGCCGATCGCTCGCCGCGCGGCCGACTTGCTCGCCGCGATGCCGCACGCCACCATGAGATCAGCCACGGTCGCGCCGGTCAGTCCGACCGTGGCGTGAGGCGCCTCAGCCAGCGCCGCCGCCAGGGTGTTCTCGTCCAGCTCGCGCAGGTCAGCCTGACCGAACAGGGCCCGGCCGGCGGCCGTCGCGCTGGCCGTCTCCGCCGCTCCGTGCACCAGGGTGGTGAGGTCGTCGGCCAGCACCCGCTGGGCCATCCTGGCCGCGGGACGCTCGGCGATCTGGCGCTCCAGGTCCTCGATCTCGTCCCGGTCGCGGAACGTGAACACCCGCAGCAGCCCGGGCACCTCGCCGTCGGACCGATTCAGCCAGAACTGGTGGAATGCGTACGGGCTCATCAGCTCGGGGCTCAGCCAGATCGTCCCGCCCTCGGTCTTGCCGTACTTGGTTCCGTCCGGCTTCGTGATCAACGGCGTCGCGAACGCGTGCACGGACTCCCCGGTCACCCGCCTGATCAGGTCGACGCCGGAAACCAGGTTGCCCCACTGGTCGCTGCCGCCGATCTGCAGCGTGCAGCCGTACCGGCGGAACAGCTCGAGGAAGTCGTTGGCCTGCAGGATCTGGTAGCTGAACTCGGTGTAGCTGATCCCGCCGGACTCCAGCCTGGCCCGCACGGTCTCCCTGGACAGCATCTGGTTCACCGGGAAGTGCTTGCCGACGTCGCGCAGGAACGCCAGCGCCGACAGTCCCGCGGTCCACTCCAGGTTGCTGACCGTGAGCGCCGAAGCGGGACCCGGCTCGAAGTCCAGGAACCGGCTCACCTGGTCCCCGATGTGCTTGACCCAGCCGGCGACGACGTCGGGCGGATTCAGCACCCGCTCGGCCGACTTGCCGCTCGGATCGCCGATCAGGCCGGTCGCGCCGCCCACCAGGCCGATCGGACGGTGACCGGCGAGCTGGAGCCGGCGCATGGTGAGCAGCAGCACGAGGTTCCCGATGTGCAGGCTGGCGGCCGTCGGGTCGAACCCGCCGTACAGGGTCACCTGGCCGGCGTCCAGCGAATTGCGCAGGTCATCCAGGTCGGTCGAGACGGCGATCAGGCCGCGCCACGCCAGCTCGTCGATGATGTCGCTCACCGCTGCATACTCCCATCTCGCGGCCTCGCGGTCACTCCCGTTTCCGTCCGGCCGCCCCTGGCGCTCTATTAGAGACCAGCCACGCGCCGCCGCGGCATGTGCGGCCGGTAGGCCGACACGGCGGGCTCGCCAAGCATCCAGAACCGCCAGTGAACCTCGGCCCCGAAGCGCACGCCGACTCGGGGCCCGCGCCCGATCGACGCGGCGGGCAGCCCGGTGAAGCCCGGCGGCGACAGCAGCCGCAGCGGGCCGGCCGGGTCGCACACGTCGGCGCCGTTCTGGGCCCGGCCGACGGCCAGCGCCTGGCACAGCCGGGCCGGCCCCCTGGCTAGCTCCCGTTCGACCAGCGCCCCGGCGCCGGCCCGCGACCCGCTGGCACCGCGCCGCGACCGGGCCACCTCGGCGCCCGCGACCACCCGGCCGGCCCTGAGCAGGACGGCGGCGGCCTGTCCGGCGGGCTGGCAGACGAGGTTCACGCAGAAGTGCATCCCGTAGGTGAAGTAGACGTACGCGTGCCCGGGCTCGCCGAACATGACGGCGTTGCGTGCCGTCTGCCCGCGGAACGCGTGCGAGGCCGGATCCGACTCGCCGCAGTACGCCTCGACCTCGGCGATCTCCGCCGCCACCAGCCCGTCCTCGGTCTCATGCGCGAGCACCCGGCCCAGCAACTCGGGCGCGACCGCCAGCACGGAGCGCTCGAAGAACCGCCGCCCCGCCACCTCCCAGCCATCCGAATCCCATGATGGTGGTGGATCGTGGAAACCAGGCGGCTGCGGCTGCCGCGTCGTCACGCCGCGGCCCATGCCGCGTCGGCGGCCACAGTGCCCCGCAGCCCGTCGAGCTGCTCGGCGACCCGCTGCGGCGCGGTCCCGCCGGTCCTGTCCCGCGCCCCGATCGCCCCCGCCACCGAGAGCACCGACCGTACGTCGGGCGTCAAACGCGGCGACACCTTCTGCAGGTTCTCGTCGCTCACGTCGCCCAGCTCGCAGTCGTTGACCTGGCACCACACGACGAGGTGCCCCACCGCCTCGTGCGCCGCTCTGAACGGCACGCCCCGCCGGACCAGGAACTCGGCTACGTCGGTGGCGAGCGCGTGGCCCGCGGCAGCCCCGCGCGCGAGCCGTTCAGCATGAAAACGCATGGAACTGACCAGGCCGGCCATCGCCGGCAGCACGAGCAGCAGCGTGTCCACCGCGTCGAACACCGGTTCCTTGTCCTCCTGCAGGTCCCTGTTGTAGGTCAGCGGCAGGCCCTTCAGCGTCGTCAGCAGCCCGGTGAGGCCGCCGATCAGCCGCCCGGCCTTGCCCCTGGCCAGCTCGGCGACGTCGGCGTTCTTCTTCTGCGGCATGATCGAGGATCCCGTGGCGTAGGCGTCGTCGATCTCGGCCCAGCCGAACTCGTGCGACGTCCAGAGCACGACCTCCTCGCCGAGCCTGGACAGGTGCACCCCGGCCAGCGCCGCCGCGAAGCAGAACTCGGCCGCGAAGTCCCGGTCGGAAACCGCGTCCATCGAGTTGGCGGCGGGCGCGTCGAAGCCGAGCTCGGCCGCGACCGCCTCGGGGTCAAGCGGCAGCGAGGAGCCGGCCAGGGCGCCGGACCCGAGCGGGCAGATCGCGGCCCGCTTGTCCCAGTCGCGTAGCCGCGCCACGTCCCTGGCCAGCGCCTGCACGTGCGCGAGCAGTTGCTGGGCCAGCAGCACGGGCTGCGCGTGCTGCATGTGCGTCATCCCGGGCGCCGGCGTCCGCTCGACGAGGTGCCGCTCCGCCTGGTCCATCAGCGCGGTCTGCAGCTCGGCCAGCCGCGCGGCCACCTGCCTGGCCTGGTCGCGCAGGTACATCCGCAGATCGGTAGCGACCTGGTCGTTCCTCGACCGGCCCGCGCGCAGCTTCCCGCCGAGTGACCCGACCCGCTCGAGCAGCCCGCGTTCCAGCGCGGTGTGCACGTCCTCGTCGGCCGCCGACGGCCGGAACGCGCCCGTCTGGCAGTCCCGGCTCAGCTCGTCGATCGCCGCGAGCAGCCTGGCCACCTCGTCGTCGTCGAGCAGCCCGGCACGGTGCAGCACCCGCGCGTGCGCCCCGGACGCCAGCAGGTCGTAGCGGGCCAGCCGCCAGTCGAAGTGGACGCTCATCGACAGCCTGGCCAGAGCCTCGGCCGGCCCCGACTCGAACCGGCCGCCCCACAGCCGCACCGCAGACGTCCCCGGCTCGCCGCTCACAACCCCTCCCGCAGTCCGCACCATCCGTTCACCCGACAAGCTATAGCTATAACGACTCTCCCGGGTGACTCCGGTCGGCCAGGCCGACGTGTCCGCGGCGACTGGAGAGCCGCCTCAGCGGACCGCGCCCGCCTTCAGCATGGACCCGGTCAGATCCCCGCGACTGTCGCGGATGAAGCAACTTATCGTGCGATGGCCTTCGAACCAGGCCACCGAGTCGGGATAGATGAACTCCACTTTGACCGTGCGGGGCACCTTCGACCTGTTGACCACCGCGAGCCTCTTCCCGCAGCCGTGCTCGGCCTGCCCGGCCAGCGCCGCGTGCCCGGGATAGTCCCCGGGATCGGCGGCCCCGAACTGCGCGAAGACCTGCGAGTTGTGGGCGTTCCCGCACGGGACGGCCCGAACGGCCGCGAAGCCTCGCCCGAGCATGCTCAGCGACGGGCCATGGAAGCAGTCCCCCACCTGCAGGGAGAACACGTCAAGCTGGCCCTTCTTGTCGATATGGCCGGTCGCGGACGACCGGTGAGCGTTGCCGCTCAGGGCCGCCACCAGCCCGGAGACGACGATGAAGGCGACCAAGGCACTCAAGATGACCCTGGTGCGAACTGCCCGGCGGTTGCTTGGCCGCGGTGCCGGCCTGAAGGCATGGGCCGGGGTGTAGTTACCCGGCGGCGGCGCGGCCGGGAGGCTGCCCGCTTGCTGCTCGCGCAGGTAGCCGGGAACGTACCCGCCGCCCGGCGGAGGCTGGGACGGACCGCGCGGGGCGTCGCTGCCGATCCACAGCGGCCAGTTCGCCGGCGCGGGCGGCCAGTCCGGGGCGGGCTCCCACCCGGCCGGCGGCTCGAACCCGTACGGGACCGGCCACCCGGGCGCCGGATTGAACTTCAGTCCCACTGCCCGCCCTCCCGCCCGCACTCCGCTGCGAACCACCACCCTAGAGCAGCACATTTGTCACCGCTGACCGTTCATGCACTACTACGCGGGCAATTGGGGCCAGATCGCCTCAGCCCACCGCCGCCCTGCGGTCACGCTCGGCGGCGGTCTTGCTCGGCAGCCCCCACAGCTCCACGAACCCCTTCGACAGGTTCTGGTCGAACATGTCGCCGGTGTCATACGTCGCGAGCCCGTAGTCGTACAGCCCCACCGGACTGCGCCGGCCGGTGACAACGGCCTGGCCGGCGTGCAGCCGCACCCGCACGTCCCCGGTCACGTTCGTGGACGCCTCGGCCATGAACGCCTCCAGCGAGCGCCGCAGCGGCGAGAACCACAGCCCGTCGTAGGCGAGCTCGGCCCAGCGCTGGCTGGCCGTCCGCTTGAACCTGGCCAGGTCCCGCTCCAGGCACACGCTCTCGAGCTCGGCGTGCGCGGCGATCAGCGTCATCGCGGCGGGCGCCTCGTAGATCTCCCTGCTCTTGATCCCCACCAGGCGGTCCTCGACCATGTCGATCCGGCCGACGCCGTGCGCGCCGGCCAGGGCGTTGAGCTCGGTGATGATCTCCAGCGGCGACAGCAGCATGCCGTCGATGGCGACCGGCAGGCCGTCGGTGAAGCCGATCGTGACCTCGTCGGCGGGCTTGCCCGCCGACGGGTCTTCTGTGTAGCCGTAGACGTCGTCGTGCGGGGTCTCCCAGATGTCCTCCAGGTGACCGGTCTCGCAGCTTCGCCCCCACAGGTTCTGGTCGATCGAGTACGGCGACCGTGCGGTGACGTCGATCGGCAGCCCCTTGGCCGCGGCGAACTCGATCGCCTTGTCCCTGGTCATGCCGGAGTCGCGGACCGGGGCGATCGACTTCACGTCCGGCGCCAGCGCGGCCAGCCCGACCTCGAACCTGACCTGGTCGTTGCCCTTGCCGGTGCAGCCGTGCGCCACGACGCTGGCCCCGAACTCGTCGGCGACCCTGGCCAGGTGGGCCACGATCAGCGGCCTGGACAGCGCGGAGACCAGCGGATACCGGTCCATGTAGAGCGCGTTCGCCCGCATGGCAGGCAGGCAGTAGCCGGCCGCGAACTCGGCCCTGGCGTCGACCACCACGGCGTCGGCCGCGCCGCAGGCCATCGCGCGCGCCCGGATCGTCTCCAGGTCCTCCCCGCCCTGGCCGACGTCCACCGCCAGGGCTATCACGTCGGCACCGGTCTGCTCGGCGATCCATCCGATCGCCACCGATGTGTCGAGGCCGCCCGAGTAGGCCAGCACGACTCGCTGTGTCACGACTCCTCCTTGTCCTGGGTTCCCGTCGGCCGCCCGGCGGCGGCCTGTGTCTGCCTGGCGTCGGCCTGCGCCTGTCTGGCCGGCCCGGCCGTCTTGTGGTCCGTCCTGCCGCGCCGCTCGGCGAGCCGCAGCAGCAGCCTCGCCAGGTCGTCACCGCCCGCCGGATCGCGGGCCACGACCAGCACGGTGTCGTCGCCGGCCACCGTGCCGAGCACCGCGTCCATCGCGGTCCTGTCGATCATCGACGCCATGAGCTGGGCCGCTCCCGGCGGCGTGCGCAGCACGACCAGGTTGCCGCTGGCCTCGGCCGACAGCAGCAGGTCCGCCGCGACCCTGGCCAGCCCGGCCGCGGTGGCGGAGGCCGTTCCCGCGGCGAACCCGGCGAACCCGGCCTGGCCGGCCACGGCCGCGGTCGCCTGGCGCAGGGCAGCGTCGCCCGGGTCGCCGACCACCAGGTCGGCCGGGTCGGGCGGCAGGGCGTAGACCAGCGCGCCGCCCGGTCCGCGCAGCCGCACGGCGCCGAGCTCGTCGAGGTCGCGGGACAGGGTCGCCTGGGTGACCTTGACGCCGGTCGCGGCGAGCCGGTCGGCCAGGTCGTCCTGCGACCTGACCGGCTCGTCGTGCTGGGTGAGGATGGCCGTGATCTTCGCGTGCCTGGCGGCCTTGGTCGCCGGGCTGACCCGGTCGACGTGGCCCGCCGCGGTGCCGGGGTCGGCCAGGTGCGCCGCGCCGCTGCCCGGTCGCTGCATCATGCCCCCTGGCCGGCCGCCGCCGCCGCGTCCAGGATCCGCGGCAGCGCAGCGGTGAACGAGGCGGCCTGGTCAAGGCTGAGCACCAGCGGCGGGGCGAGCCTGATCGCGTCGGGCTGGACCGCGTTCACCAGGAACCCGGCCTCCCGGGCCGCTGCCTCCACCGCGGCGGCCACCGGCCCGGTGAGCACGATCGCCAGCCACAGGCCGCTGCCGCGCGGGCACGCCAGCAGCGGGTGACTGGTGGCCGTGATCGCCGCGGACAGGGCCGCCCCGACCCGGGTGACGTTGCCGAGCAGCCCGTCGCGCTCGATCGTGTCGAGCACGGCCAGCGCCGCCGCGCACGCCACCGGGTTGCCCCCGAAGGTGCTGCCGTGGTCGCCCTTGGCCAGCGCCGTCCCGGCGGCCCCGATGCCGATGCAGGCGCCGATCGGCAGCCCGCCGCCGAGCCCCTTCGCCAGCGTGATCACGTCCGGCCTGACCCCCGCCGCCTGGCAGGCGAACCAGGCGCCGGTCCGGCCGATGCCGCTCTGGATCTCGTCGAGCACGAGCAGCGCCCCGGCCGCGTCGCACGCCGCGCGCGCCGCCTGCAGGTAGCCGGGCGGGGCCGGCACGACCCCGCCCTCGCCCAGGCCCGGCTCGAGGAAGACGCCCGCGCAGTCCGGCCCGACGGCCGCCGCGAGCGCGTCCTGGTCGCCGTAGGGAACAAACCGAACATCAACCCCGAAGGGCGCGAACGGCTCCCTGATCGAGCTCTTGCCGGTCAGGGCGAGCGATCCCATGGTCCGGCCGTGGAAGCCGCCCTCGGCGGCGACGAACACCGGCCTGGCCGGTCCCTGCGCGCGGCGGACCAGCTTGACGGCCGCCTCGTTGGCCTCGGTGCCCGAGTTCGCGAAGAACACCCGGCCGTCGGCGCCGAGCAGCCCGAGCAGCCGTTCGGCCAGCCGCACCTGGCCCTCGTGCAGGTACAGGTTCGAGATGTGCGCGAGCCTGGCGACCTGCTCGCTCACGGCCGCGACGATCGCCGGGTGGGCATGCCCGAGCGCGCTGACCGCGATCCCGCCGACCAGGTCGAGGTAGGAGTTGCCGTCCACGTCCCAGACCACGCAGCCCTCGCCGCGTGCCAGCGCGAGCGGCGGAATGCCGTAGTTCGGCATCATCGCCGCCGCGTACCGCTCCCGCAGCGCGCCGGTCACGGTCGTCGTCACCAGGTCCGAGGTCGTCATGATGTGCTCCCGCTCATGCTGCCCTTTGCTCTCCGTCGGGCACGACCATCGTGCCGATCCCCGAGTCGGTGAAGATCTCCAGCAGGACGGCGTGCGGCAGCCGGCCGTCGAGCACGTGCGCCTGCGGCACGCCGCCGCGGACGGCGCTCAGGCAGGCTCGCATCTTCGGGATCATGCCGTCGGTCAGCCCGGGCAGCATCGCGGCGAGCGCGCTGACGGTCAGCTCGCTGATCACCTGCGGCGGGCGGCCGCCCTCGGCTTCCCGTGAGCCGTTCGCGGCCGACTCGGCGGCCCCTGGCGATTTCCCCGGCCAGTCCGCGTACAGGCCGGGCACGTCGGTCAGCATCACCAGCTTCACCGCGCCGAGCGCCACCGCGAGCGCCGCGACCGCGGTGTCGGCGTTCACGTTCAGCACCTCGCCCGAGTCGCTGCGCGCCACCGTGGAGATCACCGGGATCCTGCCGTCGGCGATCAGCGCACTGACCGCACCCGGGTTCACCGACTCAACCTCGCCGACGTGGCCAATGTCGACTACCTGGCCGTCCTCGGTGGTCGCCGCGACCCGGCGGGCGGTCAGAAGCTGCGCGTCCTCGCCTGACAGGCCGACCGCGAACGGCCCGTGCCGGTTGATCAGCCCGACGACATCCCTGTTCACCTGGCCGGTCAGAACCATCCTGACCACGTCCATGGCCTCGGGCGTGGTGACCCGCAGCCCGGCCCGGAACGTCGACTCCATCCCGAGCCGGTCCAGGTGCGCGCTGATCTGCGGGCCGCCGCCGTGCACGACGACCGGGCGCAGCCCGGCGTAGCGCAGGAAGACGACGTCCTGCGCGAACGCCATCCGCAGCGACTCCTCGGTCATGGCGTGGCCGCCGTACTTGATCACCACGACCTGGCCATGGAACCGTTCCAGCCAGGGCAGCGCCTCGATCAGGGTCGCCGCCTTGGCCAGCGCGCTGGCGTGGGCAACCTGGCCGGTCATGTCGAGTACGCCGAGTTCTCGTGCACGTAGGCCGCGGTCAGGTCGGTGGTCAGCACCGTGGCCGCGGCCTGGCCCGCGGACAGCTCGACGGTCACGGTCACGTCCTTCGGCCGCAGGTCGACGCCCGACCGGTCGTCGCCCGGCGCGCCGTTCCGGCACACCCAGATCCCGTTGATCGCGACGCTGACCTCGTCGGGCTCGAAGACCGCGCTGGTCGTGCCGGCCGCGGCGAGCACGCGGCCCCAGTTCGGGTCCTCGCCGGTGATCGCGCACTTGAACAGGTTGCACCTGGCGATCGCCCGGCCGACGGCGACGGCTTCGTCCTCGCTGGCCGCACCGGTCACGTCGATGGCGATGGCCTTGGTCGCGCCCTCGGCGTCGAGCTGGAGCTGGCGGGCCAGGTCGCCGCAGGCGGCCGCCAGCAGGTCGGTGAACTCGGCGGGGTCGGGCCGCACGCCGCTGGCGCCGCTGGCCAGCAGCAGGACGGTGTCGTTGGTGGACATGCAGCCGTCGGAGTCCAGCCGGTCGAATGTCGTACGCACCGAGCCGCGCAGCGCCTTGTCCAGGTCGCTGGCGGGCAGGTCCGCGTCGGTGGTGAGCACGACGAGCATGGTGGCCAGCGCCGGCGCCAGCATCGCGGCGCCCTTGGCCATCCCGCCGATCGTGTAGCCGCCGCCCTGGACGGCGCAGGTCTTGGGCACGGTGTCGGTCGTCATGATCGCGCCGGCCGCGACCGGCCCGCCCGACGCCGTCGCCGCCGCGGTCGCGGCGCCGACGCCCGCGAGCAGCCGGTCCATCGGCAGCCGCTCGCCGATCAGCCCGGTGGAGCAGACCGCGATCCGGCCGGCCTGCGCGGAGAGCAGGTTCGCCAGGAGCTCGGCCGTCTGCCTGGTATCGGCGAATCCGGCCGGTCCCGTGCACGCGTTGGCGCCGCCCGAGTTGAGCGCCACCGCCCGCACCTGGCCGCCGGCGAGCACCTGCTGACTCCAGCGCACCGGCGCGGCCTTGACCCGGTTCGAGGTGAACACGCCGGCGGCGGCGGCCGAAGGCCCGTCGTTGACGACCACCGCCACGTCGGGGTGGCCGGAGGCCTTGATCCCGGCCGCGACGCCGGCGGCGCGGAAACCCGCCGGTGCTGTGACGCTCATGGAGTTACTCCGATCGAGGTCAGGCCCGCGGTCTCGGGCAGTCCGAGCATGAGGTTGGCGTTCTGGATCGCCTGGCCGGCGGCGCCCTTGCCCAGGTTGTCGAGGGCGGCGACGACCGTCGCCCGGCCGGTGCGGGGGTCGGCGGCCGCCTGCACGTGGACCCCGTTGGACCCGGCCACGGCGCCGGTGCCCGGCCACCGGCCCTCGGGCAGAACGGTGACAAACGGCTCGCCTGCGTACGCGGCGGCCAGCGCCGCTCGCAGCACAGCCGTGTCGGCACCGGCGCGCCCGAGCCTCGCCGTGCAGGTGGCGAGGATGCCGCGTGGCATCGGGGCCAGCATCGGCGTGAACGAGACCCGGGCGGGCCGCCCGGCGATCTCGGTGAGCGCCTGCTCGATCTCCGGCGTGTGCCGGTGCGCGCCGCCGGCCTGGTACGCGGAGACCGAGCCCATCACCTCGCTGCCGAGCAGGTCGGCCCGCAGCGACCGGCCCGCGCCCGAGGTCCCCGACGCCGCGACCACGACCACGTCGTCCGGTTCGGCCAGGTCCGCGGCTACCAGCGGCGCGAGCGCCACGATGGCGGCCGTCGCGTAGCAACCGGGAGCGGCGACGCGAGTTGCGTTGCGTACAACCGAACGAGCCCCCGGAAGCTCGGGCAGCCCGGTGACCCAGCGTCCCTGGTAGTCGCCGTCGTAGTGCCGTGCCCAGTCGGCCGCGTCGGCCAGCCTGAAGTCGGCTCCGAGGTCCACGACCGCGACGTCGTCGGGCAGTCCCGCCGCGACCGGCGCGGACTCACCGCTCGGCAGCGCGAGGAAGACCAGGTCGGCGGGCACCTCCTGGACGGCGCCGTGCGGTTCGAGTACCAGTTCCGCGAGCGCGCGCTGCCCGGCCAGGCCGGAGTGGACGTCGCCGACCGCCTTGCCCGCGCTGCCGTCCGCGGTGACCGTCGCCAGCTCCAGGCCCGGATGACCGCTGATCAACCGCAGCAGCTCGCCGCCGGCGTACCCGCTCGCGCCGGCCACCGCGACCCGCATTGGTGTCAACCCTTCGCCCAGGACCTCGCGCGGCGACCACGCGGCTCCCGGCCCGGTCGACGACGCCTCCGCGCGATCCGGCCGATCTGCAACCTCGAATCGCTCGCATCATTATGCATGACGCTGTTTGCATATGCAAAGCAAAGGCGGTGGGTCACCGCGGGATGACGCAGGGTTCGTGCTTGACCTCCGGTTGGCCCGATCGCGCGCGAACCGGCGGGTTCCGCCTACCGGCCGAGGGCACCAGACGGCATGATGTTGTGCGCGCAGGAAGGAGATGCCCTTGCACCAGCGCGGATCCTCAGGCCAAGCGGGCCGGCCGGCCGGCGCCCGGGCCTCGCGGGCCGTGGTGCTCGGCACGCTCGCCGTGCTCGGCATGACCGCCGCGGCCGGGTGCGGCACGGGCCACGCGGGGCCGGGTGCCGCTGCGTCCTCGGCGACCCGCACCTACGTCACGTCCTGCGGACCCGCGCGAACGTCGGCCGACGTCCCGGTCACGGTCGAGGTCGCGAGCGGCCACATCTCGTGCGGCACAGCGAAGGCGGTGGAACTGGCCTAC
>WNGP01004762.1_pt1 | contig 11749 bp, 9 predicted proteins | sample 5407671 | NCBI WGS metagenome assembly WNGP01 (sample SAMN13153381, study PRJNA577476) | soil metagenome | isolation source: 40 cm soil or saprolite under Garry oak tree replicate 2 | place: USA:California | collected 2016-06-15 | reverse complement strand
GGCGGCACCAGGCACGCGCCTTATCACGTCACGTTCGGCGGCACGACCAGCCCGGTAAACGTGGTGATACACAACAACCTGCGCTACCAGGTCTCGGTCGGGCTGCTCGTGCGGACGAGCAAGGCCAAGGTGACCGGAGAGCCGGCCTCGATCACTATCCCGGAGGAAGGCTCCGCTTCGGTCAAGCTGACCGTGCACGTGACGGCGAACCAGGGCCGGATCCGGCTGCGCCTCGTCGCGCCCAAGGACTCGCGGCGGGCAGGCCGTCCGCTCCCGGCCTACCCGGTGCTCATCCTGGTTCATCCCACCGACTTCGGCACCGTCGCCCTGGTCATCGTCGCGGTGGCGCTCGGCGTGTTCGTCATCGCGTCGGCGTTCAGGGCGATCAGGCACGGCCGTCCGCCACCTCCCGGCGAGCTGTCCCCGGGCGAGCTGTCCCCCGGCGGGGCTACGATCCCGTACCGAGGTTTCCCGGATCGGGGTAATCGGCCCGAACATACGGATAGCGTCGGTCATGACCGAGCCGAACCGACGTCTGCTGGTCCCTCGGTGACCGACCAGGAGCCAGCCGCGCCCCATAGACGAGCCACTGAGGAGCGCAGATGAGCTCGCGAGGATCCGAGGCCAGGCCGACCGCGGGCGGTGCCGACGAGGGCGACGGACTCCGTTCCGGCAGCGGGCAGAACGGCGCGGGCCAGCACCGCCGCCAGCCGGGCGGCCGGGCACCGGGTGCGCACCGCGCCAGCAAGGCCGACGGCCTCATACCCGGCTTCGGCCGGGCGCGCGGCAAGCAGAACCGCGATGCCGGGCCAGGTACCGGACCGTATCCCGCCGACGTGCCGTCATCCGGCGAGGCCGGACCGGACGGCGGCTACGGCGTGAGCACCGAAGGCGAGCTCAGCGTGGCCGAGCTGATCAGGGCCAGGCTGCGAGCCGCCCAGGCGAGAGCCACCCAGGCGGGCGTGACCCAGCCGATGCCCATCGTGCCCGGACCCGCCGGGCAGGAGGCAGCCGGGCAGGAAGCAGCCGGGCGGGGAGCCGGCGGGCCGACCAGGCAGGACCGGGCCGCGAGTACCAGCCTGGTCCGCTCCAGCGGCGTGATGGCGCTCGGCACCCTCGCCTCGCGGGTGACGGGCCTGCTCCGAACGCTGATCCTGGTGCCCGCCATCGGCCAGATGGCGCTCGCCAACTCCTACAACTACGCCAACACGCTGCCGAACACCGTCTACAACCTTGCCATCGGCGGCATCCTCACCTCCGTCATCGTCCCGCTGCTGGTGAACGCGGCCAAGCGGGACCACGATCGCGGCGAGAGTTACGACCAGCGAATGTTCACGCTCGTCACCCTGGTGCTCCTGGGCATCACGCTGGTAGCCACGGCCGCCGCGGCGCCGATCGCCAGACTCTACGATGCGCAGGCGGGCCCGAACGAAGAGCACATCCTGGTGATCTTCGCCTACTTCTTCGTCCCGCAGGTCTTCTTCTACGGCGTCAGCTCGCTGGCCGGCGCGATCCTGAACGCCCGGGGTCATTTCGCCGCGCCGATGTGGACCCCGGTCGTCAACAACGTCGTCGTGATCCTGGTCACCGCCGCCTTCATGGTCATCGCCGGCGTGAACCAGACCGTGAAGTCGATCACGCCGTTCGAGGTCACCTTCCTCGGCATCGGCACCACGCTGGGCATTGTCGCGCAGACGGCCGCGCTCGTGCCCGCGTTGCGGCGAGTCGGCTTCCGCTGGCGGCCCCGGTTTGACTTCCGCCGGGCCGAGGCCGCCGAGATCGGCCGGATGTCCGGCTGGATGTTCTGTTACGTGGCGACCACGCAGGTCGCCTTCCTGGTCACGGCGCGCGTTGCCAGCACCGCCGGCAACGCGGCGCAGACGAACAACGTGGGCGCCGGCTTCTCCGCCTACAGCTACGCCTGGCTCCTGTTCCAGTTGCCCTACGCGGTCATCGCGATCTCCGTGATCACGGCGCTGCTGCCACGGATGAGCGCGAATGCCGCCGACCGCAGGTACGACCTGGTGCGGTCGGACTTCTCGACCGGCATGCGGCTCGGCTCGGTGATCGTCGCCCCGGCCGCGCTCGTCCTGGCCGTGCTCGGGCCATCGCTCGCCGAGGTGCTGCTCGGCTGGGGCAACAACAGCGACGCCAGCGCCAGGTACCTGGGGCTGGTGTTCGCGATCTTCTCGCTCGGCCTGATGCCGTACATGCTGTTCCAGTTGCTGCTGCGGGTGTTCTACGCCCTGCACGACAGCAAGACCCCGGCGCTCATCGGCGTGGTGACCATGGTGGCGAACGTGGGCGCGAACCTGCTCGCGCTCGCGCTGTTCCCCAAGAGCGAGGTGGTCGCCGCGCTGGGCGCCGGATTCGGGCTCGCCAACCTGGTCGGGAGCGCGTGCGCCTGGTGGGTGCTGAGCCGCCGGATCGGCGGACTGGCCGGGAGGCAGATCAGCAGCAGCCTGGTGCGCATGCACGCGGCCGCGGTTCCGGCGGCGGCGTTCGCCCTGGCCGTCGCCGTGACGGTGACCACGGTGTTCTCCACGTCCAAGGTCTACGCCGCGATCGTGGTGCTCGTCGGCGGGGCCGGCGCGCTGCTGCTCTACCTGGTGTTCTCGAAGCTGCTGCGGGTGACCGAGGTGACCGACCTGACTGGCATGGTGCGGTCCCGCCTGCACCGGTAAGGTGATCCTCAGGTGCTGCCGGACCCGGTGATCACGCCGCCTCCCTTCGGTCTCCGGCTGGTAACGGTTTGCGGAGCGGTAGGGTGGCAGCGGAACACCCGGGGGTGTTGTGCCGCATCATTGAATTGTCCAGACCCGATGACCAGCTTCCGGCACCAGGAGGAAGCGTCGAGAGCCTGACCTGACTCGGCGCGAGCGACCGATGACCACGTATGCGTCCGCGCCAGGTACCAGGCTCGGCGGCCGTTACCGGCTCGAGGACCGGATCGCCGCGGGCTCTGGCTGGGATGCGTGGAAGGCGATCGACGAGACTCTCGCCCGCGCCGTCACCGTGTTCACGTTCGCGTCGGGGTTTCCCAGGGTCGGCGATGTGGTCACCGCGGCCCGGGCGGCCAGCCGCCTGACCGATCCGCGGCTGGCCCAGGTGTTCGACGTGGAAGACGACCGGGAGAACGCCTACATCGTGATGGAGTGGGCCGCCGGGGAGACCCTCGGCGACCTGGTGATGCAGGGCCCGCTCGAGCCGTTCCGTGCCGCCAGGATGATCGCCGAGGCCGCCGGGGCGCTGGCGTCGGCTCACGCGGCCGGGGTCGCCCACATGTGCCTGTCGCCGGGCTCGCTCCGGTGGAGTCCCACGGGCGAGGTGAAGGTCGTCGGCCTCGGCATCGACGCGGCGCTGGCCGGCATCGACGCGGACGAGCCCGTGGTGCGGGACACGCAGGGGCTCGGCCGGCTGCTCTACGCGGCGCTGACCGGTCACTGGCCGGGGCACGAGTTCCCCGCGCTGCCTCCGGCACCCGTGGCCGGCGGCGAGCCGTGCAGCCCGCGCCAGGTGACCGCCGGGATACCGCTCGCGCTGTCCGACCTGACCTGCCGGGCCATGCAGTTGGATTGCGGAGAGTCGGACCAGCCGCTGACGACTCCCGCCGAACTGTCCCGCGCGCTGCGCGCGACGCTGCCGCCGGTCCCGCTGCCGGCCGCGCCTGCGCCGCCTCCCTGGCGTGACCAGGCGAGCAGGACACCACCGGACACGGGCTGGATCCACGGCCGCGCGGAGGTCGGGTGGCCGGTCGGCGGCGCCCTCGCCGACACCGACTGGTCGACCGATGGCGAAGCCGGGCACGACGAGCCGGCCAGGCCGGGTCAGCGTGCTGCCAGGCGCGCGGGCCGCGGACCTGACCGGCGGCTTTCCGGCTCTGGCCGGCCGTCCAGGTACACCCAGGGCATCCTCGTCGCGGCCGGTGTGCTCGCGCTGGTCGCGATCGCGGCCTTCACGCTATGGGGAGGCGGGGGCTCGGCTCCCGGGCACCCCAACCCCGGGCGGAGCACGCCGCTGACGTCCGTGACCAGCTTGCAGCCCACCCACGCGACCGGCTTCGACCCGCTGACCAGCGTGTCGGCCGATCCGGGCAACGAGGAAAGCCTCTACGCCAAGCTCGCGATCGATGGTAACCCGAAGACCGACTGGACCTCGCAGTGGTATGCGACCCCAGAGTTCGGCCAGCTCAAGGCCGGTTCTGGCCTGCTGATCGACATGGGCAGGCCGGTCAGGTTCGCCTCGGTCACGGTCACGTTCGGTTCGGAGCCCGGAGCGGACGTCAAGCTCCTGGTTGGCAACTCGGCGGACCGCAGCAAGCAGAACCTGGACTCGATGACAACCGTCGCGACCCGGAACGACCCGACGGGGACGGTCACCTTCCCCATCACGAGCACGGTCACCGGACGGTTCCTGGTTGTCTGGTTCTCCCGGCTGCCACCCCAGCCGGGCTCTTCGGGAAAATTCGAGGCCCAGATCTTCAACGTATCCGTCCGGGGCACTCCCGCGGGAAGCTGACCGTGGCCGGGCGGCGCGCCGCCTCGCCGCCGCTGGCCACTAAGCTACGACAGGTGGACCGGGTCGCCCCGGCCAGGCCGGGGACATCTGCGAGGTCCACAAACCCAGCGGTGACGCCCGCGGGCACCCACGGCACCAGGCAGACCGGGAGAGGCGACGGAATCTCAAGACCCGGGCAGCTCACAGACGGCTCGGCCCCGGTCCGCTCGGCGCGAGGCTCTGGGCAACGCGCCGGCTCCACGCCGTAGCCCCGGTGCCGCCTGCGCCCGCGGCGAGCTCGGTGACGCCGAACTGCTCCGGTTGCACGTCGAGGGCGACCCGGACGCGTTCGGGGAACTGTTTGCGCGGCATAGGGAACGGCTGTGGGCGGTGGCCGTCCGGACGCTGTCCGACCCCGAGGACGCCGCAGACGCGCTGCAGGACGCCATGATCTCCGCTTTCAGGCGTGCGGCCAGCTTCCGCGGTGAGTCCGCCGTCACGACCTGGCTGCACAGGATCGTGGTGAATGCCTGCCTGGACCGCATCCGCCGCCGCAAGGCGCGGCCGGAGGTTCCCGGCGGCGACGAGCGACTGCTCGACATGATCGCGGCGTCTGGCACCGCCCCCGATCCGGCGGTCGGGAGCGAGATCTCGCTGGAGGTGATGGCCGCGCTTCGTAACCTGCCGCACGATCAGCAGGTGGCCCTGGTGCTCGTGGACATGCTGGACTATCCGGTTGCCGAGGCCGCCGATGTGCTCGGCGTCGCTCAGGGCACCGTCAAGAGCCGCTGCGCGCGCGGCCGGGCCCGGCTGCTGCCCCGGCTGGCCCACCTGCGCCAGCCAGCCGACGTGGCCGGCTGGAGCGGGCCTGCGGCCGATTCCGGGCATGAGGGGCGGAACCGATTCTCTCCGGGATCCGTCCTACCTGGGCAGAGCGGGGGTGACGACGAAGAGTGAGCCGCCATGTCAGAGCCGAGACCCTGGCCAGGCGCCGGGAAGGCACGCTCAGTGCCCGGAAGGAGGCCAGCATTGACGCGCACCTGTCCGGCTGCGCCCGCTGCGCGGGCACCAGCGCGGACCTCGCCGCCGTCTCGAACCTGCTCGCCCGCACGCAACTGCCGCCGATGCCGGACTCCCTGGCTGAGCGTGTCCAGATGGCGATCGCGAGCGAGTCGGCAGAACGCGCCGCCAGGGTCCCGGCGCCGGCCACGGGGAAGCAGGCCGCAGGCCCGGTCGACGTCGCGGCCGACGTCGCGGCCGGTGCTGCGGGAGCCGGGCGGCGCCGGGCGGCTCGGCGGCTCCGGCGGCCAAGGCTGTCCTCACCCCTGGTGCTGCGCGGACTGGCCGGCACGGCCGCGGTCGTCGCCGTCGCCGGAGTCGGCTTCCTGCTAGCTAGCGGGCACACTACGCAAAATGGACAAAATAGGTCGACCTCCGGTGCTCCTGCCGGCAGCGGCGCTCATCGAGCGAGCTCTACGACGCGACCGCTCGTCAACGGAGCGGCGGGCCAGTCTCGCCCCGTTAGCCTCCATTACCGGCTAAGAGGCAAGATCGCCACCACGACCGCGCTAAGCAGCAGCACGAACTTCCGGCGCGACTCGCTCGCTCGGAACGTGCGCAAGGACGTTGCCACCACCGCCCGGTTCGGGCCGAACGCCAGCGCTGTGCCCACGCCCACGGGCCTCTATGCCAAGACAGCGCTGCCCGAAGGCTTGAGCGTGTCGCGGCTTGAAGGGTGTCTCGGCCGGGTGGACGCGGGCCGGAAGATCCTGGTTGTCACCATTGCGCGGTTTCAGGGCAAACCGGCGGCTATCGTCGCGCTCCGGTCGCTGAGGGCCGCGGACCTTTTCGATGTCACGGTCGTCGGACCGTCCTGCTCGGCATCGCATGCAGACGTGATCTACCAGACGACGATCCCGGCTAGCTGAGACACCGTGCCCGCCCGCCCGCTACGTTCGCCCGCCCGTGCCCGCACACCAGCGCCTGTGTCGTTGCCCGGCCGGTCACGTGCCCGTACCCTGAGCCTGCCAGTCCCCGCGGTGGCGCCTGCCCAGCCGGCGCGGCGGGAATCTGGCAGGCACTCGCTCCGTTGACTCCGGTGCAGTTCGATGAAGGAGAAGCCAGAAGTGACCGACATTCGCGACGTTGTCGTCATCGGTTCGGGGCCGGCCGGGTATACGGCTGCGCTCTACGCCGCACGGGCCCGGCTGAACCCGCTGGTGTTCGAGGGTTCGGTGACGGCCGGCGGTGCGCTGATGAACACCACCGACGTCGAGAACTACCCTGGCTTCCCCGACGGCATCCTGGGACCGGACCTGATGGACTCGGTCAGGAAGCAGGCCGAGCGGTTCGGCGCCGAACTCGTCGCGGACGATGTGCTCGAGGTCGACCTGACTGCTACGCCGAAGGTCGTGAAGACCGCCGACTCGGTGTACCAGGCTCGCACGATCATCATCGCGACCGGGTCAAGCTACCGGGAGCTTGGCGTCCCTGGCGAGAAGCGCCTCTCTGGCCACGGTGTCTCGTGGTGCGCGACCTGCGACGGGTTCTTCTTCCGTGAGCAGGACATCGCGGTGATCGGCGGCGGCGACTCCGCGATGGAGGAGGCGACGTTCCTGACGAGGTTCGCCCGGTCCGTGACCGTCGTTCACCGCCGGGACAGCCTGCGAGCCTCGAAGATCATGCAGGACAGGGCGATGTCTAACCCCAAGATCCGGTTCGCCTGGAACAGCGAGGTGGCCGAAATGATCGGCGAGGACAGAGTCGCGGGCCTGCGTCTGCGCGACGTCGGCACCGGCGAGGAGACAGTCCTGCCGGTGACCGGGATCTTCGTCGCTATCGGCCACGACCCGCGAAACGACCTGTTCACGGGTCAGCTAGCCACCGACGAGGAGGGCTACCTGCTGGTCGAGCAGCCCTCCACCAAGACCGCGATACCCGGCGTCTTCGCCTCGGGCGATGTCGTCGACCGGCACTACCGGCAGGCCGTCACGGCCGCCGGCACGGGGTGCGCGGCAGCACTCGACGCCGAGCGCTGGCTGGCCGACGAGCAATCGTAGTTCGTCAGTTCCTGCGGACTCAGCAGCCCGCAGCAGACTAAGTAGCAACGAGAGGAAGTCCGGAACGTGGGCACCGCAACGAAGGCAGTAACCGACGCGACCTTCGAGTCAGACGTGCTGAAGAGCACCAAGCCCGTGCTGGTCGACTACTGGGCGGAGTGGTGCGGTCCGTGCCGGCAGGTTGCGCCTGTACTGGAGGAGATCGCGACCGAGTACGCCGGCAAGATCGACATCGTGAAGCTGAACGTCGACCAGAACCCGGGCGTAGTGCGGACCTACGGGATCATGAACATCCCGACCCTGGCCGTATTCAAGGACGGCCAGGTCGTGAAGGAGATCGTCGGTGCCAAGCCGAAGTCGGCACTGCTCCGTGAACTCGAGGAGTTCCTCGTCTGAGGATCTTGGCCCGAGTGACCGGGCGACGTCGGACCGGCTAAGCCAGCCCCGGCTAAGCCAGCCCCGGCTAAGCCAGCCGCAGCGGCCGGTCCGGCGTCATCGAGCCGAGCAGGCGCTCCAGCGCGACTTCAACGTCCTCGCGCCAGGACACCGCGGTCTTGACCTCCAGGCGCAGGCGCGGGTAGCGAATGTGCGGGCGGACCGTCTTGAAGCCCACCGCGAGCAGGTAGTCCGCGGGAGTCACGCAGCTCGAGTCGTCGGGCTTGAGGTCACCGAAGGCCTCGACCGCCCTGATCCCCCGGCGGCTCAGGTCTTTGACCAGGCCCTGCACGAGCATTCTGCCGAGGCCGCCGCCGGAGAACTCGGACAGGATGTGCGCGGTCATTAGCAGCACCGCGTCCGCGCTGACCGGGCTGGTGGGGAAGGCGACCGACCGTGGGACGTACTGGGGCGGTGCGTACAGCACAAATCCCGCCGCGACCCCGTCGACGTAGACGATCTTGCCGCAACTGCCCCACTGCAGCAGCATGCTGGATACCCAGGACTCCTTCTCCAGCGCACACTCGCCAGCTTCCATCGCCCGTGCCTGGCCTGCCGGGTCCAGTTCCCAGAAGACGCAACGCCGACATCGCGACGGCAGGTCATCGAGATTGTCCAGCGTGATATTCGCAAGGCGGCGCGACAACGGGCACCTCTGTTACGGGCTGCTCAGGGCGACTGGGCTGTGCGGGTCGTTCTCCGAGACGGAGAGCGGGCCAGGTTCTGAGATCTTTTTGGCTCGGCAGTGCCATCGTACTAAGGGCCATGGTACTCAGGTTCGCCCCGCACTCTGTGGTGTTCGGCGCGACCGCGACCGCTGGCCCGGATGTCGGCACGCGACGGGACCCTCGATACCCTGTGCCGGTGGTGACTGGATGCAAGAGCTTCGGCAGTGACAATCACACCGGCGCGCACCTGGAAGTGATACAGGCGATCGCGGCTGCGAACACCGGTGACGCCCTCCCCTACGGAGCAGACGAGCGGACGGCGCGCGCGGCCGGTGACCTGTGCGCCGCCTTCGGGGCGGCGGGTGCCTTCTTCGTGTACACCGGCGGCGCCGCGAACGTACTCGGGGTCAGCCTGCTGCTGCGGTCGTTCGAGGCCGTTATCTGCGCGGACTCCTCCCACCTTAACGTCGACGAGTGCGGTGCGACCGAGCGCATTCTTGGCAACAAGCTGCTGACGGTGGCGACGCTCGATGGCAAGCTGACGCCCGAGCTCATCGCCAGCCGGCTGACGGGACGGGGAGACGAGCACCGCGCCCAGCCGCGGGTTGTCGAGATCGCGCAGGTGACCGAGCTGGGGACCTGTTACTCTCTCGATGAACTGCGTCGGCTTAGGTATCTGTGCAGATCCGAGGGCCTGTACCTGTACGTCGACGGCGCGCGGCTCGCGAATGCGGCCGCGTACCTGGACTGCGAGCTTTCCGAGCTAGCCGCCTGCGTCGACATACTGAGCTTCGGTGGCACGAAGAACGGGGCGGTCGCCGCCGAGGCCGTCATCGTGATGCGCGAGGAGTTCTTGGCCGACGCGCCGTTCCTGCGCAAGCAGCAGATGCAGCTCGGCTCCAAGATGCGGTTCATTGCTGCGCAGTTCACCGCGTTGCTGGCGGACAAGCTATGGCTCCGCAACGCGCAGCACGCGAATGCGATGGCGGCCCGGCTCGCCGCCGGCGTAGCCGGGCTGCCAGGCGTGGCGGTGCGGTATCCGGTGCAGTCCAACGCCGTTTTCGCCGCCCTGAGCCCCGAGCGGATCAGAGCGCTTCAGCGCGACTGGACATTCCACACCTGGAACGAGGATGACGGTGTCGTCCGGTGGATGACGGCGTTCGACACCACGGAGGACGATGTCGACGCCTTCGTCGAGGCGATTCGCGCGGGTGGGCAGGGCGCCTTGTCTCCCGCCGGAGCCGGCGGGGCTGACTCGATTCAGGCCGACATAGCCGGTTGAGCGTCGGCTCGGCACCAACGCTGGCCCCACCCGCACCGGCCTGCGGGCCGCGCCGACCTGCGCCACCGGCCCCAGCCTGCGCGCCACCGCACCAGCCTGGGGCCGCCGCACCGGCCTGCGGGCGCCGCCTGGATTGTGGCGCGCCCGCAGGCACGCGGTCGGCCGGAGCAGCCGACGCCCTGGCGAGGCCGCCGCGGTGTTTCACGTGAAACAGGCGTACCGCGGCCGACCTATGCCGTCTGGCTAGACGGCATGTCCGGCGAGATGGTCTTCACGATGCGGTCCAGGTCGTCGAGCGACGCGAACTCGACAACGATCTTTCCCTTGCGCTGGCCGAGCTCGACCTTCACGCGGGTGTCGAGCGCATCGGACAGCCTGCCCGCCACATCGGCGAGCCTCGGCGCGACCGGTTGCCGGCGGACCGGCTGCCGGTGGCTCTTCCCCGGGTCGCCGCCCAGGGCGACGATCTCCTCTACGGCACGAACCGACAGGCCCTCGGCGACGATGCGGTGTGCAAGCTGCTCCTGCGCCAGCGGGTCCGCGATGCCGAGCAGTGCCCGGGCATGACCGGCGCTCAGCACGCCGGCCCCGACCCGGCGTTGCACGCTCGGCGGCAGGTTCAGCAGTCGGATCGTGTTCGTGATGTGCGGCCGCGATCGGCCGATCCTGCGGGCAAGCTCCTCGTGCGTCGCTTCGAAGTCATCAAGCAGTTGCTGGTATGCCGCGGCCTCTTCGAGCGGGTTCAGGTGCTGTCGATGGAGGTTCTCCATCAGCGCGTCGCGCAGCATGTCGTCGTCGGAGGTCTGCCTGACGATGGCGGGAACCAAGGTCAGATCCGCCAGCTTGCACGCGCGCCATCGCCGCTCGCCCATGACGAGCTCGTAGCGGTCGGTGCCCACCGAGCGCACCACGACCGGCTGCAGGAGCCCGACCACCTTGATCGAAGAAGCCAGCTCGGCGAGCGTCTCCTCGTCGAAGATCTGCCGGGGCTGACGAGGATTCGGGCTGATCGCCGCGATCGGGATCTCGTCGAAGTAGGCGCCGCCGACATCCGCCAGGTGCGCCGAGGTCGCAACCGCCACGCCGTCCGGACGGTATCCTGCGCCCGGCGCACTCGCCGGAGCCGTCGGGATCAGGGCACCAAGCCCCTTGCCCAGGCCTCGCTTCTGCTGCGCCATCTACGCCGGCCGGCCACCGACGGCAGCCGTGCCGCCGGCTAGCTCACCGGCCGACGTCGCTCCTATCTTGCCAGGCAAACCCCGACCCCGGATCGGATCGGGCGACGCCCTGTGGATAAGCGCCATGATTGCCTGCCGCCGGTGTCCGCAGCCGATGCCGCCCCGGCCAGTCAAACGGCAGCTACGCTCGGCGGCACGAGCCGCGCGAGGTGCCGGCCAAGCGCCCGACCCTCCCTGCTCATAACGGCGAAACCCTCCGTCGAGCGCGACGCCCGGCACCGGCGCCGCAGCCCAGCCCGCCACAGCTCGCCTGCCCTCGCTCGGGGCGTAAACGGTATCGGCGGGGTTGGGGATGGGACGGGCGCACGGGTGCGTGTCGTCATGCGCTCGCGGCCCGCGTGTTCCTGAACGCCATCTCCTTGGCCGCCTCAAGGTAGGCGAGCGCACCGCTCGAACCGGGGTCGTAGGTCATCACCGACTGGCCGTAGCTCGGTGCCTCCGACACCCGGACGCTCCGCGGAATCACCGAACTCAGAACCAGGTCGCCGAAGTGCCCTCGCACCTCGTCGGCGACCTGCGAGGCAAGCCGCGTCCTGCTGTCGAACATCGTCAGCAGGATGGTGCTGACCT
>WNGP01008374.1_pt1 | contig 11751 bp, 10 predicted proteins | sample 5407671 | NCBI WGS metagenome assembly WNGP01 (sample SAMN13153381, study PRJNA577476) | soil metagenome | isolation source: 40 cm soil or saprolite under Garry oak tree replicate 2 | place: USA:California | collected 2016-06-15 | reverse complement strand
GCTCCAACCGTCGTGTAAAGCAGTGGAAAAAAAGAAAATAGCGCCGCCAAGCCAGCGACAACGTAATGAAAAATCGCAAGCAATCGCAGATGCTCCCTATCCTGGTTCATTCGCTAAACATTTGGCTTTGGATTGGCCTATTCACGAAGTGATATAGCCTTCTTCCCCGTGCTGATTAATATCGAGGCCTTGGCGTTCGATCTCCGGCGCGATTCGCAAACCGATCAGTCCTCTGACGATTGCGCCGATAATCGCGCTTCCCACCACCGCAAGCAAAATCGTGACTGCGATCACCTTCAATTGCTCCAGCCAGAGAGTATGCCCAACAATTCTCGCAAGACCATTTTGCGTGGCGGGATTAAGCGGACCGCTCGAGATCATTGAAAGATTTGGATTCACACTGGCGGTCGCGAGCAGACCGGTGAGAAACGCGCCGAGCGTCCCTCCCACTGCGTGGACGCCAAAAGTATCAAGCGCATCGTCATAGCCGAGCCAGGATTTTAATTTGGTGCAGGCGAAGAATGGAACGATTCCCGCGGCGATGCCGATGATGACCGCGCCAGTCGAGTCGACATATCCGCACGCCGGTGTGATGACGACCAGCCCGCCAACCGCGCCGGAACAAAATCCGAGCACACTCGGTTTGCCGCGCAACACATACTCGAGCATGGCCCAGGTGAACGAAGCAACCGCGGTGGCAAGTGTCGTGGCCATAAATGCGTTCGCAGCAATGCCATCGGGCGCGAGCGCGCTTCCCGCGTTGAAGCCGTACCAGCCCACCCAGAGCAACCCGGTCCCAACCATGCAAAGCACCATGCTATGCGGCGCCATGACTTCTTTCCTAAATCCGATCCGATGCCCGAGAAGAATGCACAGCACGAGCGCCGACCAGCCAGACGACATGTGCACGACCGTGCCACCGGCGAAATCGATGGCGGTAATCTTTGCATTGGGATTCCAAACGCCATTCATCCAGCCATCGATTCCCCAGACCATGTGCGCGATCGGGAAATAGACCGCGAACATCCAGACTGCGACAAACACGAGCACAGCCGCGAATTTCATTCGCTCAGCGACTGCCCCAATGATCAATGCAGGCGTGATAATCGCGAACATGAGTTGATACATCGCGAAGACATTTTGCGAGACCCAGTAGGAATAATCGCCGTTCGGGTGCGCATCGACGCCGCGGAGAAACGCGAATTTCAATCCGCCGATAAACGGCGAGCCGTGAGAAAAAACGAGCGAATAACCCACCGCCCACCAAAGAATCGTAACCAAGCCGGCGATGCCGAGACACTGCGCCAGGATCGACAAGACGTTTTTTGCGCGGACGAGGCCGCCGTAAAACAGGGCAAGGCCGGGAAGGGTCATGAAGAGCACGAGCGCAGCGCAGGTCATCATCCAGGCGTTGTGCGCGGGCCCTGGGCCGGAAATATTTGAAATGGTCTGCCCATTCGCAGCATCGGTGCCGCGCGCAGAGTTGTTCACGTAGGCCTCAAGATCGGCGACGCGCTGCTCAAGCGATGGCGAACCAGAACGCAAAGATGCCGATGTTTGCGCGGACGAGAGTTGTCCGAGAGCAAAAAACAAATAGAAAAGAGAAACGCGAATAAACAGGCCTACCTTCACCCGCAGCGTTTATAGAGCCGTGTGGCGAAGATCAGCAAGGAAAACTCCGCCGAGCGGCTGGCCAGGCCAGGTTAAGGTGCTCGGCGGAGTCTCTCCTGCCTCAATAGATTTTCCCCGCGTTACAAAGCAACTATTGAGACCTCTTCCATCGACTCGCTGTCGTCATCATCGCCATCGTCCGCATCGCTCGACTCGTCTTCATCGAAATCGGCTCGCGGCGCGACTGCCGGCAAATCGTGTTGCTGTAATTTTTCGTAACGCTCACGAACCTCCGCCGGTATTTTATCGAGTTCCCCTTTTGTTTCGACTGGACCACTGAAGAGCAGTGTGCCTTGCGAATCCTTAGCCGTGAGCAGTTTTTTTCCGTCCACCGTTTCCACTTTCATCTCGCCTTTATCATCCGAAAAAACAATCTGCGCTTTGCCGATGTCGATCTTGGTGGCCCTGAGCGCGCCGTGATCGCTGCTCAAAATGCGGATTTCTCGCGCTGCACGACCGGCGTCCTCGCGCGCGCGTCTCGCCGCCTCGCGAGCTTTCATCACGGCTTCCCGGATTACGCCGTGTTGCGCGCCGCCCAATTGTTCTTGCAATTGTTCCTTCAAATCCTGCATCTGCTCGCCGGAATCGCCTACGTCATCGAAATCCCAGTGCCGTTCGGGTTTGCCGCCGGGAATCCAGGAACGACGCTGCGGCACCTCTTTTTTGGCGAGCTTGACGGTGACCTTTTGCTCCTGTCCTTTGCGCAGAATTGTGAGTGTCACCTCGGTGCCTTCCGAGAAATTCTGCAGGAGCTTTCGTAATTGGCTGGGCTCGATCAAAATCTGATCGTTCAACATCTTCAGGATATCGTTCGGTTGAATGCTGGCGGCGGCGGCTGGACTATCCGGCACCACGTAATCGACAACCAACCCAAAACCTTTGGCGAGGCCAAGTTGTTCGCTCACAACACTTGGGACCTGCGATGTCTCCACACCAAGAAACGTCATCGGAACCTTCGGCGCTCTTTCATGTTCATGTATATGACCCGGCTGACCCGGCGGCGCCTGCGGAGCGGGCGGGGGTGGCCCTGGCGGTGCAGGTGGTGTTTGCGCAAATCCTGCGATCGGCAGGAAAACAAAGGCTGCGATTGTAGCGATCGGTTTTATTTTCATGGTTTTGTTTGGTTAATCATTGACCCGAAATTGGAATGAGGACGACTTCGTCGCTTGGATAAGAGACGCGCAGGGATGCGCCGGTGGCGGGATTACGCCATTGCCATGTCTGGTGCGTCTGATAACGAAGGCGCCGTAGCGGTTGCTCCGAGCCGCCAGGGAACTGCAATCCCTCGTCACGCGTGTTGTAAACGACCTCCGTGGCTCCTGCCGGAACGAATTCGCTCGATGATATCGATCCTCCGGGTCCGGTCAGGACGGGCCTTGTTTCGGGCGCAGGTGAAATCTGTGAAATACTTTCGCCCTGTTTTGGCGTGCGATCCGTGCTGATTTGCGCGAGTACAATAAACAGTGCCGCGGCGGCGAGGCCGAAACCGATCGCGACCCAGTTAACGCGAAAACGATTCGGCCGAATAATTTTGTGCTCGCTGATTTCCGGACCGGCCAACACTTGTTCGATGCACACGAACAGCTCGCGCGATGCCTGCGCCGGCCGCAGCTTTTTCAATTCGTTCTCGATCTCGGAAAAGTCGTTCATTGCGGTTGGAACATTCTTTTCAACGCTGCCAGGGCGTAGCGATAACGCGATGCAGCCGTGTTTTGCGAAATACCCATCGCATAGGCGATTTCTGCGAAAGTAAGCTCGTTCCAAATCTTCATAACCAGCACTTCGCGTTGTTCGTGTGGCAAGCGTTCCACCGCTGCAGCGAGTGCAACCTGCGTTTCATCCACCAATTCAAACTGCGGCTCGACCAGTTGTTCCGATTCTGAAACAGCTTCCGCTTCGCGTCGTGTACGGCGACTGTCACGGCGAATACGATCCAGCGCGATCGAACGCACGGTCGCGTAAAGCAAGCCGCGATTATCGATCTTGTGATTGCGTCGCCAAAATTTAACGAATGCTTCCTGAACGATGTCTTCCGCGTCAGCGCGCGACCGCACCCATTGCCTGGCGAAAAGCACCAAGCCGGGCGCGACTTCAGAAAAACAACTCTTCCAATCCTCATGGCTGGCGATATTCTCCATGACCTTTTCACGGTCTTTTATATTCAAGACGCCGCCAAATACTGATTTTGTCTAAGGCGATGAGAATTTTTTGAATCCTCTCTCCCCTTATCTGGCGCATGCTGTAGCCGGCATCGGTGATGCCGGTTTGCCAAGACTGCGCACGCCCGACCGGGATCACCGATCCCGGCTACAACCGCGAGCTGTAAAACACGAACGTCAGGTCGCCAGACTGAGGCCGGGGCAGATCAGAACGCGATCTGTAGAGGAAGTTTGAGTACATAACGTGACATCACTTTGATTTCGGCAGCGCTCGCAGAATCAAATTGCCCAGCCAATCTGGATTAGCCACGCCCTCGCGATAAGCATCGAGCGATTCCACGGAGGAATTCACCCGCAGGTTGCTGTAAGATCCATCGGCGTTTTGCCAGCGCTCGTGCCAGTAAACTGCAGCTTTGATGCGCGGATAACGTGTGCGAAACAGCTTGAGTCCCTCTTTAATCCAATCAGCTTTGCCGAGCCCGCCGCCTTCCGTTGAATGGGGAAATTCACCGGTCGCCCATTCCGTGATCATGATCGGCTTTTTCGGATCAAGCCTGCGCATTTCCTCATACGGCCAGTCTACCAACGAAGGAATGTCCGGATTTGGCTCGTCCTTAAATTGTTGCCCATACACGCTGAGGCCAAGCCAATCGACGTAATCGGACCCGGGATAGTAAGCAGCCGCGCAGTTCCAGGTCTCATACGGATAGGGGTAATTATTTGTGTGAAACATCCACTTAATATTTGTTGCACCGCGCGCACGAACACGATCAACCACATGGCGGTAGGCCGTGCGGAATGTTTCCGGACCTTTCCAGTTGTTGTGCTCGCGGTCCCATTCATCCCTGCCGTAATAAGCCCCTGACCACGGAAACCAGGTCCCATTCATTTCGACACCGAATACGACAATTAATGGATGACCAAAATCTCGGGCCGCATCGGCCCACTTGTCGATGTACCCATCCCACGTTCCGGCGATGATCTCGTTTAAATTAAACTTGCCCGGCCCGTGATCTTCTTCATAGGGTTTGTCCCAAGGCGACCAGAAGACGAGCGGCAACGAGCCGTGGCGCCAAATGACATTTAAATTGTCCGCCGGGAACCTTTGCTCGCCCCAATAGCTCGAGGAAGCGATGATGGCCTGATGTTTGCCCACCATCGTCTCGAATTCCTCGATCATTTCCAGCGTCACGTCATCTTCCTCGTCGCCGAAATCCATGAACGCGCCGGTGTAGGCGCCATGTTCTGGAATCACAACCTCAATCGGCGCGTTCGGATCGGGTCGCGTGTTTTCAAGCGCCGGTCTTTCGCAGCCCCCGGCTAGAATCCCTAAGAGAAGAGCGATGGCGAAGCGCCGCACACCGAAACATAATCTTGAATCTTCCGGCTTGCAGGTCGGTTGTAGCCGACCCTCACAAGCATGGTTTTGCGAGTTTGATTTCTTAACTGACGAATTTGTGCTTCGCTCGAATTTGCGGCATGCACCAAATCTCACGAGTATCGAGATCGCTCTGGCTCATCTCATTACTGGTGCTAATCACTCCGTCACAAGCGGGTCAGCGTTGCGATTCCTTTGCGGTCTCTGCCATCGTGGCTGCCGATCGCTGCGTGAATAAATGCATACCGACACAAGCGCTCGGAGGAGCCGTTGATGGCCACGACAAAGGCGAAGGCGCCCGGATGTTCACGGACACGAACATTGCCGAGATGCGATCAGCCGGACTCGGGCCGTTGACCTATCGGCTGCGCACGGAGCTGGCGGGCGAAGTTTGGCACTGGAATCCGCGTGGCATCTGGAGCGATGCATCCCATCACTGTGGCTATTGGACCTCGGACGACTCCATTGGCGACCCGATCAATGTCTCATACGGCTATCGTTTGCCTCGGCGTGGAAACACAATCGATCAAGCAAACGATGACGGCTACTCGCGTATCACAGACGGTAACGAAGATTCGTTTTGGAAAAGTAATCCATACCTTGATTCTCACTTCACCGGCGAATCCGACGACGCGCATCCGCAATGGATGGTGATCGATTTGGGCGCGGCCAAGCCGGTAAACTCTATCCGTATTCATTGGGGCACGCCGTACGCTGAACAATATCGCGTCGAGTACTGGATAGGGAATGATCCGATGCACTTGCACGTTGACTCCGCGGACGAATGGCGCGCGTTCCCGCAGGGAGTTGTCGATCACAGCTCGGGCGGAGACAAACCTATTAGGCTGAGCGAGCAGCCGATTTCCGTTCAGTTCGTGCGGATCGTGATGAAGGGGAGCTCGCGAAAGACGACTGAACTTTCGAACGATATTCGCGATCGTCTCGGGTTTGCCATTCGCGAAATCGGCGTCGGGAGGGTAGATGCCAAGAGTCGTTTTCATGATTACGTCCGCCACGCAGCGGATCGATATAAACAAACGATGGTCTACGTGTCGTCGACCGATCCGTGGCACCGAGCCGAGGACATCGACTACAACATCGAACAGCCCGGTCTCGATTTCATTCTGACAAGCGAACTCACCAATCACTTGCCCATCCTTGTGCCGGTCGGCGTTTTGTACGACACGCCCGAGAACACGGTCGCGGAGATCAAATATTTATTGCGGCGAGGATGTGACCTCGAAGGAATCGAACTCGGTGAAGAACCTGACGGACAATGGGTTTCTCCGGAAGATTATGCTGCGCTTTACGTCGGGGCTGCGCGCCGGATTCGGAGATTGAGTCCTCGACTGAAACTCGGCGGACCGAGCTCGCAAAATTTCGAATCACATCTGCTCACCTGGCCGGACGCGTCGGGAAATCGTTTTTGGATGAACCGGTTTCTTCGCTACATCCGCGCCCGCGAAGGTCCATTCGATTTCTTTTCTTTCGAGTACTATCCATTCGACAACGTCTGCGACGACGCGGCACCTCAGTTGCTGAAAATTCCAATGCGCCTTAGAGCGATGATCGCGAGTCTTCGGCAAGATGGCGTTCCGTCTGAGATACCGTGGCTGCTTAGTGAGTACGGGTATTCCGTTTTTGCCGGGCAGCCGGAAGTTGATATCGAGGGCGCACTCTTTCAAGCAGACGTAGTTGGATCATTTCTGACGCAGGGCGGCGCCAGAGCCTACTTATACGGCTATGAACCAAACTACCTAGTCGACGAACTGAAATGTTCCTGGGGCAATCTTATGATGCTCCAGCTGAATCCGAACAGTGAAAAGCTGAACCGCTTATCCACGTACTACAGCGCTCGTCTCATCACAAAGGAATGGATGCAGCCCACGAATAGTCCGCATGAAATTTTCTCGGTGGCAGTCGATCAGGGTAAGCCGACCGCTTCGCCCCTGGTCACAGCATATGCCGTGCAGCGACCGGACAAGCAGTGGTCGATTCTCGCGATCAACAAGGATCCAAAGCATCCGGCACAGCTAAGTGTGCGCTTCAAATTCTCGGATAGGCAGCCGCCAGTCACATTTTCCGGAAAGATCGACATCATTCAATTTTCGCGACAGCAGTACTTGTGGCAGGACGATGGGCCCAATGGGCGGCCAAAGCAAAGTTTGCCGCCAGCGTATTTTCGACGCGATGCTTCTTCATCGTACAGATTGCCACCCTATTCGATAACTGTTTTGCGCGGAAAACTCCCGAGTCCGTGACGCTGCGAGTTCAATAGATGCTAACGCCTTTCAGGCCAAAATGCGGCGCAGCTTCTAGCAATATTCGGTCACCGCTGTAAATCTCAGAAAATCGATTCTCTACCGCGCAAGCGAGATGAAGTGCATCGCTGGCGCGAAGAAATATTGTGGCGTCCAGCTTCTCAAACGTATTACAGGCATGCCGAACGACGTTTTCCGTCACTGCGAGCCAGTGCCAAAGGCCCGAACGCTCATCGTTCTCAAACTGTTTCCACACAGCGGCTATGTCTCGTGCAAATAGATGCTTCTCGCGAAGACGGCGATGCACCGCCGAGTAAAACTCCGTTCGGCCGTGCAGTGCGCTACTGCGTCCAGAACTTTTTTGAACCAACTTCAATACTTCGACCGAACCAGCCTCGTGGAGGTAACACTTCACGATGTAACTGGCATCCAGGTAAATCACCGCGTATCGCGCTCCTCTGAGATGTAGATGGTCGAATCGCCGGGAACTTTGGGCATCTTGCGAATGTCGCGTTTGGGAAAAGGTTTGCCCACCAGGTCGGCCGCCTTTGCGCTTTTAAGAACTGCGACTGCCTGTCCACGTTCGGTTATGAGGATGTTCTCGTGAGCAGATGCCCGAACGAGCCTGCCGGTGTTCATGTGCAATTCGCGAATCGTCGCGGTCTTCATGTGTCCAATGTGTCACATCGCGACCACTGTCGCAATTAAGATCGATAATCACGCCCGCACGGGCACGCTGGCGGTGCGTTCCAGTTTACCCCAACTTACCCAGGCGCCCTTGATCGCGCGCAGGACCGCTTTCCAGATGCAATAGCTCAGCATCGGACGATAAATCAGTCGCATTGGCAAAATACGCCAGGCGCGCACGATCGGTTCGCGCTCGAGAATGCAGGTGATGACAAATGGCATCACGGCATTCCACGCGCCGAATGGCAGTGAGGCGAGCAAAAACAAATCCACCATCGGCGTGACGGCCACGAGAATGATCTGGAAAAACCAGATACTTGGTAAACTAAACCAGCCGAGCGCGCGATAGTTCCAGTTGAACACCATGTCGCGATGTTTCCAAAGACATTGCAGCGTGCCGTAGGCCCAGCGAAAACGCTGCCGCGCAAGTGTGCGTACGCTTTCCGGCGCTTCTGTCCAGGCGATCGCACCAGGCACGTAAACGATTCGTTGTCGATGTCTGTGCAACGACAAGGTGAGATCGGTGTCTTCGGCGAGCGTCTGCAAGCTCAGGCCGCCCGCTTCGTCGATCGCATCCTTGCGGATCGCGCTGATCGCGCCAGGCACCACCGTGATGCAGTTCCAGCGATTGTAAGCGCGCCGGTCGAGATTGAAACCGCAAGTATATTCCAGCGCCTGACAGCGCGCGATAAACGAGCGCAAATTTCCAACTTTCGCGTGACCTGACACCGCGCCGACGCGCGTATCGGCAAATGGTTCGAGCAAGCGCGGGAGGGTATCGCGCTGACATTGCGTATCGGCATCGATGAACACGACAATGCCATGATGGACGGCAGCGAGACCGCGCTGTAAGGCGTGGGCTTTCCCCCGGTTTTCCTGCTGTATAAAGCGAATGCGTCGATCGACATTCGCAACGCGTTCCACTTCGGCGGCCGTCTCATCACGCGAGCCGTCGTCCACAACTATGACTTCGATTTCGCCTTTGTAATCGGTGGCAAGAAGAGCGCGCAAAGTTTCAACGATCACCTTCCCTTCGTTATAGGCAGCCATCACCACACTGATTGGTTCCGTAAAATCCGCTTTCGGTCCCCGCCGAAAACGGTAGGCCAGCCAGATGACAACGAGCGTGCGGGCGACTACAAGCGCCGTCGCCACAATCATAAACGCCCAAAGGAATTCCTCGATGCCGTGAAAAATGCGAAACCCAGTGCTGCTGACAAAACGTGTGAGCGATCGCCCATTTTCCTGCAGGGGCGGCATAAGCGCATCGCGCGTCGTGCCAAGAAGCGTGCTCAAAGGCACCACGGTATCACCCCGCGTATGCAGCCATTCAAGAATGTGCGGGAGTGCTTCGACAGTCTGGGAGCGATCGCCACCGGCGTCGTGCAGCAGAATAATACTTCCATCGCGACGCTGTTGTTTCACCCGCCGCACGATGATGTCGGCGCCTGGTTTCGCCCAATCTTGCGGATCGATACTTTCCAGAACCACAAGATAGTTGAGGTCTTCAGCGATTTGCAGCGGAGTCAGTTCGCTTAGCTGCGATGGATCAGTATCAGCGGCGTAAGGCGGACGGAACAATGTTGTCGCGCGACCTGTGATTGTTTCGAGCAAGAGCTGCGTTGCGTTCAGCTCAAGCCGGATGTGCTCCGGCCAGCAGAGCGCCAGGTTTGGATGATAATACGTGTGGTTCCCGATCTCGTGCCCTTCGTTAACAATGCGTCGAACAAGCTCGGGGTAACGTTCCGCGTTCACTCCCACGAGGAAAAACGCGGCTTTCACGTTTGCTGCTTTGAGGATGTCCAAAATCTTTGCAGTCCATCGCGGATCGGGGCCGTCGTCAAAAGTGATTACGACCTGATGCTCACCGCCGGCGCCTTGATGATAAAGAGTTGGGAATTGCGCAAACTTCACGTATTTCGCCGTGAGATAGCCGTCCGCGTCAACCGCGAGCCTCCGCATTCCATCCGAGCGATTCTCGTCAACAGTTACAATCTCTCCGTCGCCGACATCCGTGATTGTGTCCGTCGACTTGATTAGTTGGAGCGACTGACGCGTCGGATTGTCCATCTTGAAATCCCGCCGAACGCTTAACGCATCCCAAATCGCAGGGTCTTCGCTGCCGAGCCGATAGAGCGCAAACCCACCCACCTTTTGATCGCGCACCTCGCGCAGTTCGTTGAGGAATGTCACCACATCCAGAAACCAGACGGCGTGCTCCTTATCCTCATCTTGAAAATAAAAATACGGACTGTAACTCGGCCCCTGCACTTCTGCGCTCTCGACTTCCGCATCATTGGCGCGGCTCATCGCTTCTGAAAAACTGATCAGCTCCCCCTTTTTCCCACCGATCGTCCAATCATATCCGTAACTGCCGAGCGCGATGATCCATTGCTTCGTATCGGAATCCTCCAGTAGAACGTGCACCCAGCCTTCAAACCACGAGCGCGACGCCAGCGGACCCGGCGGATCTGTGTCGGACGTTTCGTCAAACAACATCGCCACAAAACGATCGACGTTGTCCGCGAGCTTATCGAAGTCGATGTAATCCAACTCCTGACCGGGCTCAACGCAAAGCCACAGCTCTTTGTTATCGTCGTGCAACGCGTCGGCGAACTTGTCGATGAATCCAGTAATGTCTTTCTTGTACGCTGGATCGATTTGCTCCCAATCGACCACCACGCCGGAAGCCTTGGCATTACGCAAGACAGAAAGCACACTTTGGATAAACCGGTCCTGCCGCTCCCCCGGTCCGTGCGCGAGATTCTCGATCGCCTCCGGGTGCCAGGTGTCGCCGACGAGGTTGGTCAGCAGCGGCATAAGCGCAATCCCTTTGTTCGCGGCAAATTTCGGCAGCCGCGCGTCTGCGTCGACTTGCAAATCGCCCATGCCATTGATCACGGTCATCCATTCCGGACAGAGATGTGTAATCTGCGCCGCGTGTTGCTGGAGCGACGTGAAGCTGGCCGGATCTCCATTGGTGTAAAATGCGAGCCGCACTTCATTGTCGGGCGATTTCTTCCGCGGCCGCGGCGGAGGCGTGGGGGCTGAGCCGGCGAGCTTTCTTGCCGCTTGTCGCGCCGCGCCAAATTTCTTCCATAGCAGCGAAGCCGGAGACAATTGGCCAGCCGGATTCTCCTTTTGCAACGCTTTCAGTTGACCTTTTAACTGCCGCAGGGAAAAAGGCACGTTCATTTTCGGCGCGACAAAAAGCGTCAATCAGGCGCAAGCGCGGCCAGCGTTTACCCGAGGGATCGGAGAAAACGAACGGCGTGACTCCTTCCGGAGGGATCTCGTCCATGAATTCGCTATAATCGCCCATGCGTCACAAGAAGAAAATCCCAATCTCTTGCTCTGGCTCTCATCCCATCGTTAGCCGCTTACGCGGGCACGCCTAGCTCCCCACGGAAAGAGGTTCAGCGGTTGCAAATCAAACTTCAAACATTGAACATCGAACATCGAGATGCATATCGAACCAAATTTATTGCCGGCGGGACACGCCGGTATTGCTGCCCGTTTAAAGAAAGGTCCAACGATCCATTCAAGTGCGTGGATTGTTCCCGGGGCAACAGTAGTTGGCGACGTTGCGCTCGCA
>WNGP01004399.1_pt1 | contig 11751 bp, 5 predicted proteins | sample 5407671 | NCBI WGS metagenome assembly WNGP01 (sample SAMN13153381, study PRJNA577476) | soil metagenome | isolation source: 40 cm soil or saprolite under Garry oak tree replicate 2 | place: USA:California | collected 2016-06-15 | reverse complement strand
TAATGCGAGATTGTTTGCCCAATGATGGAAAGATTCTCGGGCATAAGAGGCTACATGATAGGCACGGCGGATGCGGAAGTCAAAGAGGAGTGATACGTCGGTGGGATCGTGCGTGCGACGATGAACAAGGAATAGAATCGAGGCAGGTTAGATCATTGTGGTGATGAAAGTTGTGGTCGGGGGAAGGACTCTGGGAGTGGCACGGACGGCGAGCCGGCGGCTTACGTGACATGTGCCCAGCTAACCCGGCGATCGTGCCCGAGTGACGAGCTACCCTGACATAATCCGGTAAGGTAAGGGTTGCCGACAAACAGGGAGTGATTTTCTGCGGATGGTTCTCCGTCGACCAAAACACGCGTTCGGAAACAACTTTGCAGAGAGGAGGGAACAAAGAGCGCAAACTTCACTCCGGCAGCCTACATTTCAGAGCTTGATAAGGTCAATGGTTGTCGGTGCGGATGGAATTCTTGGTATATATAAGAAGCATTTTCAATATCTCAGGCTCCAATGCAACATATTCCAGGTAAAGACAAACCACACTACCCCAATCGCTGCCATGCCGATCAGGGTGTCGCCGATCCGGCTCCATAGCCAGCGATCAGATTGTCGCCACGACCGGAACGCGTTCCAAATAGCGACCACGGTGCCCAGCACTCCCACCCCGCCTATTAACTGGATCAGGCGCAACCAAATGTTGTAACGGGGACTGAGCAGGCCAATGTCCTTGAATGCCAAAGTAAAGAAGATGGCGAACCCTGCAAAAAACAGCAGATCTAGCAGGCTCACGATGCGCACCAGAAGCCGCAAGTGCCGCTGTTCGGGAGCAAGATTCAGCTTCTGCCCATAGTGCCACCGGATCAGCGCGGCAATTGGCCAGAGCAGCACTGCCAGCAGAAGTATTACCAACGACCCAATGATCAGTGGTAGATGGAATGCGCTGTTCTCATACCAGTGAGCTTTTTGGAAGACCATGAATGGATAATCGATCACCGCAATAGGATTTCCAGAGCTGTCACGCTTGAACCCGATCCGGTCCTGGCCGTTGACGTCCCGGAACATCAGAGGACCGATCTCGCGAAACTTCTTCGGCTCTCCATTTAAGTCCTTGAAGTCGCCGACGCTGATGGTACCGTCATCATTTACCGACAGCTTTGATTGGTCCGCCACACCAAGCACCTTCAGGATGGTCGTCTCAGAACGACGGCTGACGATGTAATGGCCTGCCAGCGACTGCGCATCCTGGGCGGCAGTGCTTACTTGCGAACCCGCAGGCGCTTTATAAGGAAAATAGCGATCGAGAAACTTGTGCCACACCGCCTCGCGCGCACCGATCTCGCCTTTTCCAGCGCTGTTGTAGGAAATAAAAAAGCCGAGATTCGCATCAGGTATCAGGTGCAGGTCGCTATGGAAATACTGAGTGTCGCCGCCATGTCCGATGATGCGATGCCCATTTCTTTTCTCTTCATAGAAGCCGAGTGCCATGGCATTCATGTCGGGTAAGTTTTCAAATTGACGGGAATGCATGAGCTTCGCCGTCTCCGGCCGCAAAATCTGAGCCCCTTCATAGGTCCCGTCTTGCAAGTGCGCAATCATGAAATGCGCCATGTCGGCGGCGGTGACGGAGGAACTTCCGGCAGGCGGGATGTTGACATATTCGAAAGACTTAGGCGGCTGTGACGCAACGTCGTAGCCGTTCGACATCATGGGCTTCAGATCGTCAAGCAGCGGCTGGCGAAAGGTGGAATGGTTCATGCCCAGCGGCTTGAGAATGTGCTCGTCGATGTAATCGAAGTACGGCTGTCCGGACACGCGTTGCACAATATATCCAGCCAGCCCGGTCCCATAGTTCGAATACGCCGGAGTCGTCCCTGCAGGAAAAATGCGCGCCGGCAGATGTTCCTTCAGATAAGTGTCGAGCGGCGTCAGGTCTTTTGCATCACTAACAAAAAGGGCCTGGACAGTTTCCTCGAATCCCGGCGTATGAGTCATGAGGTTGCGCAGGGTGATTGGCTTCCCATAAGCAGCCGGAATTTTGAAATCGATATACTCGTTCACGTCGCGATCGAGATCCAGCTTGCCCTGCTCCACTTGCTGCATCACTGCCGTCCAAGTAAACAGCTTGGAAATCGATCCGGGGCGGAACAGTGTGTTGTCGGGAGAGACAGCAACTTTCTTCTCCACGTCGGCGTAACCATAGCCTTGCTTGAACAGCACCTTGCCGTCCTTGACGATCATGATTACCGCGCCGGCGATATCCTCGCGCGCCAACTGTAACGGCATCACGCCAGCGAGGAACGCCTCGACGTCAGCCGCGGTGAGTTCATGTGTGGTCGGGATCGGAGGCTGCTCGGCTTCAACCGGAGGCTTCTTCGCTTTGGGAACTAAAGGATTCGGGACTTGCGGCTTCTGAGCCCAGGCCGAAGCCGTCATCATCAGGAGCATAACTGCCAAATATGGAAACCGGTGGACGGGCCCGAATATCCCGCTAGCAGCAGTGCTCGTATTCACGATGAAGTCCTCCTTCGGCGCATTGAAGAGTGCGCGCTTGCAAGCAGCCACCATTCTGTCGTCGAACGTCCCAAACTAAAAGTTCAGCTTTAGCGCGAACTGAATAATTCGCGGCGAAACCGCAGTACTCAGGATCTGTCCAAAAGTAGCTGAATCCTGCTCGTAATCGGGATCGGAAAACTGCGGGGTATTGAAGGCATTGAAAAACTCCGCCCGGAATTCTACATTCGACTGCTCATTCGGCCACGCCGTACGGAATTCCTTGATCAGCGACAGATCCGTGTTGCGCTGATCCGGACCGTGAATAATCCCAGGGCGAGTGTTGCCGAAGGCGGTTGCGACTCCGTCATCACCGATCACCGGTGGCGTGGTAAAGCACGCTGTGTTGATGTAGTTGTTCAACTTGCTAGTGACGGAGCCCGAGGTGTTTGCTTTACTCACGCCGCAACCGGGGGCCAGCTGCCCAAAGTCCTGACCAAACGCCGAGATGCCGAAAACATTCGTGGCATTTGTATTCAGGACGGGCAGCAGATGACCGGATTGGAATACTGTTACGCCCGCGACTTTCCAGCCGCCCAGTGCGGCGCCTAACAACGAGCGGCGCTGCTTGAAGAAGGGCAGATCGTAAACGTAACTGGCAACAAGGCGATGCTCCCGAATAAACAAGTCGGGCCCATAGCGAGCGTGAGCATTATTCTGGTCACCTTCGGAGAAACCGCCGTTGGCGCCGATTGCACTGAAGGGGTCCGTGGTTAGGTCACGAGCGAAGGTGTAGGAAACCAGGAACTGCAGCCCGTGGGTGAAGCGTTTGCTGACACTGGTCTCGAGAGCGTTGTACCAGCTGGAGCCTGCGGATTCGATTTGCAGCAGATTATTGGCAGTCCACCCGAGCAGCGGAGCGCGAAATGCGACATTATCCACGGTATTAGTCGTTTCGCCCCGGATTGGATTGCTCACGCTTGCAAGCCGCGCCTGATTGGGGTCCCGCGTACGAATCATGTGTGTAGCCCGCGTCCCCACGTAGCCGACCTCCCAGACCAAGCCCTGCGTAAGCTCGGTCTGCAGGTTTAGGCTGTACCGCTGAAAGATAGGCGGGCGAAAATTTTGCGCAAACGCGATCGTGCTGAATTGGGTGCTCGGCGAATAAGGAGTGTAAGACGGAAACACCGGCGTTCCGGGAGGAAACGGATTTGCAAAACTGGCAGCTGCGTTATCGAAAGCGATCAACTGGCGCAACATTCCAAATGGTTGGTTCAGGAGCAACTGAAAGAGTGGTTGCCCCGTGACCCGCTGGTGATAGATGCCATATCCGCCGCGTAGCACCAACCGCCGTCCCGGAGGAATTTGCCAGGCAAAACCCACGCGTGGATTCCACGTGTTCTGGCCGTCTCCCCGGATTCCCAGGTTGTTGTCGAGCCGAGTTACTCCGTTGGGCGCCGTTCCCGGAAAGTTATTGGAAACCACGAAGCCCTGCAGAGTCCCGGCCACCGGCGGATTGGTATCGGCACGCGTGACATCAAAAGATGCGTTGCGCCCCAGTTCATCTCCCAAGTCTCCCAGGTGCTCAAACCGAAGTCCCAAATTGAATGTGAGCCGTGACGTCAACTTGAGATCGTCCTGCGTGTAAGTGTTGTAGTCCCAAACGCGCCAATGACGATCGAACAGGCCCGGAACATCGATAGTCGCCAGCACGTTGCTGAGGCCAGTTCCGTTCGTGGTGCCATCTTGTCCGAGGAGAAAATCCGGGAAGGTGCCAAACACCAGCCCGCCAAGGAAATGGAAGTTGCCGATGTTCAGTTGACCGCGGTTCACCCCGCCGCCAAAGCGCAAGGAATGCCGGCCGTGAGTCCAGACCAGATCGTCCTGGAGAATGTAGGCATTCTGGGCCACCTGGATGGTTTGGCCGTTTCCGCCGAGCGTGAGCGCGCCGCTGATCTGAATCGCAGGAATCGGATTGTCGAAGGCCGGCGCGGTGACGCCGACATCGGAGAAGCGGAAAGCTTCCTCCTGATTAAGGTTTACGAATTGGCGGTTGTACGCAACCTCTGCCTGGTTGAGAAGATTGGGGCTGAACAGGTACGTATGGGCTACCGAAAAATTGCGGAAATGGTCGGCAGCGGTTACCGGAAATCCGGGCGCCGTCGGACCACCAAGGTTGGTTATCGGCAGCGACTTCTTGTCATGACTATTGGCAAAAAAGAACCGCACCGCCACCCTGCTCTTTTCCGAGTGGAGCCAGTCTCCATTGGTCATGAACTGCTCTTCGTTGAAGGTGCACGGAACGCTGAAGGCACTCGTGCCTTGCGTGTCGAATGGCTGGGTCGGATCGATTCTCTGCGGTGTGGGAATGAGGTAGCTGCCATCGGGCAGTTTGAATTGCAACAATGCGAGCGCTTGTGGAGCGATGTTGGAGCCGTCGGGCAGCACATTCGGACCAATCCCGGGGCCTAATATCTGCTGAATAAACGTGGGCTGGCCTGCGAACAAAGCACCCAGCGCGGCGGGCGAACGATCGTTGGTCAGAGGTGGTGTGGCGAAATTGCTGGAGCAACTGACGTCCACACCGTTGGTCTGACGAGTTCCCTGGTAGGACGTAAAAAACAGCAGCTTGTTCCTGCGAATCGGTCCGCCCAGCGCGAATCCGAATTGATTTTGCCTCAGCACCTGCCTGGGTTGATTGCTTAGTTTTCGAAAATAGTCATTTGCGTTCAATGCTTCGTTGCGGAAATATTCAAACAGTGTTCCGTGGAATTCGTTGGTGCCGCCCTTGGTGACCACGTTGACGTTCGCACCTGCGTTGCGGCCATACGACGCATCGTACTGGCCTGTCTGTACCTTGAACTCCTGAATCGTATCCGGGTTCGGAACGGCAACGCCTCCGCTGAACGAACCACTTTGCTGCAGGTCATTGATCTGGACGCCATTCATTTGGAAGTTGTTGTCGGTCGAGGTTCCGCCATTGGCGACGAACGGCTCTTCCCCGTTACTGCCTCCTCCGCGCCCGAAACCACCGGCATTAGTGACGTCCGTTGCAACTCCCGGTGAGAGACCGACGATCTGCGTGTAATTGCGCGTCACTAACGGCAGGTTTTCGACCATCTCACTGGTCGTCACGTTTCCCAGGGTGCTGGTCTCCGTCTGTAACTGTTCGGCGGTGGTGTCAACCTGCACTGTCTCGTTGATCGCTCCAACTTGAAGGCGGATGTTCAGCGCTTTTGTCTCGGTCACGTTCACTGCGATATTGGGATAATTCGATACTTTGAATCCCTCTTTCGACGCTTCGAGCCGATATGATCCGGGCGGCAGCAGCGGGACCACATAGCTGCCGTTGTTTGTGGACATCACCACCACGGTTGCGCCAGTGGCTTCATTGGTGGCCGTAATCTTCGTCCCGGTTACGACCGCGCCGCTTTGGTCAGTCACAAGTCCTGAAATTGCACCCGTCCCGGCGCTCTGCGCTCCAGCCCGAGCACTAAACAAGCAAGCGATAATCAATAGCGCGACCGCAACATTCGAGCGGAGATCAGCCACGCTAAGAGGTGTGTTCGTTTCGGTGACTGGGGACATGGTCATCCTCCTTTTGGTTCCTCTGCCCGGACTCTTCCGCACGCGCAGGCGAATACCAGCGCGACCTGGAGTCCTGGTCTTTGCGTCGTAAGGAAGCCAGCGATCGCTTGGGCTGCAGGTGCGCGCACGCGACAATCAGCGCGTCCATCGCCGCCATGGGCGCTACATACGATCCGTGGAAAGATGGGTTCGCTATCGAGGCCAACCAGAAGGAATCGCAGAACCGGGCAATGGGAGTTTTCTCGCTATCTGTGATACCGAAGGTCGGCACACCGTTTTCGCGAGCATGCAGGGCTGCATCGACCGTCGCCTGCAGGCAACGTCCAAAACTGATGGCGATCAGCACATCTTTGGAACCGAGCAGGCTCACCTTCTGGTGCAAGTTGCCGGTCGATCCTATGGGAGCTTCGGCGTCATAGCCGAGCGAGGTGAGTCCATAAGCCAAGAGATAAGAGAGTGCGGCGGCGAAATCAACGCCGACCACCATGATGCGGCGCGCACGGTTCAGGCGCTTAGCCAATTGAATGACATGGTCTGCATCCAGCCTGGAGCGCAAAGTCTGCAGGTTATTGATGTCCATGTCGAGGCTGTGCTCCACGTGATCTGCAATGCTGCGCTTCTCGCGCGCAGCCGATTTCATCAATGTGTACGGGGTGATGCGGCTGACGAAATGCGCCCGCAAATCGGCGACGAAATCGGCATAGCGTTCGTAGCCGAGCGCCTGAATGGTGCGCACGATGGTCGCTTTGTCCACTTCGTAGCGCTTGGCCAGCGCACGTGAGGAGAGAAAGTAATTGTCTTCGGCACTGTCAAGGATGGCGCGAATCAGCTTACTGCGGCTGGAGTTCAAGCTCGGCTCAGCTTGAGTGACGCGGCTCTCCAGCGCCGTCATCCAACTCTTGCGATCGCCCGGGTTGCCGTTCGTCCGCATTTCCGATAAGCGTTCGCGGTCTCGTGAAACCATGATCGTCGGTTCCTGCCTGCCAGCAATGGCGATAACGTTTACACCGCATGGTGCACATTGTCAACAAAAAACACCATATGGTGCATTTTCCCGTTGACAGGAGTTCCCCCGCGTTTTACAAGTGTGATCCGGCGTGCTGCCCTGGGTCTCGGGCTAATCAAGCTGCATGAAAATCGAATCGATCACGTTGCGCGAGATCCGGATGCGCCTGAAGGCGCCGTTTGAGACCAGCTTCGGCGTTACCCAGGATCGCAGAATTGTCCTCGTCGAGGTCATCGCGGACGGAGTCAGCGGTTGGGGCGAAGTCACCACTATAGAAGCTCCTTCCTACAATTCAGAGACTACCGATACGGCCTGGCACATCATTTCAGACTTCATCGCGCCCTTGCTGGTAGGCAAGGACTTGCCCAATGGGACGGATGTGCCCCAACTTCTGGCCGCGATTCGTGGCCATCAGATGGCCAAGGCTGGCATAGAGAACGCGATCTGGGATGCCGAGGCTCAGCAAAAAGGAATCCCCCTTGCCACAATGCTGGGCGGAACCGCCGCGGAGATCGCGTGCGGCGTTTCTCTGGGTATCCGGGAAAGTCCGCTAGCCCTGGTCAAGAAAGTTGAAGAGGAGCTGAGCAGCGGATATCAACGCATCAAGCTGAAAATCAAACCGGGCAAGGACCTGGATTTCGTCGCCGCCGTCCGAAAACAGTTCCCTGCAATTTTGCTTTCGGTGGACGCTAACTCAGCTTACAGCCTCCTCGACACTGATCATCTGCGGCGATTTGACCAGTTCGCACTCCTCATGATCGAGCAACCGCTGGAATGGGACGACATTTACTCGCACGCGCAGCTTCAGGCGCGGATTCGCACCGCTATTTGTCTCGACGAATGCATTCAGAACGCGGGGCACGCAAATGCGGCAATCCAGTTGGGGGCATGCCGGATCATCAACATCAAGCTGGGACGTGTCGGTGGACATAGCGCCGCGCGCAACGTGCATGACGTTTGCCGCAAGCACTCAGTGCCGGTATGGTGCGGAGGTATGCTGGAATCCGGAATCGGACGCGCCCACAACATAGCCATGTCAACCTTGCCCGGCTTTGCCCTGCCCGGCGATGTCTCCGCCAGCCAGCGTTATTGGGACCAGGACATCATTGAACCCGAAGTTGAAGTAACACCGCACGGGACAATTCGGGTGCCAACTGCTCCGGGGCTAGGCTATTCGGTAAACCGTGATTTGATCGACCGCCTTAAAGTCAGAAGCAGGAATTGGAAGGCTGAAATTCAGGTCGGCGCTGAGTGATTCGAGACTTGATGCAACCAGCATGAAAATCGAGGTCATGGGGATGGGCAAACATTTCCGCGCAGTCACAGCACAATCGTTGTTCATGGTGTGCCTGGCAGCGAGTTCACTCTTTTCGCAAACGGCTACCAATTTCGAGCAACGTATCCAAACTATTGTCAGCCGCCCGGAATTCGCCCACTCCACCTTTGGGATTGAGTTCTATTCGCTGGATACGGGCAAACCGATCTATCAACTGAATCCCGACAAACTGCTGGTGCCAGGATCCACCACCAAGCTTCTGACTGAGGGCACTCTGCTCGAACTGCTCGGTGCTGACTACCGTTTTCACACTCGTGTGTACCGGACTGGCTCCGTAAAAAAAGGCACTCTCGACGGCGATCTCGTGCTCGTCGCTAGCGGCGATCCTAACCTTTCCGGCCGCATTCAGCCCGATGGCAGCTTAGGTTATGAAAACATGGACCACTCGTATGGCGGGCCTGATAGCCGAGGTCTGGGCGATCCGCTGCTCGTCATTAAACAACTGGCACAGCAGGTCGCGGATAAGGGAATCAAGCGCGTCAAAGGTCGGGTGATCATAGATGCGCGTCTCTTCCCGGAGGGTGAGCGGGAGTTGGGCACGAACGTTGTTCTTTCTCCCATCGTCGTGAATGACAACGTGGTCGACGTTATCGTAGGCCCCGGAGCCACGGAGGGCGCTCCGGTCCAATTGCAGATTTCGCCCAAGACTTCGTACGTGCAGGTGGCGAACGAGGCCAAGACCGGAAAAGCTGATTCGAAGCCGGATCTTAATTACACAGGAGAAAAGGTTAATCCAGACGGGACGCGGACGGCCACGCTCGGCGGCACCTTGCCGCTTGGTAAGGGATCGGAAATGGTGTCTTACCCAGTGCCCGAGCCAACTCAATTCGCGGCGACGGTTTTCACGGAGGCGCTCAGGGAAAAAGGTGTGGACATCAAACTCCGTGTCGTAGGTGGCGCGCCGGATTTCAAGGCGATTGCCGCCAGCTACAAGCCAGAGAATCTGGTCGGGGAGCACATCTCGCCGCCAATCAAGGAAGAAGTAAAGATCACGCTCAAAGTCAGTCAAAACCTACATGCCAGCCTGGGGCCGTTCCTACTGGGCGCATTGGTCGCGCACAAAGACAAGGAAATCGACCAGGCTGGTTTCGATTTGGAGCACGACTTCCTGAAGAAAGCCGGCCTCGACCTGACGAGTGCGTCGCAAACCGATGGAGCCGGCGGCAACGCGTTCTTCACACCAGATTTCGTGACACGCTACCTGGTCTTCATGTCCGGTGAGAGTAATTTCGCAGATTTCCGTCGTGGTCTGCCGATTATGGGACGCGACGGGACCCTCTCCAAAATTCAGGTCAACTCACCAGCTGCTGGCCACGTCTATGCCAAGACCGGAACCTACGACGTCTACGATGCGCTGAATAAAAAGCTGCTGGTCACAGGCAAAGGTCTGGCTGGCTACATGGACACCGCCAAAGGAGAGCGGTTGGCGCTGGCGCTGTACGTGAACATGGTCGCTGTGCCCATGGACGATCCTGAAGCAGTCCAGAAGATTGCGGGTGAGGCTTTGGGAAAGATCGCGGCGGCGGCTTATGACGCGCCACCTGCGTTTGAAGCTCCGGTGCAGTCTACTTCTGCTTATGACGTGATAATCAAAAACGGGCGGATCATGGATGGGTCGGGCAATCCGTGGGTCTCGGGCGACATCGCCATTCGCGGTGATCGCATTGCTGCTATCGGCAAGCTGGACGACGACGCGCAAGCCAAACGCATCATCGACGCTTCCGGCCTCGTGGTCTCGCCCGGCTTCATTGACATGCTGGGGCAGTCTGAACTGGATCTCCTGATCGACAACCGTTCGTTGAGCAAACTTTCACAGGGGATCACGACAGAAATTACAGGCGAGGGAGCTTCCGTAGCTCCGCAAAACGCTCTCACGCTGGCTCAGCTTCAACCCGGGCTTGACCAGTACCACTTGAAAGTCGATTGGAGCACGCTGGACGAGTATTTCAAGCGGCTGGAGAAAACCGGCACGCCTCTGAACATCGGAACCTATGTTGGCGCGGCACAGGTGCGTGAAGCGGTGCTCGGAGATGCCGATCGGGCGCCCACACCTGAAGAACTCGAGAAAATGGAAGCGCTCACCGCACAAGCTATGCGGGATGGCGCGTTCGGGATCTCGACTGCTCTCATCTATCCTCCGGGTCACTACGCAAAAACCGATGAGCTGATCGAACTGGCAAAAGTCGCCGCGCAACACGGTGGAATTTACGGCACTCACATGCGCAGCGAAGGCCAGAGCGAAGTTGCCGCAATTGAGGAAGCCCTCCGCATCGGGCGTGAAGCTCACTTGCCGGTCGAGATTTTTCATCTGAAAGTGAGCGGCAAATCGCGCTGGGGCTCGATGCCCAAAATTGTAGCGATGATTCAGGCTGCACGCGACAAAGGACAAGACGTTTCTGCCAACATGTACCCCTACGTTGCCGGTGGCACGGCGTTAGCCTCCAGCTTGCCACCGTGGGTTGCAGAGGGAGGCACGAACAAGTTGCTCGCTCGCCTTCAGGACCACACGATACGGACAAAGATTAAGCAAGAAATGGCCGGCGATCATCCCAACTGGGAGAACCTCTACTTTGACAGCGGTGGGCCAAGCGGAGTTCTGGTGTCAGGTATCGTGAATCCTGACTTGAAGAAGTTCGACGGTAAGACCATCGCTCAAATCGCAGCTGCGCAGAAGAAGCCTCCACTCGACGCGTTATTTGACATGGTCCTCGCGGATAAGGCGCAGACCGGAGCACTCTACTTTATTGCTGACGAAAATGATCTGCGTTACGGATTGAAACAGCCGTGGACCAGCTTGTGCCTGGATGCGAGCGAACTGTCGCTTGATGGCCCACTGTTTGAACCCCATTCTCATCCGCGCGCCTTCGGCGCGATGCCGAGATTCGTGGGCCACTACGTTCGCGATGGGCATCTGCTTCCTTTAGAACAAGCCATTCGCAAGATGACTTCTTTGCCGGCGCAACGCGAACGTCTGCGTAATCGAGGACTGCTGAAGGAAAGCTACTTCGCCGATATCACGATTTTTGATCCGGCCAACATTCGGGACAAAGCCACATATGAGGAGCCGACACAGCTGTCAGAGGGTGTGAAATACGTTTTCGTAAATGGCCAACTTGAATTCGAAGGCGACCACTTGACCGGGGCCAAGGCTGGTCGGGTACTCCGTGGACCTGGGTGGAACCTGGAAAACTGAGCCCCGGATCAAGAACACTCCATTGATCGTCGCTCAAATCTCGCGCAGCATGACGCATATCCACATTGCCAGCGTGAACACGACGGGCGGAGAGTTTGAACTGGGCTAGGTCCGCCCGCTGTTTCCGACGGGCTATACCGC
>WNGP01014208.1_pt1 | contig 11752 bp, 12 predicted proteins | sample 5407671 | NCBI WGS metagenome assembly WNGP01 (sample SAMN13153381, study PRJNA577476) | soil metagenome | isolation source: 40 cm soil or saprolite under Garry oak tree replicate 2 | place: USA:California | collected 2016-06-15 | reverse complement strand
AGGAAGCACTCGGTATCACTATCCCGCCGCTTGCTCGTCCGCGCCGACGAGGCGATCGAATAACGCCGCTATTTGTCGCGGCTGCTTACGACCGGTTATGGCACAAAGCGTCAGTTCGCGACGCTGCGTAAATGCGGACGCTATTGGATGCAAAGCGGACATCCGGCGAACCCCATTGGGCGCGTTGGCCCGGCGCGAATTGAGCTTGTGTGACATGGCGTGCTCCTTGGCTTTGGCGCCCCCTGCCAGCTTCGCTCGCTGGCGGGGGCCGGAGCACGGCCGAACCATTCCATTAGCGGACATAGGCTGGATAGAAATCCCGCAGCGCAGCGGTCTCCTACCGTGCTGATCCGGGTGATGCCGGCACCATGCGACGTCAGAGTCTGCTTACACTAACTATGCGCGGCAGAACGTAGCGCGGGGCAATCGGCACGCCCGTGCGTACCGCAACGCCCATGTCGATCAGAACAAGGTGCCAAACAATTTACTCGTCAACGAACCATCGTTGTCGACCCAGGGGATCGGTGGCAGTTGCGGAAGGTGAGATGCATACGGCAGCACTTTCGCAAGCGTCACTCTGACCGGAAACCGTGCGAGGAAAACCTTATTCATTCCGCCGTCCAGTCCGCTGTAGATTGGGGCGTCTGGCACGTTGTCTTTAAGCAACTGCGCGTATTCGAGCTCGTCGGTGCGTTGTTTCTCCAGCGCCCGCCGCGCGATTTTCGGATTCACGACAAAGGCGGGGCATTTACCGGTGGGATTGAACACAAGAGGATCCGGCGAATTCGGCGGAGGTTGCGCATCGAATACATAGCGGCGATTACACACATCCACCTTGGGTTCGAGATGCGTCGCCTCGAAGTGATCGTTGCCGATCTTGAGCATCTTCCAGAAGGCCAAGTTCGGATTAGTTCGATGCCGCGCCAGATTCTCCGGCGTCAAGCGGAACGGATAGGCCTGGATCTGGAATGACGGCCGGCCGCCGCGGAGTGAGTCGCGCGCCAGCGAATAGATCTCGCCTACCTGCTCGTCGGTCATGGCATAGCAACCGCTCGACCAGCAGTCGCCGTGGATCATGAGCAAGCTGCCGCCGCGGTTGTTCGCTTTGTCGAAGCTGTTGGGGAAGCCGGTGTTGATCGCAAGATAGAAGTTGGAATTGGGATTCATCAACTCGGGCGTAACTGTATAGAACCCCTCTGGAGCCTGACGGTCGCCCTCATGCAACTTCGGCCCAAGATCGCCCGACCACCGACAGATCGGAAAGATCTTGAGGATCTGGAAATGGCCGGTGGTGTCCTGCTTCCAGACTTCGAGTTCCGCCTCTTCCTTGAAAATGCGCACAAGGATCGGTGAATGTTTTGGCATCTTCTTTTGTCGGAACAGCGAGAGCAGCTCGCGCGGCACCTCCTTTGTTGCCCTGGTCGGCAACTGATTGCTGTCTTCGCCAAGGCACGTGACCGGCGTCAATGCCGCGGCAAAAGCCGCCGTCAGCACAAGCGCACGGACTACCGTGGCGCGGATCATTGCTATACCCCCGACGTGGAACCTTTCCTATCTGAATGCTTGTAGTCGGTGGCATTCGTAGGGCAAACCCAGACCAGGGTTCCCCAAATGATGCCCGGATACGCTAACAAACGGAGTGCAGCGGCACGATGCCCCGCAGCGCATCGGTGATTCAGGTTGAGATTGGGCTTAGGAAAGGCGCTCGCGAGATAGTCCGCAAAGGCCTGAGTAGCGAGGGTAGTTGCTGAGATCGGTGCTAATTTGCTGCATCGCGTTATGACGCGATTGGCACAAAGCGGACGTGCCGTCGCGTCGGTCGATGTCCGCTTTCGGGGCAAAGCGGACAACATTTGCACATTCTGGACCACTGGCTGCATCCCATCCGCGAGATCGCTCACGCCCATCAGTCCGAGCTCGATGCCATTGCGGAGCCTCGTGCCCGACTGGATCGGCTGTGCGAACTCAACGTTAGCCAACAGGTTCGGAACGTCGCGTCAGATGTCTTCGTTCTCGACGCGTGGGCACGCGGTCAAAAGCTTTCCGTGCACGGCTGGATCTACTCGATTACGAACGGCCTCCTTCGGGACCTCGACGTAACCGTGAGCCGACCAGAAGAATTGTAGCGATGGCGCGCGCTTGTTCTGTGTACAGCAACTAAAAGGCAGAGGGTCATAAGCGGGTCAGACCAGATCGTTTAATGAGCGAGATCACCCGAGAAATCTAGCCAACGCTGACAGCAAGGCGGTTACGCCCATCAGTCCTGCGGCCCAAAAATTCCATCTATTCATTCTTTGCAGCGCTTTGGATAATTCGGTTACCGTGTCTAATTCGTCCGTGCCCGGCTTGATGCTGGGCAAGCGGCACATTGCAGACGTGAACCAGAATATTGCAGAACCACACGCCGCGATCACCACTCCGATCTGAATGAACGATCTCATAATCACCCCTAATGGTTCAGGATGGATCGCGATTATACTGCTGCTAATCCGAACTATCACATGGTCATGTCCGTCTTTGGCACTTCTCGATGTCCGCTTGGGGGGGAACAGATTCATTTCGGCGCAGGGGAATGCCGTGCCGAGCCGAGAATTGCTGGTCATCCGGCGCAATCGAGCCTGACCGGCGGCGGCAGCGTCGGTTATAACCAGCAATTCGCCAACGATCCGCGGCAGTATAGTCCGAGCCTCACCGGTGGCGGCAGCCCCGGCTATAACGCCATGCTCATGCAATTCGCCAACGATCCGCGGCAGTATAGTCCGAGCCTCACCGGTGGCGGCAGCCCCGGCTACAACGCCATGCTCATGCAATTCGCCTACGATCCGGACTATGTTCAATACAAGCTCAAAAAGGCCTTCGAGGATAATTGGATCTCGGCGAGTACAAAGTGACGAGGCTGCGAGCCTTCAGTGTTCGTGGGAACGGGCTGACATAAGCTTCAGTCCGTCCCTGCGTGTTCTCAAACTTAAACGCGCGACGTCCCTCGTGAGGATCAATCCGCGTCGCGGGCGATCAACTGTGGAGAAGGGGATGAGCACTCTCCAAGGGAAGTCCATCAGCTCCATCGGTGCCATCGTTGGCATTGCGTCGATCGTGTCAAATCTGGCGGTGGCTCAATCGCAAACGCTCCCGCCGGCTACGATTGCCGACAATGACAGCATCTATATCGACGGAAAGACTTTTGCCATCACGCCAGGTCGAGCGAAAGGCGATACCTCGGCACAGATCGAAGCGCTCGGGGCCCGCGATTTGGGTCCCGGCGCAATTATTTTTCGTTCGGGGGAAAAGCTTTACATCGTCGCCGCCCCGGTCCTTGTACCAGGCGCTCGTAACCAATCCGGTCAGAACGTCCCTGCCCCCGTTGAAAACGATCGACCAAACCGCGTCACAGTCGAATATGTCGTACCCAAAAGCGCCGAGCTTCAGGAGCTCTACGGTATGTTAAGGGAGCACCGTGTCCTCGAGGACATGCAGGGGATATTGAGTCCGTTTCGTCTGCCGGAGGAGTTGACGATCAAAACCACGGAATGCGGCATGGTGAATTCGTGGTACAGCCGGGAGAATTCCAAACCGACGGTGACCATCTGTTACGAGCTTTTGCGGCACATTTTGCAATCCTTGCCAAAGAAAACGGCCCCCGGCGCAATCACGCCGAAGGATGCAGCAGTCGGGCAATTCTTCTGGCTCACGACCCACGAGGTCGGACACGCAATGTTCGATCTTTTCAAAGTGCCGATATTCGGACATGCGGAAGATGCCGCCGACAACTTTGCAGGATACATCATGCTGCAATTCGGCAAGGAGCGAGCACGGCGATTGATCGCAGGCGGCGCCTGGGCTTGGAGGATGTACGTCGCGGACTACAGGACGAATCCCATCGTGAAGACGCAGTTAGCGGGGTTTGCCAGCAACCACGGCCAGCCTGAAGAACGCTTTTACAATCTCATGTGCCTGGCCTTCGGTGCCGACCCGGTGACGTTCGCCGATCTGACCCAGGACGGATATTTGCCGCCAAACCGCGCGCCAAGCTGCAGATTCGAATACGACACGCTCGCCTATGCGTTTCACCGCGAAATCTCGCCCCATATCGATCAACAGATGGCGAGGCAGGTCTTGGATACGGCATGGTTTTCGAACGTGCCGCCAACGCTCGCACCGCCGCCGGCCCGACCGAGATGATGTCGCGGCTTGTGCGATCAGCGGCATGGCGTTGACCGGTTCGCCGGCCGGGCAGCGCCCAAGCCCGATTCAGAACGATTCAGGTCTGCGCCAAGGACCTGCCGGCCCGTCCAGCACTAACGAAACTACGCTAGGTTCGAAGTCGCCGTGAGCGCGTCGAAACGTGTCGTTGTCGTCGGCGCCGGCATCGGCGGATTGAGCGCGGCGCTGGCCTTGCTCAAGCGCGGCATCGACGTCGAGGTTTACGAACAGTCGAGCGAGCTCAAGGAGGTCGGCGCCGGCATCCAGATCAGCTCCAACGGCACGCGCGTCCTGTTTGCGCTCGGCCTGGAAGCGGCCCTCGCCAAAGTCCAGGTGCGGCCGGAGCGGCGCGAGCTGCGGCACTGGAGCACCGGAGAAACCTGGAACTGGTTCGATCTCGGCGACAAAAGCATCGAGCGATTCGGCACGCCCCATCTCATGCTCCACCGCGGCGATCTGCATGGGCTCCTCGCCGACGCGGTGCGCGCGCTCAAGCCCGACGCCATCGCGCTGAACAAGCGATGCGTCGCGGTCGCCTCCCACGCCGGACACGCCGAAGCGACGTTCGCGGACGGCAGCACCGTCAAGGCGCCCTACCTGATCGGCGCCGACGGCATCCATTCCAAGGTCCGCGTCTGCCTGTTCGGGCCGAGCAAGCCCATATTCACCGGCTGCATCGCCTGGCGCGGCTTGATTGCGATGGCGAAGCTGCCGTCCCGCCTCGCGCGCATGGTCGGGACGAACTGGCTCGGCCCGCACGGCAACGTGCTGCACTATCCGGTGCGCCGCGGCGAGATCATGAACTTCGTGAGCACGTCGGAACGCGACGATTGGCAGGTCGAGTCCTGGTCAACGGTGGGCAGTAAGGACGAGCTGCGCAACGATTTCCGCGATTGGCACGCCGACGTCCAGCTCATGATCGATCGGATCGAGACGCCCTACAAATGGGCCTTGATGATCCGCGCGCCGATGGCGGCCTGGTCGAAGGGCCGCGTCACGTTGCTGGGCGACGCCTGCCATCCGACGCTGCCGTTCCTGGGCCAGGGCGCCGTGATGTCGATCGAGGACGGTTACGTGGTCGCGGCCTGTCTCGACAAGTATTTCGGCGAGCCGGACACGGCCTTCGCCCGCTACGAGGAGATCCGCAGGGAGCGCACCGCGATGGTCGTCCGCAAGGCGAGCGAGAACAAGGCGAGCGCGTTTGCGCCGAGCCTTGCCGACAAGGACCGCGTCGCCGAGGAGGTGGCGCGCGAATGGCAGCAAGTGCGCCTGCGCGAGCGCATGGAGTGGCTCTACAACTACGACGCCACCGCGATTGCGATTTGATCACGGCGATGCGCCAACGGCCCAGCAGCGGAGGACGCGCTACTCTGGCTTGATATTGGCGGCCCGGATAACCTTGGCCCATTTCTCAGTTTCGTTGGCGATGAGCTTGCCGAAATCGGCAGGCGAGCCGGCGAGCGTCGTGCCGCCCAGGGCGGCCAGCTGCCCCTTGATCTTCGGGTCGGCAAGGCCCGCATTGATCTCCTTGTTGAGCGTATCGACAATTTCGACGGGCGTGTTTTTGGGCGCGCCGATCCCGAACCAGGCGCTCACCTCATAATGGGGAACGAAGTCGCCAACGGTCGGAATGTCTGGCAGACCTTCCCAGCGTGTCGCGGTCGTCACTGCCAGCGGGCGCAGCTTGCCGGCCCGCACCTGCTCGATCGACGCGGTCGCGCTGGCAAACATGACTTGCACCTGTCCGCCCAGCAGATCGGTGATTGCAGGCCCCTCGCCACGGTAGGGGACGTGCACCAAGTTGACGCCGGCCATCGCCTTGAACAGTTCGCCGGCCATATGGGGCGTGGTCCCGGTGCCGGCGGATGCCATGTTGACCTTGCCCGAATTGCTTTTGCTGTAGGCGATGAACTCCGGAACGGTCTTTGCCGGAACAGACGGGTGGACCACCATGGCGTGCGGCACACGAAAGACGGCCGCGATCGGCGCGATGTCCTCTAGGAAATTGAAACTGAGCCTATCGTAGAGCGTCGCATTGATCGCGGCCGGCGGGCCGACCACGAGGAGCGTATAGCCGTCGGCGGGCCGAGGAGCTAACAGGCGCGCGAGAGTGTCGAAATTGCCGCCGGGAGGAGCGCTGGCGACAATTCGCACCGGCCGCGTCGGATAGTTTTGCGCTCGCGCCAACCGCAACACGGCCGGCAGGGCGGCAGCGCCCGCGGCCAGACCCAGAAAAGTTCGGCGGGCAGGTTTCATATCGGCCGATCCCTGCTTGGCCTTTTCATTCGATCACATCGTCGGCGAGCAAGAGGAACGATTCCGGGATCGAAAGTCCCAGCGCCTTGGCGGTCTTGAGATTGACCCGCAGCGCGAAATTCGTCGGCTGCACGACCGGCAGGTCGGCCGGCTTTTCCCCGCGCAGAATGCGGGCCACATAGACGCCGGCCTGCCGGTTCAAGTCGGCGGTGTCCGCACCATAGCTGATCAATCCGCCTCGCGCCGGGAAGGTGGCGTTCGCCATCATCGTGGGTAGTCGGTGCTGCCCAGCCAGGGCGATGATCTGCGACTGTCCCGCGCCATCGTTAAACAGCGCATCGATATGGATCAGCAACGCATCGGCATGCTGCCCCACCGCCCGATTGAATGCCTCCTTTATCTCCGGTTCGGTGCTGGCATTGACGATAACGATTTCGACCCCGAGGGTGCGACCGGCGGCCTCGAAGGTTTTTGCATCGGCAGCGTTCGGATTTTTGGGATTGACCAACACGGCAATGACCGCCGCCTTGGGGTTCAGCAGCCGGAGCAGCTGGATGCGTTTCGGTCCAAGCTGGCTGTTGATGAAGCTGATGCCGGTGACGTTGCCGCCCGGCCGGTTCAGGCTGGCGACCAACCCATATTGGACCGGATCGCTGCCGTTGGCGAACACGATCGGGATGGTCGCCGTCGCCGATTTGGCGGCAAGCGCCGACACCACGCTCCCGGTGGCAAAGATTGCGTCGACCGGACGTTTGACCAGCTCGGCTGCGAGCGCAGGCAGCCTCTCGTATTGAAAATCCGCCCAGCGATAATCGATCAAGAGATTCTTCTTCTCCACGTAACCGGCCTCGTTCAGGCCTCTGCGGAGGGCGGTCGTTGTCGTCTTATAGTCAGCCTCTGCCGCGCTGCCGAGAAATCCGAGCACCGGCGTCCGCGCTTGCTGCGCCTGCGCCGCGATCGGCCAGGCGGCAGCCGCGCCGCCGATGAGCGATATGAACGCGCGCCGCTTCATGTCGGGCATCGGGATTCCTCCCGCCTTTGGCGCCGCCGGTCTGTCTACCGCACGCTCAACCTGCCGGAGAAAGGCCGCCAAGTCCTTGGAACAGACCTGAATTGTTCTGAATCTAGGCGGAGGCGTTGCCGACCCCTCCTATACCGTCACCCAAATGATAGCACACACGATGTCCGGGGAGACCGCTGCACTGCGGGATCTAAGGCTGGCTACGTCCGGTTCGGCTCAAACTCGAGCCTGATCTGCGGTGCCGAAAAAGCCGGATTGTTGGTTTCTCCAACCACCACAGGCGCGCTTCCTCCCGGCTCTAGATATTGAAGAAACGCGTCAAACGGGTACTACCTCGTCGGGGAGACACACACACAATCGTCCGGGTGCGATCGCCGCAAATTTCCGCACACTGTTGTATTTCCAACCCACAGCAGGTCGCGCTGCTATTTGAGCCGCGTCTCATAGAAGACATATGTCTGGTCGGTAAATACGAAATCCTTCTTGGTGATCAGGATGATGGTGTATTGGCTCGTTTCGGGCGGGTCGGTCGCGGCGGTGTCGAAGTATTGATTGCCTTCGATGCGCCAACGCCCATGGGTGACGTTCTCTTCGACCGGCAACATCGTCCAGGTGCCATCGGCCCGATAGAGATATTCGTGCCGAGGCGATGCCCACTCGCCGACGACAAGGCCAGAAAGCGTCTTACCGTCGGAATCGCTCGGCGCGGGATGGCGTTTGATCTCGGCATCGATCGCCTGCCATTCGTCCGTCTTCAGGCGGGCGGCCTTTTCGCGCATGCGAACGAGGCGGGTGATGTAATCCGACCGAGCCGCTTCGCTGGGCTTGGACATTTTCTCGTAGTCGCGCTTGGCCGCTTGGAGCGCACGGACGTAGCGGCCGGATTGCTGGCCGCGCGCGGCAAACGGATACGCCGCCGTCAATGCGCCGATCAGCGCGATGAACGCGCGGCGTCGCAATGGATCGAATTGCATTCGCTCCCCTCCCGAGGCCGGATTGCAGACTATCGGATCAGCAAATGCGTAGGGTGGGCAAAATCGCCTGCGTAACGTCGTCGCGCATCGCCCGCGCGCGATTTTGCCCACGCGCCGATGCACATCCAACGCGTGGGCAACGGCGCGCCGGACTTCGAGCTCCCGGCGGACGCGTCTGCGCGCCTTTTGCCCACCCTACCCGCTGCTGAGCCTCAAGCCCCGCCCACCAGAAAGCGGGGCTTTTTCTCGCCCCAACATGGCCCCCAATTGGAGACGGCGGGGGGCTGTCTTTTCTGAGCCTCAAATCGACGATTTCGTGATGGCCATCACATCCGCCGAAGCCGTGGTCTGGCATCTTCCCCACCATTCCTCGTGACTGGTCTCGTGCAGGGAGGGTTGTCATGGGAAATTATCTGAGGAATCCGCGCGAATTCGATGGGTGGCTCAAGGCAAATGCCGTCCTCAGTTCGATGTTTGCGATTGGAATGCTGGCGATGGCCTTGGCGGGTCTCAACTCTGAGGGACGACCCGATGGGGCGACAGAACTCTCAATTGTCACTGCGTCGAAATGAGCCTTCTCAGGCGCCGGCCGCGCTTGCCCCGAAAGGGCTAGGCGTAGCCAGCCTGCTAATGGTCGCCTGGCTCACGCCTCTGCAGAATGTTGGCCATTTGGCGCGCCCTTCATTGGCCGCCGCCAGCCGTCCGGAAGCATTTTTAAGGCCATGCGACTTTGCGAGAAGGGAGGATCAAGATGTTCAGCCAGGCTCGCGCATTTGTGTAGCTTATTATTGCGACATTCGCATGTTTGTCGCAGTTCGGTTCAACTCCTGTTGGCGGAGAAGAAGCGTGGCGGGCTGACGCGCAATTGATCGATGCGAAAACCTGCGCAGAGACTTTGCCCTACATCCAGATGTCGAAGGATGTATACGGCGATGAGGCAGGGCCTGAAATTCCGCAGGGTTGGAGGCGATTGGACAATTGGGAAGCAGTATTTAGGAAGGCCGGCAGCGCAAATCTGATTGAAGACGCCAAAGCATCCGGATTTTACGCCGCTGTTTATAGGAATGTAAGCGATAAAAGCCATACCATTGGTGAAATAGCGATCATCTATCGCGGTACTGAAGGCCTCAACGATTGGAAGGGGTGGAAAACAAATTTCGATGCGTGGCGTGGAAAAGTCCCAGCACAGTACGACTACGCCCTTACCTTTGCTCAGCGTGTGAAGAAGCTCTATCCAAATGTACGTGTGACTGCAGCAGGTCATTCCAAGGGAGGCGGTCAGGCGACTTACGCTTCGCAGCAAACCCTTGGCATCCACAAAGTAATAACAATCAATTCTGCGAGACCTCCCTTTGCGGATCACCCGAACAGGCATGTCACACAGACAAACGTGATCGTACCCGGCGAAGTCATTGGCGACCCAAAGTCAGGCTTGCCTATCGGCGGGCTGCTCCCCGGGAAATATGTCGGTGTTAAGTTGACCACAGATCGTCCGACGCTGATCAAGGCTGGGGTGCTTGGGGATGCCATTAGCGCCGCTAAGAGCGTTTACGATGCACACAGCGTGGAAGCTGTCATAGGCGGTGTTCGAGAAGTCCTAAATCCGAAACCAAGTGCGGCCCATTAGTGAGTATGTCCTCGACGACTGCGCCCAGGACCATGACTCACGGCGTCAAGGTGCGTAACGGTTGAAGACAAAGTCGCGAGCTTTGACGATCGCGTGGCAGGAAAAGCAGGCGTTGTGCACCGCCTCGTCGGCGGGTTTACCATCGTTGAATTGAGCGAACCCCCAGCCGTCGGTCGAGGCGTATTTTCTCGAGTCCTTGACCATAAACTGAACTCCGTTCTTGGGTGGCCCGGCCACGAAAGATTGGCGACGGCCAAAGGCTTTTTCGCTTTCCTCCAACGGGTCGTAACTCCAGGCGAGCCGGGCAATGATCGTGCCGTCCGGGAACGGAAGCTTCCCTTCCCGGGAGGCCTTGAACGCGACGTCGTTGCCCAGAATGGCGCGCAAATCGTTGAGGTTGCCTTCTTCATGGGCCACGGAGATCAACCTCCAGTCGCGGTATCCGGGGGGAATTTTGAGTCCGAAGATCGGGGCAGCCTCTTGATCGGCCTGTCCAGATGCGGGGGCCATGGAGGCGACCACGCCGGCGAGCGCTACAACTGCAACCAGCACGAAAACAACCCGTCTCATACGGTGCCTCCTTCAAAGATGCACGTCGGCTGCTTACTGCGGCGATGATTAGAAGATTGGTGCAGCCAGAATTGCCGCAAGCAAACTGTTGGTCATGATCAGGACATGCACCATACCACGCGTGTCCTGACCAAGGCGGAAAATCTCCGAATGAACATTCTCTTGCAAGTTGGGTCTCGCAAAAGAGAATGTGGCCGACCGTCGCTGTGCTTGATCAAGTTTCCCTGTTTCTCGAAAAAAATTCTCTGATAGGCATTCGGAAATTTCGATGTTGTGACCGCTGCTCATGGACCCCGCCGCACGACAGCACACGCTGCGGTCCGGGCTTTCCTTTTCCGGGGCCCAAAATAGGCCGGTTACGAAATAGGAGGCGAGGAATGGACCTGCTGACACGACTGAGGGCGCAGCCCCTGCCTTTTGCCGCGCTTCTCGGCATCGATCTGGTCAGCGCCGAGCCGGAGAAGATCGTCGGCGAAATGACCGTTCGGCCTGAGTTCTGTACGCGCCCGGCCGTTCTGCATGGTGGCGCCATCATGGCCTTTGCCGATACGCTCGGTGCGCTCGCGACAATCGCGAATTTGAAGGATGGAGCGAGCACGACCACGATCGAAAGCAAAACCAACTTTGTCCGCGCAGCAACGGTTGGGAGCCGCGTTGTCGGCGAGACAACGCCGCTCCACCGCGGAGGGCGCACAATGGTGTGGCAAACACGCGTTACGACAATCGAGGGCAAGCTCGTTGCGATCGTGATGCAAACGCAGCTTCTGCTATGAGGCTGCGATAGCGCGGCGTTATTCCGCCAGCGGGGTCGGGTTGGCGGGCGGCGGATCGATCTGGAACGTCGCGGCGGTGAGACACGTCATCGAGAAGCTGCCGACCGCTGCCACCAGCGCCACCAGGCTCTCGAGCCCCATGGTCTTTTCCGCGGCGGCGTAGCTGTCGCCGCTCAGCCCCTTGTGGGCGAGGATTTCGCGCGCCACGGCAAAGCAGGTGCGCTCGCGCGCATCCGCCAAGCTCGGGGTCTTGCGCGCGTTGATCGCGTCGATGACCGCCTGCTCGATGCCGACGGCGAGCGAATTGCGCGCCTGCGCGAACCACGGATAG
>WNGP01006241.1_pt1 | contig 11753 bp, 8 predicted proteins | sample 5407671 | NCBI WGS metagenome assembly WNGP01 (sample SAMN13153381, study PRJNA577476) | soil metagenome | isolation source: 40 cm soil or saprolite under Garry oak tree replicate 2 | place: USA:California | collected 2016-06-15 | reverse complement strand
TCGCTGCCCGCCGCGATCAGACCGCCCGCGCGGCTGAACTCGCGCACGAACTGGTCCTGGCGCGGGCGCGCGCGGCGGAAGGACGCAAAGTCGGCGGCGCGCCAGCCGCCGCGTTGCAGCAGGCCGGCGACGTCGCGCACGCTCGCCGCCCAGGCGGGGACGTCGGCCATCGTGGGGCGCGCCAGCAGCGTGGGGTCGTTCAGGCGGGACAGCATCTCGTGCAAGACCAGGGTCGGTACGATCGCCACGTGCGTCTGTGCCAGTGCCTGGGCAGCGCGCGCCACGACGACCGAATCGAGGGCGATCCAGCCCTTTTCCTCTGCCGTCCAGCCGGCGAGGAACCGCTCGTGCGCCCGGAAGTAGGGCGTGGGATCGCGGACGGCAGCCTGGACCACGCCGGACAAGTGCTCGATCGACGCGACGCCGGCGCGGGCCGCCGCGAGTGCGTCGATCTTTCCCAGCCGCGCGGCGACGGGGAGCCGCAGCACAGCGGCCTCGTCCATGAGCGGCCGGAGCAGTGCCGGCGTGATCCTCGTGTAGATCTCTACGTAGTCCGCCCCGGCGACCGCCCGTTGATCGACGGCCTTACGGGCCTGGTCTGCGGTGGCGACGCCGGTCGCGTCTTGGTAGGTGGACGGCGCCCCGTCGATCATCGGGCCCGCGCTGAACATCCGGGGCCCGAGCACCGCGGCGAGGTCGAGGTCGTTCCGCAAGGCCAGTCCTGAATCGGGGCGCGCATGCATGTCGCGCACGCTCGTCACGCCCCACGCGAGGTAGCGGGCCGCCGCCCATCGCTCCACGTGGGCGTGAGCATCGATCAGGCCGGGGATGATGGTCTTCCCGGTGAGGGTCAGGCGCACGGCCCCGCGTGGCACTGCTGCTTCGTTCGCACGCGCGACCAGCTGGATATGGCCGTTCTTGACCAGCAGCAGCGCGTTCGCAACGGGCGCTGTGCCGGAGCCGTCGATCAGGGTCGCCCCCTCGAGGGCAACGACGCCGTCGCCCGGGGGCTTGCAGGCAGAGAGGCAGAATACGACGGCGACAACGGAAAGGCGGTCGAGTGATCGGGCGGCCAGAGACAACGGCCACGCAGGGCGACCGCCTGACCGCCTGTCCGCCCGACCGCCCGTCACCTCGGAGTGTGCTAGCGGCGACGCCGGCGTACCGCCTTGCGCTTCGGCTTCGCGCGCCCGCGGGCCTTGGCGCGCGGCCGCTTCTTCTTCGCTTTCTTCCCCCCCCGTGCCTTGGCCCGCACCTGCTTCTTCCGGGCCGGAGCCCGTTTCGCCTTCGGGCGAGCCATGCTCGGCTCCCCCATCTTCGGAGCTGGCGTGGACGCGGGCGGCTGGGAGGGCATCGAGGGCATCATCGGCTCCATCATGCCGGGGCCGGTCCAGCCACTCTCCGAGAAGTCGGTCTGCTCGAGCATCGGATCTCTCCTCCGCTAGTTGTCGGTGGGCGTGGCCTATAGCTTATCGCGCAAGCCTCGCAACGCAAGTGACGGACCCGCGCTCCACGCCGCCGCATGCGGGTCCCGGTCTCAGAGTGACAAGTTCGCTTGACAACGACAGTTACGAAGGCTTAGGTTCGCGCCGCTATGGTCGTTGCCGCGCGCGTCGCCGCTCTCCTCCTGGCCCTGCCGGGCGTCCTCGCCGCACAGAACGTCGCCGAAGTGCAGGTCGCGCCTCCCTCGATCACCCTCAAGGTCGGCGAGCGCGCCGGGCTCTTGGCGACGGCGTTCGATCGCGTGGGTAACGTGATTCCCACGGTGCGCGTGCTCTGGTCGTCGAACAACCTGCAGGTCGCCCGCGTCGACAACAGCGGGACCGTCACGGGCATCGCGGGGGGGGGGGAGGGGGGGGGGGGGGGGGGGGGGGGGGGGGGGGTCAGCAGACCGCTCCACCCCCGCCCGCTGGCCCACCGGCCGACGCCTCCCTCGCTGGCCAGCCGGCGGGGAGCGGGCCCGCCACGGTTCTGCGCATTGAGCCGCCCACCATCTATCTGCTCCCGTCGGAGAACGTCCGCGCCTCGCCGCGCGCCCTGAAGGATGACGGCTCGCCTGCGGCCCCCCTCGCGGTGAGCTGGCGCTCGCTGCGTCCCGATATCGCGAGCGTGGACCCGAACGGCGTGGTCGTGGCGCTGTCCGCCGGGCAGGGCACGGTTCAAATCACGAGCGCGAGCGGGCTCACGGCGACGGCCCCGGTAGTCGTGCAGCAGACCGACTTCGCCTTCGGGGAGTCGGGCCCCATCACGCTCGGCCCTGGAGAGTCGGACACCGTGCGCGTCATCGTGCCGACCCAGAACCGCCGCGTCATCAACCCGCTCGCCCTCCAGTGGACCTCGAGCGAACCGGGCGTCGCCCGCGTGAGCCTGACGGGGGTGTTGACGGCGGTGGCGCCTGGCAAGGCCACGCTGGCGGTGTCCGGCCTGCTGCAGAACAGGACTATGGACGTGGTGGTGCACCGCCCGGTGGAGCTGCTGGCCGTGCTCCCCAAGTGGCAGCAGGAAGTCGTGGTGCCGATCCAGGCCACCGTGAAGTTCGAAGCGCAGGCGCTCGCGGCCGACCGGACCCCGGTGGCGGATGCGCCGCTCCGGTGGAGCCTCGCCGACACGTCCATCGCGAGCTTCGACCCCGGCTCGGACGCGGTCACGGGAAAGCGGGCCGGCACGACGCAGCTCGTGGTGAAGGGTCCGGGGCCCGGGCTCTCCGTGACGTGGACCCTGCGCGTGTTGGCCGCGGGGGTGAAGCTCTCGGCCGTACGCCTCGGCCTGCCGCTCAACCGCCGCTACCCGATCAGGGGCAATTACGTAGACGAGGCGGGGGTGGTGATCGGCTCGGCCGGGGGGCTCACGTGGGCAGCCGACAACCCCCAGGTGGCGACCGTCAGTGACGACGGGACGATCACCGCCGCGGGCTACGGGCACGGACGCGTTACGGCGACCGCGCCGGGGGGCCGGCGCGCCACGGTCGACGTGTTCGTACAGGGCGAGATCGTGGTCGCGAGCTCCCGGTCGGGGCGATTCCAGCTGTACTCGGCCGAGCGGTCCAACCTGGCGCAGCTGCGCCGGATCAACCAGGACACGGCGAGCGCCGCCGAGCCCGCCTTTTCGCCGGACGGCTCGCGCATCGCGTACAGCAGCCGGCGTCAGATCTACCTCATGGACGCGGACGGCGGCAACGTCACCCGCTTCACCAACGACGCGAGCAATGACGCGCGAGCCCAGTTCACCCCGGACGGCAACGCCGTCGCATTTCAGTCCGACCGGACCCTGCACTGGCAGATCTTCCTGCAGCCGCTCACCGCATCGGAGCCGGTGCAGCTCACCCAGGAGCCGGCGGCCAACTCGCAGCCCACGGTTTCACCCGACGGCGAAACGATCGCGTTCGTCTCCGCGCGCGACGGCGGCACCAACATCTGGCTGATGTCCAAAGACGGCTCCAACCAGCACCCCTTTACGAAGAGCACCGGAAAGGATTTCCGGAACACGGAGCCGCATTTCCTGCGAGACGGCTCGCTCGTCTACCTGCTGGAGGGCAAGGACGGCGGCCACAGGCTGACGCAGGTCGTCAAGGCGGACGTCGCGACCGGCAAGGTGACGCCCCTGACCGGCACCGATCTCGTGGTTGCAGGTTTCGCCGTGTCGCCGGCGGGGGACCTGCTGGCGCTGGTCGTGAACGTGCAGGGGGGCGGCAAGCCGTTCTACCGCGTGTACATCCAGCCCATCGGGGCGGGAGGAGGCGCGCCGGTGCCGCTGCCCACGACGGGCCCCGAGCAGATGGTGACGCCGGCGTTCATGCCGTAGGGTATCGATTGCGCGCCTGCATCATCCGCGGCACCGGCAGCCTCGACCGGATCGAGGTCGCGGACGTTCCCGACGCCCCCTCCGGGGCCGCACTCGACCCCGGTCACGTTCGGGTGGCGGTGCGCGCAGCCGCTCTGAACCATCTCGATCTCTTCGTCGTGCACGGGCTCCCCGGCGACTATCACTTCCCGCACATCCTCGGCGCCGACGGCGCGGGGGTCGTGGAAGCGACGGGCCACGGCGTCAGCGCCGTGAAACCGGGCGACCGCGTCATGATCAACCCGGGAATTTCCGATTACACCTGCGAATACTGCAGGGCCGGTGAGCACTCCCTGTGCGTCAACTACCGGCTCTTGGGCGAGCACCTTCCGGGGACGCTGGCGGGATCGGTGGTCGTCCCGGATCGGAATCTCGCCGTGCTCCCGACGCTCGCCCCGCCGCTCACCTGGGCGGAGGCCGCCGCGTTCTCGCTCGTGACGCTCACTGCGTGGCGCATGGTCGTGACGCGGGCCGCCGTGCGGGCGGGCGAGACCGTCCTCGTGTGGGGCAGCGGCGGCGGCGTATCGCTCGCCTGCTTGCGCATCGCAAAGCTGCGGGGCGCGCGGGTGATCGTCACGTCGTCGCAGGACGCCAAGTTGGTCGAGGCGCGCCGCCACGGGGCGGACGTGACGCTGAACCACCGGACCCAGAAGGTCTCGCGGGAGGTGCGCGCGCTGACGGCGGGGCGCGGCGCGGACGTGGTGGTGGACCACGTCGGGGAGGCCACGTGGGAGGAATCGCTCCGCCTCCTGGCCAAGGGGGGGCGTCTCGTCACCTGCGGGGCGACGACCGGCCCGAAGGTCGTTACCGACCTGCGCCGCGTGTTCTGGAACCAGTACACGATCCTGGGCTCGACCATGGGGAACGCGGCGGAGTACGCCGAGATCGTGCGGCAACTGGGCACGGGGGCGTTGCGGCCGATCGTGGACCGGGTCTATCCGCTGGCGGAGGCGCGCGCCGCGTTCGAGCGGCTGGAGCGAGGCGAGCAGCTGGGGAAGATCGTCGTGCAGGTGGCGGAGTGACTCACCGGGGCTTTAGCCTGGGAACGCTCCACGAGGATTCCGTCAACCGATCCTAAGCCGTCGAAATCTGCGCGCGCCCGCATCACGCGGCTCGGCGCAGCACAGTCGCAGCAGGACGTCCGCTCGTAAGACACCGCTTCGCTCACCGTCCTCGCGGGCCGTGCCGGCCGAGGCCACGCTACAGCGTGGGAACAGGGTGAGCGGGGGGCGTCAACCGCGGGTCAACGAGCGATAGCGCTGGCGTTGCTTGTCCCTGCCTAAATGGTTATTTTGTTTCAACTTAGCTTGCCCAGCGAGCCGCCCTGACACCCGGCACCTGACACCCGACACCTGCCTTTCATGACCGCTCCCAACATTCGCGAGCGCATCCTCCCGCGCCTCATCGAAGACGAGATGAAGGAGTCGTTCCTCGACTACTCGATGAGCGTGATCGTGCAGCGGGCGCTGCCCGACGTGCGCGACGGTCTGAAACCCGTGCACCGCCGCATCCTGTATGCGATGCACGAGCTGGGGCTCGTGCCCGGTCGACCCTACAAGAAGAGCGCGACGGTCGTGGGCGACGTGCTCGGCAAATACCACCCGCACGGCGACGTGGCGCTGTACGAGGCGCTGGTGCGGATGGTGCAGGAGTTCTCCCTGCGCTACCCGCTGGTGGACGGGCAGGGGAACTTCGGATCCGTGGATGGCGATGCCGCCGCCGCGTACCGCTACACGGAAGCCCGGCTCACGCGCATCGCGATGACGCTGCTCGCGGACATCGACAAGAACACCGTCGATTTCGTCCCCAACTTCGACGACCGGCTGCAGGAGCCGACGGTGCTGCCGGCGCGCCTCCCCAACCTGATCGTGAACGGCTCGGCGGGGATCGCCGTCGGGATGGCGACGAACGTGCCGCCCCACAACCTGGCGGAGACGGTGGCGGCGCTCAACCACCTCGTGGATCAGCCCGCGGCGACGGTCAAGGAGCTCCGCAAGTTCATCAAGGGGCCCGATTTCCCCACGGGCGGGATCATCTACGGCCGCGAGGGCATCAAGGAGTGCTACGACAAGGGCCGTGGGCGCATCGCGATCCGCGCGCGGGCGACGGTCGAGGAAAGGGAGTCGACCGGCAAGCAGCAGATCGTCGTCACCGAATTCCCCTACCAGGTCTCCCCGGATCGTGTGATCGAGCAGATCCGCGATTTGGTGTTGGCGAAGAAGCTCGACGGGGTCACGGATCTCCGCAACGAGTCGGACAGGGAGGGGATCCGGGTGGTGATCGAGCTGAAGCGGGACGTCGTGCCGTTGGTCGTCCTGAACCAGCTCTACATGCACACGCAGATGCAGGTCACCTTCGGCGCCATCATGCTGGCCCTCGTGGACGGCGTGCCGAAGGAAATGAACCTGAAGGAGCTGCTGCAGCACTTCATCGAGCACCGTCACACGGTCATCACCCGCCGGACCGAATTCGAGCTGCGACGCGCCCAGGACCGCGAGCACATCCTCGAAGGCCTGAAGATCGCGGTCGATCACATCGACGAGGTGGTGAAGACCATCCGCAAGGCGAAGGACGTGCCGACGGCGGACGCCGCCCTCCGTAAGCGCTTCAAGCTGTCCGAGAAGCAGTCGGCCGAGATCCTCAACATGCGCCTCGCCAGACTCACGGCGCTCGAGATCACGAAGCTCGAGGACGAGCTCAAGGAAGTGCGCAAGTTCATCAAGGAGTGCAAGGAGATCCTCGGCTCGAAGCCCCGGCGCATGAAGATCTTGAAGGACGAGCTCGCGGAGCTGGCACACGGCTTCGGGGACGAGCGCCGCACCGAAATCGTCGCGGACCAGGGGGAGTTCTCGATCGAGGACCTGATCGCCGAAGAAGACATGGTGATCACGGTGTCGCACGCGGGATACATCAAGCGGTTGCCCGTGACGGCCTACCGGCGGCAGCGGCGCGGCGGCCGGGGCGTCATCTCCGCGCAGACCAAGGACGACGACTGGGTCGAGCACCTCTTCATCGCCTCGACCCACGATTACGTGATGTTCTTCACCCAGCAGGGGCAGTGCTACTGGCTCAAGGTCCACGAGATCCCGCAAGCGGCGCGGGCGGCCCGCGGCAAGCCGATCCTGAGCTGCATCGCCATGAAGCCCGACGAGCGGCTTGCCTCGCTCGTGCCGGTGCGCGAGTTCTCCGAGGACCAATACCTCCTGTTCGCCACGAAGAACGGCGTCGTGAAGAAGACGCGGCTCTCCGAGTTCGGCAATCCCCGCTCGGTCGGCATCCGGGCGATCAACATCGAGAAGGGTGACGAGCTGATCGACGTGCAGGTCACCGACGGGCGCAACGACATCGTCCTGGCCACGCGGCAGGGGATGAGCATCCGGTTCCATGAGAAGGACGTGCGCGACATGGGCCGCACGGCAACGGGCGTGAAGGGCATCGAGCTGGACAAGAAGGACCGCGTGATCGACATGGTGGTGGTGCGGCGCAAGTCCACCCTCCTGACGGTGACCGAAAAGGGTATGGGCAAGCGCTCCGAGCTCGACGAGTACCGGGTGCAGCACCGGGGGGGACGCGGCATCATCACGCTCAAGCGGGCCGACAAGACGGGTGATATTGTCGCCCTGAAGGAAGTGCTCCCGGACGACGAGCTGATGATGATCACGAAGAAGGGCATCATGATCCGCGTGCCGGTCGAGGGGATCCGGATCTCCGGGCGCAACACGCAGGGCGTGAAGGTCATGAACCTGGCCTCGGGGGACCTGGTCGTGGACGTCGCCCGCGTGGTGAAGGAGGACGAAGCCGCGGAGGGCGAAGCAGAGGGAGAGGGGGACGACGACGGCGATGGCGCCGCGCCCCGTGCCGCGGCGAAGGCTGCTCCCGCGGGCCGGCGCAAGGCCCGCGTCAAGAAGCGGTAGGGTGGTCGAGCCCCAGGCCGTCCGGGAAGCGGCCGCTGCGCTCACGGGCGTGGCGGCCCGGACGCCGCTCCGCTACGTCGAGCCGCTCGGGGCCTACCTCAAGCTCGAGAACCTCCAGCCGATCGGTGCCTTCAAGATCCGCGGCGCGTACAACGCCATCCGGCGGTTGCCCGACGCGGCGCGCCGCGGCGGGGTCATCACCTACTCGAGCGGCAATCACGGCCAGGCCGTGGCCTACGCGGCGCACCTGCTGGGCCTGCGGGCGGTCGTGGTGATGCCCGAGAACGCGTCCGCGGTGAAGGTGGCCGGCGTGAAGAAATGGGGCGGCGCAGTGGTGCCTGCGGGGCGCACCTCGGAGGACCGGCAGCGGGAAGCCGAGCGCCTGGCGGCCCGCGAAGGACTCGCGATCGTGCCGCCGTTCGACCATCCCGATATCGTGGCGGGGCAGGCGACAGTCGCGCTCGAGATCGTGGAGGACCTCCCCGACGTGGCCACGGTGGTGGTGCCGGTGGGTGGGGGCGGGCTCATCTCCGGCGTGGTCGCCGGCCTCGCCGCGGCGGGGAGCGCGGCCGTAGTGTGGGGTGTGGAGCCCGCCGGCGCGCCCAAGCTCACTCGCTCGCTCGCCGCCGGGCGGCCCACGCGCCTCGAGCGTTCGGCCAGCATCGCCGACGGCTTGATCACCCTCACCGTCGGGGACCTGCCGTTCGCGGAGCTGGCGCGCCACCGCCAGCGCCTCGCCGGAGTGGCGCTGGTCGAAGATGACAGCCTGCGGGAAGCGATGCATTTTCTGTGGCAGCACTGCCGCCTGGCCGTGGAGCCCTCCGGTGCGGCGACCGTGGCCGCCGTGCGCGCGGGCGCCGTGCGGCCGGCGGCACCCGCCGTGCTCATCGTGAGCGGCGGCAACGTCGATCCCGCGCTGCTCGAGGACTAGCGAGGCGATGGGCGATTCCAGCGGTCTCAAGATCCTCGTCGCCGACGACGATCAGTCCCTCGTCCGGACGCTCACCTGGATCCTCAAGGAGAACGGCTACGAGGTGGTCGTGGCCCCGGGGGGGGAAGCGCTCATCACCCGGCTCGAGGAGGAGCGGCCCAACCTGCTGCTGCTCGACATCATGATGCCCAAGACGGACGGCCTGCAGCTGCTCCAGCGGCTCAAGGCGGACGACCGCTTCCGCGACCTGCCCGTCCTGATGATCTCGTCGATGCCGCCCGAGGAGGCGACGGTGAAGGCGCTCGGCCTGGGCGCGGCGGACTTCATTCCCAAGCCGTTCCGGGTGCGCGAGCTGCTGGCGCGGGTGAAGAAGCAGCTGATCTACGCGCACGAACTCGCGCGGGCGCGCGAGGATGCGGCCAGCCGCGCAGCCATCGTCGACATCCTCCACGAAGTCACCGACTCCCTCAAGCCGGACGAGATTTATCACATCCTGGCGCGGCGCATCGCGCGCGTGCTGCAAATCTCCAAGTGCTCGCTCGTGCTGGCGAAGCCGGGCGACGAGATCGGCGTCGTCGTGGCCGCCTACGAGAACCCGATGCTGCGCAATCTGCAGGTGGAGCTGGGGCGGTACCCGGAGATCCGGCGCGCGCTGACGGAGGGACGCGGCGTGCTGGTGGAGGACGTCGCGAACGACTCGCTGTACGCGGAGGAGCGCGTGCGCTGGCAGCGTGAAGGGATCACGGTCACCACGCGGTCCGCCGCGGCCCTGCCCTTTTCGATGAAGGACCAGCAAGTGGGGGTGTTCTTCCTGCGCACCTCGGGCGAGGACCCGCCCCTCACCCCGGCCGATGCCCACTTTGCCGAGGCCGTCATCCGGACGGCCGTGGCTGCGATCGAGAAGGCGTACGACTTCGAGACCGCCGTCTCGGACAAGAAGCGGTTGGAAACGCTCGCCGCGACGGACGCGCTCACGGGATGCCTCAACCGGCGCGCGCTCTCCGAAGGGCTGGAGCAGGAGCTGGACCGGGCGCGCCGCTATAGCCTCGCCATCACGATCCTGCTCGCCGACATCGACCGCTTCAAGCTCATCAACGACACGCGCGGTCACATTGCGGGCGACTCGGTTCTGCGGCAAGTTGGTGAGTTGCTGCGGCGGGAGGCCCGGTCGGTAGACCTCGTGGCCCGTTACGGCGGGGAGGAATTCGTGATCGTCATGCCCGAGACGGCCCCCCACGGCGCGGCCATCTTCGCCGAGCGCCTGCGCCGGCGCGTGATGCACCACGACTTCGGCGAGCCCGGGAACGATCCGCTCAACCTAACCGTGAGCATCGGGCTCGCGTCCTTCCCGGACGACCGCGTCACGGGGGCCGACACGTTCGTCGCGCTCGCCGATCAGGCCCTGTACCGCGCCAAGAACGAAGGACGCAACCTGGTGCGCCAGTGAGCGACCGGCGCTGCCCCCGGTGCGGCTCGGTGTATGGCGAGGCCGCACGCTTCTGCCCGCGCGACGGCAACCTGCTGGTCGACGTGCAGCCCAAACGCGCCGCCCCCCCGCCGCCCGCGCCCCCCGCGCTCTCCCCTGACAGCGCCACCGGGGTGCGCACGTCGCCGACCCCCGTCAAGGCCGTCGACCGCGCCGCCAGCCTCTCAGGCCAGGTGCTGGACGTGCGCTATCAGGTCCTGAAGAAGCTGGGCGAGGGAGGGATGTCCTACGTCTACCTCGCCAAGGAGGTCGCCACCGGGCAGCAGGTCGCCATCAAGGTCCTGTCCCCCAAGCTCGCGACCGACCGGAGCTCGGTCGAGCGGTTGCGGCGCGAGGCCGGCCTCGCGATGCGGCTCGACCACCCCAACGTGTGCCGCATCATGCGCCTGGGGGAGTCTGAAGATGGCCTCATCTACCTGGTGATGCCGTTCCTTGAGGGGGAGCTGCTCGCGGATCGCGAGCTGCGCGACGGGCCGATGGAGCTTGCGATCGGCATCGACCTCCTGCGACAGGTGTGCGCCGGACTGCACCACGCGCACGAGCTACAGATCGTGCACCGCGACTTGAAGCCGGAGAACATCATGCTGGTGGTCGAGGACGGCGGGCGGCAGCGGGCGGTCGTGATGGACTTCGGCCTCGCCAAGGAGCGCCGCGCGGACCCCGCCATCGCCAAGCTCACGGCGACCGGGATCATCCTCGGGACCCCCGAATTCATGAGCCCCGAGCAGATCCGCGGCAAGCCGCTCGACGCGCGCTCGGACGTCTACGCCCTGGGTATCGTGGCGTTCGAGATGTTCTCGGGGAAGCTGCCGTTCCAGGGGCGCAACGCGCAGGAGATGATGATCGCGCGCTTGCGCGGGCAGCCCCTCCCGCTCCGCCAGTTCCGGCCCGACCTCCCCGCGGCGCTCGAGAAGGCCCTCGCCCGCGCCATGGCGACGAACCCGGAGCAGCGCTACGCGACGGCCCTCGAGTTCGCCGCGGCGCTCGCGGCGCACGCTCCCGCTCCGCCTGCCCCCACTTCGAGCGGCATCCTGGGCAAGCTCAAGGAGAAGCTCAGCTAGACGCCCGGCGCACGGTCCATGCGACGTTTCCCCGCGTTCGATCCCCCCGAGTATGTCGACTGGCAGCCCGACCCCGAGCTGGTGCGCGCGTTCCGGGCCACGATCGAGCGGGATCCCGAGCGCGCAGGCATAGTCTCGGGGCTCCCGAGCGCGACGACGCTCGCCCTGTATGCCGGCCTGCTCCGCGCACGCCTCCACGACATCCAGCTCGCTCGCTGGGTCCGCACCGGCGTCATCTCCAAAGCGTGGCTCGGCACAGGAGAGGAAGCAACCACCGTCGGTCCCGTGCACGCTCTCGAGCGCGGGCGGGACGTCGTGGCGCCGATGATCCGCAACGCCGCCGCCTGCTGCGAAATGGGCATGCCCGTCGCCGATATGCTACGCGCCTACCTCGGCACGGAGGACTCGCCCTCGCGGGGACGCGATCTGCACGTGGGCGATGCCCGCTACGGCGTGCTGCAACCGATCTCGCACGTCGGCGACATGGTGCCCGTGATCGCGGGCGTCGCCCTCGCCTTCAA
>WNGP01004398.1_pt1 | contig 11753 bp, 9 predicted proteins | sample 5407671 | NCBI WGS metagenome assembly WNGP01 (sample SAMN13153381, study PRJNA577476) | soil metagenome | isolation source: 40 cm soil or saprolite under Garry oak tree replicate 2 | place: USA:California | collected 2016-06-15 | reverse complement strand
TGTTGAATTTTGACGATCAAAATCGGCAATCTACGAGGAATCTTCCCTCTAGGCCTCTGCTTCTTCTAAGCCTGCTCGGCGACGTGTCACCTTCGCCAGAGCTGACCAGTCCTTGGAGCCCAGTCACTGCTCGACTGCTTCGAGCATCGTCTCACGCACGATTTCCGCAGCAGGCAAAAGAGCCCGTTTCGCTTTGGCTGCTTCGAGTGCCAGGTTGACGTCTTTGAGGCCCAAGGTCAGCTTGAACCCTGGTTCGTAGCCCATCGCAAAACCTTCCTGTAAATCCCAACATTAAACGTCTCATGAAACGGCCGGCTTTGAGCAAGTGAGAGCGAGACCAACTCACAGACGCTCTCGGTCGTGGGCACCATAGGTTTCGTCAGGCTGCCAGGGTCGAGACATCCTCGACCCTGGCAGCCGTTCTGGTTATGCCTGGGTCTGGTAGGGGAGGTCGGCGGCGGTGAGTCCTTCCAGGGCCATACCGAAAGGAACACCCTCGGCAATGCGACGTCGCAGACGCTGATTGAGCGTCTGGCGCTGGAGCCTGCGGTACAGATCGGGTTTTGCGGCCAGCCTGTGAGCGATTTCAAGGCCACGCGCGAGCACCTTGTCGTGCGGCAGCACCTCGGTCACGACCCCCCATCGTTCCGCAGTCTGCGCGTCGATGGTCTCGCCGCTCCACAGCAGCCACTTGGCCCGCATAGGGCCGACGACCTCTTCCCAGACCACCTGGAGACCATCACCGGCAGTGATCCCAAACGCAGGATGTGGGAAATCACCATACGTGGCGCGCTCCGAAGCAATGTGCACGTCGGCCAGGAGCAGGTACTCCGAGTGGACGGTAGCCGGACCGTTGGCGATCCCAATGACCGGCATGGGAAGATCGAGCAGGCGCTGGAGGACGTTGATTCCCTCGCGGCGAATTTTCTCCCAGTGCGCAGGCTTGAAGATGTCGCCGAGGCTGGCTCCATCGATAGAAGCCATAAAAGTATCTCCTGTGCCAGTGAGAAGGAGCGCACGGTTGTTCTGATCGAGAGCGATCTCCTCAAGCGCACGAGGCAGGTCTTCGTGGGTCTGGCCGGTGAAGGTAATTGGTCCGCCGTTGGTATGGAAACGCATTGTCAGGACGCCATCGTCCGTGCGCGCGAAGGCAAGGTTTTCGTAGCGTGTGAAGTAGCCTGGAGTGGTTGAACGAGTCGTCATAGTCTTTCCTCATGTTGCTGGTGAAGCATACGTATCTCCTTGAAACGAAAGAGGCCAAAGAAGCCCTTCACTCTTTTGCTGAGTGGACCTCGTTGGCATCGGAGCTCGGCGTGCTGGAGCGAGAGACAGGCCTGCTCTCTCAGGCCGAGAGAACATGGGCTGCTCGTCCGGACAACTTGATTGGCTCGCGCTCGATCCGGCTTGCGGCGCGCTGGGACAAGACCTCTCGGCGTACCTCCCCCAGTTCGGTCAGGACCACCTGACGCATCAGCTCCTGGGCGAAGCCATAGCTGGCCGGGTGGCCATTTCCGCTGACTACCTCGCGCAGGATGCCACTCCGCACCGCCTCCTCCAGCGCCTCGATGCCTGCCTGGACACCGACATCCGCCACCAGCCACAGCTGGTGGGCGGTCGTTTGACGGCCCAGCACGGCACTGGCCATCACCACCTGCTGTGCCGCTGGCGACAGCTTCGCCAGGCGCGCCCGCACCTGCGCTCGCACCGAGGCCGGTAATAGTTCGCGCCGGGACTGCTCCTGGGTAAAGGCGGTGGCCAGATCCATGCTCGGCTCCAGCCGCCAGGTGCCATCTCCCCCCGGCTGTGGTACCAGCCACATGCGCTCGCACAACAGCTTGAGCGTCTCCAGCAGGTACAAGGGTTGTCCTCCTGTCTGGGCAAACAGGAAGTCGCCCAGTGCCTCTATCTGCCTCTTCGAGGGCCTCACGGCCAGAGACTGCAGTCGCGGGTTGAGATCATGGGCCGAGGCGGGTTCCTGCTCGCGCACCAGAGCCTGAAGAAGCTGGCGGGTCTCGGCCTGACTGAGCGGCTGGATGCTGACTTCGGTCAAAGGCAGGTAGCGTCCCAGGTCGACCAGTTGGGTGGCCAGAGCCGCGTTGAGTTCGAGTCCCTCCCGGCGCACGGTCAAGAGCAGCAACGCCTGGGTGCCGTGTTCCCTCCAGGCGTGTGCCAGGTAGCGCAGCAGGTCGAGGGAGGCTTCATCGATCCAGTCCAGATCCTCCAGAAGCAGGACCAGCGGCGCACGCCTGGCAAGCACGTCGAGCAAGCGGACCACCGCTTCAAACAGCCGCATCCTGGCCATCAGCTCAGCGCCGGTTGCGGGTGGCAGGTCGGGATAGCGCACGCGCAGCTCGGGCAGCAGGCAGGAGAGCTCGGCCAGCCAGAGATCCTCCAGCAGGTCCTCCGGGGCGTTCTCCCCCTCCAGCCGCTCGCGCAGCGCTTCGATGAGCGGCTGATAGGGCAGGTGTCCCTTCATCTCGAATGCGTGTCCGATCAGGACATCGGCCCCCTGTGCCCTGGCCCAGCTCACAAACTCGTGGGCCAGCCGCGTTTTGCCGATGCCTGCCTCTCCCACCAGCAGCAAGCCATGTGCCTGTCCCTGGCGCAGTTGCTGATAGCCAGCCACAAGCTGACTGAAAGCGCTAGCTCTGCCTATGAGGGGAGCCACCAGTTCACCTGGCGGCTGGCTGGCGGCAGGGGAAGCAGGAACAGCAGGCCCGCCTCGTCGGCTGGTAGCACTGGCACGAATACGGTCGGCCAGAGCCACCGTTTCCGGCGAAGGCTTGAAGCGTAACTGCTGGGCTAGCCTGCTGCGCAGGGCGCTATAGACCTCCCAGGCAGCCGAGGCATCGCCCACTGCCAGGTGCAGGCGCATGAGACGGCGAGCGGCCTCCTCCGAGAGAGGATCGAGGGCCAGCCAGGACGTGAGCGTCGCTTTGCTCTGCTCCAGCTCTCCCGTGGCCTCTTGCCAGCAGGAAAGGCGATCGTAGAGCATCTGCAGGCGCATCTGCCATTGCCGTTGCTGTTGCAGGACCCATTCGTCAAAAGGCGTCTCCTCTCCAAGCCAGAAGCCGTCGAGGAAGGGGCCGCGCACCAGCGTGAGGGCCTGCTGCAAGTTCTCTATCGGGATCGCCCCCTGCGACTGTGGGGGAGCAGTGGAGAGTCGCAGGGCTTGCTGATAGGCCTGCTGCACCACGTCGAGGTCCAGTTCGAGGGGTGCCTGCCGGTTGAGGCCGAGCAGGTCACCCTCGCTGATCAGATGAGTGTGCGAAGAAGCCGCAGCGTCTGAGAGCACGCTGCGCAACGGTGTCAGGGCGTTGCGCAACGACCGGCGCGCATCACGGGGTTCACTATCCGGCCACAGCAAAGTCGTCAGCTTGTTGCGAGAATGCATCCCCCCTTCAACGGCGAGGTAGAGCAGTAAGGCCTGGGCCTTGCGCAGGGCAAAGGTGAGGCGGGTACCATCGTGAAACACTTCGGGAGTGCCGAGTACGGCCAGCCGTAATAATCCCATAGCATGTCCTCTTTCTCCAACTACGAAATGCCGACAGCATGCCTGTCACTGGCGAGCATTTTCCCCAGGAGCGGCAGAGCGCTCATCATCTGTTAGCCAATCTGCTTTTATACAGGATGGAGTAGAGGGGAGTCTCTCGCCATTCCCCAGGCTCCCTGTAACCTGCGTGGATGCGCGTGGAGCGCATCCAACACCTATGAGTATACTAGGAGGATCGCGGGAAATCAGTGTTCATAGGTTGCCATGTCACTTCCCATAACTTCTCATCGCTGGCTCGTCACTTTGGGTCACGCGGATCGGCTGTCCCTTAAATTCAGTCCAGGGTTAAGGCGCTCCGCACCGCGGGCAACAGTACAGCGAGCATGTACGTATCATCATGTCGTAGCCCGTTGATGAAGAAGGTCGGGGTGCCGCTTACCCGGCTATGCCTCCCGCTTTCGGCATCCTCGTCCACCCGCTGCGCAAAAACATGGTTCTGTAACTCCCACTTGAAGCGCTCAGTATCAAGTCCGAGGGCGGCAGCATAGTGCAGCAGGTGCTCATCGTCGAGCGCATCCTGGTGCTCGAACAGCATCTGGTGCATGTGCCAAAACTTGCCCTGGACAGCAGCGGCTTCCGCTGCTTCTGCCGCATGCCAGGCATGCGGATGCAATTGCGGCACTGGAAAATGGCGAAAGACAAAGCACAGATTTGGGCCGAGTTGGCGTTGGATTTCTTTCACGACAGGATAGGCAAGAGCGCAATAGGGACATTCGTAGTCACCGTACTCAACCAATGTCACCGCGGCGGTTAGCGACCCCTGTCTATGATCGCGCTCACTCACGGGTACTGTGAGATGCGGCATCTCCGTGGCTTCCGGATACAGCGGCTCTGCATCATGAAGCTTTTGCTCGGCCTCCTCCGCTTCCTCGCCATGTGCGACAATGTCGCCCTCTTTGAAGAGGATATCCTGTAGAGCGACGCGCCACTTTGGTTTCTGGCGCAGTAAGAATGCGAGATTCATGCCAAAGTGCTTGAATTCCTCCCCCTGGGCGTTGGCCATGATGGCTCGCGCCTGCGGGTCTGGCTCTACGGCCAGGCGCTGCTCGTACCAGCCGATGGCTTCGGCCTCTTCGGTGAGCGACGCAATCATGCGTGCAAAGGTGCGCGTCTCCGGTGGGAGTTCGTGCGCAGGTTCGTGGTACTGATCAAATCCCATAGGTGATTCCTTTCACTTCTCATTGAGCAAGTAAGCGTCGTTTTGAGAGGCATGAAGAGCCCCGTCCAGGTGGAACCGGGTTGGATCGATCTCGCGGCGCCGCTGGTAACCCGTGCACTCCTGGTGGCCCAGCCGCGCGGCTAGCGCTGGGTGGCCTGATCGAGGCTAGTGCTCTGCTCATCCGCCTCGTCCTCAACAGCCCCCAAGGCCCGCAAGGTGGCCTTCTGGGCCTCGGACAGTCCTCGGATGCCAGTGATATTGAGTCGTTCGTAGGGGCGATCCCGCCGCAGCGTTCGCAGAGGCTTGCCTCGTTCGGGGTCCCAGAGTACAATCGCTCCATCATCACCGCAGCTCGCCAGCCAGCCTCCATCGGGACTCACCTTGAGTGCGTGCACCGTTTGCTGATGCCCCTCTTGTACATGCACACACTGTCCGCTCTGGACCTCCCACCAGCGCAACTTGCCGTCCCTGCCTCCACTGATCAGCACCTGCCCAGTGGGACCCCAGGTCAGCGCGGAGACTCCCCCCGGATGCTCCGTCAAGGTGCGCACGTCCTCCCCACTATGGGCATCCCACACCACCAGTTTCCCGCCTCCCTGCCCCTGGCTGCCACTCCCAGAGGCCAGCCGGGTGCCATCGGGACTCCAGGCCACACTCGTGACGACCCCCTGATGCCCCGCCAGCCGTTGGAGCAGTGTGCCATCAGAAGCGTCCCACATGTACACGTGGCCATCATCGCCCCCGCCGACCAACCGCGTCCCGTCCGGACTCCAGGCCACGCGACGGACCCCGGTCGGGAGCCGATGGCGCACCCAGCGTGGGGAGCGCCCTATCCCGTCCCACACCAGCACACCCTGCAGTACAGTTCCGCTGGCCAGGCGCTTCCCGTCCGGACTCCAGGCCACGCCGAAGAAGGTGGTTTCGGGGTCGTCAAGGGCCTGCAGAATCTGCACGCAGGTCCCGGTGGTTGGATCCCAGAGCCGGATGGCATGATCCCATCCGGCACTGGCGAGCAATCGTCCATCCGGACGCCACGCGACGCCGGACACGCTCCAGCGATGGCCGCGCAACACGGCACGTGGCATCCCACTGGCCACCCCCCAGATGGTGACGTGCGTTTCCGTGCCGGAACTGGCGAGCTGCTTGGCATCTGGACTCCAGGCGAGGTCGAAGAGGGAGGCCACGTAGCCCTCGAGGACGCGTACGCACTGCCCACGCTCCACCTCCCACAGCCGCAGCGTGCCATCGCCACCGCCACTGAGTAGGCTGTGGCTATCAGGCGTGAAGGCCAGGCTGTACACGACAGTGCTATGGCCCTGCAACACCATCCGCAATGTGCCCTCTTGGGCCTCCCACAGCCGGATGGTGTGGTCAAAGCTGCCGCTGGCCAGCGTGCGTCCATCCGCACTCCAGGCCAGGCAATTCACTCCCTCCGTATGCCCCATCAGTGTCTGGCGCATGCGAAGGCTTCCCTCCTCTCCTAGCTCCCAGAGCTTGACCGTGCCATCCCAACTCGCGCTGGCGAGTCGGCTTCCATCGGGGGCAAAGGCCAGCCCGCGCACGCCGTTGCTATGCCCAGCAAGGATCTCGGCGCAGCGAGCCGGCCCGGTTGGCTGCCTCTCCCACAGCCGGATCGTGCCCGCTGTGTCCCCACTGGCGAGCCGGCGTCCATCCGAGCTCCAGGCCAGCGCGAAGACCGAACCGGGATGCGGCGTCTCCTCAAAGGGGGTGCCCAGCTTCGCATCCCAGAACCGTATGGTCGCATCAGCCCCCCCACTGGCGAGTTGACGGCCATCCGGGGAAAAGGCCAGGCAGAGGGTGCTCTTGGTATGTCGGCCCGACCAGAGCAAGGCACGGCGTTCGACGTCCCAGAGCTTGACGCTGCCATCAAAGCTCGCACTGGCGAGCGTGCGTTCGTCCGGGCTGAAGGCGAAAGCAATCACAAAGTCCGTATGCGCCTGCCAGACGCGATGTAAGATCTGGCCTGCCTCCCGCTCCATCCGCCACACCCGTACTTCTCCCCGCTGGCTAGCCGCAGCCCAGTACTGCCCGCTCCTGCTGATAGCGACCCCCCAGATGGCATCGAAGCTCTGGGTAAAGACGGACTCACGCATCAGCGCTGCGGACAGGTTCGCATCTTGCATCTCGACGCCTTGCAGATAGACCCCCCGCAGGGCCATCTGCGAGAGATCCAGCCCCCGCAGGTCCCCGCGCAGCAGCCGCAGCAGCGCCACCAGGTTCGCCGGGCCATAGCCCTGGGCCAGTTCATCCCATGGGCGCAACGTCGAGAGCAGCTCGCGCAAGCGCTCCTCTACCCCGACTCGCCCCCGGTATATGCTCTCGAGGCGCTCCAGCAGGGGAGTGAGCAGCAGCCGCTCCTGCGTCTGGCGCACATACTCCTTGGCCTGTGCTTGAGAGAGTCCATGCTCACGCAAAAGCGAGAGCCGCCCGTACTCGATCTCCTGTTTGGCCGTCGTGACCAGCCGCTCGGTCATGTACTCCAGCACCACCGACTGCAAGGTAAAGCTGCCCGGCCGTTGCCCGCGCTCGACCAGGCTGCGGCGATGTAAGCCGTCCACGGCTTCCAGCACTTGCACTGGTGCTAGCGGTGCTGGTGGCCCCGCTAGCAGCTCCTGGAGCGTCACCGGCTCGCGCAGGATGGCCAGCCAGTAGAGGAGAGTCTGCTCCAGTGGGGAGAGCCTGTTCCATTGCTCGTCGAGCAGGTCGCTGATGCCGCCAAAGACCAGCGTCTCCTGGGCCAGGAAGGGCGCGAGCTGGCCCCCGAAAAGGTCGATAATGGTCACCGCCACCATATTCAAGGCCAGGGGATTGCCCTCATAGCGCTCCACCAGCCGTGCTCGCTCCTCTACCGAGCCGAGCAGCGCGTGGCCGGCCAGCAGTTGCTCGCCCGCCGCCACAGAGAGCCCCGAGAGGCGCAAGGAGCGCATGGGCATGTGGCGACCTTCCAGGGCGCGCAGCGCGGCCGGCTTCTCGCGGCTGGTCAGCAGCAGGCAACTCTGATGCGCCGTTTCGGCCACCGTTTGCAGCAACCGGGCGTAGTCCTCGTAACCAGGACGCAGATGGCCTCGCGCTTCGCCTGCTTCCAGCAGGGCTTCCAGGTTGTCGAGCACTAGCAGCACCCGCTGCTCCCTCAGAAGCTCCAGTAGGAGCCTGATGCCTCGTTTCAGGTCGTCAACTCCCACCTCCAGCGACTGTGGAGCGAGCACATGCAGGCAGTCCTCTAACAGGACAGAGCATGCGGGGGCATCCCGCAGCGAGCGAAAGAGCACCACCTGGAAGTGCTCGGCTACCTGGCGCATGGCGAGGGTCGCCAGGGCCGACTTGCCGATGCCGCCCAGGCCCAGCACGCTCACCACCCGGCAGTGCTCCTGCACCACCCACCAGGCGAGGGTGGCCAGTTCCTGCTCGCGTCCAAAAAAGCTGAGCACATCCAGCGCCTCACCCCAATCCACCCGTGGGCCACGGGTAGCCGGGGCTCGGCTTCCGTCTGGCCCACCCAACAGCGGACTCGGTCCCGGCTGTGATGAAGGCGCCAGGCCGGCCCGAGCAGGAGTGGGAGCACTTCCCTCTTGGGCGCCAGCCCTCTGCCCCGCCGGCGCCGGTGGGGCAGAGGGCTGGGCCAGCAAGGCGGAGAGCCAGACCTCATCCAGGAACACCTTCTGGTGCGCGGCCTGCCACAAGGCGCGGATCTCCGCTTCCTCCCGTCCGGGCGCAAAGACGCGCTGCTGCACACACAGCCCCAGCAAGTGTTGCAGGTGGCCGGCTGTGGGATGATTGCTCCCGGCCTCCCACTCGGATACCGCGCGGCGGGAGACGCCCAGCAGCTGCGCCAGGCCTGCTTGCGTCAGGCCGATATTGGTGCGCAGCGTCAGCATGCGCTTGCCGAAGCTATAGTCGCGCTCACCATAGGAGTACCGCTTCATCGGTGTGCTCCTTTCCTGCCGCGCGCCACCCGGCAAGCGCCACGCCGGCAGGCTCAGGCATGCTCCGCCTGCTGCCAGGTGTTGGATGCGCTGCACGCGGGTCGACGCTGGCTGGGGGTCTGGGGAATGGCGAGAGACTCCAGACCCTCTGGACTACTTCACCCTTGCATGATACCAGATTTGCTGACTCGTAAAGGTTGCGACGAACATATGCTACAATATTTCCATTGACTTCACTCTATAATACCAGATTTGCTGACAGATGATGAACCTGTTGCCGAATTCAGGCTCCACCAACTATCGGGCGAAGGGGGTAAAATGGGAAGTGATATGAGCTGGCGCGTCTAGCTTCGCACATCTGGCTGTGTGGAACAGAAAGCCGGGGAGGTATCTCATACATGGCAGCAGACAAAAAGAAAACATCAGGCAGGCCCAGGCGGCGTGAACGTAAGTCCATCCCGCGTGGGCAGGCCCACATTCAGGCAACTTTCAACAATACTATCGTCACCTTGACCGACCCTAATGGCAATGTGATCGCCTGGGGCAGTGCTGGCGGACAGGGTTTCAAGGGATCGCGCAAGAGTACTCCTTACGCCGCGCAGGTTGCTGCCGAAGCGGCAGCACGCAAAGCGATGGAGCATGGCCTGCGACAGATCGAAGTCTTTGTCAAAGGCCCCGGTTCGGGCCGCGAAGCAGCGATCCGCGCACTGCAAGCCGCCGGCCTGACCATCACTTCAATCATTGATGTCACACCTATTCCGCACAATGGTGTCCGACCACCCAAGCGGCGTCGCGTCTAACTGGAAGCCGGTTCCACCAACTATTGGGGGTGCCTGCTCACTCCTCGGTGGAGCAGCGTTTGGGGCCGTGGCCCATAACGCTGCTCATAACGTTTTCTTGACACTTCCTGCTTATACTAGCAGCAGAGAGAAAAGAGGAGAAGCACGTGTTTGAAGCAATATTCAGGGTCGCCGTCCAGGTCGAAACTGATGAGCAAGGTCAACGGGTCTTTCCAGTCACCAGGCATAGGACACCGGTAAACGAGGCGGAGTTCTTATCCCTTCTCGCGTCGGTCTATCAGGAAGAAGTGTACCCAAGGCTTAGGACCGACGATACCTTGACGATCACGGTGCATCTGGACTTGCCGCTCCGAGAGGTTGAAAGAACGTTTCACTTTCGCGATGGCCGGCTATTTGAGGGAGAGGGTTGCCAACAGCCGATGATTTCAGACCCACTTCCACTAGTCCAGGGGGTCTACGAGAAGTTCGTGCAGCAGGTGGGGCCAGGCGAAATCTTTACCCTCACGTTTCACGTGGAGCAACTATAGTGACGTCTCACTATTCTCAAGGAACAAGTTTTCAGCAGCAGCAGTGACAGGAGGAATCTCTCATGGCAGAAGTTCGATTCGAGCACATCTACAAGTCCTTTGACCAGGTGGAAATTGTCCACGATATCAGCATCGAGATCAAGGACCAGGAATTCCTGGTGCTGGTCGGGCCATCAGGCAGTGGCAAAAGCACGTGCTTGCGCATGGTAGCTGGGCTAGATGAACCCAGCGCAGGTCGCATCTTCATTGGCGACCGCCTGGTCAATGGTGTGGACCCCAAAGACCGCAACATTGCGATGGTCTTTCAGAACTACGCGCTCTATCCACACATGAACGTCTTTGACAATGTCGCCTTCGGGCTCAAACTGCGCCATGTCCCCGCACAGGACATCAACACGCGTGTGCAGGAGGCGGCCCAAGTCCTGGGCCTGGAGCAGTTGCTCAAACGCAAGCCCAAACAGCTCTCCGGGGGACAACGCCAACGGGTGGCCCTTGGTCGCGCGATTGTACGCCAGGCGGATGTCTTCTTAATGGACGAACCGCTCTCGAATCTGGATGCGCAGTTGCGTGTCGCCACGCGCGCCGAGATCATCAAGCTGCACCGTCGTATCCAGACGACGGTCATCTACGTCACCCATGATCAGGTCGAGGCCATGACGATGGGCGACCGCATCGCGGTGCTCAACGCTGGCCTCATCCAGCAGCTTGGCTCACCTCAAGAGCTCTACGATCATCCTACCAACCTCTTTGTCGCCGGCTTTATTGGCTCTCCCTCCATGAATTTCTTCCCCAATGCCAAAATCATCGAGGAAGAAGGGCAGACGAAGGTTGTGCTGGAGGGGATCGGGCAGATCGTCGTCCCCGCGCGCTATGTGGAGCGGGCCAGAGCAGCGGCAGGAAAGGACTTGACCTTCGGCATCCGCCCTTCCCACCTGGAAGACGTAGCGCTGGTTCCGTCTGAGAGCCAGACAGGATCGACGCTCGATGGGAGCGTCGACGTGGTCGAGAACCTGGGCGACGAGTTGCTGGTGTACCTGATCGTGGCGGGCAGGAGTGTTGTGGCCAAGCTCGATCCGCAGTCCCAGGTGCAAGCCGGCACTCAGGTGCGCCTGCACGTCGACAACGAGTCCATGCACCTCTTCGATACGGCTACCGGGGAAGCCATCTTTTAGCAGAGAGGAACATCCCAACGATGCGTATTACGAACACCCTCACCGGTGAAAAAGAAGCATTTGTTCCGGCTTCTCTGCCCGTCCGGATGTATGTCTGTGGCCTGACCCCCAAGAACGAGCCGCACCTGGGTCACGCGCGTCTCTTCGTCGCCAGCGATGTGATGCGGCGCTACCTAGAATACCGGGGATATCCGGTCAATTACGTCCAGAACTTCACAGATATCGATGATAGGATTATCCAGGCCGGTCTGCGTGAGGGGATCCCGGCCTCTGAGGCCGCCAAACGCTATACAGCGAGCTACTTCCGTGATATGAACGCTCTGGCCGTCCGTCCGGCGGATGTCTATACCTATGTGACCCAGTTTATCCCCCAGATTATCGCCTTTGTGCAAAAGCTCATCGAGAAAGGACACGCGTATGTGCTCGAGGGGGTAGGCGACCGCGACGTCTATTTCTCCACTGACTCCTTTCCCGGCTATGGGAAGCTTTCCAGACGAAACCGGGAGGCGATGGAGGCCGGAGGGCGTCTCGAGCCGGACGAGCGCAAGCGCAACCCTCGTGACTTTGCCCTCTGGAAAGCAGCGAAACCGGGGGAGCC
>WNGP01004766.1_pt1 | contig 11755 bp, 9 predicted proteins | sample 5407671 | NCBI WGS metagenome assembly WNGP01 (sample SAMN13153381, study PRJNA577476) | soil metagenome | isolation source: 40 cm soil or saprolite under Garry oak tree replicate 2 | place: USA:California | collected 2016-06-15 | reverse complement strand
AGCGTCCCCTGCGGCGGCATCTCGATCGCGGTCGAAACCGCGCCGTTCGAGAGCGGCGCCCCGGTCGCAAAGTTTCCTGCGAGCACGCCGTCGATGGCCGTTCCCGCGGGCAGCGGCCCAACGGCCACCGGGAGCACCAAGCCTGTCAGGACTTGCACGAACTTCGCGTCACCGTCGTACGTGATCCGCTTCCGCGTGAGCCAGTGACCGCCGATGCTCAAGCGGTCGGTCGCCTGCCAGATCGCGCCGAAGTTGACCGCGAAGCCGGTGCCGTTCGCTTCGAGCGTCGCGTCTGCGAAGTCGGTGCCCGTAGGCACGCCCAGCATGCCGAATGTCGTGCCGGCCGAGCCTCCCAAGGCAGCCGGAACCTGCTGCGTCGACAGGTCGACCCGCTGGCGCAGCTTGAGGTGACTGGTGATGTAGGCGACGCCGATCCCGAATTTCAGCTTCGGGCTGATCTGATAACCGATCGTGGGCTGGATATAGATGGAGCGGATGTTGGTGTTGTAGCCGAGGAACCGGCCGGGGGAGGTAGCGCTATCCCACTTCGTTTCAAGGCCGTACGGGGCATATAACCCGATACCCGCCGTGAGCTTCGCGTTGACGGCGTGGGTGAAGTAGAAGTTGGGAACGGGGATCAGCGGATTCTTCAGATCGCTCTTGGTGCCGAGGAAGTCGTCGGTGAAGCTTCCCTGGGCACCGATCAGCGTGACGCCCGCACTGAACCGGGTGCCCGTCAGTCCGGCCAGTCCCGCTGGACTGAAGTAGATGGCGGAGCCGTCGGCGCAGGGGTTGGCGGCGGTGACGCCGGCACGCCCCATGGCGCACGTGTTGTGTTCATAGACGCCAAACCCCTGCCCAGCCAGACCGGAGGGGAGGGCGGCGACAAGCGAAGCAGCACCGGCGAGCAGCAACAACGCAAACCGCCGCATAGCGTGTTCTCCAAAGGACGAATTGAAATAGATGGTGAATCTGGCCGCGATACGGTAGCATTGCGTGGAATCATTGTCAAACCCATGCCACGACCCGCGATAGACCTTTTCAAAAAAACATTTGGGACAACACCTAGGGCCGCGGCGTCGGCTCCGGGGCGCGTCAATCTGATCGGCGAACACACCGACTACAATGGCGGTCCCGTGTTGCCGATCGCGATCGCGCAGCGCACCACGGTGGCGGTCGGACCCGGTGCGCCCGGCGACCCGGGCGTGCTCGAAGCCGTGTCGACGCAATTCAGCGGAGTCGCTCGCGTCAAATGGCAGGAGGAGCTTCCCAAAGGGTGGGTTGCGTACGTCGGCGGCGTGCTCCGCGAGCTGTGGTCGCTCGAGGCCGTTCCGTTCGACGGTTCCGTGCGGATTGCGGTCGCGTCCGAAGTGCCAATCGGCGCGGGACTCTCGTCCTCAGCCGCGCTGGCGGTCGCAACGGCGAAGGCGCTTGCGCCTTCCCTCAATCCGCGGCAGATCGCCGGCGTTGCATTCCGCGCCGAACACGATCACGTCGGCGTGCGGTGCGGCGTGATGGATCAGACGATCGCGGCGCTCGGCAAGCGCGATCACGCGCTGCTGTTCGAATGCGCGTCGCTCGAAGCGACGCAGATCCCGTTCGACGCGCGGCTCCTTCTCGTGGATACCGGCAAGCGTCACGATCTCTCGGCGGGTGGGGGAGGGCTCAACCAGCGCCGGGCCGAGTGCGAGGAGGCGGTGAAACGCCTCAAAGTCGAGCTGCCGGAGCTGCTCTGGCTGGCGAGCTGGCCGGCGGAGTGGCTGCCGCGCCTCAAGCGCGCGCTGCGCGAGCCGTTGCGGGCGCGCGCGGTCCACGTCGTAAGTGAGACCGCCCGGACGCGTTTCGCCGCGCAACTGCTGCAGCAGCGCCGGCTCAAGCAGTTCGGGAAGCTGCTGTATGAGTCGCACGAGTCGTGTCGGCGGCTGTACGACTGCAGCTCACCGGAGCTCGATACCGTCGTGGCGGCGGCGAAGCGCGCGGGGGCGCTCGGCGCGCGCTTGACGGGGGCAGGGTGGGGCGGGGCGGCGATCGTGCTCGTCAACAAAACGGACAAGAAGACTATGCCCGCGATCCAGCGTGCCTACGAACGTGCTTATGGCAGGTCGGCGCCGATTACCGAGGTGAAGCCGTCAGCCGGAGCGCACACCGAGCGCGTATAATTGATCATTCTCCCTCGGCCGCTCGGGTGGCGAAATTGGTAAACGCAAGGGACTTAAAATCCCTCGGGGGCGACCCCTTGCAGGTTCGATTCCTGCCCCGAGCACTCGGCATGACGCGGCAGCTTTTGCTTCTCGCGATCCTCGTTGTTTCCTCCTGCCGTTCGCACGAGCGCGAACTCCCCGCAGCGACGCCGAGGTGGCTGCGCGAGCGCGCGCGTCAGGAAGCCGAGCTCGCCGCAAAGTCGCCCGTGAGTCATGACTTCCAATTCACCGACCGGCGTGAGGAGAGCGGCATTACGTTCGAGAATCGCATCGTCGATGACGCGGGGAAGGCCTACAAGAAGGTCCATTACGATCATGGCACGGGACTCTGCGCCGCCGACGTCGATGGCGACGGACTACCCGATCTCTATTTCGTCACCCAGCTCGGCTCCAACGAGCTTTGGAAGAACCTGGGTGGTGGCCGCTACGAGAATATCACGGACCAGGCTCACCTTCGCATGCCGGACGCCATCGCAGTCGGGTGCGCATTCGCCGACATCGACAACGACGGCGACCCCGATCTGTTCGTCACCACGGTACGGCACGGGAACCGGTTGTTCGAGAACCTCGGCCGCGGTGTGTTTCGCGACATCACCGCCCAAGCCGGCGTCGGCTACGTCGGCCATTCCTCCGGCGCGGTCTTCTTCGACTACGATCGCGACGGCCAGCTGGATCTACTCCTGCTCAACGTGGGCGTGTACACCAGCAACGTTCAGGGGCCGGGCGGCTACTACGTCGGCCTGAGCGACGCGTTCCACGGCCATACCCATCCAGAGCGGGCCGAATCGAGCCGCCTGTACCGCAACCTGGGCGGCAACCGGTTCAAGGACGTGACGCGCGAGGTCGGGCTCCGGGACCTGAGCTGGAGCGGCGACGCTACCGTGCTTGATGTGAACGACGACGGCTTTCCCGACCTCTACCTCCTCAACATGCAGGGTGCGAACCACCTCTGGCTGAATGAAGGCGGCAGACGCTTTCGCGATGCGACAGGAGAGTATTTCCCCAAGACGCCGTGGGGCGCCATGGGGGTGAAGGCCTTTGACTTCGATGGCAACGGCCGTCTCGACCTCTTCGTCACAGACATGCACTCGGACATGTGGGTCAACCTTGAGCCGGGCGACTGGGCGGGGGAGACACGCAAGGCGGATACCGCCCCAGCGCCACCGGATTTCTTCCCGACCGGAAAGCGCGGGTTCATCTTCGGCAATGCGCTGTTCGCGAACCGGGGGGATGGCCGGTTCGAGGAAGTCTCCGACTCCGCCGGCGTCGAGACGTACTGGCCCTGGGGCCCCAGCGTTGACGACCTCAATGCCGACGGGTGGGACGACATCTTCATCGGGGCAGGGATGAATTTTCCCCACCGCTATGGGATCAACTCCGTGCTGCTGAACGAAGCGGGGCGGCACTTCCTCCCCGCCGAGTTCGTGCTCGGTGTGGAGCCCCGACCGCTCGGTGCAACGGAGCAGCCCTGGTTTACGCTCGACTGCGGCGGCGCAGATCGGGGCCAGTTTTTCTGCGAGGCCTGCCGCGGCCCGGGCGGGACGGACCTGTGCAGGTGGGGCCCCGGGGATCACCTGACAATGATGGGCTCGTTGGGCACTCGGTCCGCGGTCATGCTCGATCTCGACGGTGACGGTGATCTCGACATCGTGACCAACGAGTTCTACGGTCGGCCGCAGGTGCTCGTCAGCGATCTCTCGACGCGACACCGGATCCACTTCCTCAAGGTCCGGCTGCGCGGCACGCGTTCGAACCGCGAAGGACTCGGCGCCTCCGTCACGGTCGTCCTGCCCGACGGAAGGCGCATCCTCAAGGTGATGGACGGGAAATCGGGCTACCTGTCCCAGAGCGACCTGCCGCTCTATTTCGGTCTTGGGACCGCGGACCACGCGGCCTCGCTCGAGGTGCGTTGGCCGTCCGGCCGGCAGCAGACCGTCCCGGGCCCCATCCCGGCCGACAGGACGAGCGATGTGGTCGAGCCGTAAGCCGTTCGGGGGCGACCCCTGGTTCGATTCCTGCCCCGAGCATAGGTAGTGCAACCCTGACCCGCTGCGGCGTCTCTCACGGATATCTCCCGGGAGACTCCCATGCGCTTCGTCCTGTTTGCCGTTCTCACCGTCGCGGTCGCACTGCCACTCTCCGCTCAACGCCCAGGCGACACGCTGCGTGCCTTCACCTCCGACGCGGAGTTCGTCGCATTCTACCGCGGCCTCCGCGAGGAACAGGAACGCGCGCGTCGAGCGGCTGATTCCGCGTATCGCCGCCGAGCGGAAGCTGAGGAGCAGTGCCGCCGGCAGGCGGTCAGCCTGACGATCACCCAGCAGCCTGATACTGCTTCGAAACATGCGGTCATCACCGGCCGCGCGATGCCCGGCGCCTTAATCACAATCTCAGCGCTCAACTTGAAAAGCAACGCCGGCAAGGACGGACGCTTCCGGCTCGTCATCCCGGCCGAGTTCCTGGCCGCGCCGCGGCAGTTCACGCTGTGGGCGCAGCTGATCGGCTACGACCGGGCCAGCCGAACCCTGACGGTCGAGCGCGGCGATTCCGTGGACATGACGCTGCGGCTGTGCCAATCGGTTCTCAGGCTCGAGTCAGTTGTATCGCTATCTGCCGCTACCGTGGTGGTCGACGGGGTCCAAGCTGAGCAAGCATCCCGCTCCCGCTCCGACGAGATTACGAATGTCCAACACGCCGGCGTCGACGAGGGTGGCATCGTCAAAGTGCTCGGCGATCATCTCGTCATCCTGCGCCGCGGCCGCCTGTTCACGGTCGCGATCGGCGGGTCGAATCTTCGCTCGAGCGCGGTGCTCGACGCGTTCGGCCCGGAGATCGATCCACGGCACACCTGGTACGACGAGCTGCTGGTCTCGGGGGACAAGGTGGTCGTCGTGGGATACAGCTACGAGCGCGGCGGCACGGAAGTCGGCGTCTTCAATATGGACGACGCGGGGGCACTGCAATACGTCGCGACCTATCAGCTGCGCTCCAACGATTACTACTCCTCGCGCAACTACGCGTCTCGGCTGATCGGAACCAAGCTCATCTTCTACGCGCCGCTCTATCTCTGGGCCTATCCCGACAACATTCTCGCAGCGCTGCCGGCGGCGCGCCGGTGGTACCGCGGCGTTGCGGATACCGCGTTCAAGCGTATTGCGCCTCCTCCCCGGATCTACCGGGCGCCGCAAGCGCTGAGCGGAGACGACATCGCGCTGCACACGGTGACCGTCTGCGATCTCACGCGGAGCGATCTGGGCTGCGAGGCGTCCGTGATCGTCGGACCGAGCGGTCGGACCTTCTATGTGTCCCCGAAAGCTGTATACGTCTGGGCGAGCTCGTGGGCGCGGAATCGCGACCAGGGCGCCATGCTCTATCGCATGCCACTCGACGGCTCGGCGCCGAGTGCCGTCGGCGTCACGGGGTCGCCCGTGGATCAGTTCTCCTTCCTCGAGAGCGACGGGCAGTTGAATGTGCTGGTCCGCTCCGAGGCATACGGCGATGGGATGTGGTTGCCGGAGATTGCGGGTGGTCAGGCCGCGCTCTTGCGGATTCCGGTCACGGCGTTCGGCGACGGCGGCGCTCGCGTTCCGTGGTGGCGCTACCGCCAGCTGCCCGTGCCCAACGACAGCGCGCGCGACGCGTTCAACAACCGGTTCGTCGGGAGCTACTTGTTGTACGGCATCGGAAGTGGCTGGGGACGTCCACAGGGTGACAGCAGCACCCTCTTTGTGACGCAATGGACCGGCACGGACGATGACCGTGTGACGCGGCTGCGTGTCCCGCACGGGGTCGATCGGATCGAGGCGATGGGCAGCGATGCCGTCATCGTGGGCTCGGACAAAACCGATCTCCAGTTCACGGCGATTCACCTCGCCGGCACCCCCGCAATTGCGCAGCGCTACACACTTCCGGGAGCCTCGCAGGGCGAGCTCCGGAGTCACGGCTTCTTCTACCGCATGGATGACACCGATTCAGGCGTTTTAGGACTCCCGGTGAGCGGCGCCGGTCGCGCCGGGTGGAAACATCTGATCCAAGGGTCCGCCGGTGTCCTGTTCTTGCGCAACAGCAATCAGCGGTTTTCGCCGCTCGGCGTGCTGAACGCGACCGCGAAACAGGCGAACGATCGCTGCCGCGCATCGTGCGTCGACTGGTATGGCAACGCCCGGCCCATTTTCCTCCACGGCCGGGTGTTCGCGCTGCTTGGTTACGAGTTAGTCGAGGGCACGATTCGCGGCGACCAGATTGCGGAATCGCGGCGCATTAGTTTTGCGCCTGGCGAGCAGACGGTTGCGCGTTGATGTAGGCGAGACGGAGACGTGACGTTACAGAAGGAACGGGGCACCGGCTCGCGTGCCCCGTTTTTCGTGCGCTGTATTACTGTCCAGAAATCGTCAAGTCGAAATCCCATGCAACCTTTCCCGCAATCGCTGCGTCTTACCCTCTGAATGATTCGAACATGTCTCTAGCTGAGAGGATGCAATGCGCGGCCTGACCCTGTTGACAGCGACGATCCTGACTTTCGGATACGGCTTCGCCGCCCAAGCCGCCATGACCGCTGAGCGCGCGCAAACGTATGCCCGCGTGGCCCGGACGGTCGAAACCGCGAGCCCGGTGTCAGACGCCAACCGCGTCTGGTACGGTGGGATGCTGGACCCCATCACCATCGAGGCTCCCGCTCCCCCTGAGAAGTGTTGGGTTGCCTAGGGGCCCCCGCCGCCCGCCCAGTCTGGGCGGGCGGTCGCGCATTAGGGCGAAACTTGTAAGTTTGAAGCTGCGTACCAACTCTTAATCATGGACATGTCTTTGGACCAGTCGGCCACACCCACTCGAGGTTTCTGGCGCACGTGGCGTCGCGAGATCATCCGCGGCGGCGTGCTCTTCGGCTTAGTCGTCGGCACCGGCCTCTTCATTCGCAGCATCCGACTCCACGTCCCCACGTCGCTCGGCGCCCTGGGCTCCTTCGGCGATTTCAACTGGGGCGACGGCGAAGGCGGCGATCTCTTCGGCCACGGCCGCGAAGTCGGCGATCCCTGGGATTACAGCGTGCTCCTCAAGCCAAACCAGCAGGTCTGGATCCGCAACACGAACGGTCCGATCGACGTCGTGGCGGGAACGGGCGACAGCCTCGTGATCCACGCCGAGAAGAGCTGGCGCAACTCCGATCCGCAGAGCGTGCAGGTGGTTCCCGTGCTCACCGACCGCGGCCTCACCGTCTGCGCGTTGTGGGAAGCACGCGATCGGCGCTGCAACGAGGGCGGCGACTACCGGATCAATGGCGTGAAGAAGAACGACGTGGCGGTGCGGTTCACCGTGCGGTTGCCGCGCAACGTTCACATCGACGCCTCGACGGTGAACGGTGGGCTGGAAATCGATGGTGTCAGCGCCCCGGTCCAGGCCGCGACGGTGAATGGCCGTATCGCGGTCAACACGTCGACCGGTCCAGTCCAGGCGACGACGATCAACGGCAGCATCGAAGCGAACATGCAAACGCTGACGAGCGGCGACGTCCGGCTCACCACCGTGAACGGCTCGGTGAGCGCCGGATTGCCGGCGAACATCAACGCCAACATCGATGCCGAAACCGTGAACGGTCGAGTCGAGACCGACTTCCCGGTGAAGATCGTCGGCAAGATCAGCCCGCGGCACCTGCGCGGCACGATCGGGACCGGCGGCGCGACGCTGAAGCTCGTTACGGTGAACGGGTCCATTACGCTCCACGAAGCGGACCCGAACCCCAACCCCCATCCGCACGCCGCACCCGCAGCACCGCACCATCCGCACTTCCGCGCTCCGCGGCGGCCCGACCGCCCCTAGATCCTAGATCGCGGGGGGCGCCGCGCTCCTGCCAATGCTGTAGGGCCAGCGGCCGGGATACAGGGTTGCCAATCCGAAAAACATGAGGCACCCACCCATCAGCGAGATGTTCTTCCAGAAATGGGCGGCCTGATTCGCCGCCATCATCGGATCCGCAATTCCCCAAAACTTGTGGACCGTGAATGCCGCCGGGATCAGAAACGCGGCGATGAGCAGCGACCCCCATTGCGGTTTCACGCCGAGCAGGATGCTCAGTCCACCCGCGAGGAGCATGACGCCGGATAGGGCCGTGAGCACCGTCGGCGCGGGAACGCCCGACGCGCCGGCGTACTGCGCGTACATGCTCAGCTTGGTGAGATGATTGAAGCCCGAGTAGATAAAGAAGAAGGAAAACACCACCCGCCCGATTAGCAGCACCAGACCACCCATGAGTCATCCTCCCAGGTAGCGCGCGACTTCCGCAGGGAACGTGCGTACATCGATTGGTTTCGTGATGTAACCGTCGAATCCGGCAGCGCTGGCGCGCGTGCGATCTTCCGGCAGTGCATGCGCCGTCAGCGCGACGACCTTCCAGGAGCGTTCGGGCAGTCCCTTGAGTTCCTCGAGCAGCGCGTAGCCGTCACGGCCAGGCAGCTGGATGTCGAGCAGCACGAGATTTGGGATGGGCTGGTGGGTGCGGACGACTTCCGTCAGCCGGTCCCCGTTGGGTAACCCGACCACCTGATGCCCCTTAACGGTGAGCAGCGTGGTCAAGAGCTTCAGATTGTCCGGCTGATCTTCGACGATGATGATGGTCGCCACGCTCACCGTGCCTGCGGCAGGGTGAACCAGAACGTGCTGCCTCTTCCCATCTCGCTCTCCACGCCGATGGCGCCGCCGTGCAGCTCGATCAGCCGCCGTGACAGCGCCAGCCCCAGTCCCGTCCCTTCATACTTGCGGCTCGCGGACGCGTCGAGCTGGGAGAATTCCTGAAACAGCTTGGGCTGGTCCTCGGTCGCGATGCCGATCCCGGTGTCGGTGACCGCGATCCGGATCTCCGAGCCGCCGTTGACGGGCCCGGCGGCGACGGTGATGCGGCCACCGTCGGGCGTGAACTTGATCGCGTTGGAGAGCAGGTTGAGGAGCACCTGCCGCACCCGGCCCCGGTCGGCCTGCACGCGCAGGCCCGGTGGCGGGGGCGTAACGACCAGCGCGTGCCGATGCTTCTGCACCTGAGCCTGCACGCTGCTGCTCGTCTCGGTGAGCAAGGCGGCCAGCTCGACGGCCTCGGGCTTCAGCTCCATCCGTCCCGCGGCGATGCGCTGCAAGTCGAGCAGCTCGTTGATCAGCTCGAGCAAGTGGCGGCCGTTGCGCGCGACCGTCTCCAGAAAATCGCGTTGCTGGTCCGAGAGTGCGGGCCCCAGCTCCTGCGTCAGCAGCAGGTCGGTGAATCCGATGATGCTGTTGAGCGGCGTGCGCAGCTCGTGCGAAATGTTCGACAGGAACAGGTCTTTGGACTTCATCACCGCGTCGAGATCGGCGTTCAGTTGCTCGAGCCGCTTGGCCGTTTGGCGTACCTCGACGGCGAGGCGCCGCGTGTTGTGATGCGCCGCGCCGCGCTCGCAGGCGATCGCGAGATTGGGCGCCGCCTGTTCGAGCGCGGCCCGCTCGTCTGCGTCGAACGTCGTCCCGGGGATGACGCCTAACACGCCCACGAGCTTCGTGCCGGCGCGCAGCGGCACGAGCACGAGTCCCTGCGGCATCGGCGCAGTGAGGCGGAGTTGATGCCGCACCGGCTGGACCGCTTCGCCGTGATAATGGACGGCGTGCCCGGCGTCGGCGATGAGATCGCGCATCGTCGCCCGGGAGACGGGACGCGACTCCACGTCGCGCGACACGCTCGGCGCCCATTCATTGGAGTCGTAGGCCGGCTGGTACAACACGACGCCGGTCGCCTTCGTCGCACCGGCGATCACGCCCAGCGCTTGCGCGAGTCCGGCAGTGGCGTCGTCCGACGCTGTGTTGAGCGCGGCGAGCAGCTGCGACAGGTAGGCCTGCAGCTTCTCACGCCATGCCAGCGCCTTCGCCATGTGATTGACGCCGCGGGCGATCGCGCCGAACTCGTCAGCTTGATCTTCGGGTAACGCCTCGACGAATTGTCCCTCGGCCACGCGCTGCAGCGCGTGCGTGATGCGGGCGAAGGGAGCGGCAAGCCGGCGGCGGTTGTACCAGAAGCCGAGCCCGAGAACGCCGACCATCGCGGCGAACAGCACACTGGCGGCGAGCGCGGCCTGGACGGCTTCGTCGCCGGCGTCGGCAGCCAGCTCCGCGGCCGCGGTGGCTTCCGTGGCGATCAGGGGGGACGGCCCGAGCCGCTGAATACGGTCGAGCCGCTGCGCCAGCTCGACCATGGCCGCCTGCGTGGCGCGGGCGCTGCGCCACGTCGCGACCTGGGTGATCAGGCCGACGAGCGCGACAGCAATAAATGTCGCGGCGAAGAGGCGGGTGATGCTGGGCGTCGCCCGCATGGGGCTCCATAATATGCGGGCGACGTGTACCTTCCAAGCCGTGCGGCCCCAAACCCTCGGCCTGATAGGGCTCGGCGCGATTGGCGGCTCGATTGCCCGTCAGGTGAAACAGCCCGGGATCGGCACCGGAATCGTCGTGGTGGGGTGGTCGCCCGAGCCGGCCGAGCGCGCATTGGCGGCGCAACAGGGGGCGCTCGATGACGCCCCGGCTCGCGCCACCGATGTGGCGCGGGTGGCCGATTTTCTGATCCTCGCCGCTCCCCCCGCCGCCAACATCGCCCAGCTCGACGCGATCGCCCCGCATCTGAAGCCGGGGGCCGTCGTCACGGACGTCGGCTCCGTCAAACGGGCGATCGTCGCGCGCGCCGAACAGATCGGGTTGGCGCAGCGGTTCGCGGGCAGCCATCCACTCGCCGGGACACACCGGCACGGGTTTGAAGCCTCACGCCCCGATCTGTTTCGCGGGGCGGTCGTGTACGTGACGCCGTGCCGGGATGGGGAGGAGGCGCTGCGCGAGGTCGTGGATTTCTGGCAGACGGTGCTCGGGGCCGAGCCGGTGGTACTCGCCGCCGAGCGCCACGACGCGCAGCTCGCCGCGACGAGTCATCTGCTTGCCCGGCACGCGCCACCGGGCGCGTCGTACGGCCCGGGCGCCGCCGATACGACCCGCCTGGCCGCCAGCGAACCGGGGCTCTGGACCGAAATCCTGCTCATGAACCGCGACGAACTGCTCCCGGCCTTGCGCGGGCTGGAGGAGTCCCTGGGATCCGTCGAGCGCGCGCTCGAGGCCGGCGATGCCGCGGCGCTCACGGCCTGGCTGACCCGCGCGGCGACCTGGCGGCGACGCATTGGTGGCGCCTAAGGCGCGGCGCGTCGGCGGCGTCGTGAGGCCGCCGGGCGACAAGAGCATCTCGCATCGCGTGCTCATGTTGGCGGCGCTCGCTCGCGGCAAAAGCGAGCTCGCCGGACTGCTCACCGGGGCCGACGTGAAGAGCACCGCGCGCGTTCTGCGCCAACTCGGCGCGGAAATCTCGCGGATCCAGGAGTCAGGAGTCAGGGTGTCCGGCTCCCGGCTCCTGGCTCCCGGATCCCGGTTGTTTTGCGGGAACTCAGGAACTACCGCGCGACTCATGCTTGGGGTGTTAGCCGGCCAGCCGTTCGCCGCGACGCTCACGGGAGATGCGTCGCTCCGCCGCCGCCCGATGCGGCGGGTGACGGAGCCGCTCAAGCAGA
>WNGP01010419.1_pt1 | contig 11756 bp, 10 predicted proteins | sample 5407671 | NCBI WGS metagenome assembly WNGP01 (sample SAMN13153381, study PRJNA577476) | soil metagenome | isolation source: 40 cm soil or saprolite under Garry oak tree replicate 2 | place: USA:California | collected 2016-06-15 | reverse complement strand
CCGCTGGCGACCAGCTGCAGCACCGGCAAGGTCAGCAGCTCCATCAGGTGCTGGGCCTCCTTCTTGAACCACTCGTGCTCGGCCTTGAGCGCGTTGATCGGCCCGCGCCAATACTCCGCGTCCGCGGTCGCGGCCGCCCGCACGGCGCCCACGCCTTCCATCGCCTTCCGCCCGAGGATGGCGAGCAGCGCCGGCGTCCCGAACCGGCCGAACAGGAACCACGTCATGCCGCGCACGCCCACCCACCCCAGGAGCGCCAACCCCAGCGTCCCGACGATCCCCAACTGGAACCCCTGCTGGGCCAGCCACGGCGTGATGGCGTCGATCAGCTCACGGTACAAGAAGAGCACTTCGAACAGCGCGACGGTGATCTCGACCAGCACCATCGCGACGATCTGGCCCACCGCCCGCGTCTTGATCGCCTCGTTTAACACCTGGATGCACGCGAAGCTGCCCCCGATGATGATGAACAGGAAGAACCACAGGATTATCACCAGAACAAAGCCGTTCACCTGGTAGCCCGTCAGGTCCGCGAGCAGCTCGCTCATCGTCGGGCGCAGCGTGAAGGTGAAGATCGTGGCCTCGATGGCGGACCAGAACAGCAGCAGGACGAACGCGATCCAGGGCACCCCGGGCTGACGCGAGCTGGAATCGAGCATCGCGAAGGGCGACGTGACCAGGTTCTTCAAGGTTCTCCACAGCAGCCCGACGCCCAGCCGGAGCAGGCCCCAGATCCAGCCGACGAACACCAGGAGGAAGCGCGCCAGCCCGAACCAATAAAACCACGCCATGCGGACCGCGTCCCACCAGGACATGAGCAGCGCCGCCAGGAAGCGTCCGCGGCCGGAGCGGAACGGAATGGTGTAAAGCGATACCATCGTGCCCCACACGCCCGCGACCAGCACTGTGGCCGGGAAAAAGAGCAGCAGGAACTTGCCGAACGCCTCCCAGAAGGACGACCCCGTCACGACCAGATGGAACACCTGTGCCTGCCAGTCGACGATCCAAGACAGGCCGCCCCAGATCCAGCCCCAAACGGTCTGGAGGATCCAGCTCCACTGCTGAGTCTGGGCGGTGCCTAGCGGGTTTTGCATGTCGAGTCCCTTCCCTGGGGTGGAGCGGGGAATGGCGGCCGCGCACAGTCCGCGGCAGGCGCGCATTAATAGTGAGGCGCCCGGTTCTGTCAAGCGGTGGAGGTGATCCACATCACCATTCCGGCCGTGGCCGCCCGGGTCTTGACCGCCGGGGGCTCCCTGCGCGACAAAACGACGCAGTCGCTCCGGGAGCCCCCGGCGGCCTCGACCCTGCGTCACGGCAAGTGATATACTGATGCCATGCCCGAAGAGCCGCCCAAGCGCCTGATCGTCGTCGGCGACCGAGTGCTCATCGCCCCCGAAGAGGGGGAGGAGCGCACCAACGTCGGCCTGTACCTGCCGCCGACCGCCGTCGAGACCCGCCAGGTCCAGGGCGGACGCATCGTCGCCACGGGGCCCGGCACGCCCATGACCGAGCCTGCCAGCATGGATGACGAGCCGTGGAAGATCCACGGCCCCGACGTGAAGTATCTCCCGATGCAGGCGCGCGCCGGGGACTACGCCCTGTTCTTCCGGAAAGCGGCGGTGGAGATCACGTTCGAGGGAACGAAGTACCTGGTGGTCCCGCAGGCGGCAATCCTCGTGCTCGTGCGGGAGCGGCCAACCGAGGAACTGGAGTAGAGAGAATGGCCGACATCGGATGGGCCCGGAGCCGCGGGGATCGCGCCGAGAAGGAAGGCCTCCGCCGCGGCGCGTGGTACCGCATCGTGGAGGACGCCAGCAAGCCTTGGGTAGTCCTCGACGTCCACCAGGTCGAAGTACGGGTCCCCAAAGACGACCTCGAGATGCGGAAAGATCGGCCCAAGGCCTGGAGCGTGGTCCACGAGCCGCATCTCGTCTGTCCCGGGTGCCACAAACGCCAGCATGTCTCGGGTCAGCCGAAGCAGGTGAAGTGCTTCGAGTGCGGCAACACATACACAGTGGACTGGGCGGATCGCGCGTAATTCCGGCCCGCGCGGCGACGTTTGGGCCCCGGTTTTTCGACCGGGGCCCGTTTTCTTTGCCCCATGTCCCCCTTTGCCGGCGGTCTCGCTCGTGCCCGCGAGCTGTTGACCGCATGCTTCGGGCACCGGGCGTTCAGAGTGCACCAGCTGAAGGTGCTCGGGCCCCTCCTCGCGGGTCGCAGCGTGCTCGCCGTGCTGCCCACCGGCGCGGGAAAGTCCCTCTGCTATCAGTTGCCGGCGCTCATGACCCGAGGGCTCACGCTCGTCGTCTCGCCCCTGATCTCGCTCATGCAGAACCAAGTGGCGACGCTGCGCCACCGGGGGATCGCCGCGGCGTACCTGAACAGCCTCCTCGACCCGCACGAGCGCCGTGCGATCCTCGACGCCGCCGTGGGCGGCTCGCTCGCTCTTCTGTACTGCGCCCCCGAGCGACTGGGTTCGCTGGTGCACCGCCTCACGCCCGCGGGCCGCGAGGTGTCGCTCCTGGCGGTGGATGAGGCCCATTGCATCGTCGAGTGGGGCAATGAATTCCGCCCGGTCTATCGGCGGCTCGACAAGTACCGTTACCTGCTTGGCGATCCGGTGACGATCGCCCTCACGGGGAGCGCGACTTCGGCGACCCGCGCCGAGATCCTGCAGGTCCTGCGCATCCCGGACGCTGTCGTCGTGCTCACGTCGTTCGACCGACCGAACCTCACGTTCACCGTGGAGCGCGTGCAGGACGATCGCATCCGGTTCGCGAGGCTGCGCGCGCTGCTGCGCGGACCGGAGGGGTCCACGATCGTATACACCCCGACCCGGAGGCTCACCGAGCTCGTGACCCGCGCCCTGCTGCGCTTGGGCGTGCGCGCCGCGCCGTACCACGCGCGCCTGACCGGCCGCGTGCGGCGTCGCGTCCTGGCCGCTTTTCTCGCAGACCGCATACCGCTGGTGGTGGCGACGAGTGCCTTCGGGATGGGGATCGACAAGCCCGACGTGCGGCGCGTGATCCATTGGGGCCCGCCGCGCACGCTCGAGGCCTACTACCAGGAAGCGGGGCGCGCGGGCCGGGACGGGCGATCCGCACGTTGCGCGCTATTCTGGCGACCCGAGGACTTCGCCCCGGGCGACACGACCCTCGCGGTGCGGCGCTATGTCGAGGCCCGAGGCTGCCGCCGGGCCATGCTGCTCGACTACTTCGGGGAGCGCATGGAGCGGTGCGCGGGATGCGATCGCTGCGGGATCGGGGGACGGGGGACGGGGGACGAGCGACGGGTCGCTGCGGTGATAGCGCGTTCCGCGTCCCGCGTTCCTCGTCCCCCCGAACCAGGCAGGTAACTCCCACCCGTCCGTGTGGTTGCGGCTTGGGGGGTGCGGAATACCTTAGCCTGAATAGCTTAGAGCGAGAGCCGGCGGTTCTCGCTTTGTTTTTGTTTTTCCCCTCTTTCGAGGACGCCCTATGCCCGGCCGCAATTTTCTGTTCGTCCCCGGCCCCACGAACGTGCCCGAGCGGGTGTTGCGCGCCATGGACCGCGCCATGGAGGACCACCGCTCGTCGGCCTTCCCCGAGCTCGCGAGCGGGGTGCTGCGGGACCTGAAGCAGGTCTTCAAGACGGCCACGGGCCAGGCGCTGATCTTCCCGGCGACGGGGACGGGCGGTTGGGAGGCCGCGCTCGTCAACACGCTGTCGCCCGGAGACCGGGTGCTCGCGCCGCGGTACGGGCAGTTCAGCCATTTGTGGATCGACCTCGCGCAGCGCCACGGGCTCCGCGTGGACATCATCGACGTGGAATGGGGCGAGGGCGCGCCGGCCGAGCGCATCCGCGAGATCCTCGCCGCGGACCAGCAGCACGAGATCAAAGGCGTGCTGGTCGTGCACAACGAGACGGCGACCGGGGTGACGAGCGACGTGGGCGCGGTCCGCCAGGCGATCGACGCTGCCGGACATCCCGCGTTGCTGTACGTGGACGGCGTGAGCTCGATCGGGTCGATCGACTTCCGGATGGACGACTGGAAGGTGGACCTTGCGATCACCGGGTCGCAAAAGGGGTTGATGCTTCCCGCCGGGCTCGGGATCGTGTGCGCGAGTCCCAAGGCGCTCGCCGCCCGCGACCAGGCGAAGTGCCCGCGCGTGTTCTTCGACTTCGGAGACATGCTCAAGTGTTCTTCGACTTCGGGGACATGCTCAAAGCGAACGCGACGGGCTACTTCCCCTACACGCCGTCGCTCCCGCTCCTCTACGGCCTGCGCGAGTCGCTCGCCATCCTGTCGGAAGAAGGACTCGAGAACGTCTTCGCCCGGCATCACCGCCTGGCGGAGGGTGTGCGCGCCGCGGTGCGCGCCTGGGGCTTGAAGCTGTGCGCCAAAGCCCCCAAGTGGCACTCCGATACCGTGAGCGCGATCATGGTGCCCGAGGGGTTCAGCGGGGCCGACGTGATCGACGTCGCCTACCGGCGTTACAACCTCGCCCTCGGCGCCGGGCTCGCGCGCGTCGCGGGCAAGCTGTTCCGCATCGGGCACCTGGGCGACTTGAACGAGCTGATGCTGCTGGGCGCGATCGCGGGCGCGGAGATGGCGATGCGGGACGTCGGCATCAAGGTCGAGCCCGGCACCGGCGTGGCCGCGGCCGCGGAGCATTACCGCGCGACCGCGGCGCCGCTCGCGCCGCGCGCCGCGGCGCCGCTCTCGCCCGACGCCCAACAGCAGGTCCCGGGCAAGGTGACCTCGCCCCGGGCCCGCGTGAGGGCATGAGCCACACCCAGTACGAGCCGGCGACTCCCCCCCCCCGACTGCAGCGGAGCGAGCTCGCGGTCCCGGGCACGCAGCCCGCCCTGTTCAAGAAGGCGCTGGAGAGCGAGGCGGACTGCGTCTTCCTCGACCTCGAGGACGCGGTCGCTCCCGCCGACAAGGAGCAGGCCCGCAAGCACGTCGTCGCCGGGCTGCTGGAGCACGACTGGAAGGCCCGCGGCCAGACGGTGTGCGTGCGCATCAACGGCATCGACACGCACTACATGTACCGCGACGTCGTGGACGTCGTGGAGGAGGCCGGGCATCGCCTCGACGTGGTACTGGTCCCGAAGGTGGGTGTCCCGGCGGACGTGTACCTCGTCGACGCCCTGCTCACGCAGATCGAGGCCGCACGGCGGATCCCCCATCGCATCGGCATCGAGGTGCTGATCGAGACCGCGCTGGGCATGGCGAACGTCGAGGCGATCGCGCAGGCGAGCCGGCGCCTCGAAGCGATGCACTTCGGAGTCGCCGACCTCGCCGCGAGCCTGCGCGCCCGCACCGTGAGCATCGGAGGCCTCAATCCCGACTACCCGGGCGACCAGTGGCACGCCGCACTGTCGCGGATGGTGACGGCGTGCCGCGCCTACGGCCTGCGCGCGATCGACGGGCCGTACGGCGACTTCAAAGACCCGGAAGGCTACCTCGCGGCGGCGCGCCGCGCGGCGGCCCTCGGCTACGAGGGGAAGTGGGCGATCCATCCCTCGCAGATCGCGCTCGCCAACGAGGTGTTCACGCCTCCGCCCGCGGAGGTCGAGCGGGCGCGGCGCATCCTCGGCGCGCTCGACGAGGCCGCCCGGGCCGGCCGCGGCGCCGCCCAGCTCGACGGGCGCATGATCGACGCCGCGTCCGCGCGCCTGGCGCAGAACATCGTGCAGATCGCCGCCGCGATCGCCGCGCACCGGGCGACGGCTCCCACCATGGCCACCACGCGAGCGTAACTCGTGGACATCCACGAATACCAGGCGAAAGAGCTGCTCGCCGGTTTCGGCGTGGCGGTGCCCAAGGGAGGCGTGGCGTACAGCGCGGACCAGGCCGTCTATCGAGCGACCGAGATCGGCGCCGGCCGCTGGGTCGTCAAGGCACAGATCCATTCGGGGGCGCGCGGCAAGGCCGGCGGCATCAAGCTGTGCACCAGCGACCTCGAGGTGCGCCAGGCGGCCAAGGAGCTGCTCGGGAAGACGCTGGTCACCACCCAGACCGGCCCCGAGGGGCTGCCGGTGCACCGGTTGCTGGTCGAGGAGGCGCTGCCGATCGAGCGGGAACTGTACGTCGGGCTCGTGCTCGACCGGCGGCACGAGCGCATCGTCGTCGTGGCCCACCCGCACGGCGGGATGGAGATCGAGGAGATCGCGCAACGCGAGCCCGCGGCCATCCTGCGCGAAGTCGTCGAGCCCGCCGTCGGCATGCGGGCGTTCCAGGCGCGCGAGCTGGCGTTCGGGCTCGGCCTCGGCCCGGCGCAGGTGAGCCAGGCGGTCACGATCATCCTCGGCGCGTACCGCGCCTTCCGCGATCTCGACGCCACCATGGTCGAGATCAATCCGCTCGTCGTCACGAAGGACCGCCAGGTGCTGGCCCTCGACGTGAAGATGAGCTTCGACGACAACGCCATGTTCCGGCGCCCCAACGTGGCGGAGCTGCGGGACTCAGCCCAGGAAGACCCCCGGGAGGCCGAGGCAGCCGAGCACGGGCTCAACTACGTGGCCCTGGACGGCGACATCGGATGCATCATCAACGGCGCCGGGCTGGCGATGGCCACGATGGACATGATCAAACACGCGGGGGGCGAGCCCGCGAACTTCCTCGACATCGGCGGCGGTGCCGGCCCGGATCGCGTGGCCGCCGCGTTCCGGCTGGTGCTCTCCGACCGCAACGTCAAAGCGATCCTCGTGAACGTATTCGCGGGGATCAACCGCTGCGACTGGGTGGCGCAGGGGGTGGTCCAGGCGGTGCGGGAGGTGCGGGTGCCGGTCCCGCTCGTCGTCCGGCTGGCGGGCACCAACGTCGAGGACGGCCGCCGGATCCTGAAGGAGAGCGGGCTCAAGATCCTGACCGCCGATACGCTGTCCGAGGCAGCGGAGCGCGTCGTGGCGGCGCGCGATGCCGCTCGGGCGGGGGCCGCATGAGTATCCTGCTCGACGAGAAAACCCGCGTCATCGTACAGGGCTTCACGGGCGACAAGGGGACGTTCCACGCGAAGGAAATGATCGCGTACGGCACGAACGTCGTGGGTGGCGTCACCCCCGGGAAGGGCGGCAGCACCCATCTCGGCCGGCCGGTGTTCGACACCGCGAAAGAAGCGGTGGCGAACACCGGCGCCGTGGCGAGCCTCATCCTCGTGCCCGCGCCGTTCTGCGCCGACGCCATCATGGAAGCCGCGGACGCGGGGATCCGGCTGGTCGTGACCATCACGGCCGGTGTCCCGGCGCAGGACATGATGACTGTGAAGCGGTACCTGTGGCGCTACTCGAAGGAACGGCGCACGACGCTGATCGGGCCGAACTGCGCCGGGGTGATCAGCGCGGGCCGGGCGATGATGGGGATCATGCCGGGCCACATCTACGCCCGCGGCGCGGTCGGCGTGGTCACGCGCTCCGGCACGCTCGGCTACGAGGCGGCGTCCCAGATGCAAGCGCTCGGCATCGGCATCACGACCAGCGTCGGCATCGGCGGTGATCCGATCAACGGCAGCTCGTTCGTCGACATGCTGGCCCTGTTCGAGCAGGACCCGGAGACCGAAGCGGTCATGATGATCGGCGAGATCGGCGGGCCACAGGAAGCGGACGCCGCCGTATTCGTGAAGGAGCACATGACGAAGCCGGTGATCGGCTACGTGGCCGGGCTCACCGCGCCCAAGGGCCGCCGCATGGGGCACGCCGGCGCGATCATCTCCGCGTTCGGCGACACGGCGGCGGAGAAGGCCGAGATCATGCGGTCCGCCGGCCTCGTCGTCGCGCCGAGCCCGGCGGCGCTCGGGAGGGCGGTGGCGGAGGCGCTGGCGCACCAGCCGTCACGCCGCGTGATGGTCCAGCAGTGACGCGTCCGACCGTCATCGTGACTCGCCGGCTGCCGGTGCCCGTCGAGGAGCGGCTGGCGGCACAGTTCGACGCCCGCCTCAACCGAGACGATCACCCGTTCACCGCGGCCGAGCTGCAGGATGCGTTGCGCGGCGCGGACGCGCTGCTCCCGACCGTCACCGACCGGCTGAACGCCGCCGTGCTCGCCACCGAGCCGCTGCGGGCCAAGATCATCGCGAACTACGGCGTGGGATTCAATCACATCGACGTGAACGCCGCCAAGACCCGCGGCCTGGTGGTCACGAACACGCCCGACGTGCTGACCGACGACACGGCGGACGACGCGGTCATGCTCATGCTGATGGTGGCGCGCCGCGCCGGGGAAGGGGAGCGCCAGGTCCGGGCCGGCGCCTGGACCGGGTGGGGTCCGACCCACATGCTGGGCACGAAGGTGAGCGGCAAGACGCTCGGCCTCGTCGGTCTGGGGCGGATCGGGCGGGCGGTGGCGCGCCGCGCGCATCACGGCTTCGGGATGCGGGTGATCTTCCACGACCCGTACCCCCCGCCGCCCGCCGTGGCGGCCGAGCTCGGCGCGGAGCCGAAGGCGAGCGTCGACGAGGTGCTGCGCGAGGCCGACTTCGTGTCGCTGCATTCTCCCGCGACGCCCGAGACGCGCCACCTCATCGACGCCCGTCGCCTCGCCCTCATGAAGCGCGGCGCGTTTCTCATCAACACGGCGCGCGGCGACATCGTCGACGAAGCCGCCCTGGTCGAGGCGCTCAAGCGCGGCACGATCGCCGGCGCGGCGCTGGACGTCTTCGAGCGGGAGCCGCAGGTGCCCCCGGAGCTCCGGACGCTCGAGAACGTGGTGCTGCTCCCCCACCTGGGCAGCGCCACCGCGGAGACCCGCGCCGCCATGGGCCTCCGGGCGCTCGAGAACCTGACGGCCTTCTTCGCCGGCGCGCCGCCGCGCGACCGCGTGGTGTGACCCAGCCGCCTGATTACCTGAAGAGCACGGCGGACCTGCTCTTCGACTGCTTCGTCGACGTGATTCGCGCGCACCAGCCCGAGCTGGAGCGCGTGTTGCGGGGCGAGCAGCTCGACGCCGGCGCGTCGCCCGAGCTCGTGGCCCGCGCGATCCAGGCGCAGGGCATGTGGTTCCAGCTCCTCTCCATCGCCGAGCAGAACGCCGCGATGCGCCAGCGGCGCCAGAGCGAGGTCGACCGCGGCTACGACCAGCTCCGCGGCACGTTCGCCCAGGTGATCGCCGCCGCGGCGGCCGCGGGCATCCCGGCGGACGAGGTCCGGGCGACGGTCGCGAGCCTCCGGGTCCGGCCCGTGATCACCGCCCATCCGACCGAGGCGAAGCGGGTCACCGTGCTCGAGAAGCACCGCCGCATTTATCGACGGCTGGTGGACCTCGAGGCGCCGCGCTGGACGCCCCGCGAGCGCGACGCCCTGATCGACAACCTCCGCACGGAGATCGAGCTGTTGTGGCTCACCGGCGAGCTGCGCCTCGAGAAGCCGACGGTGGAGCAGGAGCTCGCCTGGGGGCTGTACTTCGTCACCGAGAACCTGTTCGACGTCGTGCCCGAGCTGGGGGACAAGCTGGAGCGGGCGCTGGCGCGGGCCTATCCGGACGCGACGTTCGCCGTGCCGCCCTTCTTCCAGTTCGGCTCCTGGATCGGCGGGGATCGCGACGGCAATCCCTTCGTCACGAACGACGTGACCCGTCGCACGCTGCACGACAACCGCCTCGCCAGCCTACGCCGGTACCGGCAGCGGCTCGGCGATCTGCTGCGGGGGCTCAGCGTCACGGAGCGCGCCGCGCCGATCTCGCCCGACTTCCGCGCGGCGCTGGCGCGACAGCTCGAGCGCGCGGGGGACGGCGCGCGCATCGCGCAGCGGAACCGCGGCGAGGTGTTCCGCCAGTTCGTGGCCTGCATGCTGCGCCGCCTCGACCGCTCGCTCGCAAGCGCGGAGGAGGACAGCGGCTATGCCACGGCGGACGATCTCATCGGTGACCTGCGCACGCTCGAGGCGGGCCTCGCCGCCGCACGCTGTCGCGACGCGGCCGATCTGCTCGTGCGCCCGGTGCGGCGCGAGGTCGAGGCCTTCCGCTTCAGCACCTTCCGGCTCGACATCCGCGACAACTCTCCGCGCCTCAGCGCAGCCCTGGCGGCCCTGTGGCGCGCGCGGAACGACGGCGATCCGCCGGCACCGGTGTCCGCGGCGTGGCGGAGCTGGCTGCAGGCCGAGCTGGCGCGACCGCTGCGACCGGGCCGGACGCCACCGGACCCGCCGGCCGAGGCCCGGGAAACGCTGGAGCTGTTCCGGCTGATCTGTGAGATGCGCGAGCAACTCGATCGCGAGGCGATCGGCAGCTTCATCCTCAGTATGACCCACGACGTGCAGGACGTGCTCGGCGCCTACCTGTTCGCCAAGGAGGCGGGGCTGTTCGCGGACGCCGCCGGGACCGAGAGCTGCACGTTACCGATCGTCCCGTTGTTCGAGTCCATCGACGATCTGCGACGGGCGCCGGACATCGTGCGCGAGCTGCTGCAGGTGCCGCTGGTGCGGCGCAGCGTGCGCGCGCAGGGCGGCGTGTTCGAGGTCATGATCGGGTATTCCGACTCGAACAAGGACGGCGGCTTCCTGCCCGCCAACTGGGAGCTCGCGAAGACTCAACTCCGGCTCACGCGCCTGGGACGGGAGTGCGGCGTGCCGATCGCCTTCTTCCACGGACGCGGCGGCTCGGTCAGCCGCGGCGGCGCCCCCACCGGCCGCGCCATCGCGGCGCAGCCCGCCGGCTCGATCCAGGGGCGACTCCGCATGACGGAGCAGGGCGAGGTCGTGTCGTTCAAGTACGCGAACCGCGGCACCGCCGCGTACCAGACGGAGCTGCTCGCGGCCAGCGTGCTCGAGCACTCGCTCAAGTCCGAGCGGGAGCAGGCGCTGGTTCCCACGGCCGAATTCGACGAGGCGATGGAAGCGCTGTCGGGGGCAGCGCACGCCGCGTATCGTCGGCTGGTCGAGCATCCCGGCCTGGTCGGCTACTTTCAGGCGGCGAGCCCCCTCGAGGAAATCGCCCTGCTGAACATCGGGTCCCGCCCGGCTCGGCGTTTCGGCGCCAAGACGCTGGCGGACCTGCGGGCGATCCCCTGGGTGTTCGCCTGGTCGCAGAACCGCCACTTTCTGCCGGGGTGGTACGGCGTGGGCACCGGCCTCGCGACCTTCCTGGAAGTGCGGGGCGGCCGCGGGGCGGCGTTGCTCCAGCGCATGTTCGCCGAGTTCCGCTTGTTTCGCCTGATCCTGGACGAGGTCGAGAAGACGCTCGCGTACGTCGATCTCGACATCGCCCGCGAGTACGCCGGCCTGGTCGCGGACGACTGGGTGCGCGCCGAGATCTTCACGCTCGTAGCGGACGAGTATCACCGCACGGTGGACGCCGTGCGGCGCGTCGCCGGCTGCACCGAGCTCGCAGAGCGGTTCCCGCAGTTCCGGCGGCGACTCGCGAGCCGACTGCCGATGCTCAACCAAGTGAACCGCCAGCAGGCCGAGCTGCTGCGACGCTACCGGGCTGGACAGGACGACGCGTTGGCGGCGCTGCTGCTCTCGATCAACTGCATCGCGGCGGGGTTCGGGACGACGGGGTAGGGAACCAATTCACTTCGGCCCAACGAGTTGTGCTAGGCGACTCGAGTTCTCGCGACATCGCAGGGTCGACGGGGGTGTCGCAAAAACGCCCTATCGTGCCGTAAAAACGCCCTAGCGGAGGGTGATCCGGGTCACAATACTGATGGTCAGTCGTCGGGCCGGGGCCCTTGCCGGTCCGAAGCCGGCGTTGCTCGGCGATGTGGCCGCGCGGCGGGTAAGCGCCCTAGATGAAATCGGACTGGAGAGTCACTCCCCATAGCGACTGCGGTCGCGCCCCA
>WNGP01006619.1_pt1 | contig 11759 bp, 8 predicted proteins | sample 5407671 | NCBI WGS metagenome assembly WNGP01 (sample SAMN13153381, study PRJNA577476) | soil metagenome | isolation source: 40 cm soil or saprolite under Garry oak tree replicate 2 | place: USA:California | collected 2016-06-15 | reverse complement strand
ACGGCGACGAACGAATCCACACTCGTTGCATGGATCAAGGTGACGTGGCCCGACTCGGCCGGCGGGGTGAAAGCGGGGAGCGTGTCCAGACAGTACGACACCAGGTGGTACAAACCGTACAGCGAGTCGCCTTGCGACACCCCGCCGCTGTACGAGGGGCACAGAGCCGGCTGATGCGGGGTGGTGCTGCCCTTGCAAGCCACCGCGATGGCGACCCCTAGGGCCCCGAGGAGCCAGGTCATGCGCACCGGCGCGCGGCGTATCATGCGCGCAAGCTACCGGGGTCGGGCGAGGGCGTCTAGGTCTTGAGGGTGCTGTGTCTCCGGCCGTAGCCGAAGTAGATCTAGGTCTTGAGGGTGCTGTGTCTCCGGCCGTAGCCGAAGTAGATCCCGAAGCCAATGACCAGCCACACCGCCAGCCGGATCCAGGTGTCGAGCGGCAGCGTGAGCATGAGGCCCAGGCACGAGAGAATGCCGAGCAGCGGGACGAGCGGCACGAGCGGCGCGCGGAACGGCCGCTCCAGGTCGGGACTCGTGTGTCGCAATATCCACACGCCGGCGCACACCAGCACGAACGCGAGCAGCGTGCCGATGTTGACCCACGTCCCGAGCAGCTGCAGCGGCAACAGCCCGGTTGCGAAGCAGACCGCGATGCCGGTATAGATCGTAGAGAGGTACGGCGTGCGGAACCGCGGGTGGACTCTGCCGGCCCAGGGCCCGAGCAAACCGTCGCGCGACATCGAGTAGAAGACCCGGGACTGCCCGAGCAGCATGACGAGAATCACGGAGCCGACGCCCAGGACCGCGCCGAGATTGATCGCGAGGCGAATCCACCAGGGGGCGCCGATCCGCTCCATCGCGTACGCCATGGGCGCCGGGAGGTTGAGCTCGCCGTAGGGGACCATGCCCACCAGCACGGCTGACACCACGACGTACAGCAGCGTGCAAATCGCGAGCGAGCCGAGGATGCCGATCGGCATGTCGCGCTGGGGGTTCTTCGACTCCTGCGCCGCGGTCGAGACCGTGTCGAACCCGATGTAGGAGAAGAACACCAGGCCCGCACCGCGCAGCACGCCCGACCAGCCGTAGGTGCCCCACTCCCCCGTGTTCGGGGGGATGAAGGGCGTCCAGTTGGCCCGCTTGACATGCGACACGCCGACGAGCACGACCAGCAGGACGATCGCGACCTTGAGGATCACGATGAGGCTGTTCACCCGCGCCGACTCCCGGATCCCGATCACGAGCACGGCGGACATCAGCGCGACGATGCCGACGGCTGGAAGGTTGATGATCGCGCCGGTCAGGTTGAGCCCCGGGTGGGCGCAGCCCACTGCGTGGGTGGTCACCTGGGCCAGGGTGCACAACTGCGTCGGCGGGGCCGTGAGGCTCGCGGGAATCTGCACGCCGAACAGTCCCAGCAGGGACACGAAGTGGCCCGACCAGCCGACGCCCACCGTGGCGGCGCCGGCGGCGTATTCGAGCACCAGGTCCCACCCGATGATCCAGGCCGCGAGCTCGCCCATGGTGGCGTAGGCGTACGTGTAGGCGCTGCCCGCGACGGGCACAGCGCTCGCCATCTCGGCGTAACACAGCCCGGCGAAGGCGCAGGCGATGCCGACGAGGATCATCGAGAGGGGCACCGCGGGACCGGCGTACAGCGCGGCCACCTGCCCCGTGATCACAAAGATGCCCGCGCCGATGACGGCGCCGATGCCGAGCGTGATGAGATTGAGCGGCCCGAGCGCCCGTGTCAGGGCGTGCTCACCGCGCGCCTCCGCTTGGGCGCGGAGCGCGGCGATCGGCTTGGTGGCGAACAGGGGCATCCGGAAAATGTGGGGGCCACCGCGGACGCTCCCAACGGGACCGGGACGACCGGGACTGCGAGCGGGACGAGCGGGGCTAGGGCGTGGCCGGGGCGAGCAGGTTACGGCGGTAGCGACGGCTGAGCGTCACGCGCGCGCCGCTTTCGAGAATGACGATCCCGTCGCCGTGGAACCAGGGCTGCACCTCGCGCACCCGGTCGAGGTTGACGAGCGCGGACCGGCTGATGCGCCGGAACCGCTCCGGATCCATTCGCGCCTCGAGCGCGGCGAGCGTGGTCCGCACGGTATGCACGCGGTCGCCGGCGTGCAGCCGCACATAGTTGCGCGCCGCTTCGATCCAGTCCACGTCCGCCGTCCGCACGAAGAAGCTGCGCCCGTCGTCCACGACGAGCAGGCGCTCGGGGTGGCGCCGCGCTGTCGCCTCCTCCGGGCCGGCGACGACCGCCTCGTGGAGGGCCCGCAGCCGGGCTTCGAGCTCCGCCGCGTGGAGGCGGCGCTCCTCGAGATCACGGTGGTAGTCCGATGCATGGACCACCGCCAGAATCGCCCAGTAGATCAGGACGTTCCAGTGGTAGGACACCGTGAATGCGTCCACCAGCCTTTGCGCGAACACAAACGGCTCGCCCCGCAGCACGTGGACGGCGTTCTGGAGGCCAACGCCGGCGACGAGGTGCACCAGAGCGAGATCGAGGCTCGCGCCCAAATGAATGAAGAAGTGGCGGCTGAAGTTGGCCCGGTCCACCTGGAAGCGGCGCCCCAGCCACGCGACCACGAGCGCCAGCAGGCCCCACAGGTACCAGTCCGGCAGGCCGGTCGCGAGGGCCTGGCCCCACGAGTACGGGGGCGCGGCGAACCGCTGGTGGGCGAGGTGGAGCTGGGCGCTCGCCACGAGGCCGAGCAGCGTCCAGAATCCAAACCATTTGAGCTGTCGCATGGAACGAATCGTTCACGATCCTGCGTGACGCCTTCGCTCGACGTCTCTATTGTTTGGACGCCAGCTTCGAGTTCCGCACGCCGTACCCGAAGTAGATCACGATGCCGACCGCGAACCAGATGATCAGCCGCTCCCAGGTGCGCCACGGCAGCGACGCCATCAGATAGAGGGCCGAGACCGCACCCATGGGAGCCACGAACCACACCCACGGGGTCGTGAACGCCCGCGGCAGGTTGGGCTCGCGGATGCGCAGCACCAACACGCCGACCGACACAATGACGAACGCCAGCAGGGTGCCGATCGACACGAGGCTGCCCGCTTCGCGCACCGTGAGGAGCGCCGATACGAACGCCACCCCGATGCCGGTGATGATCGAGGTGATATAGGGGGTCTGGAATTTTGGATGAATCTTGTTGACGAACTGGGGGAGGAGACCGTCGCGCGACATGGTCCAGAACACCCGCGATTGCCCCAGCAACATCACCAGGATCACGGACGAAAGGCCGGCGATCGCCCCGAGCTTGATGAGCGACGACATCCAGCCCATCCCCGCCCGGTCGGCGGCCACGGCGATCGGATCGGGGACGTTCAATTCCTTGTAGGGCACGACCCCGGTCGCGATGCCGGACACCAGGATATAGAGCACGGTGCAGATCAGGAGCGACCCGATGATCCCGATGGGCATGTCTTTTTGCGGATTCTTCGCCTCCTGCGCGGCGGTGCTCACCGCGTCGAACCCGATGTAGGCGAAGAACACGATGGCCGCCCCCGTCATGACGCCGCTCCACCCGTAGAGTCCGGGGCCTTCGGGGGGTGGGATGAAAGGATGCCAGTTGGCCGGGTTGATCGCGTGCGCCGCGCCGCCGATGAACAGCAGCACCACGGCCACCTTCACGAAGACGATGACATTGTTGACGTTGGCCGATTCTTTGATGCCGATGACCAGCAGCGTGGTGATGATCGCGATGATGATGACGGCCGGCAGGTTGAAGACCGCGGTGATGGTGGAGCCGTCCGCCAGGGTAACCGCCGTACCGCGCGCCGCCGACAGCGCGGGCGGGACGGTGATCCCGATGTCCTTGAGGAACGAGACGACGTATCCCGACCACCCGATCGCGACCGTCACGGCGCCGAGCGCGTACTCCAGCACGAGATCCCAGCCGATGATCCAGGCGACGATCTCCCCCAGCGTCGCGTAGCCATAGGTGTACGCGCTGCCGGCCATGGGTACCAGCGACGCGAACTCGGAATAGCACAGGGCCGCGAAGATCGACGCGACGCCGGCGATCACGAACGACAGCACGACGGCCGGCCCCGCGTTCAGGGCGGCCACGGTTCCCGTGAGCACGAAAATCCCGGTGCCGATGATCGCGCCGATCCCGAGCATGGTCAGGTTGAGCGCGCCCAGGGCCCGCTTCAAACTGTGATCCGTGAGTGCCTCGGTCTGGAGCTCGGTGACGCTCTTCCGGCGGAGAAGATTCATGCGTCCCTCGTGATGAGTTCGAGCGGTTGTCGGAACGACGGCGAGATGGCGGCTAGAGTAGGCCCGCGTGGCGGGCCTGTCAAGTCAATAGGCGAGCTGGAGGCGCAGCGTCCACGAGCGCGGCACCGGGAGTGCGCCGTCGTCGGCGATGAGGCGCGGCCGTCCGGGCACGACGGCGCCGTAGCTCCCGGACTCGGGATCGCCGCCCGAGTACCCGGTCCACGTCGCGAGATTGCGACCGGCAAGGGTGATCGTGGCCGCGCGGGCGCGCACCGCCGCCGCCATCTTGGGCGGCACGGAAAACGACAGTGCGATCTCTCGCAGCTTGAGGTAGTCGGCGTCCTCGAAGTAGTCGGTCGTGGGCTCGAGCACGGCGGCGCGCGCTTGCTCCGCGAGGGGGGTTCGCGGATCGACGGCCGCCCGGCAGGTGCCGAAGCGGCATCGGTCGTAGGCGGCCTGGTTGAACAGTCGCTGTCCGGCTCGGTAGTCGAGCGTGAGCGCCGCCCGGATCGAGCCGCCCAGGCTCCACTCCGACGTGAGCATCGCCCCTTGGGTCGGGTACGGCGTGCCTGCCCACACCGCGCCGGGCGTGCCCACCACCTCCGATGGCACGATGATCCCATCCCCATTCGCGTCGGTGAAGCTCTGGATCCCGCGAGCCCAGTATCCCCCGACGGGATACCCGAGCACCGCGCGTTGCCGCCCGAAAAGGATTGCCCGCGCCTCCCCGAGCTCGACTAACCGATTCTGGTTTCCCCACAGCGACAACGTCACATCCCAAGCGGCGCCGAGACCGGTCAAGAGCCTGCCGGTGATGGTAGCTTCGACACCCCGATTGCGGATCGTCCCGCTCGTGGCGGTGATACCGGGATAGCCAAACGAATACGTGGTTACGTCAAAGACGTGCGAACGCGCAGTGTAGTAGGTCACTTGGGCGCCCACCCGACCCCGCAACAGGGTGGCGTCGGCGCCTAGGTCCGTCGACGTGGTGCGCTCGGGATCGATGTGTGGAATGGGCGTGCCGATGGGCACGAACACCTCAGGGGCATCTGCGAACGGCCGTGGCCCGGCCGACCCGTACGTCGCGCGGAATGCGAGTCGACCCAGGGAAGCGGAGTCGGAAGCCGCATGCGCAACCCAGGTGGCCGTGAAGCTAGGATAGGTTGCGCCGCGCTGCAGCTCTTTGAAGTGGTCGTGGCGCACCGCCGCGCTCACGGCCACCCTGCGGCCCAGCGCGAGCCGTTCGTCGATGTAGTAGCCGAATGAATTGCCCCAGCGCCACTGTCCGGCGCCCGAGACGGGTGCGCCGCCGAACCCGGTTCCCTGATCGATCTGGCTGGACCATTCTTGTCGCAGGCTGTCGCGCAGTTGTTGCACACCGAACGTGGTCGTCGAAGACACGATCGCGGAAAGGGCCCCGGTCGCGGAGGCCGACAGCTCCAGGGTCCGGTGCCGTGACCCGAGCTCGCCTTTGCTCAACGACCCCAAGAGCGAGGGCGTGCTGGCGCGGTAGGGCGAGAGCGCGGTGTCGCTCTGGTTGAGCGCATCGAACCCGGCGAGCCCGTGGAGCGCAAGCCACGACAGCGGGCTCCAGCGCGCCTCGACCATGGTCGTCCGCCGCTCCACCGCTTCCGCGTTCCGCAGCCGGAACATCCCGCTCCAATCGAACCCGGTGCTGTCGCTCGGCCCCACGGCAACCTGTTGAGGCAGGTCCGGCGGGAGGCGAAGGTCGTCCGACAAGCGGGCGGCGTTCAGGGCGAGCTGGAGGGTGGGCCAGGGGCGCAGGCGAGCGCTCAGGCGGCCGCTCAAGCGACGGTAGTAGTTGGGGTCGGGTGACGTGACGCTCGAGGAGTACGGGCCGGCATCCCCGGCGAACGTCCCCGACACGCGATAGTCACCCCACGTGGTCCCGCCCGACACGCTCAGCCCGTACTGCCGCCGCAGGGCCGCGCGGAACGGGCTGCGTTGCTCGAGCGGATTGAACTGTTGCACGAAGTCCTGGCGGCAGAATCCGTTCGCCTCGTTCCAGAGGCCGCAGGCTCCGTGCTGGTACCGAGGGTCGGGATTGTCGCTGTCGACGCCGCCGAAGTTGGCCGGCCAGTGCGTCGTTTCCGCGCTCACGCCCCCTTCGACGTAGCCGTCCCAGCGCGGCGGGCCGGCACGACCCTGCCTCGTGTGGATCAGGATCACGCCGGCCTGGGCTCCGGGGCCGTAGATCGCCGCGGAACCCGCCCCCGAGATGACCTCTATCGACTCGACGTCGTCGGGGTTGAGGTCGTCCAACCGGAGGGGACCGGGAGGGAGCGGTTGCTGATAAGAGCCGAACGGAAAGCCCGGCGGGGCGCTGGGCGAGAAGGCATCCTCCCCCACCTCAATGCGCATGCCGTCCAACAGCACGAGGGGCGCCCGGTCGGCCACCAGGCTCTGCACGCCCCGTAGGCGAATCCGCGACCCCATGCCGTTCACACCGGAGGCCGGGACAAGGAGGAGGCCGGGGACCCGGCTGATGAGGATGTCGGTCAAACTGCGGGCCCCACGCTCCCGCACGGCCGTCGCGGCGTCGATGACGGATTGCTGCTTGATGCTGTCCGGCTGACCTTGGCCAGGCAGCGACCGGCCCAAGAGACTGGCGATCAGCGCGACATTCGCCCGACGGCAGGAAGGGCTCATGGCACGTGCACGCGACCGCAAGGCGCACGCCGCGCGGTTCGCGCGCTCAAACCGGACACTGTTGCTGCGTCAACGCAACAACGCCGGACTGGACCTTACAAGGAGTAGTTGGGCGCTTCCCGCGTGATCACGACGTCGTGCGGGTGCGATTCGCGCAAGCCCGCCGTCGTGATCTGGATGAATTCGGTCTCGGTGCGGAGCGCCTTGATGTCGCACACCCCGCAATAGCCCATGCCGCTGCGGAGCCCACCCACCATCTGGAAGAGCACGTCGGAGGCCGGGCCCCGGTAGGGCACGCGTCCCTCGATGCCCTCGGGCACGAGCTTGGACGGCGAGACCTCCCCCTCCTGGAAGTACCGATCGGCGGAGCCTTCCTCCATCGCGCCGAGGCTACCCATGCCGCGGATCACCTTGAAGCGCCGACCCTCGAGCAGGAACGACTCCCCCGGGCTCTCCTCCGTGCCCGCGAGCATCGAGCCCATCATCACGCTCTCGGCACCCGCGGCGAGCGCCTTCACCACGTCACCCGAGTACTTGATGCCGCCGTCGGCGATCACCGGAACGTCACCTTGCCCCGCCCCCCGCACGCCGTCGACGATGGCCGTTATCTGCGGGACGCCGACGCCGGTGACCACGCGCGTGGTGCAGATCGACCCCGGGCCCACCCCCACCTTCACGGCGTCCACGCCGCGCTCGACCAGCGCCCGCGCGCCCGCCTCCGTCGCCACGTTGCCGCCCACCAGCTGCGCGTCGGGATGCGCCTCGCGCAGGCAGGCGACGGTCTTGAGCACGCCCTCGGAGTGGCCGTGCGCCGAATCCACGACGATGACGTCGCACCCCGCGTCGATGAGCGCCCGCGCGCGAGCCAGGGCATCGGGGGTTCCGCCCACCGCGGCGGCGACACGCAACCGGCCGTGCTGATCCTTGTTGGCGTGGGGGTGCCGCCGGCGCTTGAAGATGTCCTTGATGGTGATGAGACCCTTGAGGACACCGTGCTCGTCCACCACCGGAAGCTTCTCGATGCGGTGCTTGCCGAGGATCCGCTCCGCTTCGTCCAGGGTGGTGCCCACCGCCGCGGTCACCAGGCGGTCTTTCGTCATCGCGTCGCGGATCGGGCGGTCGAGCTCGCGCTCGAACTGCAGGTCGCGGTTGGTGATGATACCCACCAGGCGCCCGGCGTCGTCCACGATCGGCACCCCCGAGATGTGGAACCGCTCCATCAGGCGCACGGCCTCGCGCAGCGGCCGGTCCGGCCCGAGGGTGATCGGGTGCAGGATCATCCCCGACTCGCTGCGCTTCACTTTGTCCACTTCGGCCGCCTGGCGGTCGACCGGCATGTTCTTGTGGATCACGCCGATGCCGCCCTCACGGGCGATCGCGATCGCCATCTCCGATTCGGTGACCGTGTCCATGGCGGCGGACACGAGGGGGACGTTGAGGGGAATGCCGCGGGTGAAGCGCGAGCGCACGTCCACGTTCCGCGGGTGCACGCTCGAGAGCCGCGGAACGAGTAAAACGTCGTCAAATGTGAGGGCGGCTGTGGGCCGGAAGGTTCCCATGGCGAAAGTTACTGGGGGGGTGGCGTTTCCTCAACCTTAACCTTGTCCTTGTCCTTCGCCGCCTCCACTGCTGCCTTCCCCGCGGCCGCCACTTTCTCGAGCAACTTTCCCGCCTTGCCCACGGCGTCCATCGTGCCCTTGATGATGTTGACCGGGACGCGGCCCGCTCGCAGCGTGTCTTCGAGCGTTTCGGCCACACGCTGGAACGGCGGCGCGCCGGCCTGCCGCTCGGCGTACTTCGACTCCAGGAACTCGACGTAGTCGAGCACCTGATACGCCTTGTCGTCGGGGAGCGCGTCGAGCTTTCGCAGCAGGCGGTCACGCAGGATCTCGTTCATGGCAGGGTCTCGAGGCTGATCATGTCGAGCACCGGGTTGCCGAGGAACCGGGTGCGGCCGACGCGCACGCGCGCGGTGACCTGGATGGTGGCGAGGGGCGTGAGCGTCTCGAGCTGCGGGCGCTTCGCCTCGGGGACCACGACATACACGAATCCCCGCTCGGGGAGTGGCCCGCGCGCCAGGAAGTACGTCGCGCCGTTCGGGATTTCGGGCCGCAGCTCGTCGGCCTGCTGCGTCGAGATGAACTGCAGCGTCCAGCGGAGCACTTGACCGGCATAGCGCTGCGGGTCGGTGCGCAGCTCGGCGGCGGTGATGCCCACGAGCACACCGGGTGGTGCGATCTCCAGGTCCGCGCTCTTGACCCATCCCTCGAGCTCCACCCGCGTCCACTCGCCCGAGCGCCCCAGCACGCGCAGCGGCGCCGACGGCGCGAGCGTCCCCGCCGGCTGCCCCTCCGGCGACCGGTACAGCACCGTGCGCCGGGCGGATTCGACGCGGGAGGGATCCACGGGGGCGGAGGAGCTGGCGGTCGTGTCCGGTGAACCGGCCATGGACCCATGCCCCGTGGCCGGCGCGACCGCGGACTTGGGGACGAGGGTCGGCCGCACCCGGATCGTGTCCGAGTCCGGTGCGGCGGTGCGCGAGCTGGCCACCTGCGCGACCGACTCGAGGTCCGTCTTTTCCACCCAGCCGGCGCGCGTCACGTGGACCCAGCGACCCGCAGTGCCTTCTGCGACCTTGTTGAGGAGGAACCCCTGGGGCAACTTCCCGATGAGCGCGCCCGCGGGCGCGGAGCGCAGGTTCTCCTCCGGCGCGCGCGTTACGGTGAGGTCGTAGCCCGCGCGCGGCGTCGGGCCCACCCGAGCCCCAGCACAACTGGAAGGGCGCGGAGGGCCCGGCTAGATTGCATCCCCTCCAATATGGCAAAGAGGCATGGGCCGCGCACCCCGGTCGTCCTGATCGTGCTCGACGGCTGGGGCTTCCGTCCCGGCCGGGAGGGGAACGCCGTCGAGCTCGGGCGGACGCCCACCTGGCATCGCCTCTGGGCGAACGCGCCCCGCACGTTGCTCGACGCGTCGGGGCTCGCCGTGGGTCTCCCCGAAGGACAGATCGGCAACAGCGAAGTGGGACACCTGAACCTCGGGGCGGGGCGCGTCGTGCCGCAGGACATCGTGCGCATCTCCCAGGCCATCGAGTCCGGCGCGTTTTTCCGGCTGCCGCCGCTCGTCGAGCTGTGCACGCGGGTGAAGCGGCGTGGCGGGATGCTGCACCTGCTGGGCCTCATCGGCAACGGCGGCGTGCACGCGCTCGATCGACACCTCGTGGCCGCCGTCTCGCTCGCTCATCAGCACGAGCTGCCGGTCGCGATTCATGCCTGGCTCGACGGGCGAGACACGCCGCCGCAGTCGGCGCTCGCGTTCATGCAGGAGCTGGTCGAGGGGCTCGCCCCCGTCGTCTCCACCGTGGTCGGTCGCTATTATGCCATGGACCGCGACAAACGGTGGGAGCGCACCAAGGTCGCCTACGACGCGATGGTGCACGGCGTGGGCGAGGTCGCCGCCGACCCGATCTCAGGCGTCCGTCGGGCCTATGAAGCCGGTGAGACCGACGAGTTCGTGAAACCGCGGGTCGTCGCGGGGACCCCGCGCATCCGCCCGGGCGACGGCATCTTCTGCTTCAACTACCGGGCCGACCGCATGCGCCAGATGGTGCGCGCGCTGGCGGTAGACGGGTTCGACGGCTTCGACACGGGCACGCGACCCAAGGTCGACCTCGTCACCATGACCCAATATGATGAGACGTTTCCCTTTCCCATGGCGTTCGGCCCGATGGTGCTGTCGGAGATCGTGGCGCAGGTGCTGACCGACCACGGCAAGACGATGTTCCGCACCGCCGAGACGGAGAAGTACGCGCACGTCACGTACTTCTTCAACGGCGGCGTGGAGACGCCCTACCCCGGTGAGGAGCGGCTACTCGTGCCCTCCCAGAAGGTCGCCACGTACGACCTCATGCCCGAGATGAGCGCGCCGGGCGTGACCGACGTCCTGTGCAAGGCGATCGAGGCGGGGCACCACGATTTCATCCTCTGCAACTACGCGAACGGGGACATGGTCGGCCATTCCGGGGTACTACGCGCGGCCGTGAAGGCCGTGGAGACGGTGGATCAGTGTCTCGAGCGGGTCGTGAAGAGCGCCGAGCAGCGCGGCGCCACGCTGCTCGTCACGGCCGACCACGGCAACTGCGAACTGATGATCGACCCCATGACGGACGGCCCGCACACGGCGCACACCACGAACCCGGTGCCGTTCCTCCTGATCGACGACGCGGCGCGCGGGCCGCTGCGCCACGGCGGCGCGCTCCGCGATGTCGGCCCCACCGTGCTCCGGCTGCTCGATCTCCAACCGCCGCCCGAGATGACGGGGCGGGACCTCAGGGAGATGGACCGATGAAAGACGTGACATGACGCTACGACCCGCCCTCGGAGCCCTCGTATGGCTTATCGTCGTAGCGTCGTACAACGGGGTCGCCGCCCAAGTGGGCCACGAGCCCGGTCAATCTCCCTACCGGGACGTCCGTCGCGGCGCGGTTGGGGTCCTCACCTTCGGATATCTGGGTGGTAGCCGTGGCAGCGTGGGCGTCGGCCTTTCCGACGGCAACACCGCCGGCATCCGCTACGAGGCGCTGTTCGGCGCGATCGGCGCATCGCTCGGTCTCGCCTACGGGCGGACGACCCGCTTCGTCGTGGACCCGTTCAAGGACACCACCTCGCGGAAGACCGGCCCCGTCAACAACGACGTCGTGCTCTTCGACGCGGGGTTGCAGCTCGTGCTCACCGGTCGCAAGACGTGGCGCGGGTTCGCCCCGTACGTGGGCGGCGCCCTGGGCGTGGCGATCGGCGGCAGGTCGCCGCGCGACTCGAGCGGCTACCGGTTCGGCACGACGTTCACCATCG
>WNGP01014951.1_pt1 | contig 11763 bp, 10 predicted proteins | sample 5407671 | NCBI WGS metagenome assembly WNGP01 (sample SAMN13153381, study PRJNA577476) | soil metagenome | isolation source: 40 cm soil or saprolite under Garry oak tree replicate 2 | place: USA:California | collected 2016-06-15 | reverse complement strand
TCGCGATCACAAAACGCGTTGTGGACAAGGCGCATCCCAAAGGCATCAGCGTTGAAGCCGAGCTCGGGCGGCTGGGCGGCGTAGAAGAAGATATCAAAGTAGATGAAGGGCACGCTTGCCTGACGAATCCGGACGAGGCGGTGGAGTTCATCAAACAAACGAAATGCGACTCGCTCGCCGCCGCAATTGGGACGAGCCATGGAGTGTACAAATTCAAGGGTCAACAATCGTTACACTTTGACGTGATTGAAGGAATTCGCGACAAGGTAAAGAAAGCGGGCCTGCCCCCCACTCCAATCGTCATGCACGGGTCATCGAGCGTTCCGAAATCGGAGGTTGAACGCATCAACGCAGCTGGAGGCAAACTCGATCCATCCGCTCGCGGCGTGAACGAGGAAGAATATCTGCCCGCCGCGAAGCTAGGCGTGACCAAAGTAAACATCGACACTGACGGACGCCTGGTTTGGACGCGCGTCCATCGCGAATTCTTCCGCGATCATCCCGAACAATTCGATTTTCGGCCGCCAGGAAAAACTTTCGTCGAGGAGTATGCCAACTTCATCGCGCACAAAAACGAGAAACTTGGTTCGGCCGGCCAACTGGACACGGTGCGCGCAAGCATCAAAGCTTAGATCGACATCGTCACCGCTGATGTTGCTGGCGCTCTTTCAAACCACGTGAGTTTTACTCTTCAAGAGCTCGCGGCCCTTTGCGGCGGAGAATTGCGCGGTGATCCGACCGAAAAAATCAGCGGCGCTGCTGCACTCTCCGAAGCAGTTGCGGGCGAGATCACGTTTTATGCCGATCCGCGCTATAGGGCCCGCCTACGAAAAACACGCGCATCGGCGATCTTTGTTCCCCTCGATTTTTGTGAGCAAACCGCTGCCGCGCAACTCCGAGTCGAAAACCCTTCGAAAGCGTTCGAACAGGTCGTTTTAAAACTCGCACCGAAACCGATCTCCTTCGCGCCAGGCATTCATCCGACGGCGGTGGTTGATCCGACTGCGAAACTCGGAAACGGCGTCTCCATTCAACCGCACACGGTCATCGAGTCGCGTGCAGCGATTGGTGACAACACAATGATCGGCGCCAACACTTACGTTGGACATGAAAGCATTATCGGCGAGTCGTGCCTGATTTATCCAAACGTAACCATTCGCGAACGAACGCGAATCGGAGCGCACGTTATTATTCATAGCGGTGCAGTGATCGGCGCGGATGGTTTCGGATTCGAATTGGTCGATGGTCGTTACAAAAAAATTCCGCAAATCGGAATCGTTCAAATCGATGACGACGTAGAGATCGGCGCGAACACGACGATTGATCGCGCTCGGTTCGGCCGGACTTGGATCCAGGAAGGCGTGAAGATCGACAACCTCGTGCAGATCGCGCACAATGTAATCGTAGGAAAAAACTCCGTTATTGCGGCCCAAACCGGAATCTCCGGCAGCACTCGAGTCGGAGAAAAAGTGATGATGGCCGGACAGGTTGGCGTCATTGGCCATCTCACGATTGACGACAACACCATTATCGCGGCGCAGAGTGGGATTTCGAAAGATCTCCCCGGTGGCGCGTGGTTTGGCTCGCCAGCCGTGCGGTTACCGGAGGCGAAGCGGCAGATTGCCTGGATTCATCGGTTGGGCAAACTGTTCGATCGAGTCAAAGCGCTCGAGAAAAAGCTCGGGCTATAGGAGACAGCAGCCAGCAGCGGAAAGTGGCGGGGAGGGTTCAAGGTTGGCAAGGATAGTGCTTTGCTAATTATGGAAATTATAAAAATGAAGCCGGCCTAACGCGAATACTTCCAGTTCCTCATCATCGATGATGACCCTGGTATCGCTAAATTTTTGGTCACTTATTTGCGTCAGCAGGGCCACACTTACTGCGCTTTGACCGATGGCTTCCAGACCGCTGCCTGGCTGTCCGAGAACGACTGCGAAGTGGCAATTGTCGATCTTAAGATGCCGAAAGTAGACGGGATCTCGCTCATCGCCTTTATCCGCGAGCTGAATTCGACGCTTCCGATCGTTGTTTTCACCGGGGTTGGTTACGACGAAGAGCAAATCCATGCGGCCCTCCACGCAGGCGCCAACGGTTATGTGAGCAAGAATCTTCCCATCGAACAACTCTACTGCGTGCTCACGCGAGTCCTTGCGACGTGTCAGCAGCGCAAACGCAGCGTCCCTTTCAACGGTCAGCAACCAGCGCTCGCTGGAGCTGCTTGACTCAGCGCTTTTCGACTGCTTCCAAAAGCTTGCGCAACCCATCAGGCGAAACGCAAGCCGCACCGCTCGCGTTGACGGTTTCCATTTCAAGAGAATCCGAAGTCGCAACCGTTATTTCGAAGCGCGAGGCATACTTGCTCGCAAGTCGCTCAATAATCGCATCCGCGGATTGATCACGGTGGGCGTAGAAGATTTGCACATCGTGCCGATCGGACTGCTCGCTCACACGCGCGCCGCGCCCGTCGAAAACAACCGCGACATTCACGCCCGTCCAGTCTTGACGTGCAGTTTCCGCAATTCGGACCAGGCAAAAATGATGCTGTGGCCGTCAACAATGAGGTACCGCACAGGCACTCGATATTGTAAGTCGCGCGCGTGCCGGAAGCGAGATGTCGATCTATTCCGCCGCGGCCGGCTCTTTTCTACTTCGCTGTTTCGGTGATTCGCGCTGTTTTGAACGCATGGTCCTTTTCTTGCGTTTCAGGTACGCCCTTCGGCGTATACGTTTCTTTCGAACTCGGTGCCGCTGACCCACGTCTTGCTATACGGGCGAAGGATGCCGCGCGCAAGCAACGTAACAGAAAACGAAATCCAGGATTGCATTTTGTCCGCGCCTCCAATTAAAGAATTCGTTGTGCTGTCCCGGTCCGACAATTTTGCTCCCACTCCGAAAACGCTGATCGGCGCCTCCTTTTTCCTACTCTTGGCCGCTGCGATTTTTGGTGGGCTCAATATTGCGAAAGTCAAAACGCTACGTTCAGCTGCGACCCAAGCCACAACCGCCCGCGACGCCGCCGAGCGTTCTCGCCTTCAGCACGACAAGGAACTTAAGGCGCGCCAATCGGCGATTGCCACCGAGCAAACCAAACTCGCCGAGGGCGAAGCGAAGACCGGAGCTGCCGAAGGCCAATTGACGCAAATTCTGAACGAGAAGAAGCAACTCGAAGCCAGACTTCAGGATAAAGAAGCGGAGATCCTCACATTACAAAAGCAAATCGAAGAAAAGCAGCCCGCCTCGCCCAATCCCGGCGCACCGTCCAGTGTCGAGCTTCAGGCGCAGCTGGATGATGCCCGCCAACAACTGGAAGCCGCCGAGCGGGAGAAAAGCCTTCTCTCCCAAACAGTGCAAACGGTTAGAGACCATTCCTCACAGCTCGAAGACGAAAAAAAGCGGCGAGCCATGGCGCATGGAAAGATCGGTGTCCGGGGCACCGTCCTGGCGGTCAATCAGGCTTACAATTTCGTCGTCCTCAACCTCGGGGGGCGTAACGGTGTCGAGCGGCACTCCGAGATGCTGATCGTGCGAGATGGCACCTTTATTGGAAAAATTCGTATTTCTTCAGTTGAACCGGCGACCGCTATCGGCGATATCATCACCAGCACGTTGGCGCGAGGCGTCCAAGTGCAACCTGGAGACATTGTCATTTATGCTGGCGCAAATCCGTAAGCAAGAGAGAAAGGTCGCGGCCGTTTTGTTACTGGCTGCGGTGAGCACGTTGGTTTCGTGTGCGAGCCAAAAAGAGAACGTCGCGCTGGTCAAGGATCCCGATGCCAAACCGGAATCCGCCATGCCCTGGAACAAGCAGGAAAAATGGGAAACTGGCGGCCAGCTCGCCAATATGACCGATCGGCGCTAAGCGCCGGGCCGAAGATCGACAATTACTTTTCGATCAGCTCGATCAGATCCAAAATCCGGCCGGAATCACCGCGTTTTTCGGCACGATCACGATGCCGTCGCGGATGAAGTAATTGTCCGCGTCCGAGTTGGCGGCTTTTCCTTCTGGCGTGATCACGACTCCGTCAGCGATCCGCGCGTTTTTGTCGATAATGGCGCGATCGATTACGCAATTGCGCCCGACCCCGATTGGCGGAACGTCAGCGGCGCCCGGCCGGTCTTGCTCGAAATAATCGGCGCCCATCACGACGCTGCTGCGAATCGTGGCGCCGCTCTGAATGATACTGCGAATGCCGATGACGCTCCGCTCGATGTGCGCGTCAGAGATAATGCACCCGTCGGAGATGATCGCCTGACGCAAAGTCGCCCCGTTGACTTTGCTGCCGGGCAAAAACCGCGGATGCGTGTAAATCGGCGCCTCGGTGTCAAAAAAACTGTATTCCGGAACAAGGTCGGTCAGATCGAGGTTCGCCTCGTAAAACGCGCGGATGGTACCGACATCTTCCCAATAGCCTTGGAAAATGAATGCACTCACATGTCGATCTTGGATCGATCGCGGAATGATATGTTTGCCGAAATCCTCCAGTTCATTGTCCAGGCACTTCACGAGCACCTCCCGGTTGAAAACATAAATTCCCATCGATGCCTGAAACAATTCTTCGTCTTCGCTTGAACCAACCGCGCGCAACAGCTCGCGGCTCATTTTCATTTCCTCAAGCACCGAGTCGTCTTTGGGTTTTTCGACAAAGCGTGAAATCCGGCGATCTACTCCGCTTTGCATGATGCCGAACTCTGCGACCTGTTGTCGATGGATGGGTTTAGTCGCGAGCGTGATGTCGGCTCCGCTTTGAATATGCTGATGCAACAGCGTGCGAAAATCCATCCGGTAAAGCTGATCGCCACTGAGAATGAGATAGTAATCGAACGAGCGCTCGAGGAAGTAGCGCATGTTCTGGCGCACCGCATCCGCAGTTCCCTGATACCATTGCGAACCTTCCGGCGTTTGTTGCGCCGCCAGAATGTCGATAAAGCTGCGCGAAAAATTGTCGAACTTGTAGCTGGCCTGAATATGTCGATGTAGCGACATGCTATTGAACTGGGTCAACACGTAAATCGAACGCAACCCGGAATTGAGGCAGTTGCTGATCGGAATATCGACGATCCGGTATTTCCCGCCGAGCGGCACCGCTGGCTTCGCACGATCTTTCGTTAACGGAAACAAACGCGTGCCCGCTCCGCCGCCCATGACAATCGCGAGCGTGCGCTGCGTCGTCCCTGGTGGAAGTGCGCGGGTCGACAACTGCGAGACTGAATCGCGACGCGCGGGATTTTGCGTCTGCACACCTTCAATAACTCAGTGCTCGCGGGTTGCGGCAACCTTTTTGCTCAACTTAGCGCCGGTTGCACGGGCCTTCCGGCAGTGGCAACCTTTACTTCCAATATGTGCGGAATTGTCGGCTATGTCGGACGTTCGCAAGCGGCGCCCATTTTGCTCGACGGTCTTCGTCGCCTTGAATATCGCGGCTACGATTCTGCCGGTGTCGCCATCGTCAATGGCAACCACGTCGAGACGCGCAAGTGCGCCGGTCGAATTGCATCACTCGCCAAACTTATTTCTCAAAATCCGGCCGCTGGATCTTATGGAATCAGCCAACAACGGCGTCATCGAAAATTATCAGGCGCTCAAAGAACAGCTGATCCAAAATGGTGACACAAATTTTCGCTCCGACACCGATACTGAAGTTTTGGCCCATTTGATCGGAAGTATTTATGATCAAATCGAGGGCAAAGATTCGAAAGCGCGTCTTGTGAACGCCACCCGCGCGGCGCTAAAGCAGGTCATTGGCACATACGGCATTGCTGTCGTGCATTCGGACATCCCGAATTTTATGGTCGGTGCACGCCGAGGCAGCCCCCTCGTGCTTGGCGTTGGGAAAGACGAAAATTTTCTGGCGAGCGATGTCAGCGCCATTGTCGCGCACACCCGCGACGCCGTTTACTTGAACGATTTCGACCTCGTCGCGCTCGAACGAGACAAATTTGAAATCAGCTCGATCGACGGCGCGATTGGCCAGCACGCGGTCAGCAAAGTCGAGTTCAGCGCGGAAGACATCAAGAAGGGCGATTACCCGCACTACATGCTCAAGGAAATCTGCGAGCAGCCGGACACAGTGCGCGACGCGATGCGCGGCCGCCTCACTTACGAGGAATGCACGGCAAAGCTTGGCGGGTTGAACATGACTCCACCCGAATTGCGCGACGTCGCGCGAGTCGTGTTGACTGGTTGCGGTACTGCATTGCATGCCGGTCGAGTCGGCGAATACTTAATCGAACGACTCGCCAATATCCCGGTGGAAGTCGAATTCGCGAGCGAGTACCGCCATCGCAATACGCCGATGACTGAACGCACGCTCGTTTTCGCGATCAGCCAGAGCGGCGAAACCGCCGATACGCTCGGCGCCTTACGCGAAAGCCGTCGCAAAGGTTATCGAACGCTGGGAATTTGTAACAATGTCGCCAGCACGATTGCGCGCGAAAGCGATGGTGGTGTGTACATGCACGCGGGCCCTGAGATTGGAGTGGCGGCCACGAAATCGTTTACTTCTCAGCTGGTGATTCTAACCCTGATCGGTCTTCTCCTCGGCCGAATGCGCCAACTTTCGACCGCAGAAGGAAAACGAATGATCGACGCACTCGAAGCATTGCCGAGTCAGATTGAGGAAGTCCTGAAGCTGAGCGACCAAATTAAGTCGATCGCGAAGAAATATGTCGATGTTAGCGGGATGCTTTTTTTCGGACGGCAATTTAATTACCCGATCGCGCTCGAAGGCGCGCTCAAGATGAAAGAGATCACTTACCTTTTCGCCGACGGCCATCCCAGCGCGGAGCTCAAACACGGAATTATTGCGCTCGTTAGGCCGGATCTACCGTCCATCTTTGTCGCCCCAGACGACGCCGTGTTCTCAAAGAACCTGAACAACATCGAACAGGTAAAGGCGCGCAAAGGACCAATCATCGCCGTCACTTCTGGCAACGGCGCCAAACAATTGAAGAACCTCGCCGCGGACATTATCGAGGTTCCCGACGTCATCGATTGCCTTAGCCCGGTTCTGACCGTCATCCCATTGCAACTACTAGCATATCACTTGGCCGTCGAGCTCGGCCGGGATGTCGATAAACCGCGCAACCTCGCCAAAAGCGTTACGGTAGAGTAATCGCACTGTTCGCCGCCTTCTCAGGGTTTATCGTTGTCCCCAACCCGCCTAACAAAAAAATGGGCGAAATAAATCGCGGTTCACGCCGCGAGCGGATTGCGATAAACTAGTCAGCTAGGTTTTCTAAGACCGTGCAACAGAACGAAGACTACGTGCTCAAGGTGCTGCAAGACGTGGGACTGGTTTCACGCAAGCAGATTGAAGGCGCGCGCAAACATCTGAATGGTCAGAACAACGTTGTCGATCTTTTGATCAAGAACGGAATCGTCACCGAATCCGATGTCTCGCGTTCGCTTGCGGCGCAGGCGCACATGGACTGGATCGATTTGTCGTCGATGGTGATCCCACCGGCTATCATCAAACAAATCCGCGCCGAAGACGTCCGTCGTTTCAAAGTGATCCCGGTCGCATTTGGCGAAACCGGCCTGGTCGTGGCGGTGAGCGATCCACTCGATATCGACACCATCGACAGCCTGAGCTTCTTATTGCAACGCGAGCTCGAATTGGTTTGCACCAGCCCGGAAAAAATCCGCGAGGCGCTGATCAAATACTATGGCACAGCCGAAGAGGCTGCGGACGTCCTTAAGGAAAAACTGGGCGAAGGTGTCGATCTTGGCCTCGAGATCGGTGATGGCGCTGCCATCGCTGAAGTCGACGAAGCCGACGCGCCGATTATTCGGATGGTGTCGATGTTGATCATCGAAGCGCATCGGTCTGGCGCGAGCGACATTCATCTCGAGCCGCTCGACAAAAAATTTCGCGTTCGATTTCGAATCGACGGTGTCTTGCAGGAAATGCAGGCGCCTCCGAAACGCTTGCAATCAGCCATCGTCAGCCGACTCAAAATCATGACCGGTTCGATGAGCATCGCCGAAAAGCGATTGCCCCAAGACGGCCGTATTCAGGTGAAGATCAAAAAGAAGCCGATTGACCTGCGCGTTTCCACAATCCCGACCAATCATGGCGAGAGCGTCGTCATGCGCGTGCTCGACAAATCGAGTCTCGTGCTCGGACTGCCCGAACTCGGCTTTTTCAGCGACGACCGGGAAACGTTCGAGCGATTGATCCAGTTGCCGGACGGGATTCTTCTCGTCACTGGCCCGACCGGCTCCGGAAAAACAAGCACGCTTTACGCCTGTCTCAATTACATCAACAAACCGGACCGCAAGATCATCACCGTCGAGGAGCCGATCGAATATCAGATGACTGGAATTAACCAGGTCCAAGTGAATCCAGAAATCGGGATGACGTTTCCGGCCGCGTTGCGCTCGATTCTGCGGCAGGCGCCCAATGTCATCATGATCGGAGAAATTCGCGACCTCGAAACGGCCAGCATCGCGACGAATGCTTCGCTCACAGGGCATCTTGTTTTCAGCACGCTGCACACTAACGACGCGCCGTCCGCCATCGCGCGTTTGACCGACATCGGTGTCCAACCGTTTCTCGTCGCCTCATCGTTGCGCGCCATCATGGCCCAACGACTCGTCCGCCGAATCTGCTTGAATTGCCGGCAGCCTGCCGAATTGAGCGAGAGCGAAATGCGCGCTTTGCAAATTGAACCGGGACAGTTGCGTGATGCGCAGGTCATGCAAGGCAGAGGTTGCGAACAATGTCGCGGCACTGGTTATAAAGGTCGCATCGGCATCTTCGAGATCTTTGTGTTCGACGACGAAGTTCGTCACATGATCAACAAACGCAGCGCGACTCTGTCGCTTCGTCAGCGCGCGCGCGAACTCGGGATGCGCACGTTGCGCGAAGACGGAGTGCGCAAAGTTCTCGCCGGCCTGACGAGCGCCGAAGAAGTTATTTCAATTACAATCGGGGACGTCAGTTAAGATGAACGAGAAACAAGTCGCCGAGCTTTTTGTCGAGCAACAGGTCTTGCAGCCGTCGCAAGCCGAGGACGTCTTGAACGAGGCGAACTTAAATGGCAAAACCATCGTGCAAGCGATGGTTGACAGCGGCTTCGTCGATGAGAGCGGCTTCTATCGCACCATTGCCGAAGCACTCGGCGCCGAATATGTCGATCTTGGCGACAAAGAAATCGCGCCGGCGATTTTGAAATTGATTCCGAGCGGATTGGCGCGGTTGCATCGCGCACTGCCAATTGGTTTGAGCGGAAATACATTGCGCGTCGCGCTCGCAGATCCGCTCGACCCGCGCGCCGCCGAAGATCTTCGCTTTGCGCTGGGCAAAGATATCGATGTTGTCGTCGCGCCGACCGAGCAAATCGATAATCGGATCAAGGAATATTATGGCGCCGACACTACGAGCATGGAGGAAGTGCTCAAGCAACTCGGTGAGGCCGGCGAAATGTTACAGATCCGCGGCGACGAGACTGCCGCGGCCGTAGAAGCGGAAGCAAACGCGACGCCCATCATTCGCTTTGTCGATTTAATTTTGTATCAAGCGATCCAGGACCGCGCGAGCGACATTCATTTCGAGCCGTTCGAAAACGAATTCAAGATCCGTTATCGGGTAGACGGCGCGCTCTATGAAATGTCGCCGCCGCCCCGACATCTCGCGCTCCCGGTCATCTCTCGCGTCAAAGTGATGGCGAATATGAACATCGCCGAGCGACGATTGCCGCAAGACGGACGCATTCAAAAAAATATCGCCGGTCGCCATGTCGATCTTCGCGTTTCGACTTTGCCGACGCAGTTCGGCGAAAGCGTTGTTCTGCGCGTGCTCGATCGCTCGACTGTGAATCTCGATCTCGAGATGCTCGGCATGCCCGAGTATGTGCACAATTACATTCTCGAAATCATCAATTGTCCGAATGGAATCTTCATTGCCACCGGTCCGACCGGTTCCGGAAAAACGACCACGCTTTATTCGTGCTTGCGCAAAATCAACACGATCGATTCCAAATTGCTGACCGCGGAGGAGCCGGTCGAGTACGATTTGGAAGGAATCGTTCAGGTGCCGGTGAACGAAGCCATCGGTCTCACCTTCGCTCGGGTTCTGCGCGCGTTCCTGCGGCAGGACCCGGACCGAATCATGATCGGCGAAACCCGCGACCTGGAAACGGCGCAAATCGCGATTCAAGCATCGCTCACCGGCCATCTTGTTTTCACCACCCTCCACACCAACGACGCGCCCGGCGCCATCACCCGTTTGATCGACATGGGCGTGGAACCGTTTTTGATTTCAGCGACGCTCGAGGCCGTGCTCGGTCAGCGATTGCTCCGCAGCATTTGCCCGAACTGTCGCGCGCCCTACCAGCCTAACGAATCAGTGCTCGCGCAACTTGAGCTTTCCAAACGCGATATGGGCGATCGCAAATTCTTTTACGGCAAAGGTTGCGATGCGTGCAACCACACCGGCTACAAAGGCCGCAAGGGAATTTATGAGCTGATGAAAATCACGGAGCCGCTCCGTGAGCTGATCAACGAGCGCGCCCCGACGGTCGTTCTCAAACAAAAGGCGATCGAGCTCGGGATGGTGACGCTGCGACAAGACGGACTGCGCAGCATCTTCGCCGGCGACACTACGATCGAAGAAGTGCTGAAGTACACCTAAAGCCACAGATGAACACAGATCTTTCACAGATGCCGGCAGAGATATGTTTCAATCTGTGTTTCATCTGTGTAAATCTGTGGCCATAACTTTATGCCGCGTTTCACTTACATAGCGCTCGATTCCCGCGGACAGGAATCCACCGGGCTGGTCGAAGCGGCTTCGACTAACGAAGCGATCGGCCAATTGCGCCAGGCCGGATATTTTCCGACCAACGTCTACGAGGAAGGCAAAGGTGGCGGGCGCGATGGCAAAGCAGCCAAACGCGCCGCCAAAGCAGCGCGCGTCTCGCAACCGCGTGAGCGCAAAGGCATCGTTCTTTTTCAGCGCAAAAAAGTTAAGCCTAAGATCCTGATGATTTTCACGCGGCAGCTCGCGACCCTGATCGATTCCGGCTTGCCGCTTTTGCGCAGCCTCAATGTTCTCGCGAAACAGGAGCGCGACCCGGTCTTAAAGAACACAATCAACAAACTGGCCGACTCAGTTCAAGGCGGCAGCACCTTTTCCGAAAGTCTCGCGCAATATCCAATCATCTTTAACGATCTTTACGTCAACATGGTGAAAGCCGGCGAAGTCGGCGGCGTGCTCGAGCTCGTTCTGACCCGGCTGGCGGAGTTTCAAGAAAAAGCGGCCAAGATAAAAAACAAAGTCGCGGCCGCGATGGTCTATCCGCTCATCGTCATGACCATGGCCATCGCGATCATGGGATTCTTGCTCGTCTTCATCGTGCCAAAATTCGAAGCCATCTTTCACGACATGCTCGGCGACAGACCGCTGCCCATTATCACGACGTTCGTCATTACCGTCAGCAGATTTGTGCAAGGTCATTGGCTCGTGATCCTCGCGCTGATCTTCACCGCGGTCGCCGGTTATAAATTTGCTAACCGCACTCCGCGCGGAAAATCGACAATCGACGCCGTAAAGCTTCGTTTCCCGCTTTTTGGCGATATCATTCGGAAAACCGCAGTATCACGTTTCGCGCGCACGCTCGGAACGCTCGTCACCAGCGGTGTGCCGATCTTGCAAGCGCTCAACATTACGCGCGAAACCGCTGGCAATATGGTGATCGCGCGCGCGATTGGCCAGGTCCACGAAAGCGTGAAAGAAGGCGAATCAATCGTCCAACCATTGG
>WNGP01006892.1_pt1 | contig 11764 bp, 7 predicted proteins | sample 5407671 | NCBI WGS metagenome assembly WNGP01 (sample SAMN13153381, study PRJNA577476) | soil metagenome | isolation source: 40 cm soil or saprolite under Garry oak tree replicate 2 | place: USA:California | collected 2016-06-15 | reverse complement strand
CCGATGCGCATGTGATTGGTATAGATATCACACGCTTTCACTGCCTCTACTGGCCTGCCATGCTGTTATCGGCGGGACTGCCTTTGCCACGACAGGTAGCCGTGCATGGCTTCATCACCTTGAACGGCCAGCGCATCTCCAAGACCGCGGGCAACAGCATTGACCCTATAGAACTGGTAGACGAGTTCGGTGTCGATGCCGTGCGTTATTCCCTTTTGCGGGGCCTGTCGTTCGCCTCGGGTGGAGATTTCTCGCGTGCCAGCCTGGTCCGTCATTACAATGACGAACTGGCAAACGACCTGGGAAACTTGCTCAACCGCGTCGTTACCATGACCCTGCGCTACCGTGACGGCATCATCCCAACGCCTGGTCCTGCTGGTTCGCTCGAAGAAGACCTGCAGCGTATCGCCGGAGAGACCCGCCAGCGCGCCGCAGTGGCATTGAACGCCTGGGAGATCGGCGGAGCTCTGAGTATCATCTGGAACTTTGTCCGCCGTACCAATCAATACATCGAACAAAGCGAACCGTGGCGCCTGGCACGACAGGCCGGGCAAGAGCAGCGTCTCAACACAGTTCTCTACTCGGCCGCCGAGGCCCTGCGCCTGCTGGCCATCTTCCTGGCGCCATATATTCCAGCAGCTTCTAACGGCATCCTGAAACAACTCGGCCAGGAAGCTGTTGCTAATGGCGCCTGGGTAGAAGCGGGAACATGGGAAAGCCTTTCGCTCACCCACGTGGTTGCAGGACCATTGTTGTTCCCGCGCATCATGGTCTAGTCCTACAGTTGTAGAGGAGCTTCTGTGTTCTCGGTTCTGACACTACCTATCATGAGGGCCAGAGGATAAGTCGTAACCGACGAAATGGGCGTTCTATGCATACAAAGAGAGCAGACTTTGCAAACAGTTGCTTTGGCTTATGAAAAAGGAGGTCACCCGCTTAAAGCTGGCCATTACGAAAGGCGTGCAGCAGCGCGGCATACCAGTGGCCACTTTCCTTGATCACGCGGCGCTGGGTGGGATAGTCGATATAGACAATGCCAAAGCGTTTGGCGTAGCCCTCGCCCCACTCAAAATTGTCCATCAGCGACCAGACAAAGTAGCCGCGCAGGGGTGCACCCTGTTCAATGGCCTCAGCGCAAGCCGTAATATACGAGCGCAGATAGGAGACGCGCTGGGGATCGCTGACCGTGTCACCACCATCCCAGTCATCGGGGAAGGCTGCGCCGTTCTCGGTCACGTAGAGCTTGCCCACCGGATAGCTGCGCCCTACACTGACTAGCAGATCGCGCAGACCGCGCGGATAGATCTCCCAGCCCATGTCGGTCGGGAAAGCGCTGGAAATGACACGTGTAGTACTGCCTACGGAATTTATCGAACGCCAGTCCTGCCAGCCGCTCGCGCTAGAAAAAGACGTAAAAGAGGAAATGTGAGAGAAATGGCGTCTAAGCGTTCTTTCTCTCTTTGCCTGCCGTGGCTTGCTGTCTTTCTTCCCCCTGCTGCAATCGTTTATTAGTGAGTTGTGCCAGGTGGATGTAGTGCTTCTGGAGATCCTGAAGGTCCTGCTCCGTCATGTTCTCGATGTTCAACAAGCTATTGTCGGCCCCCTTAATTGCCCGGATCAACTCATCCAATTTCACTTGCATGGCTTCGCTATCACGATTTTGCGAATTCTGAATGAGAAAGACCATCAAGAAGGTAATGATGGTGGTACCCGTATTAATGACCAATTGCCATGTATTGCTAAACTGAAAGAGCGGCCCAACTACCGCCCAGCCGATCACGACCAGTAACGCCAGGCCAAAGGCCAGAGGATGGCCGAGCATCTGCGACATCCATTTGGCAAATCGGGAAAACAACAAGGTCTGGGTCATGGCTCCCTCCTTCCCAGGCGGCATTCCAGGACATAATGTATGCGTTACTATTATGAGTAACACGATACAAGCATGTGCATCGGTTCAGTTGAACCTGGCGGGTGCTTATATCATCTTTGTCCAGCACATCTATGAGGAGGAAACAGATGTCGATCATCGAGGTTGATGGATTAGCCAAAACGTTCAGAAGCCGTGAGCGCCCAGCAGGCCTGGCTGGTAGCCTGGGTTCGTTCATCGCCCCACGCTACCGCGAGCGTGAGGCCGTCAAGCATATCAGCTTTGCCCTGGAACCGGGCGAGATTCTGGCCTTCATTGGACCCAATGGCGCGGGCAAGTCCACCACCATCAAGATGCTTACAGGCATACTCCATCCCTCAGCCGGGAAAGCGCAGGTATTGGGTCTGACCCCATGGCAGCAGCGCCGCAAATTGGCTTACCAGCTCTGGTATCACCTGCCCCCACAGGATACATTCGACCTGCTCGCGCGCATCTACGAATTGGACATGGCACAGTACCGCAAACGCCGCGCCTTCCTGGTAGATGTCTTTGACATTGCAGAACATATGCGCACACCCGCCCGCAAATTGAGCCTGGGAGAGCGCATGCGCTGCGAACTGGCGGCGGCCCTGCTGCATACACCATCGGTCATCTTCCTGGATGAGCCCACCATCGGGCTGGATGTCATTGCCAAGCAGCGCATACGTGAGTTGATCGGCCAGTTGAATACGGAGGAAGGCGTTACCGTCTTTCTCACATCACACGATGCAGGTGATATCGAGCAGGTATGCCGCAGGGCCATCGTCATCAACCATGGCGAGATTATTCTCGACACGCCGGTGACAAAACTGAAGCGCGACTACCTGAAGGCCAAAACAGTCAATCTACTGCTGGAAGAACCTGCATCTACACTGCTGAAGACGGACCTCGATGCAGAGGTCTCTTTTGAGCATGCTCGCCTCAGTATTCAGTTGCCGGGGTCCATTCACGAGGAAATCCAGGAAACCGAAGGTGTGCGTGTCGTGAAAGCAAAGGGCCATGGGCTCAAGCTGAAGATTGATACCTCGCGCACTCCTCTCGAGCCCATCATCGCCGCTATCATGGAGCGTTGCCACATTCTCGACATGACCATTGCCGACCCACCCATGGAAGAGATCATTGCAACGATCTACGGCGAAAAAAGACTGGAGGGGACAGGAGATAGCGAGATATCCCTGAGCGATAGGGAATAGCCACATGTCCCTCAAAAGAGTGTTGTATGTGACATAATATGCTTACTACTGCCATTGTAGTGGGGACGCGCTCAGGCCTGAGAAGGCCTTTGCCGTCATACGGGAGAGGGAGAGAACTTGCTCACGGGTCAAATACTCCTCCAGCTCATCGTCATCTCGATTGTGGTGCAGATTTTTGGCCATCTCTGTAGACGTATTGGGCAACAGTGGGTGATTGGTGAAATTCTGGCAGGACTCGCACTGGGGCCATCGCTCCTGGGGGCCCTCTGGCCCGGCCTCGAAGGCCAGTTGTTCCCCGCCAGAGCTCTCCCGACTTTGCAAACCCTGGGCGAAATCGGCCTCGTGCTCTATATGTTCACATTAGGGACGCGCCTGGACACGAAGTTGATGCTCCGGCAGAGCCGCAGTGCCATTGTTGCCTCGCTCAGCAGCATCCTTCTCCCACTCATCATGGGCGCTTCGCTCGCCTTCTTCCTCTACCCCGACTTTGCGGGACCAAAGGCAAACCCTGTCTCATTTATACTCCTTGTTGGAACGGCGATGGCGATTACGGCGTTTCCGGTGCTCGCACGTCTCCTGGCGGAGAAGCATATGCTGGATACCAAGATTGGTATGCTCGCCTTGACATGTGCAGCCGTAGGTGACGCCGTGGCATGGTGTCTGTTGGCGCTGGTGGTCGGGATCATCAAGGCGAAAAGTCTGACAGCGGGGGCTTTGACCGTCGGGCTTACCCTGCTCTTTATTGGCTTCATGTTCCTGGTGGTACGTCCAATGCTTGCATATGCCGACCGGCGCGGCCCATCGCAGCAGATGATCCTGGCACTCAGTATCGTCTTCCTACTGCTTGCAGCCTATGCGACCAATGCGATTGGTATCCATCCAGTCTTTGGCGGGTTCCTGATGGGGGTGATTCTGCCGCGTAGAACAGCGGTCCTGGAACAAATACGCAGTGTGGATCAGATCAATAATGTACTCTTCCTGCCGCTTTTCTTCGTTTACAGTGGTTTGCGCACCCAGATCGGACTCCTTAACGCTCCATCACTATGGTTCATTTGTTTACTGGTGGTTGCTGTCGCCTGCGTGTGTAAGATTGCCGGTGGCATGTTCTCCTCGCGCTTGATGGGGGAGTCCTGGCGGGAGGCATTTAGCTTTGGCGTCCTGATGAACACGCGTGGACTCGTTGAATTGATTGTCCTCAATATTGGTCTTGACCTGGGCGTTCTCTCTCCGACGCTTTTTGCTATTCTGGTAATCATGGCCCTGGTTACCACGATGATGGCTTCGCCGCTCTTGCTTTTGCTCGGATACCGGCAAGAGAGCCAGCAAGATAATGGCAGCGAAATCTAAGCTGCCAGGCATTCGAACAGAAACATCGAGTCACCCGGTGAGTATCTCCAACGCTGTGAAGCGGTATGTGAAGTGCATTGCTAATTTTCGACTTCGTCAACGTGGTAATGGAGAGAGATGTCTGATTAAGCTCGTTAAGATCATCTAAAAGATGTGGTAATTTTCGAGACCATAACTTGACAGGCAGCTAAAAGCTAAGGCATACTTCTTGCAGAGTCTAAGTGAAGGTAACTCCTCAGGACTCCTCCCCACCTGCGGTGGTTCGCAAGAGGTGTTTTTCTGCGGGCCTGGCAGCCGCAGGCTGCCAGGCCCGCAGAAATAAAGGCGCGAGCCGCCGCAGGCGGCGAGGAATCAGGCACCTGAGGAGTTACAAATGAAGAAATAATAGCGCTGCATATACAGCACCTTTTAACACTGTTTCCCAACCCAAGAAACCCCCATGATATGAAGATTGACTGAGGTATTTCCTCGACAAACGAGAGGAGACATGTTGAACAGATCCACACAAGTTCTAGTGATAGGCGGCGGTCCAGCCGGCTCTACTGCCGCTACCTTCCTCGCCCGAGAGGGTTTCGATGTAACGCTAGTGGAGCGAGATGTCTTTCCTCGCTACCATATCGGTGAGTCGCTGCTGCCTTCTTGCCTGGAGATACTTGAACTGACAGGCGCACGTGCAAAGATCGAAGCCTACGGCTTCCAGCGGAAAGGCGGCGGCTACTTCGCCTGGGGCAAGGATGCGTGGGTGTTGGATTTCGCGCCGCTGCGTTACCCATACAGCTTCCAGGTGGTGCGCTCCCAGTTCGATCAGTTGCTGCTAGAGCACGCGAAGAGCCAGGGTGTGAAGGTCTTCGAAGGGACGGAGGTCCGCAGCCTCTCCTTTGATGGAGATAGGCCGAGGAGCGCTGCCTGGTCGCAGGTGGTTGGAGGAAGTGACACAGGTGAGATATCCTTCGACTACTTGATCGATGCTTCTGGCCGGGCAGGGGTGATGGCGATGCACTACCAGAAGGATCGGCATTACCACAACGCATTCCAGAATGTTGCCATGTGGGGATACTGGACGGGCTCCGGGAGGATGTCCTTCGCACCCGAAGGCGCTATTGCTAACGGTGCCGTTCCGGACGGCTGGCTCTGGGGCATCCCACTGCATGATGGCACCATGAGCGTGGGCCTGGTGCTTCATAAGACCACTTTCAAGGAGAAGAGGCAGCAATTCGACTCCCTGGAGCAGATCTACCTCGATGCCATCGACTCGTGCCCGCTCATAGCTGATCTCGTCAAATCGGGTAAACTTGTTACAAACGTGAGAACCGAGCAGGATTACTCCTACATCGCTCGCAGCTTAACGGGGCCAGGCTACTTCCTGATTGGCGACGCCGCTTGCTTCATAGATCCGCTTCTTTCAACTGGGGTGCATCTTGCCACGCATAGCGCGATGTTATGCGCTGCGAGTGTTGCAAGCATCCTGCGCGGCGATGTTGCGGAGCAGCAGGCCATGGCATTCTTCGAGCAGAGCTATCGCCAGACCTACCTGCGCCTGATGGCGATCGTATCGGGCATGTACCAACAATACGATGGCAAGGAGACGTACTTCTGGCAGGCACAGCAGCTTACCCACCATGACTACAACGACAACAGTGCAATGATGGAAGCGTGGCTCTATGTCGTATCAGGCATGGAGGATGTGAAGGACAGAGGGAAGCCACGTCGTGAACTGGAGGCGGTCGGGCTGGCAGGTGTACATTCGCAGCCGGTAGAGGTTACCGATCGAGGAATGGCCCTCTATAACCTCTATAACAAAGTGTTTTTTGGAACATCGATGTCTCCGGAGAGGGCCAGCGAAGGCCTCTACATCACCACGAAGCCACAGTTGGGGCTAACACTGGCCGAGAAGGATCGGGTCTGAATAATTTCGATTAAGCAGGGAAGTCAGGAGGGTAGGTATATGGATACCGGCAAAAATCCATCTGTGCAAAGCTCGATCAAGTTCCTCAGCGGCCCCCTGGCAGGGAAAACCGTCCAAATCAACAAGCCGGTTATGACGATAGGCCGCAGTCCAAATAATGATATTGTTGTCAGGGATGACCCCAGGGTTTCAAGACAGCATGCTCGACTCGTTTGGAACGATGGGTCCTGGTCCATCGAAAAGCATCCCCAGGCAGTAAGTACTGTCACCGTCAATTCACAAAGCGTGCAGCAAGCCGTCCTTTCGGACGGTATGACTATTGGCCTCGGGGAGGACACCTCCTTCGTTTTTCTCACCCAGGCTGAAACACAGGTCCCACAGCGCAAGGCACTTGAGACGTTACCATCGCGGCCACCTCCTGTGCCTGCGCAGGAGATGACCGAGACATTACCATCGCGGCCACCTCCTGCGCTTGAGCAGGTAGCTACTACTGCTCTACGCGGTAGAGCTGGGGAGTATAGACGACCCGACGAGACCATCATTGCTCAGCCCGAAGCGCGCGGTGTACCTTCATTGGAGTTGAGTAGTAATGCTTTTACTGATAAGAAGATCTATCCGCTGGACGGACCCATCATCAACATAGGGCGAGATGCCACCAACGATATTATCATCAACGATCGCATCGTCTCGGGCCTCCACTTGAAGATCGTGCGTCAGGGCAACCAGTTTGTCCTGATCCATCCTAACCCGGACAGTCCGAGACAGAGGACGCTCAATGGTCTGCTGTACCAGGGCCGTAAAATCCGGGGCGATGAGCAATTCAGCAAGCCGTTGGCCAAAGGCGACATCTTCCGCATCGGCGATGAAAATGGCACCCTCGTCACACTGACTTACAATGACGGCACGGGCACGCAGGAGGAGCTATTGCCCCCCGTGCAGCCGATTAAATTGGGTGGGACTGAAATGACCATTGGGCGGGCGCAGGACAACAAGGTTGTCCTGTCTCACCCCCAGGTTTCCGCGCATCATGCGCGCCTGGTACGGGAAGGAGGCACCTATCGCATCCTTGACCTGAACAGCACCAACCACGTTTATGTTAATAACCAGCTCGCTACCAATAGTCTCCTCAAATTGGGTGATGAGATCCGTATTGGACCGTACAAGCTGATTTACGAAGGCAACCAGCTGACACAGTACGACGAGAGTAATTTTATCCGCATCGATGCGCGCAATCTCAAAAAGTCTGGCAATAACAACGTGACGCTGCTCAACAACATATCTATCAGCATCCCTCCGCGTAAATTCGTCGCGCTGGTGGGCGGTTCGGGCGCCGGCAAGTCCACCCTCATGGATGCGCTCAACGGTCTGCGGCCCGCACAGCAGGGCAAAGTGCTCTATAACGGCCAGGACTATTATCACAATCTCGCTGCCTACAGCACACAAATCGGGTACGTACCGCAGGATGACATCGTACACCGCGACTTAACCGTTGAGCGTGCACTCTATTATGCAGCCAAATTGCGCCTGCCGAAAGACTTCACCGACGAGCAAATCGAGCAGCGCATCAAAGAGGTATTGGAAGACGTAGAGATGACCGCGCGGCGCAAACTGCTGGTGAGGAAGCTTTCTGGTGGGCAGCGCAAGCGCGTCTCCATTGCTCTGGAACTGCTTGCCAACCCCAGTCTCTTCTTCCTGGACGAACCGACTTCCGGCCTCGATCCTGGCCTGGATCGTAAGATGATGTATCTCCTGCGGAAACTGGCTGATAAGGGGCACACTATCGCCCTCGTTACGCATGCCACCAACAATATCAACACCTGCGACTATGTCTGCTTCCTCGCGCAGGGCGGGCGATTAGCCTATTTTGGGCCACCTGATGAAGCTAAAACCTATTTCGGGAAGAACGACTTTGCCGAAATCTACACAAGCATAGAGCCGACCGATGAGAACCCAGACACCCCGGAGGAGGCAGAGGCGAAATTCAAGCTCTCAAAAGAATACCAGGAGTATGTTGTCAAGCCCCTGAGGGCCGCGCCTGATACCAACTCTGGCCTCGACGGGCAGTCAAAGGCCATGAAACGGGCTAAACGAGGCAACCCATTTAAGCAGTTTCTCCTGCTCGCCCAGCGCAACGTCGAGTTACTCAAAAACGATACGAGCACCCTCACCATCCTACTCCTGCAAGCACCGCTTATTGCGCTGCTGCTGGTGCTCCTGGTCAGGTTCGAGGTGGGAGTAGGCATTTTTGACACAAATAAGGTGGTCCAATGCGCCCCGCAAATTTTCACGTCTTCGGCGATCAGCGCCACTAACCCCACCGGCGCTCTGGGCATAAATACGAATGGGAAAAACGATCTGGTTGATTGCAACCGTATCGTCAATTTCCTCAAAACGGATACCAACGGCATCCAGTACGCTCAAACGAAAGGTAGTGAAAACACCGCCCTGCAGGATTTCATCGCTACGGGCACGGGTGGCCTCAATGCTGAAAGAGCTCTGTTCATCATTTCCTTCATTGCAGTGCTGTTCGGATGTATCGACGGGACGCGCGAGATCGTCAAGGAGGCATCCATCTACCGCCGTGAGCGCACTGTCAATCTTGGCATTCTTCCCTACGTGTTCTCGAAGATTCTCGTGCTGGGCGTGTTCTCGCTGTTCCAAAGCGCTGCTATTCTCCTGATAGTGCACCTTTTCGAGCCTTTTCAGCAGAGTATCTTCCTGCCTGTCCTCCTGGAAGTTTACATCACTTTGGTGCTCACTGGTTTGGCAGGACTGCTGGTCGGATTGGCAGCCTCGGCTTTCGCTGCCAATGAGGATACCGCCAATAGTCTCCTGCCGTTCCTGCTCATTCCACAAGTCGTCTTTGCAGGGACCGAAATCCCGCTAAAGGATTGGCCATTGCAAATCGCCGCGGCGCTTTTCCCAAGTCGCTGGGCAATGACAGCATTGGGATCAACGACTGGCTTGCACAGCGACAAATTAGGCGGGGATACTCTCTTTGGCAACGATACCACCTTTCACGGGACACTCTTCTCGACTTTTAGCCATGCAGATGCGATGCATCGTGTGCTGCTGGCCTGGGGGGCCCTGGGAGTGCTGCTTGTTGTTCTTACTATCCTGATCTGTATTGGCTTGAAACGCAAGGATGTTCGTGTGTAAGAGACAACAAGGAGGTTATTGCAATGGCGAATAGGCAAGTCCTTCCGCCCGGCCCTAAAGGACTACCCTTTCTTGGGAATACCTTGCAGTTTCGCCACAACCAGCTCGGCTTCCTACTGCAACTAGAACAGAGCTATGGCCGCATGGCTACCATTTATATCGGAAAGACGCCCATCGTCCTGCTCTTCCGGCCGGAGCACATTCGCTACATCTTGACGGAAAACCCCCGCAACTTCACCAACCGCGAGGTTGCCGGGGGCCTCATCTTCGGCAGCATGCTCGTCCTCTCATTGTTGGCGCGCAGCTTCACCGACAAAGTGACCAGGGGCCTGCACGATATTGTCGGAGACGGCCTGCTGACGACCGACGGCGATTTTCATCACCGGCACCGCCGTCTCCTGCAGCCGGCCTTCTCCAGGCGCCGCGTGGAGAACCACGCGGACATGATCGTTCAATACGCACGAGAGATGCTAGAGCGCTGGCAACCTGGGGCGGAGATTGATATTGCGCGCGATATGCAAGCACTGATCCTGCGCATAACGATGAAAATACTCGTCAACATCGATATGGTCAACCAGAACATTGAGTCCAGCAAGATCATCGACGACCTGCTCGGGCATCCCATAGGCATCTTCGAAGGGCTGTCGAACCTGCAGATTGATTTACCGTTTACTCCGTATGGCCAACGCATGGCTGCCAAACGCAAGGCAGACGCCTTCATCTACAACCTCATCGATCAGCGACGCGCCGATAAGCGTGATGTGGGCGACATACTCTCGATACTGCTCCAGCCGCAGGAAACCTATGACGACGATATAATGACCAGGCAACAAGTACGTGACGAACTGGCTTCGCTCATTGCCGCCGGTCACGAGACCACTACCAACACAATTACCTGGACCTTCTTCTTGCTCTCAGAGCATCCAACCATCCTCAAGAAAGTGCTGGCCGAGCTCCAGGCTGTACTTGCCGGACGCGACCCACAACTAGACGATCTGTCACAACTAACATATCTGGATTGGGTCGTCAAGGAGTCTATGCGCCTGTATCCCTCGGCGTGGACGCAGGGCCGCCGGGCAGTTGAGGCATTCGATCTCGATGGCTACCACTTTCCTGGGGGCACGATGATAATGTTCAGCCAGTGGGTGCTCCACCGCCTTCCCGATGTCTGGGCAAACCCAGAGGTATTCCGCCCAGAGCGCTGGGACCCGGTGAATGGACAGAAGGTACCGCAGTGGGCTTATTTCCCGTTTGGTGGGGGTTCACGTATTTGCATAGGTATGCCATTTGCCCAGTTACAGATACGACTGGTGCTGGCTACCATCCTTCAACGCTATATACCTCGCGTTGTGCCAGGCCATCCAGTGGTGCCCCTACCACTGGTCACCTTGCGTCTAAAGCATGGTCTCCATGTAAGGCTGGAACCTACCACGGCAGTAGGATTGGTTGAAGCCAATCCTGACGCCGTGGTTGAAGCATAGAACGAAGGAAAAGTACATGCAGCGACGAGTGGTTATCACCGGGCTCGGGGTAGTGGCTCCCAATGGCATAGGAAAAGAAGACTTCTGGAGGGCCTGTATCTCCGGTCGATCAGGCATACGGCCTGTCACTCACTTCGATGCCAGCCCGCTGCCGACACGCATAGCCGGGGAGGTAGCAAACTTCGAACCAGAAGCATTGGGTATCACGCGCGAGGAGGCTCTCTACACCGATCGCAACACGCAATTTGCGCTTGCCGCGGCCCATCTGGCCTTACAGGATGCTGGACTTTCTAATGAACTGAGCGAGGCCGAACGCGATCAGATGGGTGTGTATATCGGCTCGGCGATGGCCTCTATTACAGCTGGAGAGCAACTTTGGCGGCAGGTGACCGGTCGTGGCACACATCACCCACGGGATACCATGAATGGTACAGTTCCCATTACGCTGCTCATGACCCATGCACCTGCCGCTGCAATTGCCGCACACTACCAACTGCACGGGCCGTGCATGGTGATTGCAACGGGGTGTTCTGCCGGAGCCGACGCGATTGGCGAGGCTTTCTGGGCCATCCAGGAGGGCCAAAGCAATTGCATGCTGGCAGGGGGAGCCGACTCGGCAATCAGCTATGGCGGGTTCGCTGCCTTCTGCGTGCTGGGGGCAATGAGCACACGCAATGAAGAACCGGAGCAGGCATCGTGCCCGTATGATAGGAGGCGAGATGGTTTCGTCATGGGCGAGGGGGCGGGCGTGCTGGTCCTGGAAGAACGGGAG
>WNGP01004814.1_pt1 | contig 11764 bp, 5 predicted proteins | sample 5407671 | NCBI WGS metagenome assembly WNGP01 (sample SAMN13153381, study PRJNA577476) | soil metagenome | isolation source: 40 cm soil or saprolite under Garry oak tree replicate 2 | place: USA:California | collected 2016-06-15 | reverse complement strand
CAGGTCCATGACGTCGTACTTCTCCGTCATCTTGCCGGTCGCGCGATAGGTCCGCCGGTTCACGGCGAGCCAGCGATCGCGGGCGGCGTCTGCCAGGTCCGCGCGCCCGTAGCGACGCACGCCTTCGATCGCGAGCCACTCGAGCGGAGCCCACCCGTTGGGCGCGTCCCACTGTTGACCCGAGGAGATCAGGGTCGGTACGAATCCACCGGGCTTCAGGAAGAGCCGCTCGAGCTGCGCGGCCACCTTGCGACCTTGCTCCGGCGTGGCGAGCCCGAAGTACAGCGGCGCCGCGGCAGCGATGGTGGGACGATCGGTCACCCGCACGCCGCTGCGCCAGCGGACGTCGAAGAAGAACCCGGCAGCGGGCTCGTACGCGGCGTTGAGCAGCGCCTGGCGCCGGGCCTCGGCCGCGCGCGCGAACCGGTCCGCGACCTCCCGGTCCCCGGGGTGCGCGCGGAAGCGCCGCAGCGCGGCGATCGTCCGCTCGGCGTGGTACAGCAGACAGTTTTCGGGTCGCGCAGCCAGCGGCTCGAGAAGTCCCAGCCGCTCTCGGCCGTGGCCCGGACGTTCCGGTAAAACGCCTCGCGCTGCGCCGTGGGAAGCGTCTGCGCCAGCTCGTAGTCCGGGCGATATGACTCGGGCCGCGGCTCGGCGCGGTCGTCCCAATAGCGGTTGAGCACCGATCCGTCGGGCAGCCGCACCACACGGCGGTACACTTGCGCCGGCGCGAGCCGCTCCGCGCCATCCATCCAGAAGGCGTGCTCGGCCTCGAGCGCATCGAGGTAGGCCAGGGCCTGGGTGGTGTCGGTCGCCGTGGCGTACAGCCCGATCATCGCGCCGAAGAACGGCGGCTGGCTGCGGCTGAGATAGTACGTGCGGTTGCCATTGGGGATGTGCCCGACGGTCCTGATCAGGTACGCGAAGTTGTCCAGCATGGTGCGCACCAGATCGGTCCGGCCGCTGGCGACGAGCCCGAGCATCGTGAAGTACGAATCCCAGTAGTAGACCTCCCGAAAGCGGCCGCCCGGGACGACGTACGGCTGCGGCAACGGGATCAACGACGACCGTGCGTCTATCGTGTCGGGCGGGCGGGTGAGCACGGCCCAGAGCGCCCGGATGTGATCTTCCATCGGGCGGGCGGTGTCGGCGTGGAAGCCTTCCCCGACCGGCCGCGGCAGCTCGAAGCTCTGCTCCACGAAGCGTTGCAAGCTGAACCCGGCGGAGCCGCGCGCGGCCGTATAGCGACCGGCGAGCTCGGCCGGGGCGAGCAGCGGCCGGGCATCGACGAACGTCTTCGAGTCCGGGAAGATCGCGGCGAGCTGGACGTCCTGAAACAGGGGGCCCAGGTCGTGCGCGGGGTCGTAGCGTGCGACGGAGGGCGGCGGCGTGGTCCGGCATGCGACGGCCACACCGAGCATTGCGACGAGCCCGCTGACGGGCGCAAGGCGAGGGCGCGCGAGGCGAGGCATGGGCCCGAATATACCCTTGTGCCCTTTTTCACAACCCTTGACAGGTCGCCGTTTTGGGGAAGAATCAACCCGTTCCGCGTTTCATGGTCATGTGCGGGGGTATCGCGGATGATGATCCTTCCATTCCCCATTCCGTCGAGGGGCAGACGTATGGCACTCGTCCGTCATGTCGTTCCGGTGCTCTTCAGTGGCTTGTTGTGCGCGGTGCGGCTCGGCGCGCAGGACTCGACCGGCGCCGTCACGGGTAAGGTCATCGACGCCACCACTCAGCAGACCCTCTCCAGCGTCGAAGTCGCCATCGCAGGATCGCCGCACCGCATGCTCACGCGCGGCGACGGCAGCTTTCTCCTGAGCGGCATACCTGCCGGCATCCACCGCCTGCGGGCGACCCGGATCGGGTACAGCCCGCAATTGCAGGACGTCACGATCACGCCGGGCGGGACCGTCACGGCGAACATCACGCTGACGCCGGCGGCGGCGATTCTCGAGGCTGTGGTGGTAACCGGATACGGCACCCAACGGCGCGAGGCCATCACCGGCTCGGTCTCGACCATCGACGGCAATGCGGCGAATGTCGGAGTAATCAACAACGTCAACAACATGGTACAGGGTCGGGCCGCCGGCGTCACGATCATTCAGAACAACGGCGAGCCGGGGGCTGGCGCGCAGGTCCGCATCCGCGGTGGCACGTCCATCAGCGCGAGCAACGAGCCGTTGTACGTGATCGACGGCGTCCCCATCAACAACGTCCCGACCGAAGCGGGCGGCTTCGGTGTCAGTGGCTCGCCGCCTTTGCCCCGCAGCCCGCTCAACCTGATCAACCCCTCGGACATCGCCTCGGTCACGATTCTCAAGGACGCCGCGGCTACGGCGATCTACGGCAGCCGCGCCGCCAACGGCGTCGTGCTGATCGAAACGAAGAAAGGTTCCAACACCGGGGGAGGAGGAGCCGGCGTCGAGTATGACGGCTACGTGGCGACGTCGAGTGTGTCGAAGCACCTGGACGTGCTGAACGGAGATGAATTCCGGCAGTTCGTTAACGGCCAGGTTGGCGTTTGGCGGTCAGATTCAACTTCCACCTGTACGAGCCAGCCGACGCTCTGCCAGAACTTCTTCAAGGACTCGGTGGCGGGCAAGTTGGGCGGCCTGAGTCCTTCGCACATCGCAGCGCTGGGGACGGCGAATACGAACTGGGAGCGCGAGGTGTCGCGCACCGCCGTGACGCACAATCACAACGTGTCCTTCGCCGGCGGGGGCGAGGACACCCGCTATCGTGCCTCGCTCAATTTCATGAACCAGGAGGGGGTGGCGATCTCCAACGGCTTCCAGCGCGTGCAGGGACGCCTCAACGCCACCCACAACGCCTTCGACAACCGCCTGCGCCTCGGGCTCAACGTGACGACGTCGCACACGCAGGACGACTACATCACGTTCGAGAACACGGCCGGTTTCGAGGGGGGCGTGTTCCAGAACGAGGTGATCTTCAACCCGTCGCAGCCGGTGACGGTGGTCGATGCGATAACCGGACAGACCAAGTATTACGAGCTGCTCGGCCAGACATCGGTGCGCAACCCGGTGGCGCTGGCAAACCAGATCACCGATATCGGCACCACGACCCGCACCCTGGGCAACGCGACGGCCGAGCTGGATCTCCTGCCGGGTCTCACAGCGCAGGTGAATGTGGGAGTGGACCGCTCCAACGGCGAGCGCGACATCTACCTCCCGAAGGCCAACCCAGTGGGAGCCTCGTTTGGCGGGCTGGCGCGCCAGTCGAATACCGACAACACGACCGTGACGCTGCAAACGCTGCTGACGCTGCGCCGGCAGTTCGGGGACATCCATAGCTTCGATGTGGTCGGTGGGTACGAGTTCAGCAAATTCAACACCGGGACGTTGTTGACGGACGGCCGTGGATACGTCACCGATGCGTTGCTCTTCAACCAGCCGGGCTCCGCTCAAACGGTCACCGATTCCGCGGGGCGCGACCTCAGCCGGCAAGTCGCCTTCTTCGGCCGGGCCAACTACGGCCTCAAGGACCGCTACTTCCTGACCGGGGTGCTGCGCTATGACGGGTCGTCCCGGTTCGCGGTGGGACACAAATGGGCGCTGTTCCCGGCGGTGTCGGGGTCGTGGCGCATCAGCGAAGAGCCCTTCATGCGCGATCGCGGCTTCTCGGAGCTGCGGCTGCGCGCCGGGTACGGCCTGCAGGGCAATCCCGGCGTCCCGCCCTACTCATCGTTGGCGACGCTCGAGCCGTCCGACGGCGCGCGCTATCCGTTCGGTGACGCAGTCACACGCGGTGTCATCCCGACCCGAGACGCCAACGCGAACCTCAAGTGGGAGCAGACGTCGCAGTTCAACGTGGCGCTGGACTACGGCTTCCTGAACAACCGGTTCTCCGGCAGCATCGAGTACTACATCAAGAACACGTCCGATCTGCTGCTGGAGGTGTCCAACCCGCAGCCGGCGTTCACGGAGAAGCGGCTCGAAAACGTCGGCAAGGTGCGCAACAAGGGTCTCGAGATCTCGCTCGACGCTCTGGCCGTGTCCACGCCGAATCTGACCTGGCGGGCCGGCCTCGTGTTCGCGGCGGAGCGCAACCGGGTCGTCGATCTGGGCCCGTTCAACTCCATCGCCACCGGGGGAGTCAGCGGTCAGGGCCAGTCCGGCGTGAACGCCCAGAGCATCCTGCCGGGCCAGCCGCTCGGCACGTTCTTCGGACCGAAGTTTCTCCGGGTGAACGCGGCGGGCAAGCAGGTGTTCGCCTGCGTGGCGAGCAGCGCGGGATGTGTCAACGGGGAGACGCTGAACCCCACCGCCCCCGACTATTCCATCATCGGCAACGCCAATCCGGACTTCACGCTCGGCCTGCACAGCCAGATTACCTCGGGCAGGTTCGACGTCAGCTTCCTGGTCCGGGCGTCGGTGGGACAGGACGTGTTCAACAATACGGCGCTCCTGTTCGCCACGAAGAGTGACGCGTTGCAAGACAAGAACTTCCTGCGCCCGGCGCTGACCGACCCGACCGGGCTTCATGAGCCGGCGATCTACTCATCCCGTTGGGTCGAGGGAGCGTCGTTTGTCCGCCTGCAGAATCTCACCGTCGAGTACGCACTGCCTGTCTTCACGGGATCGGCCCGGAGCGCCCGGCTGTACGTGTCGGCTGACAACCTCGTGGTGTTGACGGGCTATTCGGGCTTGGACCCGGAGGTGCACGCGGACGCCGGTATTGGGTCGCGCGGCATCGATTATCTCAGCTATCCGCGCCCCCGTACCGTGACGGCCGGCATTCGGGCCACGTTCTGAGGATCCGCCTCCTATGACAACCTCTCTTGTGACCAAGGCAACGCGACGCTTCGCATTCCTGCTGCTCGGCCCGGCGCTGATGCTGGTGCTGGGGTGCACCAACCTGGACGAGAACCCGCCCAGTGCCATTACGCCGAACAACTTCTACCGCAACCAGGGGGAAGTCTTCAGCAGCCTGGCGGGGATTTACGCCCAATTGCGCAGTACGCTCGACGACTACTACAACCTGAGCGAAATCAGCAGCGACGAGATGATCGTCCCGACGCGTGGCTCGGACTGGTATGACGGCGGGGTCTGGCTCGAGATGCACCACCAGACGTGGACCCCGGTCAGCACCGTGGGCAATGGTCCGGGAAACGGCATCTGGGTCGTCGCCTTTACCGGAATTGCACGCGCCAACGCGCTGCTCGGGGCGCTGCCCAACGTGACCTTCCCGTCCCGCGACACCATTGCGGCCGAGGCCAGGTCGCTGCGGGCATTCTACTACTACGTGCTGATGGACACGTTCGGCGGCGTGCCGATCGCCACGAAGATCGAGATCACGCCGCGCCCGCGCGAGACGCGCGACTCGGTGTTCCGGTTCATCGAGGCGGAGCTCAACGCGGCGCGCCCGCTGTTGCCGGTGCATTGGCCGGCCGCGGACAACGGACGTATGACGAAGGGCGGGATCGATGCCATCCTGGCCAACATGTATCTGAACGCCGGGGTGTTCGACAAGCAAACGGGCGTCAGTCCCACCGCGTACAACTCGTGCACCGGGGTGCAAATCAGCGGCCAGAGCGCCTGCCAGGCCGCCATCGCCGCCGCGGACCGCATCCTGAACGAACCGACTTACAAGCTGGCGGACTCATTCCCGCAGAGCTTCCGGGCCGACAACAGTACGTCACCGGAGAACATTTTCGTCGTGAAGTTCGCGGACGTGTCGGGCCTGGGCCTCAACTTCGTGATGCGGGCGCTGCACTACAACCAGTTCACGCCCACGCCCTGGAACGGCTTCGCGATCCTGGCGAATGCGTACAATGCGTTCGATGCCAACGACAGGCGCCGGAACGTCATCCTGCAAGGGCCACAGTTCAACGTCGAGACCGGCCAGCCGGCCAAGGACCGGGCGGGCAATCCGCTGGTCTTCACCATCGACATCGCTGACCCCACGCAGGCCACCGAAGGCGAAGGCCCGCGGCTGTACAAGTGGCCGGCCGATCCGAAGCACGTTGCCCAGGACAACGGCAACGACTTCGCGTGGTTCCGGCTGGGCGAGATCATTTTGATCAAGGCCGAGGCGCTGAACGAGCTGACGCCGGGGGATCCCGCAGCCTTGGCATTGCTGAATCAGCTGCGCGCCCGTCCCAGTCAGACCGTCGCGCCGGCGCTCGCGGGCCCCGTCACCCGCGACCTGATCCTGCAGGAGCGCATGTTCGAGCTCACCGGCGAAGCCAAACGCCGCCAGGACCTGATCCGCCATGGCCAGTACACCAAGCAGTGGCAGTTCAAGCCCGGGCCGACTGACGCCCGTAACATCCTAATGCCCGTGCCGCAGACCCAGCTGAATGCGAACCCCTTGATGACGCAGAATACCGGGTACTGAGCGGAGAAGGCGCAGGAGGCTGTGAAGGTTGTGGAGGCTGCTGTCGAACACGCAGGGGCGCGGACCACCGCGCCCCTGCGTGTTCTCGGGGCCGGGGTGTATCTCCTCACCGCCTGCTCCGGCGCCGCCGGCTCCGCCGCGTCGCCCGCTGCCGACGGCCGGCTGTTCACCCTGCTCCCCTCCGGCTACACCGGCGTGCGATTCGAGAACCGCCTCACCGAAACCAACGACCTGAACGTCTTCACGTATCGCAACTTCTACAACGGCGGCGGCGTCGCGATCGGTGACCTGACCGGGGACGGCCTGCCCGAGATCGTGCTCACGTCGAGTCAGGGCGGCCCGCGCCTGTACCTGAACGAAGGCAAGTTCCGCTTTCGGGACGTCACCCGAGAGGCGGGCCTCGGGAACAAGGACGGGTCCTGGACCACCGGCGTCACGCTCGCCGACGTGAACGGCGACGGGCGACTCGACATCTACGTATGCAAAGCCGGCAACGTGCCGGGGCGGCTCCGCGCCAACGAGCTGTACATCAACCAGGGACCGAACGCGGCCGGCGTGCCCACCTTCGTGGAGCAGGCGGCGGCGTACGGCGTCGCGGACACGGGATACTCGACCCAGGCGGTGTTCTTCGACTACGACCGCGACGGCGACCTGGATCTGTTCGTCGTGAACAATTCGCCCCGCGCCGTCTCGAGCATGCCGCTCGCGAACACCCGCACCGTGCGCGACCCGCTCGGCGGTGACAGGTTGTACCGCAACGATGGCGGGCACTTCGTGGACGTGAGCGCCGCGGCCGGGATCTACGGGAGCGAGATCGGCCTGGGGCTGGGCGTCGTCGCGAGCGACGTGAATTCGGACGGCTGGCCCGACCTGTACGTCGCCAACGACTTCTTCGAGCGCGACTATCTGTACATCAATAAGGGGGACGGGACCTTCGTTGAGCGGCTCGAGCAGGAGATGCCCTCCATCAGCCTGTCGTCCATGGGGCTCGATATCGCGGACGTAAACAACGACGGCCGGCCCGACATCTACGTGGTCGACATGCTGCCCGACGACGAGCACCGGCTCAAGACCACGACGTCGTTCGAGGACTGGCACCGCCTGCAGGCCGAGGTCCGCAACGGCTTCCACTACCAGTTCACGCGCAACATGCTGCACCTCAACAACGGCAACGGCACGTTCTCAGAGATCGGGCAGCTGGCCGGCGTGGCCCGCACGGATTGGAGCTGGAGCGCCCTCATCGCAGACCTCGATCTGGACGGCGCCAAGGACATCTATGTGACGAACGGCCTCGCCAAGGACGTCACGTCACAGGACTACATCGCCTTCCTGGCGAACGACAAGACGATGCGGGCGGCGACGCGGGGCAAGCGAGTCGACTTCCTGAAACTCACCGCCGCGATGAGCTCGACGAAGCTGCCGCATTACGCGTTCCGCAACAACGGCGATCTGACCTTTACCAACGAGAGCGCGGCCTGGGGGCTGGACACGCCCAGCTTCGCCAACGGCGCGGCCTACGGCGACCTGGACGGCGACGGGGTGCCGGACCTGGTGGTGAACAACGTCGACCAGGAAGCGTTCGTGTATCGCAACAACGCCCGCAGCCTATCTCAGAACCGGTACCTCCAGGTGCAACTCGAGGGCGAGGGCGCCAATCGGTTCGCCATCGGCGCGCAGGTGACGCTGTGGAGCGGAAAGGAGCAGTTCTTCCAGGAGGAAGAGCCCACGCGCGGCTTCCAGTCGAGCGTGGACTACGTGCTGACCTTCGGCGTCGGGCGGCGCGATGCCATCGATTCGGTGACGGTGCAGTGGCCGGATGGCCGCGTGAGCGTCTCGAAGCGCGTCGCGACCAACCAGCGTGTCACGATACGGCAGTCGGATGGTCGGATAGTCGGATCGCCGGACTGTCGAGCGTTGGACCATCCGACTATCCGACCATCCGACTGTCCGTCGCCGCTCTTCACCGACGTCACCGACCGCGTCAAGTTGCCGTACGTGCACCGGGAGAACGACTTCGTCGATTTCGACCGGGAACCCCTCATCCCCAAGCTGCTGTCGACCGAGGGACCGTACATCGCTGTGGCGGACGTGAACGGCGACGGGCTCGACGACCTGTTCATCGGGGGCGCGAAGGGCCAGCCTGGGAAGCTGCTGATTCAGCAATCCGACGGCAGGTTCCGGAGCAGCGACGAGAAGGTTTTCGAGCAGGACTCCGTGTCGGAGGACCTGGGCGCGGTGTTTTTCGACGCGGACGGCGACGGCCACCCCGACCTGTACGTCGTGAGCGGCGGGAGCGAGTTCTCCAACATGTCCCCCGCCCTGCAGGACCGGCTGTACCTGAACGACGGGCGGGGGCACTTCCGCAAGGCGCGCGGCAACCTGCCTCCCGAGTACGTCAGTGGATCGCGGGTCGTGGCGGCCGACTACGACGGCGATGGCGACGTCGATCTGTTCGTGGGCGGGCGCGTCGTGCCGTGGCGGTACGGCGCCGCGCCCCAGAGCATGCTGCTCCAGAACGACGGCCACGGCCACTTCACGGACGTCACCGCGCAGCTCGCGCCCGACCTGGCGCGGGTCGGCATGGTGACCGACGCGATCTGGCAGGACGTCGACGGCGACGGCCGGGTCGATCTGGTGGTGGTAGGCGAATGGATGCCGATCACGATCTTCCACAATGCGGGCGGCGGCAAGCTCGTCCGCCTGAACACGCCCGGCCTCGAGCGGAGCAACGGCTGGTGGAATCGCATCATCGCCGGTGACTTCACAGGTCACCGGGACGGGCGCGTCGACTTCGTCGTCGGGAACCTGGGTTTGAACACCCGCTTCCACGCGACCGCGACCGAGCCCGTGACGATGTACGTGAAGGACTTTGCCGGAAGCGGCTTCGCCCAGCAGATCGTGGCGACCTACCAGGGGGGCGTGAGTCGGCCGCTCGCGATGCGAGACGAGCTCGTCAACGCCCTGCCGTACTTGAAGACCCGCTATCTCACATACCAGGCGTACGGCCGGCAGGCCATCAGCAACATCTTCTCGCCGGCGGACTTAGCCGGCGCGGTCGAGCGGCGAGCGTACACGTTCGCCACAGCCCTCGTGCGGAACAACGGCGACGGCTCGTTTACGCTCGTGCCGCTGCCGCTCGAAGCGCAGCTCGCCCCGGTATACGGGATTCTGGCGCACGATGTCGACGGGGACGGCAAAGCCGACTTGCTGCTGGCGGGAAACTTCGACGGCGTCCAGCCGGAGATCGGCCGCATGAGCGCGAGCTACGGCCTGGTGCTGCGGGGAGACGGCAAGGGTAATTTCACGCCGCTGCGCACCGTCGAGAGCGGCTTTTTCGTACCCGGACAGGCGCGTGACATTGCGCGCATCCAGACGCGGGATGGACCACGCTACGTGGTCACCCGCAACAACGACCGGCCGCTCGTGTTTCGTGTCGCTCGGACGAGCCGTTCAGTGGCGGCCCGTCCCTGAGCGTGTCACCGACCCGGCCGCTTCGTCTTGATGACGATCACCCCGTTGGCGCCGCGCATCCCGTAGATCGCCGTATCGGCGGCGTCCTTCAAGACCTGGATCGATTCGATGTCGTACGGATTGAGCCCGGTCAGGCTCCCGTTCGGTCCCGGCTGGATCGGGATGCCGTCGACCACGTACAGCGGCTGCGTGCTGGCGTTGAAGGACGCGGCGCCACGAATGCGCACCGCGATGCCGTCCGAGGTTCGGGTGACCTCGACGCCGGCGAACCGTCCTTGGAGCACTCTTTCAATCGGCTGGCCGGGATTGCGCTCGATGTCTTCGGACGTCACCGTCTGGGGGCCAGGCGGGCTTGTCTGGCGCGTTCCGCTCGAATGCGAGCATCCGGTAACGACTTGAACCACGAGACCAACGGGCAAGAGGGCACGCCATGAGAGCGACGTCATTGGAATCCCCCGGTAGGAGAGGGCAGCTGTATCGGGGAATATACCTCGTTTCGAGAGTTCTGCCGTTCGCTCTCTGGGCCGCCCCCGCCCCCGCCCCGGCCCAGGTCCGCGTCGCCTCACCGGACGGCCGGAACGAGGTCGCGGTCGAACTCCACGACGGCAAGCTGTACTACGGCCTGCGACGCGACGGTCGAGCCGTGCTGCTCCCGTCATTGCTCGGCTTCGAGCTCCAGGGCGCGCCGCCGCTGCGCGACGGGCTGCGCCTCGTCGACACGACCCGAAACGCGGTCGACGAGACCTGGACGCAGCCGTGGGGCGAGGTGGCGCGCGTGCGGGACCATCACACCGAGCTGCGCGTCGCCGTCGCCGAAGCGGCCGCCCCCGGCCGGCAGTTCGCCGTGGTGTTCCGGGTGTTCAACGACGGCGTCGGGTTTCGCTACGAGCTGCCGGCGCAGCCCGGTCTGCAGGATTTCGCCATCACGGACGAGCTCACCGAGTTCGCGTTGGCGGACGACGCCCGGGCGTGGTGGATCCCGTCGAACCGGCCCAGGCTCGACCGCTCCGAGATGCTGTACTCGTCCTCGCCGGTGAGCGTGATCGACAGCGTGCAGACCCCGCTCACGCTGGAGACCCGCGACGGCCGCACGTTCATCGTGATTCACGAAGCGAATCTGGTGGATTACGCGCGCCTGAACCTGCGGGGGGCGCGCATGGAGAATCGCACGCTGCACGCGGCGCTGGCGCCCTACGCCGACGGCGTCAAGGTGCGCGGCAAGACGCCGTTCGTGACCCCGTGGCGCACGATTCAGCTGGCCGACCGTGCCACCGATCTCGCGCCCTCGGTGCTCGGCCTCAACCTGAACCCTCCCAGCGTGCTCGAGAGCACGAGCTGGATCAAGCCGATGAAGTACGTGGGCATCTGGTGGGGCATGCACATCGGCACCATGACGTGGAGCTCGGGACTCAAGCACGGCGCCACGACCGCGAACGCGAAACGCTACATCGATTTCGCGACCGCCAACGGACTGGGCGGCGTGCTGGTCGAGGGCTGGAACTTGGGGTGGGACGGCGAATGGATCCAGAACCGCAACGCCTTCTCGTTCACGAAAGCCTATCCCGATTACGACCTCGTCGAAGTGGCCCGGTACGCCCACGAGAAACGCGTGAAGCTGATCGTCCACAACGAGACGTCGGGCGGAATCGACAACTATGAGCGGCAACTCGACAGCGCCTTCGCCCTGTACCATTCGCTTGGCCTCGACGCCGTCAAGTCGGGCTACGTGTCTGACCTGACCAGCGAGGGCCACTCCCATCACGGACAGGTCATGGTACGGCACTATCGCCGGGTGATCGAGACGGCGGCGAAGTACGGCATCATGCTGGACGTCCACGAGCCGATTCACGACACCGGGGAGCGGCGCACCTACCCGAACATGATGACCCGGGAGGGAGCGCGCGGGCAGGAGTACAACGCCTGGGGCGGC
>WNGP01004695.1_pt1 | contig 11765 bp, 10 predicted proteins | sample 5407671 | NCBI WGS metagenome assembly WNGP01 (sample SAMN13153381, study PRJNA577476) | soil metagenome | isolation source: 40 cm soil or saprolite under Garry oak tree replicate 2 | place: USA:California | collected 2016-06-15 | reverse complement strand
CAGCCGGGTCGCGACGGCCGCCGCCATGCTCACTGGGGTTGGCGCCATGGGCCTGGGCGGGGTGCTGATCTTCGGCGACGTGCTGCCGCTGTCAGGCGCGGGCACCGGCGCGAGCGTCGCCGTCGGCGGCTTGACCGTGCTGCTCACCACCGCGTACAGCATCTGGGAACTGCGGCGGGCTGAACGCGCCGGCGAGGCCGGAAGCGCCCGGCGGCCCGGCGAAGCTGACGAGCCCGGCCGGAGCCCGCAGTGATCGCATCAGGCTGCGGCTGATGAAGCCCCGGAACCCCTGACCGGCAGCGGGCCGCAACCCGCACAAGCCCGCGATCAGGCAAGCCCGCGGTCAGGCGCGACCATGATTGCCGGTTACCTGGGTTGCGTACCTGAGAGCCGGTTACCTGGGTTGCGTACCTGAGACCACGGTTGCAGAATTGACCGCGTGCGGGCGTGCCCAGAGTACCTGCCGGGCGGACCGGCGGTCTCCCGGTGAGAACCAGGCGGCCTCGGCTGGGTCGCGATGCCAGGCTGCTGATCGCCGGGCAGGGCGTGCGGGCGGCCGGGTACGGGTTCACCGCCGTTCTCCTCGGGGCACTGCTCGCGGCCCGCGGCTTTACCCCGCTTCAGGTGGCCGTGGTGCTGACCGCGCTGATCGCCGGGACGGCCCTGGCCAGCCTGGCCGTGGGGGCGTTCGCCGACCGCATCGGCAGGCGGCGCTGTTACGCGGTGTTCTTCGCCGGCGTCGCGGTCGCCGGCCTCGTTGTCGCCGCGGGCGTGCCGCTGTGGGCTCTCCTGGTCGTCGCGATCACCGGCACGCTGTCGACCGACGTGGTCGATAACGGGCCGGCGACCACGCTGGAGCAGGCGATGCTGGCCGCCGAGGACGCGGGCACGGCGGCGGTGTACGGGCGTTACAACATGGTCGGCGCGGCTGCGGGGGCGCTGGGCGCGCTCGCGGTGACCCTGCCAGGCCTCGATCGCGGCGGCGGCGCGGGGCCGGATGGCCGGCTGTTCGCGGTGCTGGTCCCGGTCGGGGTGGCGGGCGTTCTGCTCGCCCTGAAGCTGTCGCCCGAGGTGGAGGCCGCGCTAGCCGGCACCTCCGCGCCGGAACGGCCGGGCCGCGCGCGGGCGCGGCTGGGGAAGTCCAGGGGAGTGGTGCGACGGATGGCCGGGCTGTTCGCCGTCGATGCCGCCGGGGGCGGGCTGGTCACGACCGGGTTCTTGTCGTACTACTTCGCCGAGCGCTACCACGCGCCGATCACCGATCTCGGCTGGCTGTTTTTCGCCGTGTCGGCGGTGCAGGCGGTCTCGGTCGCGCTGGCCCCGCGGCTGGCGCGCCGGTTCGGCCTGGTGGCGACCATGGTCGGCACGCACCTGCCGAGCAACATGCTGCTCGCCGCCGTCGCGTTCGCGCCGACGTTCGGCGTCGCGGCTGCGCTGCTGCTGGCGCGGACGACGTTGTCGCAGATGGACGTGCCCACCAGGCAGGCGCTGGTGATGGCGGCCGTCACGCCTTCCGAACAGACCCCGGCGGCGGCGGTGACGAACGCCGCCCGCTACACGGTGCGGCCGCTGGGACCACTGGTGGCGGGAGCGGTGCAGCAGGTCGCGCTGGGCGCCCCGCTGGTCCTCGCCGGAGCGGTCAAGGCCGGCTACGACATCGCGCTGTGGGGCTGGGCCCGGCGGCTTCCCCTTGTGCCTGCGACTAACCCGGCAGCCCAACCGGGCAGCCGTCCCGCTGAAGAGAAGGAGCAGCCGGCATGAAGTGGATTACCAGGGAGAACGCCAACGTCGACCGGATCGCCTGCCCGTGGCTGATCAGGCGGTTCATCGACGCCGACGCCGAGTTCCTGTTCGTCCCTGGCGAGCAGGTGCTGGAGGCAGCTTCGCGGGAGGGCGGTCACTCCTTCGACGCCCCGGGCGCGAAATACACCCACCGGGACGGGAAGTGCTCCTTCGACGTGCTGGTCGAGGAGTTCGGCCTGGCCGCTGACGCGGCGCTGGTCCGGCTGGCCGAGATCGTGCACGCCGCCGATGTGTCCGCCGACCGGGACAGCTCGCCCGAGGGTCCCGGGCTGTACGCGATCGCGCACGGGTTCGCCCTCCTGCACGGCACCAACGACCACGCCAAGCTTGACCTGGAAACCCCGATGTACGACGCGCTGTACGCCTGGTGCCAGGACCAGGTCTCCGCATGAACACGACCGGAGGCCGCGGATGCTGCTGGTGAGGTCCGGGTTCATCGCCATCCCGCCGGGCCCGCGGCCCGGATTCGATCACGCCGACGTCTACCGGGACCGCGCAGGTGCCTCGCGCCTGTACGTGGCTCATACCGGCGCGGACCGGGTGGACGTCATCGACTGCTCGGCGAACGCCTATCTGCGCGCGCTTCCCGGTCACCCCGGCGTGGCCGGCGTGCTCATCGACCAGGGCGCGGATCTGCTGTTCACCTCCGACCGCGAGGCGGCCCAGGTCGGCGTGTACCGGTGCTCGGACGAGACGCCGCTAGCCCGCCTGGACGTGGGCGCGCACCCCAACGGCCTGGCCTTCAACCGCTCGCGCGGGCGGCTGTTCTCCTTCAACCTCGGCGAGCCCGTCGGGGAGAACTGCACCGCGTCGGTAGCCGACATCGGCCGGCAGCAGGTCTTCGCGACCATCGCGCTGCCCGGCCGGCCCCGCTGGGCGGTCTACGATCCGGCCACCGATCACGTGTACGTGAACATCCGCGATCCGGCCCAGATCCTGGCCATCAGTGCCGGCTCGCTGACGACCGCCCGGGCCATCGAGGTTCCGGCGGCTGGCCCGCACGGGCTGTGGATCGACGGCGAGCGGCTGTTCTGCGCGGCCGACGGGAAGGCCCTGGTGGTGCTGCACCGCGACACCGGGGCCGTCGAGGCAGCCCTTCCCCTGCCCGGAGCGCCCGACGTGGTGATGCACGACCCGGCGCTGCGGCACCTGTACATCGCGATCGGCGAGCCCGGCGTCATCTGCGTCGCGGACACTGAACGCATGGAAATACTCGGGACCGTGCCAACCGAGCCTGGCGCGCACACCATCGGGATCGACCCGCACAGCCACCGCGTCTACGCGTTCCTGCCGGCCAGCGGCGGCGCGGCGATCTACGTAGATCACAACGCCCGCACCGGGCCGGGGAGGCAGCGGTGACGAATACGCGAGACGGGACCGGAGAATGGGTGCTGCTGTCCTACCGGATGCCGCGCGAGCCGTCTACCCCCAGGATCGCCGTGTGGCGCAAGCTCCGGCGGCTCGGCGTTGCCCAGATCAGCGACGGACTGGTAGCGCTCCCGGCGGGCGCGCGGACCCGCGAGCAGATCGAGTGGGTGTCCGAAGAGGTCGTCGACGCCGGCGGCACCGCGGCGATCTGGCTGGCGCGGCCCGCCACCCGCGCCCAGGAGGACCAGCTCGCCCAGACGATGGCAGCGGCCCGCGCCGCCGAGTACCAGGCGGTAACCGCCGCCGCCACGGCCGCCGCCAGCCCGCCGACCGATCCGCCGGCAAAGGTGGCCGCGATCCGGCGGCTACGCAACGAGCTCCGCGCCATCCAGCGCCGGGACTACTTCCCGCCCGCCGAACGCGACCAGGCCCAGGCCGCCGTGCAAGCGCTGGCGGCCAGCCCGGAGGCACCCGCCGCCCAGCCACCCCAGCGCGCGAGGCAGTCAGCCCGCCGCCGGGTCCGCACGCCAGCCCGCCGGGCAGAGGAGACGGCATGAGGTGGGCGACCCGCGCGGCCATCCACATCGACCGGGCGGCCTGCGCCTGGCTGATCCGCCGCCATGTCGACGGGCAGGCGGAATTCATCTTCGTCACCGACCCAGCCGAGATCCCCGCCGACGCCACCGCCTTCGACATCCCCGGCGCGGAACTTTCTCATCACTGCGGTGACTGCAGCTTCGAGACGATCCTGCGCCGCTACGACCTCGCGGACCCGGTGCTGTGGCGGATCGCCGCCATGGTGCACGAGGCCGACCTGGATGACCAGCGCTACGACGCCCCGGAAGCCCAGGGCCTGGACATGATCCTGCGCGGCCTGTCCATGATCCGCGGCGACGATGAGATCCTGCGCATCACCGGCCCGGTATTCGAAGGGATCTACGAGTACTGCCGTCGTGCGATGTTGCTCGGCCGCGAGCCCATCTGACACGGAGTAACCATGCGCAACCCTCCGCCCGGCCCGAACCGGCCTTCATCGCGCTCGGCGCCATTGCCGGCATCGTGCTGCACTGACCACTGCACCCCCCACTTTGGGTGCTCAGCCCAAGCCGGGGTAAAGGGACTGCGACTGGAAGAAGGGGTTCGGTTCGATCTGGTGGACGATCGCCGTCCTGTCCTCGCTGGCGTGAGCGGACCATAGGTGCTCGTCCCACCAGTCCTCGACGGCGGCGCGCTGCTCGTCCCAGTCGCGGTCCGGAATGCGGGTACTGCCCCCGCAGGAGCCGCAGGTTATCGTCCTGGCTGCCATGGGCGCTACTGTAATGCGCGCGGAGCGGCGACCTGCCCCGGGCCCGGGCCGCAGGCGGCGCGGTCATTCAGGGTCAGACCGCTCGAATTCACCCTCCAGCATCGTTGCCAGCGCGCGGGAGTGTGCGGTCGGCTCTCCCTGTTCCGGCGCTGCCGGCGCCCGCAGATCCTCGAGCCGGGCTTCTGACAGCGGTCGCTGCCGAACCACATCGGCCGCGGTTTCCGGCGGCACGCCCGCACTGGCCAGGCATAGCAGCGCCTGGCTGGCCGGCAGCGAGTTGAACCAGCGGTAGCCGGCCCTGCGGCGCGCCGGGGGATCGATGCTTCCGACGACGCGCACCCGCGACAGGCCGCCGTCGGGGAAGGCGTCGAGCCGGATCGCGGCCACGGGCTGCTCGCAGCTCACGGTGAATTCGTGCCGCGTGTCCGGCTGCAGCCGGGTTCGGCCGAGGATCGCGCGCCAGCGCGGGGACCCGGCTGGCGGAGCAGGACTCCCGTCGCAGCCGTAGACGGCGATCGAAGCGGACGCGTTGTACCTGAAGTGCGCCGTATCCACGATCAGCTTTCTGACCAGCCCGGCGAAGGCGAGCTCGAAGATGACGAAGTCGTGGCCGTCGTCGCGGCGGCGTCGCGTCTCCCACCCCTCGCCCATCGAGCGGGCCCGGTCCGGGCGGTTGAGCACCTGGGCCGCGGCGTAGAAGTCGTCGCTGCTCGCCACGACCAGTCCGCCGTACTCCTGGCCGGCGAGGTCGATGGTCAGCCGCTCAAGGCCACGGGGGTCTGGCACGACCTGGCCGAGCACGCGGAGCCTGGCCACGCCTCCGTCCGGGAACGCTGACAGGCGGACATGGGTGAAACGCTGCGGGTCCGACACGTCGAACGCGTTGCGCGCGTCGCCGCGCAGTCGTGACCGGGGGACGATCCCGGCCCAGTCGGCGGCCGGGTCGTTCAGCTCCTCCGGGCCGGGGTAACCCTCCCGGCCGCACGCCTCGATGACGCACTGCTCGGGGAAGTTCCCGGTGAAGAAGCTCGTGTCGACGATGACCGATGTGATGCGTCCCGGTGAGCCGAGGCGGATCAGCGCCCAGTCGTGCCCGGGTTCCCGTCGCCGCCTGGTCTCCCAGCCGTCCACGATCTCGCCGCGGTTGCCGTACCGGCCGGGCTCGAAGACCGCCGCGGCCGGATTCAGCAGGTTCTCCTTGTCGCCGAAGGACTCATCGCTCGCGGCGACCACGCTGCCGCCCAGCCACCGCGAGGCCAGGTCCGTCAGGTGGCTGGTGGTGCCGTTCACGCCGGTCCTCCGGGCGGTGGCCGCAATCCGAGCGCCGACGAGAGCGGCCAGCCGGTGATCTTCTTCGGCTCGGGGGCAGCGAATGTGGAGAGCTTGCTCGTCTTCAGGCCGAGGCCGACGAGCGCCTCGGCCAGCCGGACGGCCGCGCCGACGCCGTCGATCACCGGGACGCGCAGTGCGGTCGTGATGGCCTCCTCCAGCCCGGCCATGCCCGCGCAGCCCAGGCAGATGACCTCCGCGCGGTCGGTCTCGACTGCCACGGCGGCCTCGGCGACGACGGCACGGACCGCGGCCGCCGGGTCGTTGTCCACTTCAAGCGTGCTCATGCCGCTCGCCCGGACGGATGCACAGCGATCCCACAGGCCAGCCAGGCGCAGCCGATCCTCGATCGCGGGCACGGAACGCTGGAGCGTGGTCACCACCGAGTACGCCCGGCCGATCATCATCGCCACGTGCGCTGAGGCCTCGCAGATCTCGACGACAGGCTGCTCGATCAGCTCGGCGAGCCCGTCGCGGCCGTGCTCACCAAAGCCAGCGAGCACCACGGCGTCGTAGGGCCCGTCGTAGGCGAGGACCCGGTCCATGACCGCCACGGCCGAGAGGTAGCTCTCGAAGTTGCAGTCGACCGCTTCGGCTCCGAAGTACGGCTGAAGGGTGATGATCTGGGTGCCCGCCGAGGCATAGCGCCGCGCCGCCGCGTCGATCACCGAGGTCATTGTCTGGCTGGTGTTGACATTGACGACAATGACTCTCATTTCGCTGTCCCGCTCGCTCACGCGGCGTCGCGACGCAGGAGTTGCCCGCGCGGGCGCGCTGGGTCGGCTGGCTGGCCGCGCAGAAAGGTGCTGCGGACGACGCCTTCCAGAGCGCGGCCCGTATAGGGAGTGACCGGGTGCCGGTGGTGGATATCGTCCGGATCGACGACGAAGGACTCGTCCGGAGCGAGTACGCAGAAGTCCGCGTCGTAACCCACCGCGATCCGGCCCTTCCTGTGCAGGCCGGCCAGTTGCGCGGGACCGGTCGACATCCAGCGGGCGACGTCGCTGAGCGAGAAGCCGCGGCGGCGTGCGGCGGTCCAGATCAGCGGCAGCCCGAACTGGAGCGAGGAGATCCCGCCCCAGGCGGCGCCGAAGTCACCGCTGGCCAGTTCCTTCATGTCCGCCGTGGCGGGCGAGTGATCGGACACGACGAGGTCGAGCAGCCCGTCCCGCAGGCCACTCCAGAGCAGCTCGCGATTGGCCTGCTCCCTGACCGGCGGTGAGCACTTGCACGCCGTTGCCCCGTCGGCGATCTCTTCCGCGGTCAGGATCAGGTAGTGCGGGCATGACTCAGCGGTCAGGGCGACACCGTCCCTGCGTGCCGACGCGATCATCGGCAACGCGTCTGAGCTCGACAGATGAACGACATGCGCGCGTCCGCCTGACCTGCGGGCGGCCTCGATGACCTGGCAGACGGCGAGGTTCTCGATCCCTCTGGGACGCGACGCCAGGTAGTCGGCGTAGCTCCGCCCGGTCGCCGCCCCGATTCCGGCCGCGGCCTCGGCGCTTTCGGCGTGGATCAGCAGCGGGGAACCGAGATCGCGGAGAACGCCGAGCGCGTCCTCCATCTGCCGGCTGCTGACGGGCGGAAAGTCGTCGGCCCCGGAGTGGGCGAGGAAGCACTTGAACCCCAGAACGCCGGCCTGGTGCAGGGGCGCGAGCTCGCCGAGGTTGCCGGGGATCACACCGCCCCAGAATCCGACATCGACGTGACACTGTCCCGTTGACGCTCGTCGCTTGACTTCCAGGGCCGCGACGCTGACGGTGCTCGGGATGCTGTCGACAGGCATGTCAACCAGGGTTGTGATCCCGCCAGCGGCAGCGGCACGGGTGGCGGCGGCGAAGCCCTCCCATTCGGTGTTGCCCGGCTCGCAGATGTGCACGTGGGAGTCGACCAGGCCCGGCATGAGCACCACGGAGGAGTCCAGCTCGAGCACGCCCGCAGCCGCCGCCGCACGGTCCACTGGCATAAGGGCCGCTACAGAACCTTCCCGGACCCCGACTGCGGCAGCGATCTCTTCGTTACCGGAAATCATGCGAGGCGCCCTGATGACCAGATCGAAGCCGTCCGTCACTCGGTGCCCGCCGGCTCCGGCGGCCCAGCCACGGGGTCGGCGCCTATCCGCGAGTAGCCGAGCAGCGACTTCGCCCCGGGGTTGCGTGCGATGAGCGCGACGATCACCACGTAGACGACCGCGCCCGTCGCCCAGGCCTGGAGGGCAGGGAAGCCGATATAAGTCTTCCCGAAGCCCGGTGTGCCTGGCACCAGGCCGCCGGTGAAGGCGCCGACGGCCGTGCCTGCCACGAGCGCCGCGATAGCGGGCCAGTTGGCCGGGGCCAGCTCCGACCACGAGGCGACCCGGTGCAACGGCCGCCGCAGGCCAAACAGGCGCGGCACGACGAAGACGTCCACGGCCATGATCGTGCTGGCGACCGGCACCGTGACCGCGCCGATGCCTGTGACGATGTTGAACGTCTTGGTGAGGCTGGGCAGGATGAAAGTCAGCCCTGCGGCCGCGAGGCCCAGTCCGATCACCGTGTACTCGCGGCGCCAGCGTGGGATGCGGGACAGCAGGTTCTGCGCGCCGTTTATGGCGATGTACAAGTTACCGTCCTGGACCGCCCACTGATTGACGAGCAGGACCACCATCATCAGCCCGGCCAGCCCGAACAGCGTGAAGGTGGCGAAGTACTTGATGCTCGGGGCGAAGTCAGGCTGGTTCGACAGCGTCGCGATCAGGTAGCCCATGATCGGGAAAAGAAACGCGCCGAGGATATACGGGATCGCGATCGCCGGCACGTTCCACCACGACGCCCTCCCGGCCTTGGCGTAGCGGAAGATATCCGGCTCGTTGCCCCATGTCGACAGGCCGACCATGGCGCCGGTAACGAGGAAGATGGACGCCGGGGCGCTCGCGTGCGGCACCGCGGACAGAGCATGACCGGACACCGAGGTGAACGCCTTGATCGTCGCGTAGATGCCCCACAAGACGATGACAGGGACCGCGACGAACTGCGCGAAGCGCTGCAGGCCGGTGAAGCCGAAGTAGTTGTTGAAGATCATCACGAAGGCCAGTAGCGCGGTGACCAGGGACACGGCCGCGATTGTCCCGAGCAGTGCCTGACCAAGCGTGATCACGAACAGCACGGTGAACAGGTAGAAACCCATGCCGTCGATGACGAGCAGCAGCGAGACGATCGCGCTTCCGATCGTGCCGAAGATGCTCCGAGTGGTGACGGCGTGGGTCTGCCCCGCGATCGCGCCGACGTTCGCCGATCCGATGCAGTACGCGGTCATCGTCACGGCCGCGATCGCCATGGCCAGGATCAGCCGGCCGAGCGACAGGCCCTCGAACCGGGCACCGTAGCCTACGAGGACCGCGCCGAAGACCAACTGCATCGATCCGAACGTCAGGAACATCCGGAAGTTCGACCGTCGTGCGCTGTGCGGCACAACCGATTCGGTGTAGTCGGCGACGACGGACTGTTCCCGAACATCCGGTCTCGGTGTGTCGGTCCTGCGGCGCGCCCGGGCCGTCCAGCTTTCGGATCCGCTCATCTTGCCCTCCACCTCAGCATCGCGCGAGGACAAGCCCGCGCGTCGAGATGCCTTGAGATCAATGAGTCCGGCGACTCGGACGACCCGGCAGCAGACCTGACGTGACGGTAACCGGCGGGTTACATCTCAGTCAATACGGTGAGCTTTGTCACTTGATGGAAAGGTTCGGCCACCGGCCGGTCGGCCCGCGCCCCGCGCCCGGCGGACCTGTGGCGGTGCCGTCGCGTCGCTCCAGGCAGTCAACCCGCGCCCAAGCCATCGGTGGCTCGCTCGTCGAAACCGCCGTTCGCTGCGCCTGACTACTACCGCTGACGCCGGCCTCACGTCATACTGTCCCCGTTGAGTCTGCAGTGGGGTGGGGCTCCGACCGGGGAGTGCTGGTGGCCGATACAAAGTCGATTCTCGTCGCGCGCGGCGCACATTTTATCCTTACAATCGCACTAGCGGCGGCGCTGGGATCGGCTCTGGCTTATGGCACTGGCCTGATGCCGGAGGCGCATGCCGCCCTTCCGAACGTGGCCGACACGGCCAGCTCACCGATAACCATCGCCGTCATCGGCGATTATGGCTGCGACACCACTGCCTCGACCTGCGCGGCCGCCATATCCAGCTCCTCCGCGGTAGCGAACCTGGTACATTCCTGGAACCCGGCGGCGATCTGGACAGTCGGCGACAACTCTTATCAGTGGGGTTGCGTAGGTCCGGCGGGATTTACCCAGGCGACCAATCACAACTGCGCCTACCCCGATCCGACTCTGTCGACTCAAACGTCAGGCACAGTAGGCACGGGCAGCACCAATTCGGCCGTAGTGGCAAGCACCGCAAGTCCGACCCCAGCTGATCGCTGGGCCAACGACTGGTACAACAACGAAGCTATCACGGTTGATCATAACGGTACAGACTATGTCGGCACCATCGGCAACACGACCGAGCCGACTCCATATCATTTGTACCTGAAAACAGGATTCAGTGGCGGCTACGTGCCGCAGGCTGGTGATACGTTTACGATTGCTCCGCTCGACGACGTCGATGCAGACCAGTCTCCTTACGCTGCCGATATCGCCGCCGGCAAATTCTACTCGGTGCCGGGCAACCATGATGCCAGCAACATGAACAACCTGATATACGGTGGCAGTGCCACCAGCCCGGGTGGCTACTGCCCGCACCAAAACGATGGATCCCAGTACTACAGCGGCAACCAGAACTGCGGCTATCTCTTCAACCGGCCGACACACTACACCGTCGGCTTTGGGTCGGACGGCAATGGCCATAACCTAGTTGACTTCTTTGCGCTCGATACGCGTGGGCAGGACCCGGATGGCTTCGGCCCAGGTTCCAGGCAGTACGCCGACTACGAGAATGACCTGGCAAGTTCAACCGCCACCTGGAAGATCGAGGCCCAGCATGAGCCAAACTGGTCGTCCGGAGAGTTCGGCCCCTATGCCAATACGAACACCGTCTACGGCGGCCAAAACACCAACTGGACGATCGATAACCGCATCGACCTCTTCCTGTCCGGCCATGACCATGACATGGAGCAAATCTACGGCAACAACGCCACTAACGCGGTAACCGGCAAGACTTTCATGGTCATGGGTACCGGCGGCAAGAGCGTTGACCCGTTTACGAAACCGCCGTGCCCATTCCAGGGCATCGCCGGCGTCAACGACTGCTACTCCGCGAGCGGCTACCCGTACACCGTATGGCGCGGCGACAACTCCTCGACCTTCGGTTCGAATTCGGAGCAGATAGGAGCGCTCAAGCTCACTATATCGCCGAGCCAACTCAAGGCGCAGTACATCTCGGTGGACGGTCGTGTGTTGCATAGCTACTCGCTCTACAAAGGCGGAGCCGCCGAGGTAAAAGGCACTATCACCGACGCGAGCACTGGCAACCCTATCGCGGCCGCTAAGGTTAGCTATAGCGATGGCGACGTGTACACCGGCAGTGCCGGCAGCGCGAACGGTGCTGGCGTCTATGACTTCCGCGACGGCATTCCGGCTGGCACCACGCTTGCCGTGACCGCTCCGGGCTACCAGGCCGCGACCATCACGGTCCCGTCCGTGCCGAACACATCGGCCGATCTGGCACTGCACCCGCAAGGCGGACTCTTCGCCGACAGCTTCGAGTCCGGCGACCTGAGCCAGTGGGACGGCCACAGTGCCGTCCCCCCAGGCGCGTGCGGCGCCGCTACGACACCAGGCTGTACACCCAATATTGGGCGCTACGCCGCCGACTTCAAGACAGCAAGCCCGCAAACGGGTGGCGTTCAGGTGACCAAGACCTTCAGCAGCGCGGACCCGGCCGTCGATGCGCGGGCTTACTTCGACGTCCGCTCGGCCAGTTCCAACGCGACGCTGTTCTATTTCCGTACTAGTGCCGATGGTCCGATGTGGCACGC
>WNGP01004742.1_pt1 | contig 11767 bp, 7 predicted proteins | sample 5407671 | NCBI WGS metagenome assembly WNGP01 (sample SAMN13153381, study PRJNA577476) | soil metagenome | isolation source: 40 cm soil or saprolite under Garry oak tree replicate 2 | place: USA:California | collected 2016-06-15 | reverse complement strand
GTGATTTCCAACTGCGTCATCAATCTGTCTGCCGATAAAGGCCAGGTGCTGCGCGAAGCCTACCGGGTGCTTACACCAGGCGGCCGGTTTGCGGTTTCGGATATCGTCTTTCAAGGAGAAATCCCACGGACTATTCGCCAGGACCTTGAGGCATGGGCTGGATGTCTTGCTGGGGCGCTGGAGGAACATACCTACCGGCGGCTGCTGGACGAGGCAGGGTTTATCGACCTTGAGGTAGAGGTCACACGACGCTACTCGCTACAGGAGGTCGCTGAGAGCGGGGCAAGCGCTGCTATGGCTGCGCTCCCGGCAGAGGAACGCGCTGGCATCGAGGGAAAATTCGCCAGCGCTTTCATCCGCGCCCGCAAGCCGCTGTAGATGCGATGTTTTTGGCAGACCTCGAATTTCCCGGGCTCCTGCCATTCATCAAATTTGGGGCAATTTGAAACAGTTCCCGAACGAATGTTCCGTTGTATGGAAAAGGCCTGGTACCGTTATGCTTGCAATGCACCGGATAAGAAGGACGAAGCTGCTAACGCGGCAGGTTTGTTTCCTTTTCCATCCGTTGGGTGGGCCTGGTGCCTTTTCAGAGAAGAGAATTTCTTCCTCATCCCGTTGATTCAGGGATGAGGAATTTTTTTTGACCTTTTTGGTCTCGGCTGTGCTCGACAACGGCGTCCCGCGCAGTCTTTCTCTAAAGACTCAACACGATGCCGGTTGTTTTGTTGAGCGAGCTTTAGAGAAAATGATGACCTGTCAACATGTAGTTATTAGTAGTTAGAGTGCGACATGCACTCCCTGCTTAGAGACAAAAGAAAGAGGAATAACTTATGACAACCCCAGTATCTCCTTTTGTAGAGAATATGAGTGATTTGCAGGATATGGAGCAGCTGCGCAACCGGCATATGCTCGTTCGCTCCTCGCGCATGGCTGCGCTGATTCGCCTGCGAGGAACACTGCTCAAGGCCATCCGGCATTTCATGGAGTCTGAGGATTTCGTAGAAGTGACTACTCCTACCATCACGAGCCTGACCGGCGCGTGTGAAGATTTTTCCACACTGTTTCCGCTGGACTACTTCGGCAATAGAGCGTTCTTGACGCAGACCGCCCAACTGCACCTGGAGCCGTTGGTTCACAGCCAGGCGCTGCGCCGTGTCTACTCGATCAATCACAGCTATCGCGCCGAGCCGCGGGCTGATCATCGCCACCTAACCGAGTTTGTGCTGGTTGAGCCGGAGATCGGCTTCGGCAACCTCGAAATCCTGTTGGACATCGAACAGCGCCTGGTGAGCTCTATCGTCAAGTCTGCCCTGGAGACGCGGCGCGAGGAACTGGAGATGCTGGAAGCCGATATTGCCACGCTGGAGACCATCAAGCCTCCGTTCCGCCGCATTACCTATACCGAGGCAGTTAAGCAGCTCAACAAGATGGGTATTGAAACCGCGTGGGGTGACGACCTCGACCGCAGGCGCGAGATTGCCCTGCTGGAGTGGACCCACTTCCCCACATTCATCACGCACTATCCCCTGGAGCTGAAGTTCTTCAATATGCGCCAGAACCGCGAGGATGAGCGCGTTGTCAACGCAGCTGATCTCCTGCTGCCGGGAGTGGGTGAGGTGTGTGGTGGCGCAGAACGCGAAGAGGACCCGGTGCGCCTGCGCCAGCGTCTCATGACCTCCCAGGCGATGAAGCATCTGCTTGCCGCGGGTGGCAGTGCGGAAGATTACGAGTGGTACCTGCAACTGCGTGATCATGACTCAATCCCCTATGCTGGTTTTGGCATGGGCTTTGAGCGCCTGGTGCAGTTCATCACTGGCAGTGAAAGCTGTTTGAACTGCGTCGAGTACCCGCGTAACAGCGTGCATTACATGCCCTGAGTTGTAAGCATTGCATTATAGCGGCCAGACCGAGCGATGAGGCGATAATGGCCGATGCGGTGCAATCAGCATTATCGTCTATCGCTTCTAGGGGACGCAACTTCATCGCGTCCCCTACATGCTTTTTTTCTCCAGGCAACAATCCCACGCACTTGTTACAGGTCCAAGGGCGGCAGGACAAACCCGCAGATCAACTTCCTCATGGGCCATTACTAATTCTAGCTCAGCACGGAGGATGGCACATCCTTGATGTGCTATGGCTAACTCTTCAGCACTCACAGTTTGCCCCTCACGAAGTGCAGCGGCTGCAAAAGATGCTGGAAGAATCAACAGTTTCACTCCTCACTGCCTTGCTGGTGGTGATGCGCGATGTCAAGGAACTGGATGCCGCATTTTACCACCGCCTGAGGTCTTTGCACAGAGGTAGGGAAGTAAGCCTGGTAGAGTTTTTCCCTCTGATGAGTTGTGAGTAACCTCAGCCAACTCTAAATTGACTACTCTCTATCATTATGATACTATCGCTATAGATTGTTTGATGTGTGTATTCGACTGTATTTCGTATATACGCCCTTTGTCAGTTCTATTGAAGATATGTCACCGGCCTTTAGCAAAAGAGTTTGGAAAAGGAAGTTTTGTTATGGAGAATGCTGGCTCGCCAGAGGCAGAAGTAGTACGACGAAAGATCTTTGTAAAAGTCGGAAATTGGTTTAGCAAGCGGGGGCTATTTCCCCGAAAGAAAGAAGTAGTACGACGAAAGATCTTTGTAAAGGGTATCGTCCAGGGCGTTGGCTTTCGACCATTTGTCTGCCAATTAGCTGAAGACTTGGGTCTTTTTGGCTATGTCTTCAATGACGCTAGAGGGGTGACAATAGAGATTGAAGGCACACCTCAAGACGTCAAGAAGTTCCGAGAAAAGTTGGAGGCGGATAAACCACGCTTAGCAGTCATTCGCCTTATTAGCGTCGAAGAAATTCCACCTCTTGGCAGTACAACGTTCGACATCCACGAAAGCCCGAAGGGCGGAGAACGTACTGCACTCGTCTCGCCCGACGCAGACGTTTGCGATGCCTGTAAAGACGAGGTCTTAAAATCTGACTTCGAAAAAGAAGCCTCTGTTAAACGACGCTACCACTATCCCTTTACCAACTGCACGCATTGCGGCCCACGCTTCACTATTATTCAGGACATTCCCTACGACCGCCCTATGACTACCATGCGCGTCTTCCCGATGTGCTCAGATTGCCTGCACGAATACAAAGATTTGAAGGACCGGCGATTCCATGCACAGCCTATTGCCTGTTCAGTCTGCGGACCACATGTACGTCTCGTCGACAGCACAGGCCAATTGGTCGAGTGTGCCGACCCGATCTTAGAAACAGCTCGACTACTCGCCGCAGGGAAGATTATAGCGATCAAAGCCATTGGAGGCTACAACTTGGCGTGCGACGCGTTCAATACAGAAGCAGTGCAAATCCTACGGGAAAGAAAGGACCGAGATGCAAAGCCTTTTGCGTTATTAGTAGCCGACATTGAGATAGCCAAACAACTTTGTGAGATCGAGGATGAGGAGGCAAAACTCTTACAGGCCTGGCGCAAGCCAATTGTGCTTCTAAAAAAACGCGCAGATTGTGATGTAGCACCAGGGGTCGCTCCATCATACAACACCCTTGGCATTATGCTGGCATACACCCCACTGATGCATATATACTTGGATGCATTCGCCCACATACGTGGGCGAGAGAGACCTGCGGTACTGGTGATGACCAGCGGCAACATCAAAGGTGAGCCAATTGCCTATAAAGACGCTGATGCTCGAAAACGACTTTTCCCGATAGCTGATGCTACGCTGTGGCACAACCGCGAAATTCATATGCGCTGTGATGATTCAGTGACGCGCTTTGCAGTCGGTGGTGAACAGATATTCCGTTACTCGCGTGGCTATGCTCCAGAGCCACTGGAGGTGTCATTCGAATTTCCTGTACCCCTGCTGGCCTGTGGTGCTCTGAACAAAAACACTTTTTGTATGGGAAAGATGGGACAAATTGAACAGGGAGGAAAACAAGCGTTCATCAGCCAGCATATCGGTGATTTAGACGATATGGAGACACAGACTTACTTTGAGGAGGCAGTGAAACACTTCCAGTTTTTATTTGGTATCAGGCCTGATGTAGTTGTTCATGATTTACACCCTGAGTACTACACAACACATTATGCATACAAATTAGGAATTCCTACAATGGGCGTCCAGCACCATCATGCCCATATTGCCAGCGTATTGGCCGAGCATGGACTGAAGGAGCAAATCATCGGTATTGCTGCTGATGGAACAGGATATGGATGCGATGGCGCATTCTGGGGCTGCGAAGTGATGAAAGCCGATATGCTGGGCTTTGAACGACTCGCCCATCTGGCCTATGTGCCGCTTCCTGGTGGCAATGCAGCAGCGTGTGAGCCGTGGCGTATGGCAGCCGTTTATCTAGAAGAGGCATACGGTGACGCTTTTCTTGACCTGGATATTCCATTTGTGCATCAGATTGATCGAGATAAATGGTTCGCCTTATCACGAGGGATAAAGCAGGGCAAAAACAGCCCGCTCACATCTAGCATGGGACGTCTCTTCGATGCCGTAGCGGCTCTAATAGGGCTATGTAACAAGGCTCTATATGAAGGACAGGCTGCCATTGAACTGGAGATACAGGCTGAGACTTGTGCGCTTGATGGTGCCACCTATCCATACAAGCCTTCTATAGAGAACAACCCCAGGACGCTCGATGTGGTACCGATAATCAAAGGCATTGTCAGCGATCTCCAGGCTGGGGTATTATCAGTCCCAGAGATTGCAAGCCGCTTCCATTCCTCAATCGCTAGGATGCTAGCAGAGACATGTGTTTGGGTACGAGAGCATGCTTGGGCACAAGAACAAAAAGACTTGAAGGTTGTCGCTCTCAGTGGTGGGGTATTCCAGAATCGACTCTTGTTAGAGCAACTGATAGCCCGCTTAGAGGGTATGGACTTCCAAGTATACATCAATCGGCGCGTTCCACCTAATGATGAGGGAATAAGTCTTGGGCAGGCAGCAATTGCAGCAGCACGACTTCAGAAAATCGTGGAAGCAGCAGCTAACGTCGAATAAGCATATCAGGTATCAAGCATGAGTTTTATGATGCCGAGAGGAAGCTATGACTACGAACTCTACTTCAGCAGACACAGAGCGAATTATCTGGGAACACGGTGGCGGTGGTGAAAAAACCCATAAACTCAGGAAAGAGTTTGCCTACACACTTTCAAATCCTTTCTTGAATGTACTAGATGAGGCCGCGTCCTTTGTGATCGACCAAAACGAGCTAGGAATAGTACCCTTTACAACTAAGAAAGATGAACGTTTACGTTTAGCTCTTACTACGGATACTTATGTGATAAGTCCTCCACGCTTCGAGCATGAAGATATAGGGAAATTGGCCGTTTATAGCACTGTCAATGATTTAGCAATGGTAGGTGCAAGACCATTGTGTCTATCAGCAGGATTTGTCTTGGAGGTAGGCTTCCCTCGGCCAAGACTACTCGAAATTGTCCAGTCCATGGCTAATGCAACACGCAGCCTTGAAATATGTATCATCACAGGTGATACGAAGGTAGTTGACCATATTGTAGTAAAAGGAAAAGAAGAAAATGCTTACGGTACTAATGAAGGAAGAAAAGTTCTATCTCTGTCTGAGGACAAACCATTTGAAATGCTCATAAACACGACGGGCCTGGGTATTATTCACGAGAAGTGGCAAGGGGTGACACGAGCACAAGATGGGGATTGCTTAGTGCTTAGTGGGACACTTGGCGACCATGATGCAGCACTTATGGTCGCACGGAAGGAGGGTAATCCAAAGTCATGTGTGCAATATAGCGGTGACCAACCAGCAGTAGAGAGCGATAAGGATAGATTCTATCTCTATCCCCTGGTAGAAACGCTCATCGATAACATAGGTGACGACATACGTTGTCTAAAGAATCTAACACGTGGTGGTATAGCAATGGCTGCACACGAGATTGCGCTGCACTCGAACGTCGGAATTGTGTTGCAGGTAGGTGCGGAAAATGAGATGTTAGACGAGGAAGATAAAAAAGCTCCCTTTGTGTCCCCAGAAGCACGCAGGGCGTTTGGAGATCTTCCGGATGTTGACTACACAGCACTCGCTAGTGAAGGGAGAATGCTCATCGTTGTTTCACCTAAGAAGGCCAGGCAGGCTGTAAAATTCTTGCAACAGCATCCTTTGGGGCGTGGAGCGCAGATAGTTGGCACCATTAAAGCCAGTCATCCAAGACAAGTATACCTTCGTAAGGGCGGAGAGGGTTCACGTGAGCTCCGGATGCCTTCTGCGGCTCTCCCACACAGTTGTTAAGAGCATGGCATGAGCAAGAAACTCTATATTTAACAGGCGATGCAGGTTGCATCAGCATCAGAAGAATAAGGAGGAGCATCATGGCGCGGTATATTCAATTTACTGCCGAAGACGGTAGCACTTTTCTTGTAGAAACTGACGAAGTAGAGATGCCTTCCCAGGGGGGAGTAGTGAAAGCAGGCCTGAAAGAAGTATTGGGGAAGGGTGTGGCGGCAGCGCAGACTGTCTTTGAACAAGCAGTAGAGAATGTGATACAACATAACGCCAAAGCATTCCTGCAGGCTGTACGAAATCTGCCCGCTCAGGATCAACCAGTAACCATGGAGGTCACCTTTGCAATTAGGGCAACAGGAGAAGTGGGTAATACTGCGGTTGCCAGAGGAACGGGGGAGGCAAATTATACTGTCAAATTCACCTGGAAACGATAAATGAGGAGCAATGAGTGAGGTAAGTACTGGATTTGAACTGATTGCGGGTATTGTCCGTGTTCTCGAATCGGATGGTAAGACCGTCGGCACTGGCTTCGTTGTGAATGCTGGCGGCGATAGCCTGATCGTAACCTGTGCACATGTCGTCGAACTCGCCAAGAGTGGCCCCGGCCGTAGCATCGCTCTCACCTTCTCCCCTTTTGATCTCGACCGCTCTGCAGAGAAATACTCCGCTATAGTCGAACCAGCATGCTGGCGAGATGCTGATGCTGAGGATATCGCCGTGCTGCACCTGGAAGAGCCATTGCCCAGAGGAGTAGAGCCGCTACGCCTGGGAAGCTCCCTCGGATCTGAAGACCATGTCTTTCAATCGTATGGTTTCGGAGAAGCCAAACCCACAGATGGCCTGTGGGGGAAGTGCACTGTGCTCGGCCCTACCCGTGAAAACAGCTTTCCAGTTTGGCAGATGGATAGTGGAGAGGTTTCTCTTGGCTTCAGTGGAGCACCGGTCTGGGATGAGAAATTACAGGTTGTGATTGGCATGGTCATGAGCATTTCCAGGCCGGATCGTGCAGAGCGACAGACACGTGCCAACTTTGTGATCCCCGCAGAAACGCTCTCTCGTGTCTGTCCGGACCTGCGTCTTACTGATGAGTGCCCCTACCGGGGATTGAGCACCTTCACAGAGCAGGATAGGGTCGTTTTCTTTGGGCGTGAACAGGCGATCCAGGAACTGCTCAAGAAACTGCGTGCGAATCCGCAGCTCCTTACCGTCTTCGGCCCATCAGGCAGTGGAAAATCTTCGCTGGTGCGTGCAGGAGTGATCCCTCGCTTGCAAGAGGAACACAGACCGCAAGGGAAAGACTGGGGAGTCATCGTCACCCGTCCCGCTGATAACCCCTTCAAGCAGTTCAGCGCTCAAGGGCTGGCCGTTGAGCCAGGTGGACTGCTCGGTGGGGTACGCGGATGGCTCACACAGCATCCTGACAACCAGCGACTGCTGCTGGTCATCGATCAGTTTGAAGAACTCTTTGTCACCTGTCCTGAGGCGCAACGCCGCCTCTTTATCAAGCAGTTGACACAACTCCGCAACGAACCCTTCGTCACTGTGATCATCGTTATGCGCAATGACTTCTACAGTCAGTTTGTTGAACACGAGGCGCTCAGAGAGTGGTTGGCGATGAGTGGAGGCGCAATAGACATCCCACAAACGCTCAAGCGGAGCGACTTGCTGGATATCATCCTGAGACCTGCTGAGCGGTCCCGATTACGTTTCCAGGAAGTGTTGCCGGACTTGATTATTCGGGATGTGATGGAGGAGAGTCCGCATCCAGGTGACGAAGACGAAGAAACGGCGCAATGTACCGTCTTGCCCCTGCTTGAATTTGTGCTGATGCAAGTCTGGGAAAGGCGCCAACAGGGAGTCCTGACCAGCGAGTCATACAGGGCCATCGGCGGGGTTGCAGGAGGGCTAACGCAGTGGGCAAATCACGTGCTTGCCCGTCTTGGAGAAGGACGCCTCCCCCTGGTCGAACGTGTGTTCCTTGCCCTGGTCCATCTTGGGGATGAGACGAGTCGACAACCTGATAGCAGGCAACCCGCCTCACTTGCCTCGCTCATCGCGCTTGGTCACAATGACGGCGAGCACGTCTCTCTTCAGGAAGTCATCCAGGAACTGGTGGACGCGCGCCTCCTGGTCATCCATGGTGATAGGCAACGTCACGAGGCCACCATCGAAATCATTCACGAGGCACTACTCCAACACTGGCCAGCCTTGCAGTACTGGATTGCCAAGGATCGCCGTTTTCTCCAGTGGCGCCAGGAGCTTGAGCAACGGGCGCAAGCCTGGATTCAGACCAATCTGGAAGACCTCTCGCAGCGCGATGAGGGGAGGCTATTACGCGGTCGAGACCTGGCCGAGGCAGAGGACATATTAAACACGCGCGGCGACGAACTGACAGCGAGGCAGCGCGAGTACATCCTGGCCAGCAAGGAGCAGATGACTGATGAACTGGAGAAGGAACGGCAAAGGGCGACAGAACTCAGCGCGGCTCTTGAAATAGCACAACGTCAAAAGCAGATGGCACTCGCTCGTCAGCTTGCAACCCAGGCAGAATTGATACGCAATCATCAGCCTCCGCTTAGTCTCCTTCTTGCGGTAGAGTCTATACAACGCTTCCATTGTGTAGAGGCTGATCAGGCTCTACGCAATGGATTAACTTATATTGGTTGCCTTACAAATAGCCTTAAACACAAAGGAATTATATGTGTCGTTGCCGTAAGTCAGCACGGGCGTTGTATCGCGACCGGTAGTAATGATAAGAGGGCAAAGGTGTGGGACATTACTGATAGTCAAACAAGTGACGCACCCCCACCTATCATTCTCCCCCATGAGGACGAGGTACATCTTATCACCTTTAGCCTAGATGGACAGTATCTTGCTACTGCTAGCAATGACAAGAGGGTGAGAGTGTGGGACATTACGGGCAAGCGCATTCTTGCTACCCTGCCTCATAGTAACTCAGTAAACGCTCTAGCTTTTAGCCCAGACGGTTTATACTTGGCAACGGCAGAGAATGATCCCGTGGCAAAGATATGGGAATGGAGGACGGAAACCCTACGCTTCAAGCTCCCTCACAATGGTAATGTGAATAATGGTATTATTAATAGCCTGATCTTTAGTCACGATGGTAGCTATCTCGCAACAGCAAGTGATGATTGCACAGCAAAAGTGTGGGAAACGACTGCCTGGCGTCTGCATCATCAACTAGAGCATACAGATATGGTGCTTGCTGTTGCATTCAATCACAACTCGTCTTATCTAGCAACAGCCAGCTGGGATCGTACTGCGGCCGTATGGGAGGCGAGCAGCGGGAAGCAGATTAACCGTTTCCGGCATGTAGACAACGTGAGCACAGTTACATTTAGCCCTGATGACCGCTATCTCGCGACGACCAGTAGTAAAGTTGCTCTTGTCTGGCATACAACCAGAGGATACGTAGCTGCTTATTTGCCTCATCCTGGAAGGGTGAATGCCGCGACCTTTAGTCCAGATAGCCGTACTCTCGTCACGGCATGCGATGATCGAGCTGCGAGAATATGGGAGATAGCGAGCAATCATCAAATTGCTCGATTTGATCATCCAAGCGTTGTACGGACTGCCACATTTACCCCAACTGGCTCTAATGTGGTGACCGCAAGTGATGATAATGAAGCGCGTATCTGGAAAACAGACAGGGGTGATGAATACCTCCGTCTTATGCATGCAGGAGGGGTAAATGCTGTTACCTTCACTGCAATGGGTACACACATAGCGACTGCAAGCGACGATTGTACGGCCCGGGTGTGGGACGTTACTACGGGTAAGGAGATCCGAAGCATCCAACATGATGATAGAGTGAACTCAGTTGTCTTTAGTCACGACGGCTATTACCTGGCAACGGCTAGTGATGATTGCATTGCACGTGTGTTACGAATACCAGATGGAGACGAGGTTTTGTCCCTGCGCATCCCTCATACCGGCAAAGTGAATGCCGTCACTTTTAGTCGCTATGGGCACTACTTGGCGACAGCAAGTAGTGATGGCAAGGCTGGACTGCAAAGTCTAACTGAAGACAAGCCTCTCAAATATCTACCTCATGGTCTAGGCGTGAACTCAATCGACTTTAGCCCCGATGAACACCTAATCGCGACAGCAAGCACAGATGGCTTCGCATATATCTGGAATATAGCTGATGGTAGCCGCAGGAAGTTGCCGCATGATGGTGAGGTGCTTACCACCATGTTCAGTGCGAATGGACACTACCTGGCGACAGCAAGTGGTGATAGATTGGTGCGGCTTTGGAGGATAGATGGAATGAGTGCTGAACTCATACACTACTTACCAATCGAGGACATCACAAAAACTATGGGACTCAGCCCAGATGGGCGTAACCTAGTAGCGATAGGAGGAGGAGGACCTCAAAGAGGCGTATGGGATATTAGTGGTGCTACTCCTATTCGTCACTTTGGTTTCACATATGAAGCACCAGTGACAGCTATCGCCTTTAGTACAAGTAGCAGAAATACGAATAGCGAGTATCTCGTCACAGGACATAGAGATGGAATAGCCATCTTCTGGCAGATAACGGATGGCCGTCAACTTGCTCGTGTAACTCATAGCCATAAGCGTGAAGTGAGAGCTGTTACCTTCAGCCCAGATGGACGTTACATAGCAACAGCCAGCGCAGATGGCACAGCAGTTGTATGGCTCTGGCGACCTGAGGACCTCATTGCTGCCACCCGTTCCCGTGTGAACCGTGATCTTACAAAGGAAGAACGGCGACAGTACCTGCCAGATGAGCTATACCTATATAAGACCTTCCCGGACTTGCCGTGAAGCGGGGAAGAAATAGTTCATGATGATTCGTGCTGTGATTTTTCCCAGTCTGCCCTGTTTGGGAAGCACGGCGCGACCAGGATGTGGATGACTTGCGTAACCAGTCCTTACGTGGGCGGGCTCGTGATATAATCTTGCGAGAGCTTTCGCAAACAGAAGAGATGATAGAATTAGCCAGGATAATCGCGCCATTTAGCGGCCATGTGCAGGATGTGGATGCCGAAGCAGGCTTGGCCGAAAATAGAAAGGAAGAAAGTTCTTTTGAGCGACGGGGAGGGGAAACAAGTGAGTCTCGACCAAGATAAACTGATGGAAATCATCACGCAGACTGGCACATTGCAATTAGGGCACTTTGTGCTCAGTTCGGGGCGACACAGCGATGAATACTGGGAGAAGTTTCGCCTGCTGGAGCGGCCGCGTGTCACGGAACAGTTGTGCCGGGAAATCGCTGCCCGCTACAACGGAGCGACGGTCGAAGCAGTTGTAGGCCCGACGACGGGCGGAGCACTGCTGGCGCAGGAGGTGGCACGCCAGCTTGGAACGCGCTGTCTCCTGGCCGAACCAGCATTGATAAATGCCGGGCGTGAATTACGCCGGGGCTTTACGCTCCTTCCAGGTGAGCGTGTGCTAATTGTTGACGATGTACTTACTACGGGGCTCTCGCTGCGAGAAACGTTGAGCGCGCTTGAA
>WNGP01010590.1_pt1 | contig 11768 bp, 9 predicted proteins | sample 5407671 | NCBI WGS metagenome assembly WNGP01 (sample SAMN13153381, study PRJNA577476) | soil metagenome | isolation source: 40 cm soil or saprolite under Garry oak tree replicate 2 | place: USA:California | collected 2016-06-15 | reverse complement strand
ATTGCCGTAGTACCGATTGCCGCCGTAGCCGTAGCCGCCGTAGGACCGATTGCCGTAGTACCGATTGCCGTAGTACCGATTGCCGCCGTAGCCGTAGCCGCCGTAGTACCCATTGCCGCCAGTAGCCACAGCCACCGTAGGGTAGCCGTAGCCGCCGTAGGGGTAGCCGTAGCCGCTGTAGCCGTAGCCGCCGTAGGGATAGCCGTAGCCGCTGTAGCCGTAGCCGCCGTAGCCGCCGCCGTAGCCGTAGCGGTAGCCACCATAGGGGGAGCCGTAGCCGCCGTAGCCGTATGGATATTCCTCGCATGCGGTTAACGTCACCGCAGCGATGCAAATTAAGGAAAACATGAATTTTGCCTTCATGCTAAACTCTTAATCGCAGCGAGCGCCCGGCGTGGATGGATTTATACGCCGTTTTTATACGCCGACCGCGCTATTTTAGAGCTTTTCAGCGCATTCATCGTGAACACGAATCACAGCATCATGTGAACGGCTGCGAAACTTTGCGTAGCCGATTGCGTTGCTGATTGCGTCCGGCTCGGTCATTTGCCGCGTTGTTTTTGTTTTCGACCTGTTTTGGTTCGCGGGTGGGCAGCACGCCATTCCCGCTGTTTCAGCGTGTAATACTCGCGCCAGTATTCGGGCGTGCGTAATCGAGGTCGGCCACGCTTTCTTGTCTTATCCATACAATCAAAATAACCAATCGCGCAGCACAGAAGTTGCTACGTAGGAGCCTCAAGAATCGCTCGGAACCCCTGAGCCGCCGTCTTGACCCGGGAAGGGTGTTCAAAAACTCGTAGCGAGGTTGATGAACGCCTTGGCGGGCCGATTGCGGGACCTCGTCGCGTCGACAGAAAAGGCCATGTGATACTGCTATGTGATACTGCATACTTGCTATCGGAGAACGTGAGATAACGTAATTTAGTGTGGGTCTGGAGCGATTTTACCCAGTGTAGAGCCGTGCCGCGTCGATCACGAAGGAAAAGCGCGGAAACGGCAAAAACGCTCCAAAACTGGGTGTAAACCAGCCGCTCTACCACTGAGCTAACCGCCCCCTCTAACGCTCGGGCCGCATTTTACACGTTGCTGATTCAGGAGCAATGCGGCAAAAGGACGATTAACTTGACGACGCGCAGGCGACCCGCGTCATGATCTTACGGCTCTGTAAAATCGCCAGGGTTTCGTAGGTCGCGATCACCTTGCCAGCTTCATCGTAAGCGCGAACCACAGCTTCGGGCGAACGCTGTAAAACTTTGCGTAGCCGATTCTCAACGGGGGCAGAAGCTCGACCCGCGCGATGCCGAAATCCCGGTCAATCTGGAGTGGCTTACGAAGCATTGGGCCTGTGGAACAATGCGCAGTGCGGTGAATTCCGAGCTCTCGCCTTCGCTGTTCCCGAAATTATTTCATGAAACGGGATGTCCCCAACCAAATATTATGGCGAGGATTCCTTTTGCCTCTTGCATGTATTTAGCTTCGCTCGCTTCAGAGCAACCCGCTTTCTCATGCTCTGCGGTTGGCGGCTATTTTGGCGGTCAGCTAACTCCTGAATTGATGATCGCGAAATTTCTTGAGCCACGCACTTCGGATTTTATTAAGCCGCTCCACGGGAATTAGTGTTTTCCAGTCGAATCGTGCCGCGGCTGGCACGGGCAGTCGTCGAGCAACGCGATAACTTCGTGCATCGGTGATGCATGACTTTTTCGCTTGGAGCTGATGCTTTGTCGTACGATGCTCAGCAAGCCTCCGCTCGTCTCGACGTCGTTCGCGAATCTTACGATCGACGAGAACCTTGAAGCTGTCCCGAACCCGATTCCCCCGACCGATTGAGAGAACTTTTTCCCATTTCATAATTGCCTCGCAATGATTCATTAGCAGGAGCGACGAAAAGTCTTTCCCATTTTGATCGCGTCTCCTATCCTGAAGTTGCCCCTAAAATTTATCGCGTTTACTTCAGCGTTTGGATGTCCCGGACTGTGGGAGCGGCGGAGGCTAAGCAAGCAAAGCGATCCTTTTCCTATAATCCCAAACAAGATCGCTCACGCCTGCGTCTATCGCTAACGTTACGCACGTAACGCTCGGGGCTCTTTGAACTCGCCGGCTTATTCGTGCGTTTCGATCACGTTGCCCGGTTCATCGAACGCGCGAAACATCGAGTCATGTGACCGGCTCAAAAACTGAAGCTTTGCAGGCGAACTAGCCAGGGATCATCGATGTTGAGCCGGAGTCGGCGTCCGTCGAGCAGTCCGCGACCGTGTTTTCTTTTGCTCCCTTTCTTTTTCTGAAGCGATGAACGCGTCGCGTTGCTGCTGGTTGTATTCTTGAGTCCATTTAGCCGTCAAATCCGCGAGCTGTGCTTGCGCAGCGTAATCAGACTTGGCAACGCTCGCTGCAATATCCAGGTCGTTAGTGAGTTGAAACGATGGGACCGTGAATTGATACTGTCCGTCTGTAACCGTACTGGCTGAATCACCATGGTCGAGCAATGCAACTTTTGTGCCCGGTGCAAAACCAACAACGCCTGAATCGATCTTGAGAGAGGCTCGCTCAAGCAGAAAATATGTTCCTTCAGGTGCCAGGCGTGGTTGTGGCGCGACGGGGCGCGCAGGCGTTGGCTTGGCAGCAGGTTGTTGCGCGAGTCGTTTGGGCGGAGGGGCATGAGCAGCCGCCGGCTTGGGAGAACTGCGCTGCACTGGAGTTGGCGCGGCTGGAGTAGGCGCGAACCAATGCCATGCCAGGTAGCCGACGATCAAAACGGAGACGACTCCAAATAGAATCTTCATGGTGGGGGTTATTCGATTAAGCGGATCAGAATGTCTTAAAGCGAAGCATTCGACCTAAACCGGCATCTTATCAAGGAATAAAGGCGGGAGGCGATGAAAAAGTGAACTGACCACGCCTGGTTTACGCTTTCAATTTTGAGACCCTTTCTATCGAAGAGCAGCGCGTCGCTGATAAAAATCAAAGAAGCGTTTGCTGCGGCACACTGGGAGCACTGATGCCGGATAGACCGCCGTTCAGATCTGGGCGAGGATTGTGACCCAATAGCGAAGTTGGCTGATGTTTATGTAGGCGCGGTTCGAACTGAGAAAGAGTTCAACGCGCACTTCGACCCTTTCAGATTCATCGTCCCAGTCAGCCTCGACGGACTTGATTTGGACCATGTACTCCGACGGCACCCCTCGTTTGGACACCTCTTGGGAAGCCACTGAAGCCGAAGCGATCGCCCGATAAAACTGCCCATGCGTAAGAGTTGGCCCCACCAGGAAAGTCCATGTCGGGTTGACCGGATCCGTATTACCACTCGCCAAGATTTGGACGTTGGCTGCTCCTGTAACGGTAAACAGTCGATTCGCTCCATCCGGCCCGGCCACAACTGCTTCCAGAACTTGTTCTCCAATCGTGTTCGTTTCTGGCATTCCTTCGCCTCCTTGTAGTTTTGATTGGAGTGTGAGCCACTGGAAAAGAGCTGTCAACGCAGTCACGCGGATTCATTATCGTTGAACGAATCACGACGCATTTTGCACGTTGCTCAATTCTGAGCTTCAGCGCATGAATATGGCTTACGCCGTCTTCAGGATGAAAGAGTACTACTTCGATGACTTGAAAATTGGCGCTCGCTTTAGATCCGAGCCGCTTGAAGTGAAAGAGAGGCAGGTTATCGAGTTTGCCCACAAATTTGATCCGCAGATGTTTCATCTCAACCGTAAGAGTGCTGAGCGAACAATTTTCAAAGGTTTGGTTGCAAGCGGCTGGCATACGGCGGCAATGACAATGCGCCTGTTTGTACAGACATTGAACTTCGCCGAAGGCGCGATCGGACTCGGCGTTGATGAACTGCGCTGGCCCAACGTGGTGCGACCGGGCGACGTACTCACGGTCGAAACCGAGATTGTCGATCTACGGCCGTCGCGCTCGAGACCCAACTATGGAATCATTCGCCTGCGCAACGTGACGACAAATCAGCGTGGCGAAATTGTACAGACGATGCTGGCGAGCGCCATGGTGCCGCGGCGGGCGAGTGAATAGTGATAGTCAATAATCCGGGGAGCACAGGCTGCCAGCCTGTTAATTTCGGCAGCCTGCCGAAATTTCCATCAATGCGCTTTCGTTTTGGCGAGGAGCACGCAATGTTGTTGCCGGCAAGCTGCCGGCAACTGCAGGCTAGCAGCCTGCGCTCCCGAGACCTTCACCGATTCACCATCGCCATCGCCCAGTCTGGATAGCGTTCGCCTGCGAACGCCTCGTGCGGCGCGACCTCGTCGATGCGCGCGAGATCCTTGCTTGTAAGATCGACATCGACCGCGCCGACATTTTCCTGCAAATATTTGCGCCGTTTTGTGCCGGGGATCGGAACGATGTCGTTGCCTTGTGCCAGTACCCAGGCGAGTGCCAGCTGCGCGGGCGTGCACTTTTTTTCGCGCGCGATTTCTTCCACGCGCTTTACCAGGTCGAGATTGCGCTGAAAATTTTCTCCTTGAAATCGCGGCGTCGTGCGCCGGTAATCGTCTTCCGGCAGGTGCTCCGGGGTTTTAATTTTCCCGGTCAGAAACCCGCGACCGAGCGGGCTGTATGGCACAAACCCAATACCAAGCTCACGGCACACGCCGAGCACTTCTGCTTCAGGATCGCGCGTCCAGAGTGAGTATTCCGACTGCAACGCCGTGATCGGATGGACGGAGTGCGCGCGGCGAATCGTCTCTGCTCCCGCTTCGGAAAGACCAAGAAACCGCACTTTGCCCTCGCGCACGAGCTCGGCCATGGCGCCAACTGTTTCTTCAATCGGCGTGTCTGGATCGACCCGATGCTGATAATAAAGATCAATTACATCAACACCGAGCCGGCGCAGACTTCCTTCGCAGGCTTTACGCACATAATCCGGTTTTCCGCAGATTCCGCGAAACTCCGGCCTCTCCGGGTCGCGCACGATTCCAAACTTTGTCGCAATAACAACCTTTTCGCGATGTCCTCTCAATGCGCGCCGAAGTAATTCTTCATTCGTGTGAGGACCATACATATCCGCGGTATCGAAGAACGAGACACCGAGCTCGAGGGCGCGATGAATGGTCGCGATTGATTCGTCATCGTCTCGCCCGCCGTAAAAATCCGACATGCCCATGCAACCGAGACCGATTGCTGAAACGACTGGTCCTCCGTGTCCAAGTTTTCGTTGTTTCATACTTGTTGAGATTCGGTTGTCAGCTTCATCGCGGTCGCGGCGCATTGGTCGGCAGCAAAGCCGAAAACAGCGCGCGCTGATATCTCAAAACAGAATCGCTGAATTGTAGTAACTTGGTAGCGCCTTGTTCCGCCTCTCTCTTCGTAAGGGAGAGGGTCTCTTCTCATCGTCACGCCGGTTCGACAAACCCCTCACCTTAATCCTCTCCCCTGTGCGAAAGGGGAGAGGCGAACTATGCAACGCGACGCATACGAAGCGAATGTTAGCAAGATTCACAACCCGACAGTCGCGATAGCTTGATCGAAATCGTTCGGGAGCGGTGCTTCAAAATTTCTCCACGCACCGGAACCTGGATGCCGAAACCCGATTTTCCAAGCGTGCAACATCTGCCGCGGAAAATCTTTTGCCGCACGCGTTGCATAGACTTTGTCGCCGAGCACGGGATGACCGAGATGATGAAGATGCACGCGAATCTGGTGGGTGCGTCCGCTATGCAAGAGGCATTCGATCAGGCTTGCATTATCGCCCGACCGAACGACGCGATATTCGGTTTTGGCGGCGCGCCCGCGCGGTGAAGTTACGCTCATTCTTTGGCGATGCACCGGGTGGCGGCCGATCTTTTCTTCGATTACCCCCGACTGCTTTGGTAATTTCCCCGCGGCGAGCGCGAGATAAACTTTCTCAACTATGCGGTCGGCAAATTGTGTCGATAATTCCCGATGCGCTGCGTCATTTTTCGCGACGACAAGGCAGCCACTTGTTTCTTTGTCGAGACGGTGAACGATACCTGGTCGTTCTTTTCCGCCGATTCCCGACAGCATTGGGCAGTGATATAATAAAGCGTTCACAAGCGTACCGCCGCGATGACCGGCGCCCGGATGAACGACAAGCCCAGCTGGTTTATTGATGACGATGAGATCGTCGTCTTCAAAGAGAATCTCGAGCGGAATCGGCTCCGGCCGGGCTTCGATTTTTTCGACCGGTGGTTCGGTTAATTCGATTTCATCACCGCTGCGAACAACCTGACGCGGCTGCGTGGTTGCGCTGTTGAGCTGAACGAACCCGGTGCGGATCAATTGTTGAAGGCGCGAGCGCGAGTATTCTGGAAGTTGCCTTGCCAGAAAACGATCGAGGCGAAGGCGTGCCTCGTCTTTTGACACGACGAACCGGGCCTTGGCGGAACTTTTCGTGGATCCTTTCAATTGACTATCGTCATTTCATTGCTCCAAAACCTCTGAATGTTACAATCGGCGTTAATGGCGATCAAAGGGAGCCTGCGATGACGCAAACATGCCAGGCCTGCGGTACGGCTATCGATACGACGGACGCAGAGCCGCTGGCACCCATGCCCTGTCCGAACTGCGGCGAGAAGGTGAGGGTGGAACGGACGTTTGATCATTTCGTTGTGGTCGAGACCCTTGGTATTGGCGGCATGGGCACCGTTTACAAGGCGCGTGATACGCTTTTGGATCGGTTTGTAGCGCTGAAACTCCTGCGCAAAGGCGTCAGCGGCCAGGAGGACTACAACTCTCGCTTGCAACAGGAAGCACGCATTGCTGCCTCTGTAAACCACCCCAATGTCATACAAGTCTTCTCCTCCGGAACCGATCACGGACAGTTTTATGTGGTGATGGAGCTGGTCGATCACGGAAGTCTCGATGATCTCATCGAACAGCGAAATCGGTTGCCCGAAAAGCAAGTGCTTGAGACCGGCGTTCAAGTCGCGAAAGGACTGCGTGCGGCGCATCGGAAGGGTCTAATTCATCGCGACGTAAAGCCAGCGAACATCTTATTTGTCGAACAGACAGCAAAGATCAGCGACTTCGGCCTGGCGGGCGCCGCGACACAAGGATCGGAAATACAAGGCGTGATTTGGGGCACGCCATATTATGTCGCGCCGGAACGACTGAACAACCAGCCGGAGGACTTTCGGAGTGATATTTATAGTCTGGGTGCAACGCTGTTTCACGCGATCGCAGGCAAAGCGCCAATTGAAGGCAATACAAATTCCGCCGCCTTGCTCCGCGAATTAAAAGAACAACCACTCGATTTGCGCGCCGTCGCGCCCGACGTTTCCCCAGCGACGGCGCGGGTTTTTGAGCGAATGATCGCGGCCGATCCTGGCCAGCGTTTTTCTTCCTACGACGAGCTCGTAGCCGAGCTAGAGCAGGCGCAACGTGTATTGGAGAGCGGAAGCAACGGCAGTGTTGCACGCAGGCGACTGCAGCCGTGGCTTCTGATCTCCGGGCTTTTGCTTATTGCGCTGGCGGCAACGGCAATCGTCTTTCTCGGTCGCAAACCGAACCTGAAGGTCTCGGCGGTTAAGCGCAACCCGAAGGAGGCGGACCGTGCGCCCGCCGCAACCCGTGCGCTGGAGGGAAGGAATCCCGCCGTCGAGAGCGCTTCGTGGAACACAGCACTCTCCAACTATAAAGAGCAGATCATCCTTTATAATTTCGCTGGAGCGGCTGAGGCGATTAAGAACGCGAGATTGAATGACGCGTCGCTGAAACAGGCAAAGGAAACGGCAGAGAAAAAAGCGAGATGGCTGATCGATTGGAAGAACAACCTGATCTACGATCTCAACCGGGGGCATTTCTCCGGCGCGTTTACTGACAGCAGCGGCGCGCAATATACCGGTATAGCCAGCGCGACCGACGAGAGCCTCAGTTTAAAGCTTCCGCACGGTATTGCACGCGTTACGTGGGAGAAGCTTTCGCCGAAGACGCTTTTCAAGGTTTCCACCTCATTTATCCAACAGGGCGCACCCCACGCGGCGGATCAACAGTGGCGTTGTGCCGTTTTTGCGAGCGAGTTTGGGCAAGCGGAGATTGCTCGACAACTCGCAGATGCCGCCGCGAAGGCGAAGCCGGAGTACCAGGAGCAGATGTCCCGGGTGTTTCCGGATATTCCGCAGGTTCGCTAGCTGCAGCGACAGTCGTATCTCTGCCCGTCGCGCGGGAGTTGCGCGAGGCGGATGAGATGTCGTGGCGGCAAAGGTTTCAAAACGCGTCACCTTCGCGCTTTGCAGAGCGAAGCGGCTTACAAGGTTGCAGCGAGTTGAGGGCAGCCTGAAGATGAACGAATTGCGTGCCCAAGAGTCAGATTTAGACGAATCGTTGCCATAATCGATTTTCGGGCGATTTTTCTAATCCCGACCATGAGTATAGAGCAAAACCCGCCACCACCATTTCCTTCACCGGAGGAGCTAAAGGCCAAAATCGCGGAGTTCATGAAACAGAACTTCGGCGATCGGGTCTCGGTGGCGACATTTGCCGAGCCCGAACCGGCCGCTGCGGTCGAGGATGAAAAGCCGGAGAAGAGAGACCATCCTGAATTCGAATTCAATTTTCTGCCGCGCGACATCAAGGCGCAGTTGGACCGTTTTGTAATCAAGCAGGATGAAGCGAAGAAAGTGCTGGCGATCGCGGTTTGCGATCATTACAACCACGCCAACTACCTGCGGCGGCTTGAAGAAGAAGACGCCAGGCGCGCCGAGGAGACCGAATACATTAAGCAAAATGTGATTTTGGTCGGTCCGACCGGGGTCGGTAAAACGTATCTTATCAAGCACATCGCCGATCTGATCAAAGTACCGTTTGTTAAAGCGGACGCGACCAAGTTCAGCGAGACTGGTTACGTCGGAGGTGATGTCGAGGATCTCGTTCGCGAGCTCGTGCACAAAGCGGACGGCGACGTCAACCTCGCGCAGTTCGGTATCATTTACATCGACGAGATCGACAAAATCGCATCGGCCGGAAATCTAATTGGCCGCGATGTAAGCGGGCGCGGCGTGCAGACTACGTTGCTCAAGTTAATGGAAGAAACGGAAGTGCCGGTGCGAAGCATGAACGATCTCCAGGCGCAATTGCAGGCGGCGTTTGAATTCCAGAGGCGCGGCAAGGCGAAACGGGAAACGATCAATACGCGGCATATTCTCTTTGTTGTGAGCGGCGCGTTTGAGAAACTCAAGGAGCAAGTGGCCCGGCGCGTCAGGCAAGGTCAGATCGGGTTTAGCGCATCGCCTGTTCAGGTGATGGACAACGAGCTATTTCAGCACGTCACAACACAGGATTTTATCGAGTACGGATTCGAGCCAGAATTCATCGGCCGGTTGCCGGTGCGCGTGGTTTGCGAAGAGCTCGACGCGGATGATCTCTTCAAGATCATGAAATATTCCGAGGGGAGTTTGCTACGCCAATATGAGCGCGCATTTCGCGCTTATGGCATCCAGATTAGCTTCGAAGATGAAGCGTTGCGTCTATTGGCGGAGGCCGCCGCCAGGGAAAAAACTGGCGCGAGGGGATTATTGACGGTATTTGAAAAATTGTTCCGCGATTACAAATATTATCTCGCCGGGTCGGGCTTGAGTCAGTTGCGGGTCACGGCCGTGCTCGTGCGCGAACCGAAACGCGTGCTGGATCGGTTGATGGCCGAGGGACAAAAGCTGGAGGTGCAAACGCTCGAAGCTAGCGCGCATGAATTTGCTGAGAAATTCAAAAACGACCATGGATTGGAAATTGTTTTTGATGAGACAGCAGTGCGACGTTTGGTGGAGCGCGCGCAAGCTGAGCGAATGACGATGAGCGATCTCTGCGCTCACTTATTTAAGGATTACCAGTTCGGATTGAGCCTGATTAGAAAGAACACTGGCCGGACGAAGTTTGTCATTAATGCCGAGGCCGTCGATGCTCCGGACAAATTCCTGAGTGAACTGGTGGTGCAGTCGTACTACCCGGCCGCACTTGCGCAAAAGGCCTGATTGTCATGAAGCGGTCGCTGATCACTACGGGGATAATTGGAGTCGTTGCCGCCATCATTGTGGCCGCGCTGCATGCGAGCCGGCTGATGCTGGGTTTCGAGACTGCTGTTGCGGAACTTGTATCTCGCTATGCCGGCGCCACGAGAGTCGTCGGTGAGAAATGGCAGTACGTCTTTGTTTTGCTGCTCGCGCTGGGCGTTGCCTGGCTCAGTCTGAGCAGTGTGCGGCGGACCCGCACCCGGTTGCTAGTCGTTTTTTTGTTGATCGAGTTGCTGGGCCTTTCGTGGGTCTGTTCGCTTTATCGGGTATTTTTCCAACCGCTGCCCTCCATGTTTGCGGTCGTGCTCGCATTGATTGTCGCTGAGGGTTGGATTGTTTTCTTGCGGCTGGATCACTCGCGCTTGACGCGAAATCTATTCGCCAACCACCTATCGAAGAAAGAACTCTGCCGTGTCACTGAGGGGGCAGTTTCTTTCGATGTTCATCCGAAAGCATACGAAGTGAGCGTGGTTGCTTCCGATATCGCGAGCAAATATGAACTGGCAGAGGATCCGGGGCCTGCAGTTTTCGCGGGGGTCATGGGAAAATTTATTCGCGACACGGCCGATCATCTCTTGGAAGGGGGCGCTTACTTACAAGCCGCCGACGGGGAGGGGGTTGTCGCTATTTTTGGATTCCCCGAGGGCAATGCCGAACACGCCGAGAAGGCCGTGCGCGTGGCCCTCGACTTGGTTCAGCACTTTCGCAAGCAGCGGCAGAACAACGGAGAAATCGCGAACTGCGATATCCATGTGGGAATTAGTTCGGGCACCATCCTTGCCGCTCCGCTGAAAGATGATAGCAGCTCGGCACTCTTAACCAGCGGCGAACCAATCGAACTGGCGCGCAGGTTCTGTGCCGAAAATCACCTCTATGGATCAAACATTCTGATTGATACGCGTACGTTCGATCTGGCGAGCAACGCAATCGTCGCGCGGCCGATTGATTTTGTGAACGGCGTGAATTCGCAGGATCGACATGAAATCTACGAACCACTTTGGCTGGCAGCAGAAGCCAGGCCGGAGCATATCGCGCGTCGAGATTCTTTCTGGAGCGGAGTGGTTCTGTATCGAGAGAAACGTTGGGCGGAAGCGTATACCGAGTTCCAGAAGGCGCGGGGCTCGGAGGAAGAAAATGATCGTCCGCTGCAATTCTATTTGCGCCGGCTGGAGCCGCTTGCTCTGCAATTAACGGAAACGCCCCCGGAATAAGTCCGCCAAAGGACGGATTCGCCGTGGCGAACCCGAGCGCATTTTGAGAAAGACGGAATATCCGGTCGCAATCCGGAATTTGATTGTGCAATTGCGACAAATGCCGGGAGTTGGCCCTCGCTCAGCGGAGCGGATTGCGCTCTGGATCGTGCGTGCGCGGAACGACCAGCCGGAACAGATCTCGCGTGCAATCGTTGAAACGCGTCAGGCTGTTCACCCGTGCACGCTCTGCGGATTTTTTACCACCGAAGAGATCTGTGATATTTGCGCAGATTCCTCGCGCTCACTGGAGTTGCTCTGCGTCGTCGAACAACCCACCGATATCCTTCCTCTGGAGAAGACCAGCGCGTTCCGCGGTCGGTATCATTCTCTTGGAGGAAAAATTTCGCCGCTCGATCACGTCGAGCCCGACGATTTACGGATCAAAGAATTGCTCGAACGCCTCGAACGGGAAAAGATTTCCGAGATCATCTTCGCGCTTTCGGCCGATGTGGAGGGCGAAGCCACCACAAATTATCTGGTCGATCTTTTAAGAGCTAAGCCGGTGACTTTGACACGCATTGCACGCGGGATTCCG
>WNGP01006285.1_pt1 | contig 11771 bp, 5 predicted proteins | sample 5407671 | NCBI WGS metagenome assembly WNGP01 (sample SAMN13153381, study PRJNA577476) | soil metagenome | isolation source: 40 cm soil or saprolite under Garry oak tree replicate 2 | place: USA:California | collected 2016-06-15 | reverse complement strand
CGATCCCGGCCGCCCGGGACAGGAGCTCGGAGGACACGGGCCGGTTGAACACCGACAGAGCCTCGGCCACGGCCCGCTCGTGGCGGCGATCGAGGCGTTGGACCGCCTCAGGCTGGTCGTCCGCGAGACGACGGCCGACGGACGCGCGGTCGTGGGTCTCGTGCACAGCCGGATCCGCGATGCCATTTACGAGGGAATGTCCGACGACCGCCGCAGGGCCCTGCACCTGGCGGTCGCCCGGGCGATCGAGACGGCGCACGCGGGCGCGATCGAGGCGGTCGTCGAGGAGCTGGCGCACCATTTCACCGCCGCAGGCGAGCCCGGGCCCTCCGCCGACTACTGCCTGCGCGCCGCCCGCAAGGCCGGGGGGCTCTACTATCCGCAGCGGCAGGTGCAGTTCCTGGAGCAGGCGCTCGTGTTCCTTGACCCGGAAGATCACGCGCGCCGCATGCCAACGCTGGCCGAAATCTCCAAGACCCGCTCGAACGATCTCGCGGACCCGGAGGGAGGTCTGAGCGCCGCCCGAACGCTCTACGAGGAGGCGCGCAAGTCCGGGGACGTCATCCACGAGTCGACCGCGCTGCGCGAGATCGGCTGGTGCATGGGGTTCCTGGGCGATGACCGCGGCGGGCTCGATTACACTCGCCGCGCCCTGGCGCTGGCCCGCACGACCGGGGACCGGACTAACGAGCTCTGGTGCCTCAACACCCTCGGGACAACCCTGGCGCGATCCGGCGCGAACCGCGAAGCGGTCGGTCTGTTCGACGAAGCGCGGACCCTGAGCGCCGACCTCGGTGACCTTCGGGCGCAATTGACCGTCACCAACAACGCGACCCTGAATTTCCTCGGTCTCGGCGAGGCCGACAAGGCCCTGGGACTGATCGAGGAGACCCTGGCGACCGCGCGGAGCCACGGTCAGACCTACATTCTCAACCACTTCTTGCCGAACCTGGGGAACGCGCGTTACGACGTCGGCGATCTTGCGGGCGCCATCCAGGCGATGGAGGAAGCCCTGGCCTGGGCACGGGAGCACGTGGTGCTTCAGGTGCTCATCCACTGCCTCGACAACCTGGGAAACTTCTACAGTCAGCGGGGGCTGCACGACCGGGCCCTCCGGGTCCTGGAAGAAGAGCGCGCCACCCGCCGGGAGATCGGCGACCGCGCCGGTCTTCCTCCGGCCTTCGAGTTCACCGGCAATGCCTCCCGGGAGCTCGGGCGGCTCAAGGACGCCAAGGAGCAGCACCGGGAGGGGCTCGAGGTGGCACGCCGGCTCGGCTCACGGGTCCAGGAAGGCTTCCTGCTCGCCGCCCTGGCCACGGATTTCCTGGAGGAAGGCTCCCTGCAGGCCGCGGAGGATTCCGCCCGCGAGGCGCTCGCCATCGGCCGCGAGCTCGGCCACCCGAGGATCTCCTGCTACGCCCTCTCTGTCCTCGCCCGCGCCCCCGCGCGGCGCGGCGATCGCAAGGCCATGCTGACGGCGACGCGCGCCCTGACCCGCCTCGACGGCCGGCACCTGCGCTTCCACGGCCGGCTGCTGGTCAACCTGACCTTGGGCCGGTGCGCCCTCGCGGCCGGCCAGCCGGCCGATGCCGAGCGCGAGGCACGCGCCGGACTGGCCGCCGCCGGGAAGGCGGGCTTCCGCGAGTTTCAGTGGCGGTTCAACGCGCTGCTCGGTGATGCGCGGTCCGCAAAAGAATTGGACGGCGAGGCGATCGGCTTCTATAATGCCGCGCGCGACGCCATCCGGCAGATTGCATCGGAGATCGAAGACACGGCCATGCGCCAGGACTACGAGAGCGAAGAGACGCGCCAGGCCGTCATCACCCGGGCTTCCGACCTGGGCGTGACACCCCCGGCGGGCGAGACGGCCGCGGGCGCCGCCAGGGGCGATCCGGTCAAGATGCTCACCACCATCTACCAGATCACCCAGATCATCAACTCGATCCTCGATCTCAAGGAGCTCTTGAACAAGGTCATGGACCAGGCGATCGGCCTGGTCGGCGCCGAGCGCGGGCTCATCTTCCTTTACCGGAGCGAGAGCGACGAGATGGAGATGGTCGTGGCGCGCGACATGGAGCACCAGACGATCAAGGACGCCACCGAGTACAGCCGCAGCATCCTGAAGGAGGCCGGCCACGGCCGCGCCATCCTGTCTCACGACGCCGCGACCGACGAGCGGTTCAAGGAGTTCCGCAGCGTCTCCATCTACCACATCCGCTCGCTCCTGTGCGTCCCACTGCGGCTGAAGAACCGGATCATCGGCACGGTCTACGTGGACACGCGCCAGCCGGGCGTGATCTTCTCCGAGGACGACCTGCGCTTCCTGGAGGCCTTCGCCAACCAGGCCGCGATCGCCATCGAGAACGCCCGCCTGTACGAGCAGGCGCGGCAGGAGAACCAGTACCTGCGGCAGGCGGTGCAGGAGCGTTACGGCTACGAGAACATCATCGGACGCAGCCCCAGGATGCGCGAGGTCTTCACGCTCTTGACGCGAGTCGCCTCGAGCAGCCTGCCAGTGATGATCCGCGGCGAGAGCGGCACCGGCAAAGAGCTGGTCGCCCGCGGCGTCCATCACAACAGCCAGCGCCGCGACCGCAAGTTCTTCACCGAGAACTGCGCCGCCCTGCCCGACACCCTCCTCGAGAGCGAGCTGTTCGGCCACGCCAGGGGCGCGTTCACCGGCGCCGACTCCTCACGCCGCGGCCTGTTCGAGCTGGCCGACGGCGGCACCCTGTTCCTCGACGAAGTCGGCGACATGAGCATGCCGATGCAGAGCAAGCTCCTGCGCGTCCTGCAGGACGGCGAGTTCCGCCCCGTCGGATCCGAGACCTCGCGGCACGTCGACGTGCGCGTCATCTCCGCCACCAGCCGCGACCTCGAGGCGATGATCAAGCAGAAGGCGTTCCGCGAGGACCTCTACTTTCGACTCAAGGTCATCAGCGTCAAGCTGCCGCCCCTGCGCGAGCGCCGCGAAGACGTCCCCTTGCTGATCGACCACTTCCTCGCCAAGATCGCCCAGGAGAACAGGACCCCCAAGCTGCGCGTCGATCGCGATCTCATGGCGCTTCTGACCCGCTACGACTGGCCCGGCAACGTGCGCGAGCTCGAGAACCAGGTCTATCGCCTCGCCCTGTTCGCCGGCGGCGACACCCTCACGCTGCAGGACGCGCAGGGCGACACCGAATTCTTCGGGAAGGTGACTCTCCCTGGCACCCGCGGCGCCGACACCCGCCTGACCCGCGACGATCTCCAGCGCGCCCTCAACCAGGCCAACGGCAACCGCGACGGAGCCGCGCGCATCCTCGGCATCAGCCGCGCGACCTTCTTCCGAAAGCTCAAGCAGTTCGAGCTGGGCCACAAACGCCCCCGCCTGGTCCGCCCGCCCCACTCTGCCTAGAGTCGCAATAAATATGATAGGCATCTCAGGCCGCCTCTATACCGGCTCATTGAGACTTTACCACCTTAACTTGAGACTTCGATATGCTAAGCTGCCGGGCAACAGCCACTTGCTCATAGTCTCACTCAGAAGCTCTACCACTGAAACCCTGAGACATCAGTCAAGCACTTCATCTACAACCACTTATTACTTTTATGCCTGAAGTCACAATCGCACCAGACGAGGTGAAGAGACTACGACGCCCCACATTGGATATGTAGATTGATCCTGGTCAAGTAGTATGTTTCACAATAAGTTACAGACCACGATTGGATATCGATTACAAAGTTGGCATTGTCGTTGCTGTCCATTCTGGCCATGGAGTTACCAGACAGTTAACGTGCGGTTCAGTCAGGGCGGGGGAGGATGGCATGAAGCACATGGCGAGGGTGGCGGCGGTGGTGGTTCTGGCGTTGGCTCTCTGTCAATCGGCAATGGCGGCTCCGACGCAGGGCGCCTTCATGGCGACGTCCAACTCGAACAACCTGGGGTTGTTCGATCGTTTCCTGCAGATCTTCGGCGCGATCTGGGGGGGGGCCCCCGGAAATCACGCTGCTATCTGGGGGGGAGGCACTGGAGATCACGGGGCTATCTGGGGCACTCCTAATAACTCAAGCGTCGTAAGTCCTTCCTCCGGCTCGAAGGGTACCACGACCGAGGGAGCGATTTGGGGGTGCCAGAGTAAGTGCTAGATGCGTCTTCACCAGGTTCTCTGCAGCGGGGCCCCAATTGGGCCCCTTTTTCTCGCTCCCAGAAGGCATTCTTGACGCTGCGTCCCCTTGAACACTAAGTTACGTTCTCGTGGACGGTTATCCGAAGCTGTTGCGGTATAGCATAGCTCGGAAGCTTAGTAGCAGCGTCCATGCTTCCGTCTATTTGGCTAATGGCCCTTTCCAAACTGACACTGCAATCAAGGTATTCAGTAAGTCTTTAGGAAGCGACCTCATCCCCTCCTTGGATCCTTCGATCTTCCTGCTCCGCGAGTTAGAAGTGCTCTCTACCGAGAATCATCCAAACCTGATCCGACTTATTGAATTCGGTCAAACCCTAGACGGTGGAGAAGACTTCCTCGCCCTCGAGTGGGCCGAAGGACAAGACTTTGTTTCAGCATCGAAAACAATCTCGAAGCACCGCTTCTACGATCTACTCGCTCAAACGTGCCGAGCCTTGGATCATCTCCATTCTCGGGGGTTTGTCCATGGAGATCTAAAGCCACAAAACCTGCTGGTGGCTCGAAATCACAGCTCGAGTTCCTACGCACCATCAGTCAAACTACTAGATTTCAGTTACGCGACCGTTGCAGGATCACGACCCACCTCTGGCGTACAGGGTAGCCCCTACTACCTAGCTCCTGAAGTCATTCAAGGCGAGCCACCAACCCAAGCATCGGATCTATACTCGTTTGGAATAATCATTTATGAGTGCCTAGCGGGGAGCCTTCCCTTTCGTGGTAATGATGTCGGGGGGGTTCTGCGCCAACACCTCCAGCAGTCACCTCCGCCAATCCCTAGCGATTCTCTGAAAGAGCTTCATCTCCTAGTTAGCCAATTGCTTTCAAAAGATCCAACAAGGCGCCCTCATTCCGCGGCGGACGTCCTCCGACTGATCAACAACTCCTCTCCCGAAACTCAATTCCCGCTGCACTCTCGCGACACGCGGCAATCGTCTATAGGTGCATGCGCGACGATCGGGAGGTCTCACGTTGAAGCCAAGGTGCGAGGGCTTCTTTCCGAAGTCCTCACGAACCGCACCGACTCCCCACCTCGATTCATCCTGATTGTCGGCCAACCGGGAACTGGCAAGTCCAAGCTTCTTCGTGAAGTTGCCATATATGCCCGAAGCATCGGCTTCCGCACGCATCTGCTGAGCACCCCATCATCCAATGAACTTTCCATAATATCGACAGCTCTCTGTCACGACTCTTCCGCTCCTCGCCCCTCACAGCCCTTACTGATCGGATATGATGAGTTCAGCCTTGGCTCCCTCTCCGTTTTACGAGATCACCTGAGGATCTGTTCAATTCCGCATCTCTCTTGTGTTCACGCGATATCAATTAACGCCCAAGGAATATCGGCCGATTCTTTCAGAGATTTGCTCAGCGTCTTACCGGCTGATCTCCGTCCACTAGAACTCCACTTACCTTCCCTCAGTCTCGATGAGATTCGTGCGATGACTCATAAGTCACTTGCAATACAAGGGTGCGACCCAGCTGTGATCACGGCGCTCTACACGGCGACCGGAGGGAATCCCTCACTTTTCACTCACCTGCTTGCAGATGCGATGGATCAACATGTGCTTGTCACTCGTCGCGGATGGCTCATTGCCCAAGGAGACTTAAGCCGTCTCACTACGTCCACCGCAATCTCCGATCGCCTGACACACGCCTCTGACTCTCTCACGAAGGTGGAAGCGCAGATTGCCGCCCTGTTTGCCGCCTCTGGACAGCACTTTTCTCTAGAAGAGGTGATATCACTGACTGGTTGCCAACAAGCAGAAGCGACGGCTCTGTGCACAAAGCTGATCGTTCATGGCATCCTGACGTCCGTCGAGGGGAATGACTTTGTTTTCAGGATTTCATCCGAATTACTAGGGCGACTCTTATTAGCGAAGCTCTCCTCGGAGGAACGGTTGGACATCCACCGGCGTCTAGCCGACTGGTACCTAGCTACGCCAGCCAAAGAACGGTCCTTTGACCGTGCTGCACACCACTTCATTGCAGCAGGGATGCGAGTGGAGGCGCTCAAGTGTTCGCTGGTTGCAGCGAGAGAGGCAGATCGCCTAAACGACGACCACGCTGCTGCACGTCTATACAAAGTCGCGATCGAATGCAACCCGCTCGACGTTCTCACCCGCGCAGAGGTTGCCTTGGGGTTATCGAAAGCGTTTCGACGTCTTGGCCAGCTACCCGAGGCTGAGAATACTCTCCACCATCTTAACCCGGACCATTCACTGCCACCTTCATTGAGATTCCAGATCGAGATGAGTCGCACAATCATCGCAAGGGATTCTGGCGATCTGTTCGTGATGGAAGCTGCGGCACGGTCTGCTCGAAAGATTGCACTCCAGTATTGCCTGCGATCCGAAGAAACATTGGCCTTGATACAGCTCGGTTCAGCGCTGTGTCGGCTCGGGCGGCGCGAGGAGGGGCTGCCCCTTCTCTACGAATGCATAGCGCAGTGTAGGACTCTTCATGATCCCGAAGCCCTAAGCTTCGCGCTGACCGAAATAGCTAGTTGCCATTGGAAGAGTGGGAACTTCAGGCAAGGGCTAAAGTACCAGCAGCGATCGTACCGCGTGGGTGGTGGCAATCATCGTCGATTCGAGACCGCCGGGGGGCTCATGAATATTGGCATCCTACAATCCGATCTTGGTGTTTACTCCAAGGCCAAAGAGACTCATTTGGCTGCGCGATCCATTGCGCGGGAGCGCGGTTCTCGAGTGTGGGAAGGTGTCGCTTGCAATAACGTTGGCGAGACATACAGATGCCGAGGTCAGTGGATGGAAGCGTTGAGCGCCTACCGCGATGCGATCGGTGTGCTTAGAGGGTCCGGCGCAGATTTAGTCGAAATGGCCGTTCAACACAATACCGCATATGTCATGGCAAGAGCAGGTTACTATGGTGACGCAGTCGAGTTACTGAAACACCAGGCGAACATCGCGCGCATATCTGGGTCAGTTCAAGCGATGTCCGATCTCCTGCATGGCTGGGGGATCCTTCTGTTGGCAACTGGGCGCTTGAATCTCGCTCTCCGCCTTTTTCCGCATACTTGTGCCTTTTCAGAGGACTCCAAGCTTGCTAGCTCCGTGCTTGAAATCAGCACATCTCACGCTCTCGCATTGCTGCTCAGCGGCAAGTTGGAAATCGCGCACGAGGTCATCACGCGATTCATTCGGAGTTACGAAGAGCGCTCTCCATTTCATGCCCGTCTTAGCGCGCAGCTTGCGGTCATCCACATTGAGTGGGCCCTCGGTCTCAGCCCGAAAGCTGTTGAAGAACGCCTCACATCAATTGTGGAGCCGGCTCGCAAGAAAAGAATGGCGTGGCACCTCACGGGGGCGCTGATGTTGCGCGGTGAAGTGCTGCTGTCGGCGGGCCGCCCAGAGGAAGCGCAGAAGGACCTTGAGGAAGCCATCAAGGTCGCGCAGAAGAACGCGGACAGGCCGCAATTCTGGCAAGCGAGTTACTGGCTGGGTCGGGTGTTCGAGCAGCGGCTGCAGTACGAGCGAGCGCTGGGATGCTACAGGGTGGCGGCGCTGACGATCAACGAGCTGGCCATGGACATCGATGACGACAGATACAGGGAGCCGTTCCTGGCACAGCCGGCGGTTCGGGAGGCGCAGGCGCGGTACGATCGATTGCGTGCCGAGGTGGGCAGGAAGGCGCGGCATGATATTGCCGCAATGAGCCGGAGCGAGAAGATCTCACGCAGGATGCTCAACGCCCTGAATGAGATTGGGCAGAAAATCACATCGATCCTGGACCTTGATGAGCTGCTGGCGCATCTGCTCGATCTATCCATCGAAAACGTCCGAGCCGAGCGGGGCATGGTGTTTCTGCGTGATGAGGCGACCGGCGAGATGCGGCTGGCGTGCGCCCGAAACATGGACAAGGAGAGTCTCGAGGAAGTGACTTCCTTCAGCCGATCGGTCATCAAGAAGGTCGCAGAGGGGCACACGATTCTGCAGGTGGACGTGGGCAACGATCCTGCACTTTCCGCTTACAAGAGTCTGGTCATCCACGAGATCAAGTCGATTTTGTGCGTACCCATGCGGACGCGGGGCAGGACGATCGGCGTCATCTACCTGGACACTCGTCGGGCTGCCCAGATGTTCACGGACAAGGAGCGGACGTTCGTAGAATCGTTCGCAAGCCAGGCCGCGATCGCCATCGAGAACGCGCGCCTGTTCGGGGACATCCACGCGGAAAACGCCCGCTTGAAGCGGGAGGTGGCGGGGCGCAGCGGATTCGAGAACCTGATAGGAACGAGCCCGGCCACGCAGAAGCTGACCGAGGTCATCACGGGGGTCGCATCCAGTGAGTGCAACGTCTTCATCTTGGGAGAGAGCGGCACAGGCAAGGAGCTGGTGGCCCGGGCGATCCATTTTGCCGGACCGCGCGAGAAAAAGAAGTTCGTCGCGATCGATTGCGGCGCGCTGCCCGAGACTCTTCTAGAGGCGGAGCTGTTCGGATTCGTCCGGGGGGCGTTCACGGGGGCGGACAGGGACAAGGCCGGTTTGATCGAGGAAGCGCATGGGGGCACCCTGTTCCTGGACGAGATCTCGAACACGAGCGTTGCCCTGCAGGCAAGATTACTGCGTGTCTTGCAGGAGCACGAGGTGCGGCGAGTCGGAGAAAACACGCCTCGCCATGTCGACGTCCGGGTAGTGGCTGCAACCAATGGCGACGTCGGCCGTCTCATGAAGGAGGGAAAGTTCCGCTCGGACCTGTACTATCGGCTGAACGTGGTCACCGTTGAAGTCCCGCCGCTGCGCGACCGTCGCGATGACATCCCCCTGCTTGTCGACCATTTTCTCAAGCAGCACAAGGCCGACGCGTCCGCGCCCAAGAGGCTGGGGCCCGGAGTCGTCGAGGCGCTCTGCCGTTACGATTGGCCCGGCAATGTCCGCGAGCTCGAAAACGTGGTGGAGCGTCTCGTCGTGTTGACGCCCGGAGTCGTCGTAACGCAGGACCGTATCCCCGCCGAAATCCGCACCGCCGCCGGCCTCCCGCCGGCGCGCACCAACGGCGACGGTGGCGGGAACGGACACAAGACCGGGGAGCAATCGATGGTCGAAGAGGCGCTCCGTCGTTTCCAGGGCGACAAGGCCAAGGCCGCGCGCTATATTGGCTGGAACAGGCAGAAGCTTTACAGAAAGATGAAACTGTTCGGAATCCCCGCCGACTATGGGCAACGGTGTGATACTGTGTGACACCGAAACGGTGCGCTTTTCACAGTGGGACGCATCCTTCCTCCCGCCCGGTCTGACACTCAGCGTCACTCCTTCCGACACCGTCCCGATCCCCAGGTAAACAAAGACGCTGCAGTCTGCCAAATTTGTGATCGGGCCGGGATCCGTGCGCTGGTATCGCCCTTGCTTTGGAGACGCCCACCAAGAGCGACGGGGGGAAGGAGAAATCGCAGGATGGCCACCGATTTGCGCAAGCGGCTGGATCTGGATGCCTGGTTGAATGACCTCAAAAGGCTCGGAGGCCAGGCGCGCACCCTGAGCGAGCGACACGACTCAATGCAGAGTCTGATGGACCTTGCCGATCTGCAAATGCTCGAAGAGGCGACCAAGCGCATCATCGTCTCGCTGAGCAAGAAGGCCCTCTACGGACTACCCCTCCCGCGGGAGGGCGAGAACCATCCTCTCCAAGGCTCCCCCCGGCCCATGGTCCCGGTTATGCATCGGCCCCAGTCGAACGAGCCGACCAGTTCGCCGCCGACTCCGAGGGCGCTGATTCCGACGGGATCATCGGCTTGACTGAAGGCATGCGACGCGTTCACCACCTCATCGCCAAGGCCGCGGCCTGTGCCCTCCCCGTCCTGGTCCAGGGTGAGAGCGGCACGGGGAAAGAGCTGGTCGCGCGGGCCATCCACCGGAAATCGGGCCGCCACACGCGCCGGTTTTTCTCGGAGAATTGCTCGGCGCTATCCGAGAGCCTGCTTGAATCGGAGCTCTTCGGGCACGTCCGGGGCGCCTTCACGGGGGCCGACCGGGACCGTAAGGGAATCCTCGAGCTGGCGCACGGCGGAACTCTCCTTCTCGATGAGATCGGCGACATGAGCGTCCGCATGCAGAGCAAGCTCTTGCGCGCCCTCCAGGAGCGGGAATTCCGCCCCGTGGGCGGAAAGGAGACGATTCGCGTGGACGTGCGGATCATCTCCGCCACCAACCGCACCCTGCGCGGCCTCATCAAGGAAGGCGCGTTCCGCGAAGATCTTTTCTACCGAATCAACGTCATCACCATTGATCTGCCGTCCCTGCGGGATCGCAAGGAGGACATTCCCGCTCTGGTCAATCATTTCCTGGACCATATCGCCGCCGACAGCGGCTTCCAGCGGCGGAAGTTCTCCTCCGGGGCCCTGGAGCTGCTTGCCGGCTACGAGTGGCCCGGGAACATCCGCGAGCTGGAAAACGTCGTTCAGCGCGCCGTGGCGCTGAGCGAATCGGAGCATATCGACGCGGAGGAACTGCCGGATCGCATCCGGCACCTGATGATTACGGAGGAATCCCAGGATTACTCTGGCGCAGGGAAGGGCGGCGAGCAGCTCATGATCGAGAAGGCTCTGCACAATTTCGAGGGCGACAAGACGCATGCCTCCCGCTTCATCGGCTGGAGCCGCCCCAAGCTTTATCGGCGCATGAGACACTACGGTATCCCGATCCACTTTGGGCGCCAGCCAGCCAAGGAACGGACGTAAGCTCCATGGGAATCCCTTTGCCCCAGCCCTCTCTCATCCCCGCCGTCACCTGTGGCCCGTCAGTGCCCCCGCGGCACCGGCACCGTCACCTTGACGCAGGTGCCGCGGGCGTCGGAGTCGATGTCGATCCGGCCGCCGAGCTGGCGGACGCGCTCCCGCATGCCGGCGATGCCGACGCCCAGCAGCATCCCCCCGCCGGTGCCGCGGCGCGCCACGGCGCGCAGGCCCCGGCCGTTGTCGCGGACGACCAGGCTGACGGCCGACCTGCCGCGGCCGAGGCGGACGCTGGCCCGGCGGGTGCCGGAATGGCGGTGGATGTTCGCCAGGCTCTCCTGCACGATGCGGAGCAGCGTGACCTCCACGTCGCCGGGTATGCGGTCGTCCTTCGCCGACTTCGGGACGGTCAGGTCGATGCGGATGCCGCTCCGCCTCGTGAAGCCCTCGACGTACCAGCGGACGGCGGACCACAGATCGGTGTCCTCCAGCTCGGGAGGGTGGAGCAGGTAGGACAGGTTGCGGATCTCGCGGCAGCTCTGCTGGGCGACCTGCAGGCTCTCCGACAACCGCTTGCGTGTCTGCGCGTCGAGCGGGGCCGCCGCCTTGCCGATCAGGCTGAGGTTCATCGCCAGGGCGGCGAGGTTCTGGGCGGTGCTGTCGTGCAGCTCGCGGGCGATGCGGCGGCGCTCCTGGTTCTGTGATTGCAAGAGCAGGCCGGACACCTCGCGCAACGCATCCTCGGTCTTCTTGCGCGCGGTGATGTCCTGGATCATGCCGTCGTAATGCAGGCCTCTTCCGGCCGCGTCCCGGACGGCGCGCAGGTTCATCAGCACCCAGATCGGCGTGCCGTCCTTGCGGCGGACCTGCAGCTCGAGCCCCGACAGCTCGCCGTCCTTTTCGAGGACGCGCCA
>WNGP01004387.1_pt1 | contig 11771 bp, 16 predicted proteins | sample 5407671 | NCBI WGS metagenome assembly WNGP01 (sample SAMN13153381, study PRJNA577476) | soil metagenome | isolation source: 40 cm soil or saprolite under Garry oak tree replicate 2 | place: USA:California | collected 2016-06-15 | reverse complement strand
TTACGACATAGAACCGACGTTTACGATTGTGCTGGGGATCAATAATGTGGGAGATTTCTCCGGGTCGGTGATCCCGAGCAGCGGGATACAGTCGGCCTTCGTGAGTATCGGAGGCAACGTGACGGAGTTCGTGGCGAACGCCAGCGCTACGGCGACTCTGGCCTACCAGATTAATGCGTCGAACACGAGCTGTGGCTATTACATTGATGGCACGGACGGCTTGACTCACGGGTACTACCGCGATCCCAATGGTACTATTCACTCGCCGATCGATCCGGTGGGCTCGACGGGGACGATTCTGTTCGGTAACAACGACAGGAATCTAATCGTGGGTCGCTATAGCGACTCTGCGGGCGCGACGCACGGCATTCTTTTCATACCAAGAACGAATCGTTTTTTGGTCTATGATTTTCCGGGCGCGACCTTTACCTCGCTCAATGGGATCCAAGAGTCGAACCAGCAAGCGATCGTAGGCCGCTATACCGATCCCTCCACTCTCATCGACCATGGTATCCTCTTGCAGTTGGTGCGCACCGCAGCTGGCGGTGTAACGCTGCCCCTGGCGCCACGTTCCGCGCCGGCGCAGGCGGTCGCTCAGGCCGCGGTGCAAATTGCGCCAGCTTATTAAAGCTGACTTAAGCTTAAAATTGTAGCGAATCGGCGGCCACAGCGGGGCTGCATCGCCCCGGGGCCAGCTATTGACGCTCGCCACGACTTGGTGTCGGCGCGCTTGCAAGAGGAGTCGCAACGTCCACAGCCCGAAGGGATGCGATCCATCCCGCGAAGATCGGTTGCTTCAGGCTTATTCAATTCCTGTGATTCGCCCAAAAGCTTCGAATCGACAGCATCGTAAGTTGTCAAAAACAATTGGTCCTTCCGCAAGTCACTTCAGGATTGACCTGAACTTGTCATATTTTTCTCCATCCTCTTTCGTCATCAGCCACCAACTCACCGGGTCGGTGGCGAAGAAAGCAATCTTCTTTGCGTTCTCAGCCGGAATCTCCGCGACCATGTCTTTCAGCCTTGTCCAGTCTTCGATGGCACTTTTTACTCGCTCCGCTAGCTCACTCTTCTGGTTTCGATCAGCTTTGAGCTTCTCGATTAGCGCGATAGTGCGATCGATCACTTCCAAGGCCTTCGGATCACCCTTATCATCTGGAAACGGCAGGCTCTTCGACATTTCAGAGAGAAAATCTTCCACTGCCACCGAGTCGCGCCTTGCCTGGTGGCCAGACATCGTACCGCCATTGTTGGTGATAAAGCCCAAGGACATGCAACTCCTGCGGCATTGGGCGATGATTGTGCGCCAGCCATCAAGATCGATCACGAGCTGAAGATTCTTCTGCCCGAGCACCTGCTCGGTTGTAATGCGCTTCGCCGCCGCGTAAAGCTCCGCCGCCTCATCCCGTCCGACTTCGCTCAAGCCCGTGTATTCGGTCAGCCCCTCCTCACCGATTTTCAGCGCCTGCGATATCGTCACCGGCTCCTTTTTCTCGTCGGGATCTTGCGCAAAAACCGACCCCGATAGGGCGATCACTGACACCAATGGCAATAAGCTGTTCGTTTTCATCGCATCGATGAATACGATGACGCGATCTGAAAAACGATCCCATTTCTGCTCGTGTGACGATCCCGATTAGCCTGCCTGCCTGCGCGGTCAGCGCCAAGAGCGGAAACCGAGGGAAAGGAGGATTTTTCAGAGGGCGCCACTGTGTCGGGCCTGCCCGAGCTGCACAACAAATGTTCGAAGGAACGATCACAATTTCCGAATTTCTTCGACCTGGAGTTGCGCGAAGCCGTCTCGCACTGATTGCTTTCCTTTGATCGTCACGACCTGCGCGGCGTAATCGGCCAGCTTGGCGTTGATCGACTGACCAGGTTCGCCGGTCAACAAATACACCTTTCCATCTTGAGCTTTGATTCCAGCGGGCTCCCCACTTCTAATGCATATTCTGGCGCACTTGGCGTGCTCGGGGCCACTCAAGTTGGAGGCGATGTAGCAGGTCATATCGAGAACTTCGCCAGTCACCAGAATTTCCTGAGCGCCCGCGATGGCACGGCTGCGTCGCTCCGACCAATTCATCAGTAGCACAGTGGCACTGACCGAGATAACGATGGCCGCAGCGAGCTGACCAACGCGTGACCAACCTCGCAGAAACGGAATCGGTCGTCCGCGCACAATTTTCTCGGCAAGGTCAGGCGGCGGTTCGATTGCGCGAAGCTTCGCCCGAATCGTACCGTAACATTCGCTTTGCTCTCGCAACCATTGGCCAAGCTCTCGATCGCTCTTGGCGTAGTCTAACGCCGCACGAAATTGCGGGTCGGAATCGTCGATCGGTCCGCGGTAGAGAAGGAGGATTTCTTTGGCGATCCGTGTATTCATCTCGCCTGCTCCAGCGACAAATTCGTTTCACTCAACCGGCGCAAAAGCTGAATTTTCGCGCGCGCGATGCGCGATTGCACCGTCCCGAGCGGGAGCGCCAGGACATCGGCGATTTCTTTATAGGACAAATCTTCCATGTAATAGAGCACAAGCGGCGCGCGAAAATCTTCGGCGATCTCGCCTAGAATGCGAAGCAACGTTCGCGAATCCGCCCGGTCAGCGCACTCCGCCGGTACATTCGGCAAATCCTCCATGCGTTCGTCGATTGATTCGCTTGGAAAACGATTTTGGCGGCGACAGGTCTTGAGAAATTCGCGGTGCAACGTCGTGAAAAGCCAACCTTTCACGCTTGCCGGGTTCTGGAGCTGGTGACCTTTGTTGGCCCAAATGTAAAAAGTCTCCTGCGTCAGATCCGCCGCGTCGGCTTCGCTTCCAGTCAAACTCAAGCCGAACCGATACAGATCGCGATAGTAAAGTCTCACAAGATTTTCAAACTCCAGGTCGGCGGACATGTCGCCGTTATCCCGAAATGGGAGTCCTCAGCCGGGCATTTGTTCCCGCTACCAAGCAAAAATTCGCCGAAAAACGGGCGGGAATGTTCCTCAAATTTTTTCGGGTGCGGGAACAATAATGATTCTGGTGCATCTCATCCGAAACGAACACATGAACGTAAGCCGAATCTTTTCCTGCGCAGTCGGAATGTTTGCTGTTACACAACTGGCCGCTCAGTCGTCGTCGCCCACAACTCTGATAAAAGCTGGTCGCCTGCTCGATCCGCGTTCCGGGAATGTCCTTTCGCCCGCTGCGGTGCTGATTGAAAACGGCAAGATCAAAGAAGTTGGTCCACCGCCAAAAGTTCTGACTCATGCACCCGGCGACGTCAAAACAATCGACCTCGGCAGCGCTACGTTGTTGCCGGGTTTGATTGACGGCCACACTCACTTGTTTCTCGACATCGTTAGGCCCCCGGAAGCGGAGGCACAACGCCATGAGAACGGGATTTTTGCGCCCGGAAATCTGCTGGCCATCGTGGAATCTCCCACGAAGCGCGCTTTGATGGGCGCACACCTGGCTCGCCAGGATCTTGAGAGCGGCATTACAACCGTTCGAAACCTTGGTCACTCTGGCATTGATGGTGATACTGAACTGCGTGACGCGATCAAAGCTGGCCGCATCTCCGGTCCAAGGATTCTGGCTTCTGGACGCAAGCTCATCACGCGAGGTTCATACCTTCAAAATCTCAATCCCGCCATTGCCGACGCGATCCTTGAGCAGGAATTCTTGTTAATTGACGGACCAGACCGCGCACGGCAGGCAGTCCGGCAGAATGCGTTCCACAACGTTGACGTAATCAAGGTTACGGCCGATGAAAATCTCACGGTTCCTGAGCTTGCGTCGGTCGTTGAAGAGGCACACCGCGAGCGCCTCAAGGTTGCCGTCCACGCGGTCGATAAGATCAGCATACAAACTGCGATCGATGCCGGTGCAGATTCCATCGAGCACGGCAATGAGGTAACCGACGAACAACTCAAGCAGATGCGCGACAAAGGCATGTTCCTCGATCTGACGCCAACCTCCTATGACGGCTTTTTGCGGAAGATTGCCGAGCAGATGGTGGTGATATCAGCTGCCTCCCGCGCCGCATACGCCAGTTCCGCGCCAAGTCTGAAACAGCAATATGATCAGTTGGTTGAACGAGTGTTGAAATCGGGCGTCAAATTCGCCGCGGGATCAGACATGTGCTGGTTTTATCCCGGAAAGACGCGCGGGGAAGCAAGTACCGCAGCTTTTGTTAACTTACGCGCCGCCGGGATGCCGGCGCTCGACGTCATTCGAGCGATCACTAGCAATGCCGCAGAAATGTTGGGCTGGCAGGATCGCATCGGATCGATTGAGCCGGGAAAGTTTGCGGATCTCATTGCCGTGGCCGGCGATCCAGTGATCGATATCACTGAACTCCAACGGGTCGAATTCGTAATGAAGAACGGCGACGTCATCAAAAATGACTTCGCTTCAAAGTGAGGTGCAAAATATGAACGCAAACTCTGCGGTTGGAACACCCCAGAGACGAAATGCTTTCCTCGCAATCACGAGTGGCGGGCTGAGCGCGGGAACTCTCGATCTTGCGCAAGCGTTGGTTCTATTCGGCACGAAGGTCCCGCTCGGGATCGCGGCCGGCTTGCTCGGGCGACAAGCTGCTCACGGAGGCGGCATCGCGATTTATGTTCTCGGCGTTTTCCTGCATTTCTTCATCGCGTTCTCAGCAGCGACTGCTTACTACCTCGCGAGCCGCACGCTAAAGTTTTTGACCGAGCACTGGTTCATCTGCGGATTGATCTATGGCGCGATTGTCGATCAAGTGATGACGCTAATCGTTGTGCCGCTCTCCGCGCTTCACGCACACGGACCGCATAAACTTCACGACGTGCTTCTGGGTATCGGCGTCCCATGTTCACCGTCGGGCTTCCGATTTCATTCAGTGTTCGGCGGTTCGCGAAATAGAAAAACTGATTCATGAAACACTTCTTCTTTCTGTCTGCTCTGTCGGTTGCGATGAGTCTTTTCGCCACGCCGGCAAAAGGCGCATCCCATGACGTAGATATCAAAAAGCCCGACGGAACAATCTTGAAAGGAACCTACTTTGCCGCGGGAAAATCCGGTCCCGGTGCGCTGCTGTTCCATCAAAGCAACCGCACGCGGAAATCGTGGGACGATGTCGCGCGTCAGCTTGCTGCCGCCGGGATTAATGTCTTAACCGTCGATACCGATCCGAATAAGACAAGAAAGCAGCGGTGGCCCCGCGAGCTTGACGCTGCATTTGAGTATTTGGTTTCGCAGTCTGGAGTAAAGCGGGATGTTGTCGGCATTGGAGGAGCAGGGGTAATCGGCGTTGAAGATTCCGTCGAAACCGCGCGTCTCCATCCCGCCGAGGTGAAATCGCTGGTCCTGCTTTCGGGAGAGACCGAAAGTCTCGACTTTCTGCGGCAGGCGTCGCAACTGCCAGAGCTGTTCGTTGTGGCCGACGATGACGAGTACCCTCCAATTGTAGAAGCGATGGAGCTGCTCTACGTCACCGCATCAAACCCAGGCAGGAAATTCGTGCATTACTCTGCCTCACACGAAGCGCCCTGGCTGTGGTATGAACCGTTCGACATCGGGAAAGTGCCGGCGAAAGGCGGCCACGGAACCGACATGTTCAAACCCCATCCCGAGTTGCCCGGCATCATCGTGGATTGGTTTGTGACCACGCTGATCAAAACACCGGGACACGCGCTGGCGAACACGGTGGCATCTGCGTCGGTCATCAATCAAATTCAGATGCCCGGCGGAGTCGCCCAGGTGACACAGCAACTGATTGAAGCGCGGCGTAAGGACCCGGACGCGCAATTATTCCCGGAAATCACCGTCAGCACCATCGGTCAGGATCACATGCGCGCGGGCGAGCCGAAGGCAGCGATCGATGTCTTGAAGCTCGTCCAGCTTGCTTATGCTGAATCGGCTGATGCGAATGAGACTCTTGCTGAAGCATATTTGGCAGACGGTCAAAAGGAGTTGGCGCGACAGCACGCCGAAAAGGCATTGGCCATTCTTGATTCTCATAGGTTGCCGGCGTCGTCGTGGACAGATACCGAGCAATACCGCGGAGAGATTCGTCGCGGCGCGGAAAAAGTTCTCAAGCAGCTGAGGGTTGGATCATAATTAGCCTTCACTCATCTGCTCTCAACGGCCACAATCCAGTCCTTTCGCGATACCACTTTGTGCTTTCGCTTTTGGTGTTTTGCCTGGTTCTTCTTTCGCTCATGATTTCCTCCCTTCTTTCTCTCAACCCGCAACTCTCAACTATTAACCATTTTCCACGTCGTATCGCCTGAATGAACGTCACAGACTGGAATGCGATTGCAGACGCATATTCTGAAATCGATGATCCGGAAGGACGCGCTGTCCTTACTTTCATTCGAGATAAACTAGCGACGCTTCGACCGAAACGATTGTTAGACTACGGCGGCGGTGACGGAAAGTTCGCCGTCCTGTGCGCGGAGACCTTGCCGCTACAGGAAATCGTTACCTACGACCCAGCGCCAAGGATGACATCTCTTGCGCGATCGCTATGTGCGGATTTCAAACAAATCCGCGTGAGCGAGACAATAGAGGAAATTGAGTCCGGAATATTTGATGTCGTAACCTTTAATGGAGTCTGGATGTGTCTTACCAGCCGCGAGGCCTGCCTGGACGTATTGTCGGACATCGCCAGGCTTCTTCGCTCGGATGGCCGTCTGGTCGCATCGGTGACGCATCCATGCTTTCGGACCTGTAAGTTTTCGAACTATTCCACGGACTTCAACACCCGCGATTACTTTAATGACGGCACCTTGTTCAATGTTACGATCTACGATGAGAACCGCGAGCTACACATCGTTGATACGCATTGGAGCATGACTGCGATGAGTTCGCAGTTGAATGAATCAGGATTTGTAATTGAAAACCTCTACGAGCTCCCACGCTCGACTAATGGATCAAGTCAACATGACGCCAGCCTTTGGCTGGTAATTGTCGCTCGCAAGCTGTAGCCGATCCTAATCCGCATGCCCTGTAGGCACGGCGCTGTGCGCCGTCCGGACCGCTCGGCTTCGAAAATGCAGACGCCCCATAGGAGCGTGGCTACAAGATTGGCGTCTAGTCGCTTCCGTTGACAATGACGATCACGCGTTGGCAAAAAATAGCGTTGACAGCTCAATACGGACGTACGTATTGTTTTGAGGAATGGGTAGACGTTCTTTACGCAACCAAATTTTGCGAGCTGGGCTACCCGTCCTTTTTCGGTCCGGTTATCATGCAGCGAGCGTGCGTGACATTTGCGCGGCGGCCGGCGCCCCACAAGGCTCGTTCACCAATCATTTTCGTTCGAAAGAGGCTTTCGCCGTCGAAGTCCTCAACCGATACTTCGACTACTTAAAGGATATGGTGGCAGCGGCGCTCACCGATGAAACTCTCACGCCGCGCCAACGGCTGAGGCGCTATCTCGACGTTATTACCGAAAAGCTGGAGCGCGATCGCTGGATGATCGGCTGCCTAATCGGTGACTTCAGCCTTCAAGTCAGTTCTCACAGCAGACTGTTACGCAAACGGCTCGACTCAATCTTTCGAGAGTGGCGAACACTGTTCGCGTCCTGCATCGCCGCAGCTCAGGCTGCTGGCGAAGTCGATTCGCGCTTTGACGCCACGGAACTGGCTGAGTTTCTGTTGGCGTCCTGGGAAGGCGCCGTTCTGCGAATGAAAGTGGAACGCAGTCCCGCAGCCCTTGAGCGGTTCAAAACCATCGTGTTCGAAACCGTGTTTCAGCAACGGCGAGCACCTGCAGTTACGGCGCGTCAACGCCGGATACACAAGGGCGCGATAACGAAATCTAAGCGCGATCGGAGGTAGTTATGAAACGAACCGCTGTCTCTGGAATAGTTGGCATGACATTGTTTGTTGCGGCATCGGCTGCGTTCGCAGCAGACAAGACAAGGAGTGCGGAAGCGTTTGATCGCCTGTCATCACTCAAAGGCGAGTGGAAAGGAGAAATAAAGGGCATCGACACCACTTTAATTTATACGGTCACGGCAAATAGCAGTGCATTGATGGAGCAATGTCGACCCGGGAAGGGGCCGGAAATGATTACCATGTTCACTGGCGATGGCGATCATCTCATTGCCACTCACTACTGCTCGGCGAAGAACCAGCCACAAATGGCAACGCCGGCGATCACCGATGCACAGAGACCGTTGGCGTTTTCCCTTGTTCGGGTTACCGGCCTAAAATCGGCCGATGACTGGCACACCGTGATCCAGGAAGACAACGATCATCTGACTCAAGAATGGTCTTACCAATTCAAGGGCCAAACCGGCGAAGACACCTTTTGCTTCACGCGTGTCCGGCCTGGAGCGACTTGAGATTTCTGCATGAGCGAGATGGGAGCAATGAGTTCGGCCGGTAAAGTGCGATTCAGGTCGCACATCGTCGCGATTGCAACGGCTTTTCTGCTCAATTTCTCCGGCGGAGTCTCAGCCGATGTTGGCGCGGCACTGCAGAATTCCGTCGACGGCCGGGTCATGCGCGACGGGATCAATCTGTTCTACAAGGTCATCGGTCCAGCCAATGGTGATTACGTTCTCGTGTTAAGCGGCGGCCCCGGTGAAGACATCCACTCCATGGAAGGTATCGCTGACGAGCTCGGGAAAAAATATCGATGCGTTATGTGGGAACAACGCGGAACGGGCAGATCGAAGCTGCCACGGTACGACTCGTCCACGATCAATCTGAACGCCTACATGGAAGATATCGAGGCACTGCGCAAGCAACTGCACGTCGAGAAATTTATCGTGATCGGAAACTCGTGGGGAATGATGCTGGGCCTCGCGTATGCGGGCACACACCCCAATGCAGTTCGCGCCGTAGTCACGATTGGTTCGGGCCCGATCACGTTCGAATACCTCGGGGTGTTTTCCGATAATCAGTTCGCGCGACTCGGTGCGTGCGAACTCGAAGTGCGCGACTTTTGGAAAGATCCTGCGCGCGAAACAGCTGATTCCGACCGCGCCGCGTTCGAACGATTGCGCGCCGCGACCGTCGCTTATTTCTTTGACCGAAAGAAGGCCTTACAGATGGCGTCGGAACTTAGGCCTGAGGATTACAATTTCCGCGTTCCTCCAGCCTTTCTGAAAGCCGAGGGTAAGTATGACATCCGGCCGACGCTAAAAACGATCACTGCTCCGGTTCTTCTTCTTCAAGGACGGCAAGATCTGGCCGGCGAAGCGAACATCTGTGAAGCGCATTCGTTGATCAAAAATTCGACCCTCGCGTTCATCGCTAAATGCGGTCACATGCCGTGGCTGGAGCAGCCGGAGCAAACCTGGAAAATTGTCGATGAATTTTTAGCCCACTTGCCCAGGTAACGCACGTGACTAGTTCTTTCATTTTGCCGCGATCGTAACACTGCGTAGTCACTCTACGATCAGCGCCGATATTAATTACCAGAAACGTACTCCATTCCCGGTTAACCTCAGATGGCGCATGAGCTTTGATACAAGGACGAAACTGGCAATCTACCGATACTTCGCCGAGACCGGGCAACGGCCGTCGCTGGAAGTTGTAGCTGAACGTGTTGGCGCCGACGCGAGCAGCGTTCGCGAAGCCTATGTTAGATTGCGTGCTCAACGTGTGTTGGTGTTGGAACCCGATGGAGTGTCCATTCGGATGGCTCCGCCGTTTTCCGGCGTACCGACCCAACATCTCGTAATCGTCGATGACACCAAGTATTTCGCTAATTGCGCCTGGGACTCATTCGGCATACCGGCGGCGCTGCATCGCCCTGGGAAGGTTCATTCGCGCTGCGAGCAATCCGGTGAACCGCTGAACCTGGAGATTGATCTGGAAGGTCCGCCACCCTGCAACTGGCTTTTTCATTGTCTTGTTCCCGCCGCCAGGTGGTGGGACGACATTGTTTTCACCTGAAACAACATGCTTTTCTTCCGGTCGGAAGAACGGGTTCGAGAGTGGTGCGCCGCGCATGAGTATCCCATGCGGCCGCTCGTCACGATGGACCAGCTATGGACGCTTGCGACGACTTGGTATTCGACGCGCTTACAAGAGCACTCGCGGCGTCCGCAGCCCGATGAGATGCGTTCTATCTTCGCGGGCCTCGGCTTAGGAGGCGACTTTTGGAATCCGCAGTCGGATAGTTTCAGTTAACGAATTCGTTTCTGAATTGAAACTTGCTCGCTGCCCGCGCTCACTCGCTCCTACCCTCGTCACTTTACCTTCTATGTCGCGCGTCCCGCGCGCTCCATTGAAACTCGTTCGCTGCCCGCGTGGACTCATGTGCTCCCGCCCATTTGAAACTCGCTCCTTCCCCAAGTCGTTCGCTGCTTCCCTCGCAGTTTTACCTTCTATCTCGCTTTTCCCATAAGCTCCATTCGACGTGTCGGTTTGCCCATCTCTGTCGCGCGCGGGCCCCGCGGCTCCATTCACTCACTGCTTCCTTCGCAGCTTGACCTTCTATCTCGGAAATCCCTTTCCTCGATTCCTGGCTTCCAAATAAATTTTAGTGGATTCGCGGGCCTTACAATCCATGGATAAAAATGTTGAAAGTCCGTTGTCCCCCTCATCTTTGGAAGCCGTTGGCTAAACGTGCTTGTCTGATTTAAATCCAATCCCGGCCATGACGCGGCGATCGAAAACGACAAAGCTATCTTCATTATTGTCGGAACTGCATGTCCCGCTCTTGATTTTAGCCGCATTCCTTCTGGGTGCCGGCGGCATGTGGCTGATCATGCGTTCGTCCTCGCCCGGTCGCCCGGGAAAGCCGCCAGTGGAACGCCTGCCTCGGTCGTCGGCAACGGAGCCGCCGGATGTTTCACAGCTCGCGCCTGCCGACGCCGCGCGAATACTCGGGGACTGGAACTACGACCGGCATAACTGGGCACACGCGATTGAGCATTACCAGGAGGCAATCGCGGACGGCGCCGACAATCCGGACGTGCGCACCGATCTTGGCAATTGCTTTCGGTTCATTGGCGAAACCCAGAAAGCGCTTGAGCAATATCAGATTGCCCAGACCGAGAACCCCATGCACGAGAACAGCTTGTTCAATCAAGCGGGACTTTATGCCGAAGCGTTACACGATGATCAACGCGCTCTGGCAATGGCACGCGAATTTCTGAAGCGCTTTCCACAAAGCGACCGCGCGGCAGCGGCCGGACAATTGATTTCGAAGCTAGAGGAAAGCGACCAATCGGCCTCTAAACCGTAAGGCAGACCGGCGACCCGTGTTGGCCTGGCCGACGACCAATTGAAAAGAAGCGGATTCTAGACGTTGTTAGGGGTTTCTAATACGGGACTCCTCCGTGAACTACATCTTCGCATTCGCCTTGGGCATCGGCTTCGCTGCAGGATTGCGTGCGCTTACACCGCCAGCCGTGGTGGCGTGGGCCGCGCATCTCGGCTGGCTGAATCTCAATAATTCCCCACTCGCCTTCATGGGATCGACAATCGCCGTCATAATTTTCTCGCTCCTCGCTGTCTTCGAGTTAATCGGCGATGTGCGGCCTCGAACGCCGAAACGAACAGCGCCGATGCCTCTCCTCGCCCGCATTCTTATGGGCGGACTGTGCGGTGCGTGCATCTGCGCGGCGACTAACCAACTCATTTTTATCGGCGCGATTCTGGGCGGCGTCGGCGGAATAATGGGAGCGTTTGCCGGTTACGAAATCCGACGGCGTTTGGTTAGCGCCTTGAACATCAAAGATATTTTCATCACTGCGCTGGAAGATGTGGTCACGATCGGCCTCGCCCGTCTATTCGTGACGCGGTGACTAACTGCCAGTCCGGCTCGGACTCTCGTAAAATC
>WNGP01004385.1_pt1 | contig 11774 bp, 11 predicted proteins | sample 5407671 | NCBI WGS metagenome assembly WNGP01 (sample SAMN13153381, study PRJNA577476) | soil metagenome | isolation source: 40 cm soil or saprolite under Garry oak tree replicate 2 | place: USA:California | collected 2016-06-15 | reverse complement strand
TTGTAGTAGTTCATGTAGTCGTCGAGGTCGCCGTTGACGACGATGGCGCGGAGTTTCTGGATGACTTCGGCGCCGTCAGGGGACCATGGACCATCTCGCCCCGGTAATTCCGAAACGGTCTTCGAGTCTTCTCTGAAGCTCTGGACCATCCACGTGGGAGTCCCCCCGCTCGATTCGCAGGCATCCCCGCTGACCAGGGGAAACGCTTCCTACTGCGGGTTTCAGGCTTATCTTGGCTGTACCCCAACCAGGCGCGGCCCCACAACGGCCCTTCACGCCCTCCCGGCCAACCTTGCGGAGCCCGCGCACATCAGCCAGCACAGTCACCTGCTGCACGATCACGGACCTTTCGTTCGGGGGAGCTGCCTTTCCCTTCAGGACAAGGCACCAGTGGTCGGCGGTCGGCCGGGACAGTGCCAGCCCGTGCGCGTTGGTGAGGATGATGCTGATCGGCTGGCCGTCCTGCTCGCGGGCGTCATCACCGCGGTGATCGTCGTCCTGAACCTCTACCTGCCCGGCGGGTGCGGGAGGCGACGCACCCGTAGCGAGGTCTGGCGACCGCCAGACCTCGCTACGGCCCGGTGTGCAGCTTACAGCTCGTGCGGCCCGACACCTGTCGGCTCGCGGAGCGGCCCGGTCGTGGTCAGCTCGGCGGGCTCCACGTGGAGGCGGGGCAGGATCCGGTCCAGCCAGGCGGGCACCCACCAGTTGGCCCGCCCCAGGACGTGCATCACCGCCGGCACGAGGACGGTGCGGATGAGGTAGGCGTCGACGAAGATGGCGGCGGCGAAGCCGAGGCCGATCTGCTGGATGGGCATCTGGCCGCCGATGATGAACGACGCGAACACCAGGATCATGATCAGTGAGGCGGCGGTGATGACACGGCCGGTCTCGGCCTGGCCGCGGATCACCGCGCGCTTGTTGTCGCCGGTGATCGTCCACTCTTCGTGCATGCGGCTGATGAGGAAGACCTCGTAGTCGGTGGACAGGCCGAAGAGGATGGCGAACATTATCGCCGGGATCCATGATGTGATCGGCCCTGCCTGGCTGAACCCGAGCACCGGCTTGCCCCAGCCGAACTGGAACGCGGCGGTCATCACGCCCAGCGCCACGCCGAAGGACAGCAGGTTCATGATCGATGCGACCAGCGGGATGAGCAGGCTGCGGAACACGATTGCGAGCAGCAGGAAGGCCAGTCCGACGACAATGGCTACGAACAGGGGCAGCTTGGCGCTTAGATCCTGGGAGTAGTCCTCGTTGGCCGCCGTGGTGCCGCCGATGTGGATCGCCAGCGTGCTGCCCGCCTCGGCCCGGGGGACGCCGGCCCGCAGCCGGTCAAGAAGGGTGGTGGTCGCGGCGTCCTGTGGTCCGGTGGTCGGGTACACCTCGGCGACCTCGGCCTTGCCGTCCGGGCTGAGCTGCGGCGGCACGATCCCGGCCACGCCCGGCTGGCTGCGGGCCGAGGCGGTGAACGCGGCGAAGCGTGCCCGGTCGGCGGGGCTGTTGACCTGGCCGACCACCTCCAGGGGTCCGTTGAACCCGGGGCCGAACCCCTTCGCCAGCAGGTGGTAGGCCTGGTAGGTGGTCGAGGACGTCGGGTCGGTGCTGGCGTCCGGCAGCCCGGCGCGCATGCTGAGGAACGGGATGGCCAGGACGCCGATCACCGCCAGCGCGGCGACGGCGGGGATCAGTGGCCTGCGGCCGAGCCCTTCGGCCCAGCGCGGCCAGAAGGCTCCTGCCTGCTCGACCTGGCGCCCGTCCTGTGCGAGCATTCTGTGTTCGGCCCGCCGCAGCACCTTCGGGCCGAGGAAGCCCAGCATGGCCGGCAGCAGGGTGAGCGACGCCAGCATTGTCAGGCCGACCACGAGCGAGACGTTCACGGCCACGCCGGGCAGGGTGGGGTCCGGCAGGGCGAACAGCCCGAGCAGCGCGGCGCAGACGGTCAGCCCGGCCAGCAGCACGGCGCGGCCCGAGGTGTTGAGCGCGGTGACGGCGGCGTCCTCGGGCGTCTGCCCGGCGAGCAAACCGTTGCGGTGCCGGCTGACGATGAACAGCGCGTAGTCCACGCCCACGCCGAGCGCCACGAGGAAGGCGACCTCCGGCACCCAGCCCGCGATCGAGATGGCGTGCGTGAGGATGTTGACGATGTAGCTGCCTGCTGCGATCCCCACCAGCGCCGAGATCACCGGAAGGAGCGCACCGAACACCGAGCGGCGGAACGCGATGAACAAGACGACCAGCGCGAGCATGATCCCCAGCAGCACGCTGGTGTAATCGGTGCCCCCCGACGCGATGTTCTCGATCGCCGCACCGCCGAGCTGGACGTTCAGCAGCGGACTGTCGGCGGACTGGGCGGTGGAGATCAGCTTATTGACGGCCGCGTTCGGGATGCTGTCAGCCTGGGCGTCGAGGTTCACCGTGGCGAGGCCGATCGTGCCGTCCCTGCTGATCTGGCCGCCCGGGCCGTAGACCGAGGTCACCGAGCGCACGTCGCGAAGCCGGGCGACCCGGGCGAGCATGGACGTGACCGCGGTCTGGGCGGCTGGAGAGCGCAGCGTCCCGTGCCTGGCCTGCACGACGATCTGGTCGCTGTCGCCGGCCTGGGCCGGGAAGTCCCTCGTCAGCACCTGCAGGGCCTTCGCCGAGTCGGTGCCAGGCAGCGAGGCGCTGTTTGAGAACGCCGATCCGGTTAGCCGGCTGAGGCCGAAGAAACCGATCAGGGCTATCAGCCATACGGCCAGCACGGCCCTCCGGTGAAGGAAGCACCAGCGCGCGAAACTAGCCAACGTCTTGTCCTTTCTGGGTATCTCAGCTCATGGGGCCGGCCTGTATGCCATGGTGGGCGGTCGGCGCGCAGATGTCGTCGGGCCAGCAGCGGCTTCCGGCCTACGTCAGCGAACGTAGAAAGGCGGCCGCGGGTACGCACAACGTGCAGGCGAGGATGCGTCACCCGCGCGATGCGCCTGGTCAGACGGCTCGTTACGGTTGAACCGAGATGAGAGACCCGGACGCCGCCCTCGCCAGATGGGTGTCCCGCGCGCCGTTGTGGTTGCGGACGCTCAGCTTGCGCCGGGATCTCGCGCTGCCGCTGGTGTTGCTCGCAGTGCAGTTGACCGGCGCCGCGGTCGCCGACGGGACCGCCCACCTCTTCAATCCACCGCATCCCCTCGGGGCGCTGGACCGGGTGCTGCTCGCGGTCGGCCCGGTGGCGTTGGTCGCGCGGCGCCGGTATCCGGTGCCGGTGCTGTGGGTGTGCTTCGCCGCGACGCTCCCGTTGTCGTCGAGCTCTGGCTGGATTCATATCAGCTTCATCGTCGCGTTCTTCGTGGCGGCCACCACCGGGAAGCGCTACTCGGCCTGGCTGGCGCTGGCACTGGACTGCGCCTGGACGATCTGGTTCGCCCCGCTCATCTACGGGTACGCGATCCTGTCCGCGAACGACGCGCTGCTGCTCGCGGGGTGGACGGTGGCGGTGGTAATCGCGGCCGAGGCGACCCGGTTCCGGGCCGAGCGGGCGGCCGCGACCAGGGCCAGCCGTCAGATCGACCAGCGCCGCCAGCAGAGCGAGGAGCGGCTGCGGGTGGCCAGGGACCTGCACGACGTGATCGGGCACAACATCTCGCTCATCAACGTCCAGGCCAGCATGGGGCTCGACCTCATGGACAGCCAGCCCGAACAGGCGCGCGCGGCGCTGAGCGCGATCAAGTCGGCGTCAAAGGAAGCGCTCGAGGAGTTGCGCACGATGCTGACGACGCTGCGCCGTGACGACGACGGCGTCGCGCCCCGCTCGCCCGCCCCCGGGCTCGGCCGCCTCCCCGAGCTCATCGAGCTCACCCGGGCCGCCGGTCTCACCGTCGACGTCGAGGCCGCCGGAACGGCGCCGCCGTTGCCCGCCGCCGTGCATCTGGCCGCGTACCGCATCGTCCAGGAGTCGCTGACCAACGTTGCCCGCCACGCCGGGCGGGCCCGGGTCACGGTGCGGGTGACCTACGACGACGCGGAGGTGCACGTCGAGATCGACGACGACGGGGCGGCCCCCTCCGGCGGGGGCACCGCGATCGGGACGGGCAGCGGGATCACCGGCATGCGGGAACGCGCCGCCGCACTCGGGGGCGAGTTGTCCGCCGGGTTCCGGCACGGCGGCGGGTTCCGGGTCAGCGCACGGCTTCCGGTCAGGCCAGCGCCATGATCCGCGTGCTGCTCGCCGATGACCAGAGCCTGGTCCGCGCCGGTTTCAAGGCGTTGCTCGATGCCCGCGACGACATCGAGGTCGTCGGTGAGGCGTCCGACGGGGCCGGCGCGGTGGACCTGGCCAGGAAGCTGCGGCCCGACGTGATCCTGATGGATATTCGCATGCCGGGGCTTGACGGGCTGGAAGCTACCCGCCAGATCGCCGGCGATCCGGAACTCGCTGGCGTGCACGTGGTCATCCTCACCACGTTCGGGCTCGATGAGTACCTCTTCGATGCCCTGCGCTTCGGCGCGAGCGGCTTTCTCGTGAAAGACACCGAGCCGGCCGACCTCGCGACAGCAGTCCGGGTAGTCGCGGAAGGTGACTCGCTCATCTCACCCAGCATGACCCGCAGGCTTGTCGCCGAGTTCGCCAGCCGGGCCAAACAGCCCCACCCGGCGGCCGAACTCGATGCGATCACCCAGCGGGAGCGTGAGGTGATGGCACTCGTCGCCGACGGCCTCAGCAACGACGAGATCGCCCAGAAGCTGTACATGAGCCCGGCCACCGTGCGCACCCACGTGAGCCGGGCCATGACCAAACTCGGCGTACGAGACCGGGCCCAGCTCGTGGTCCTGGCCTACGAAACGGGCCTGGTGCGCCCGAACTGGCTGGCCTGACGCATCTGGCACAGGCCGTCGATCAAGGAGTTGATGATGAACCTCGCGCTGTGGATCGCTGCCGGGGTGCTGGCCGCGGTCCTCCTGGTCGCCGCCATCAACAAGCTGGTCATTCCCCAGGAGAAGCTGGCCACCTTTCCGGGTGGGGGATGGGTCGAAGACTTCAGCCCCGGCGCCCTCAAGGCCATCTCAACCCTCGAGATCCTCGGCGCGGTGGGCCTGATCCTGCCCGCCGTGCTCGGCATCGCGCCGGTTCTGGTGCCGCTGGCTGCTACCGGCGCGGCGTTGCTGTTTGCTGGCGCGGTGATCATGCGCCTCCGCCGTGGCGAGAAGGTAACGATCGTGGTCGACCTGGTCTATCTCGCCCTGGCCGTCTTCGTGGCGTGGGGCCGCTTCGGCCCCGAGTCCTTCCACGGCTGACCATTCAGGTCGGTCGAGTTGGTTGACCCGCGTCACTTCGATCGCTGCTTGGGCCGTGGCAGGAGTCGTCGGCGGCTCAGCTCCAACGGCTGCGCGCATCCTCCTCGGACCCCGACCTGGCCAGTGCACTGACATCGAGATGACCGAATCACTGACACCGAGGTGCGGCCTCTCAGGCCGGCGGCGGGCCGGCGGCGGGGCCCCAGCTGGCCCGCCGCCGAGCTCGGTCAGGGCTTCTCCCGGCCGGGCTGTGCTACCGGCGGCGGCCCGGGTCGCGTTCGGCCTGGTGCCGGGCGAGCGCCTCGGCCGAGACCCGGGCGTACTTGGCCAGCGACCGGACCGAGGTGTGGCCGGAGCGGGCCATCAGCATGGGTGTCCCGGTGCCGTCCTCGGTGTCGTGGGTCAGCGCCGAGTGGCGCAGCTGGTGGAGCGTGGCGCCGCCGGAGGCCTTCGCGAACAGGGCCTCGGCCTGCTGGTAGCTGAGCCGGGCGTGGCCGTGCTCGTCCAGGTCGGCGGCCGGGAGCTGCACCCGTGCCTTCCGCTCGGTGATGAACACCGGGCCGGACGTGCGGCCCTTGAGCAGCCGGGGCAGGAGCCGGGCGGTGCCGGTCTGCCAGACGATCACGTCGACCGCGCCGCCCTTGCGGCGGACCCGGGCGCGGCGGTTGGGCAGGTCCAGGTCGCCGACGTCGAGTGCGAGCACCTCGGCCGGGCGGGCCGGCCATGCGCACGCCGTCCTGCCTGGTGGCGTGGAAGTCCGGCCGCACGCCACCCGGAGTCAGCGTCACCCGCCTCACGCTCAGGTCCACGCCCCCGAACGCCATATGCACCGGGCGCGCAGCCACCGCCAGCGGAGTCGCGGCCAGGTGGTCCCGGCTGGCCGCACGCGCGTCCTGGAAACCATGTGCCCCAGGACGGATGCTCAGCTCACCGGTCGAGAGCCCGATCCGGAAGCCCCTGGCCTCCAGGCCCCGCCTGGACTCCGCCAGGATCTGCTCGGCGCGCTGCTCATCCAGCAGGCCGAGCATCACGAACGCGTTCGCCACCGCTTCGATGCTGAACGGGACACCCGGGAGCGGCTCGCCCGGCCGCGCGGCGCTGAGCGGGGCGGTCATCGCGCGGGGAATCGCCTCTGGGTCCTCCCGGGCCATAAGCACAAGGTACAAGTGCCGCAGCCACAGCGCCTCGGGAGTGCGTGCCAGGCTCCGCCGGCCACGGGCTTCCGCCGGGCACAGCGCCCTGGTTATGCTGTCCGCATTGCGGCACCCCGCCAGGCGGCATGGCGGGAGCGGACCCGGACAACCTCATCTCCCTGATGCTTAACTCAGTCAGTGCAACCGCCCTCGCACGGGCAGGGATCCGGTTGCAAGCTCCCACCAAGCCCGCCACGGTGAGCCAGGATGCAGCTCAGCGGGCCGCGCTGCAGGCGATGCCCGGAAGCACGGTCCGCGAAACCGTCCTGGCCGACTTCAGTGACACCCATCATGTCCCGGCCATCAGCACGCTGGCGTGGGCAATCTCGCTGACCGACGCATCCGGTTTCCGCCCGCATCCGGCAGGTCCTGCGCGGGGCCGCGCAGTGGTGAAACCGTCACATCTGGTCGTGTTCATCGATGCCGGGACCGGGGAGTTCATCATGGCCACCAAAGGAGGCCGGCTCCAGGGCTAGGCAAGACCCGCACCCACGCCAGAGCCCACCTCACCGGCCGCCCCCTGGACAGGCCGGCAGCCTAGCCCGGATCTCAGCTGATCGCCCGCCGGCGACCACGTCGATCCAGGCGGTGCCGCGGTCCAGCGCGGGCACGATCTCCAGCCACCACATGACGTCGCCGGTGTTGCCCGGCGGTGTCACGCCGTCCGTGCGCGTGGTGTGCCAGCGGCCGTGGCTGTCGCGTACCCACACCACCGGCGGGGCCTGACTCCGCGGGTGTACGCCCAGTCATCCCCGGTCGTGACGCCGCTGGCCAGCATGTGCAGGATGGTCCTGTCGTTACTGTGGTGCAGGCCGAGGATCGTGACGCTGGCACCATCCAGCTCGGGGAATCCGGCCACGGTGGCGGCCACGCCGTCGGCCGCCGGATAGGGCTCGCGGCGGTGGTAGCGGCTCAGCATGTTCAGCCATGGTTCGGGCAGGTCCCCGGCGGGCGGGGCGAGGATGCCATGGCCGCTGATGCCGAGCCTGGCGCACAGCCGGGCGAGCTGGCCGGGGACGGGGCTGCCCGGGGGCAGCGCATCGGCCGCATACAGCGCGGCGACGATGTCACCGAGCCCGGCGGCCGGATGCGGGAGCAGTTCCGGATCGGCGGCGGCCAGCCGTTCGGGGGTGTCCTGGGGGGAAGGCCGCCGCGCTGGTGAGGATCGGGCGGCGATGACGTCCAGCAGGAGCTCACCCGGGCTGCGCGCCGTGCGGGTCACGGTGACATCCGGCGCCGGGACCTGCGGGCTCAGGTCGATGCGGGTGGGGAGCTCGCCGGGGGGTCGTGGTGAGGTCGAGCCAGCGGATCTGGCGCGGCGGGTCCGGGCGCAGCAGCATCTCGCCCGCTGCATGTCCGCCGCGGAAGCCGACCTGGTAGCTGGCGCCCTGGTCATCTTCCGCGGTGAACCGGCGGAAGGGCCAGCCAGCCATCGTGAACCGCGCGCCGTCCGCAGACTGCACGTAAGCCACGAGAAGCAATTCGGCCTGTGACGAGGATTCGTGCAGGATCCTGAGTCAGTTGATTCGTAGCGGCCGGAGTCCGGTGGCGGGTGGGCGGTTGGTGGTGCGGTAGCGACCGTCGAGGTTGATGGTGGGGTGCCCAAGTGGGGTGAGCCGGGCGACGTCGGCCGGGTCGATCGGGTAGCCCTTCGCGGCGAGGTGGTCGAGGGCGGCCTGGATGTATACGGTCTGCCACAGCACAATGACGTTGATCATGATGCCGAGGCTGTCGAGCTGGTTTTCCTGCCCGACCTGGTAGTGCCGCCGGAGCTGGCCGCGCTGGCCGTGGAAGACGGCGCGGGCCAGGGAGTTGCGCCGTTCACCGCGGCTGAGAAGGTGGTGGATGGTCCGCCGGCAGGCCGGGTCGTGGGCGTATTCGAGCACGTGCAGGGTCTTGATCACCCGGCCGGGCTCGGCCAGGGCACGGGCGAGGCTGGAGGGGCTGGGGCCGCGCTGCAACGTGCGCAAGATCGCCGAGGGGATGACGGTACCGGCCCGCAGCGAGGCGGTGAGCCGGCAGATCTCGTCCCAGTTGCCGGTAATGAGCCGGGTGTTGATGCGGTTGCGCGCCAGCCCGTTCAGCGGCCCGTAGTGGGCCTCGCGGTCGATGCGCCACAGCCGCTGGTCGGGCAGGTCGGCCAGCCGCGGTGCCCACCGGTAGCCCAGCGCCCAGGCCAGGGCAAAGACGATCTCGGAGGCGCCGGCGGTGTCAGTGGAGACCATCTCGGGCTGGATGCCGGCCTGGTTGGCCAGCAGCCCGCCGGGGACGTGCAGGCTGTCGCGCTGGGTGCCGGGGATCAGTTTGTGCGCGAACACGGTGTAGGTGTCGGCCATCCATGAATACAGCGTGGAGCCGCGTTGCCGGCCGAAGTAGCGGGGGTTGCAGGCGGCGTTGATGGCGGACGGGGATGACGAAGCGCATCCCGTCCGCGGAGGCCATCTCTCCGCCGCCCCAGGCTTGGGCCAAAGGCAGCGGTGCGTGAAAGCCGGCCAGCCGGACGTTGGCCGCGGCGTGGGTGGCCGAGCGCAAGTAGTTGTGCCCGGCCCAGTTCAACCGCTCCCTGCTCAGCGGCGGGTAGGTCTCGTCGACGACGGGGGTCAGGCCCACGTTGCACGATTCGGAGACCAACAGGGCTGACAGCGACTCCGGCAGGTGTACCTCGCGGGTGTCGGTGCCGCTGATGTGGGTGTATTCGTCGAGAAACCCGGTCCACCCGTGCACTTCCAGGGGCAGGTCGGCGATCTCCACCTCTGGGAGGAGCCGTTCCACCTCGCCGCGCAGGGCGACCAGGGATGCGGGTTCAGCCTCTGCGTCCAGCGGGGTGACCACGATCTCATCGCGGCCGCCTCGGGTTTCGGTACGCAGGCCGGTGGTGGCGGGATACCCGGCGGCGGTGCGCCGCCACGCCGTATCCAAGCTGGCGGCGAGCTGGGCGGCGATGGTGGCCGGGTCGGGGTCGAGCGCCAGCTCCTCACACAGCGTGTCGCGCCGGTGGTCCCAGTCGCGAGGGGTGAGCAGTTCGGCGCGGGGATCGCCCCACCGGGTGCTGCCGGGTGCGCAGATATCGCGGCGGCGCAGCCGGGTGCGGACCTGGTCCAGCACACAGCAGGTGCAGGCGGCCCGGTCGGCGGTGTCGCTGTCCTGGTCGTGCACGTGCGGCCGCCACGACGGCGTGACCACCCCCAACGGGACCTCGCTGGCGGGCCGGCGAGTGGTGCGGGGCTTGCCGGCCAGCCACTGGCCCAGGGCGTGGCAGGCGTCCAGCACCGGCGCGGCCGAGTCGATGGCCTGCAACTCCAGCGCCTCGATCAACGCGGGCAGGAACCGCCGGATCTGCGGGTAGGCGGCGACCAGCCGCTCGTGGAAGGGATCTCCCGGCGGGCGCATCAACGCCTCCACCGTGCCCATGTTCGCCTCGATCCCCTCCCGCTGGACGCGCAACGCCGCCAGCACCTCCTCCAGGGTGGGCGGGTCGTCGAGGGCATCCAGCAGCGAGCGCATCTGCGCGTGCACCGCGGCGACAGCGCGGTCGTAGCCGCGAAGCTCGCCGGCGCGGCGTTTTTGCCCGCGGTGGGTGGCGGCGCGCTGCAGGTCGCCGAACACGACATCGAAGATGCCGGTCACATCGTCGCGGGCGCTGGCCGCCAGCAGGCGGGTGCAGGCGACCAGCGTGGCGATCCGCCGCTGCGGTGCCAGATCGGCCAGCTGGGTGGCCCAGGCCTGGTCGGCGTAGCGGGCCAGGGCCACTACCCGCGCGGCCGGCACGTCCGACAGGTCCAGCCCGCCGGTGCCCAGGGCCCGAACCCGCTCCAGCCGGTCCAACGCGCGCACCGGCCCGGCGATGGCGGGCGTGAACGGCGGCCGGCGCAACAGGTCCAATTCCGAGCGGCGCTGCCCCTCAGGCACCACCAGGAGTTTGTCCAGCTGGGCCCGCAGCTCCGGGCCGGCTGCTCGCGCCAGGCGGCTGTGGACCCGATGGGTGGCGCGTTCGCGCACCGCGGCGACCAGCCGAGCCAGCACGGTTGGCCCGGGCAGCAAGATCTGCCGGGCAAGGAGTTGCCGGCGGGCCGCGCGGAACAACACCGGCGAGGCCATCTCACCGGCCCAGGCCTGCCGGTACAACCAGACGGTGACGGCGAACCGGTCCGGCCCGGTGAAGTCGCGGTACCCGCAGCGGTCCCGGATCTCGGCGGTGTGACGCCACCGCACCGGCATGTCCCGGTAGCCGGCCAGCACTTCCAGGTCATCGATGCCGAGCTGGCGTGCCGCAGCGGCCACGACCGGCTCAGGTACCGCGGACGGGTCCGGCTGGAACGTGCCGATCGCCCGCACGGTGACCAGCTGGGTCGCATATCCCAGCTGGGTCACCGGGTCGGTCCGGCGCCGGATCACCGCCAGGTCCGCCCCGCTCAGATGGCACATCCGCCCCAGCCAGTCCCGGTCCAGCTCAGCCGGAAACTGGGCGTACGATGCGACGCTGGCTCGATCCGCCGTTGCTGGCATACCTGCCTCCCGGCCAGTACCTGCTGCAGGCGCCAGCCTCAGCCCGGCCCGACACAGCCTCATCGACGGAAATAGTGCCACCCCTCCGTGATCGGAGCGGGTAGATAACGATCATTTAAGTCCCATTCCGGCCCGGGCCGGCCAGCACGGCGCCGGCCCAGCTCAGCTCCTCGCCGAAGTGGGTCACGGGACGACTCCCAGCTTGACGCGCTGCGCGCGGCCGGCTGCGAGCGCATCTGGGCCGACACCGCCTCCGGCAAGCTCGCCCGGCGACCCGAGTGGGACAACTGCCTCGATCACCTCCGGGCAGGCGACGAGCTCGCCGTCACCCGGCTGTCCCGGATGGCCCGCTCGGTGCGCCACCTCACCCAGACCGCCGCGCTCCTGGCCGACCGCGGGATCGACCTGGTCGTGTTCAAGCAGGGCATCGACACCACCACCCCGGCCGGCCGGTTCACCTTCCACGTCCTGGCCGCGATGGACGAGATGCTCGCCGACCTCATCTCCGAAGGCACCCGCGAGGGCCTGGAATCCGCCCGGGCCCGCAGCCGGGCCGGCGGCCGCAAACCCAAGCTGACCACCCGGCAGGCCGAGGTGGCCCGCGGCATGTACGACGAGACCGGCGCCGACGGCAGACGTAAGTACACCGTCGCCGAGATCGCCGAAACCTTCGGCGTGTCCCGCAAAACCGTCTACCGGCACCTCGAACCATCCGCCGGCCGCCGCCAGCCCGGCAAGAGCGCGCGGCCGGGCGCACCCGCCGGGCCGCTGGCCACGCTGCCGGACCCGGCCCACGACCGCGCC
>WNGP01008131.1_pt1 | contig 11776 bp, 18 predicted proteins | sample 5407671 | NCBI WGS metagenome assembly WNGP01 (sample SAMN13153381, study PRJNA577476) | soil metagenome | isolation source: 40 cm soil or saprolite under Garry oak tree replicate 2 | place: USA:California | collected 2016-06-15 | reverse complement strand
TATGGCGACCTCTGACACGCGGGACGAAGTGCGGCGCGGTAGCCTCCGGACTGGGCGCTTTCCACGGCACGTAGGTACGCCATGTCCGGCAGAGCGGACAGTACCAGGAGCCGCCGTTCAACAGATGCCACGGCGGGATGTCGCAGTGATGCGACATGGAGGCGCGGTCGCGTGAGATACGCTGCCCATGCACATGCTGTACCGGGATAATGAAGGTGGCTGGTTTTGCCACGGCCTTGATGCGTACCTGCGTGGGCATATGCCCGTCCACAAGCAGCAAGAGCCATTCGAGCGCGGCGTAGAGCCGGTCAAGTAAACGACGTTTCATGATGTTTTCCTTTCCGCTACAGGAGCCAATGCCTCAAACATGATCTCCACGGCTCCCAGGTGATTCCCTACAATCACCAGTGCATTATCCTCATGGTCAAACCCGCCTTTGAGTTTGCGCGGGTGCGAGGTATGCTCCTCAGTCTTGTCTTTTGTCGTCATAGTGATCTTGAATGGCTGCTTTGATTTCAGATGTAAGATCATGAGATACTTCCTTTCTTTCTTCTGAGTCCCACAATAGCAATGATAGCCCCTGCCACGGTTGCCACAGTGAGCACTATCCCAAGCACCTGCCAGTATGTGAGCGGCCACGGCGTGAAGCGTCGCACGGCCAGCCACACACCCGCTGCAAGTCCGGCATAGGCAGGAAGGCAAAGCCCGGCGCCGATCACCATGCCCCGGCAGGGGTTGCCATCGTGCCGCTCAGGGTAACGCATGGCCTTCCTCCTGCATGGCCTCGACCGCTGCCTGTAGTGATGTGTACCATTCCAGGGGGTAGGACTGCGGCCCAGCATTTTTGAGCGGGGTCCAGTTGCTCTCCTCATCATCGATAAAGACAACTTCATCGGCGCCATAGAACGCGGCCAGCGTTTGTACCATGCCCGCTTTCCACACGACGGTTTTGACATATTGGAAGGCTGGAGCCTTGAAGATGAATCCACATTCTCGCTCTACAAAGACATGCAGCGAGAACCATTCCAGGGTTGCCACGGCCATACGCTGCGGTCTGCTCGTCAGGAAAACGATATGGTAGCCTGACCGGAGCAGGGTATTCAGCGCGTCATTGACCCCTGCGATGAGCGTATCAAGGGGTACGTGCTCAGGGCTAAAGACGGTGTGCCAGTAGGTGTCGGTAGCGCCCCGCTCGTCTGAGAACGAGAACTCCTCTTGCATTTGGGCGACATAGGCTTGTTTTACTTCCTCTGCTTTGGCAAAACGGGCGGTCGCATCGGCAACCACACCATCCAGGTCAATAACGGCTAGTTTCGTGTTCACTTGGTTTCCTCCTTCTGTAACTTCTCCGCCTGTTCGATCAGGCGAAACATGTCCTCGACCCACCGGGGTGCTTCCCCGGTCACGTAGAGCGCAGGATAGGCCAGCATATGCGCCGTGAGTTTGGCAATGAGCTTGTGCAGTTCAGCGATGCGATGCTCAAGCGTTGCCAGTGACAAGTACGCCTCCTGCAGGGGCTCACGTGCGCTTTGCTGCATTGCCGTTCCTTCTCGTATAGATCTTCCGATCCGAGCATTCCGCCACGATCTTGCCCCGGTACGCATCTGTGGGTACAATCCGCACGCTCACAATCTGCACGCCATAGGCACCGATCACGCCCTTGGGTACCTTGCCCTTGTAGGGCACATAGAGCCGTGTGCCAGGCGTGTAGTGGGCGGCGTACACCTCGGCCTCTGCTTTATTCCTGAGCGCGTGGCCACGCCCGTAGTCTGCTATCACAACCTGCATAGTGCCTCTCCTTGCAAAAATGCGAACGGCGGCGGCTCATCCTTACGATTCTGATATTCACAAATCGGATAAGAGCGCCAGCCATAGGTATTAAAGTAACGGCAGAAATCGCGCCCCTGTTGATAAGACTTCCAATCAAAGCGTAACTTCACTTTAGCAGGGTCGCCAAGCCAGTTGAGCGGTAGAATGAACTGGCAGAACGGCTCGCCCTGCCATTCGATGATATGCATAGCTCGCTCATAGCAGGAGGCTATTGGCTCATTCCCTACCAGGCAATACACCCGCTTGCGCGATTTTGCCACGTCCTTGAGGATAGACATCATATGCCGCACATCCTCTAATTCTCGCATCTCATCAAGAGCAAAGCGCCAGGGACCGCGTATAATCGGTTGCCAGCGCTGATAGGTGCCTTCATCAAAGTAACGCGGTTCAAAGCCGCTATTGGCATCAAGGAGCCGTGTATTGGTTTCCTGATACCGCTTGATGATATGCTCCTGGTAGTCCACCGGCAAGGCAGAGAGGTTATTGTCGCAGAGGATTGGCGCAGGTGTAAATTCAGGGTCATAGCTGAAGGTGAGACCTTCTAAGCGAGGCACAATACAGAAGCTACAATTGACCGGGCACCCCCTGCTCGCAAAGGTCATTTTATAGTGCCCGCGCTCTTTATCAAATCTGCTATCGAGTCCCTTGACGATCTCAAGTCCTGTCTCTTGCTTCCACCAATGCGCCAGGGCAAAGAGTCCAGGTCCTCCCGCCTCGACCTGTGCATGATCTTTCATCCGTAGTGCGATCTGAGATGCTATAGGCGCGTGCCATGAGAAGATACAAGAGAGTGCTACTAGATCGGCGTCCAGTTCCCACATGCCAGGATCGCCATCATAGTACGCTACGTCATGGCCTTGCGATCTGTGCCAATCAGCACATTTGCGAGCGCCAAGATTATAGTGAGGCACTGAACAATTGATGACGATGGCTCTCATATCTTCTCCCACAAAACAGAACGTCCAGACATGCATATGTTATCATGTCTGGATACATTGGATTAGACGGGTGTTTGCGCCGCTTGCTTGCGATACGGCAACACGAACTGGCTGAGTGCCACCACGTGCTCTGCCGTGTAAGCATCGCTGGCGGGTAGCGGACCTTCGGGGATGTTGAACGCCGCGCGTAGCACCTTGAAGTACCACGTTTTAGCCGTGCATTTCTCGGGGCAGAGCGCCTGGTACTCTTTCAGCAGGGTACGGATCTTGGCTTCATTGGTCGCTGCGAGGTCTGTACCCTGAGCGGACTCTTGTCGGGCCTGGGCAGGCTTGGCCAGCCTTCTCTCGCAGTGCCTTATACTCGCGGGTCAGTTCAACCAGGAGTGACCGCGCCTGCTCATAGCTGAAATCATTGGTAGGTACAAATCCCTTGCCCAGGTACTCGCACAGCTTGCGGATAGAGGCCAGTTGCTGCTCTGTAGCCATAGCAGGGCTATCCTCCTGTATGGGCTCGGGAGTGGGCTCACCTGAGAGCCACACCTTGAGCGTGTCTGCAACCGCGCCATTCGGCTTTGCGATGACCGCGCCAGACAGCGCAGGGCAGCGGCTCTTATCTACAATCAGCGTATTGTCACTCTCCATTGAGCAGAATACATCGAACTCGTAGGGAAGATCATCACGCTGGACGGGTGCCATGCCGACCTTGCGCGGCATCGTCTTCCCGTTTGCGCCCGTCTCCAGCACGTAATCCATCTTAGAGCGCACGGTGGCGATGATATGCAGTTTCGCGCCCAGGATGACGTTCACGAGTTTGTTTTGAATGGCAGAGGCATCATTCCAGGCAGAGAAGGAGTTGCCGCTATACTTTGCCCGCGCTATCTTGTCCTTCTCCTCGAGGAGTCCGCCTTGCCCGCTCCAGGCATGCGAGAGGCTATCAATCACCAGGACTGCATATCCGGCTGCCTCTGCCTCGTGAATAGCATCGATATAGCGCTGCGGGTGGAACGTCTCAAGACAGAGCGTATCGAACTCAAAGAGATCCGCGTACTTCGATGCACTACCGTGTTCTGTGTCAATGAGGGCAATGCTACCCCCACCGGCAAGCGTGGTTGCGAGCGTCAATGCTGTGTAGGTTTTGCCTGCCCCTGCCGGGCCTGATAGAGCCATGCGCAACTTTGCGCCGTACTTTACAGCCTTATGAAATGTCATGATCGTGTCTCCTTTGGCCCGTAGGCCGTATCTAGTACCTGCTCATTGTGTGCGTCCAGGTCGAGTGCAGGGGTGATGAAACGGCTGTCTTGGTCGCTCCATTCCTCGTCTACCTGTGCTTTAGCTCCCACGGCCTCTACCAGCTTCTGCCAGTGGTGAGCATGGTAGGCATCGCGCTCGGCCTCTCCATAGCCCGCTTCCTCTGCCACAAACCACTCTTGCTGGAGGGCTTCAACCGCCGTGCATGCAGCCTGTAAGCGTTGCTCAAGCTCCTTCACTCTGGCATCTGCTTCATCGTGCAGGTAAGCATCTAGCGGCCCGTTCGGTTGGCTCAAATCCATGTTATAGGTGTCCATTGTTGCCTCCATGTCTTCTCTCGCGGCCCCGCTCCTGAAGTAGTCAGCGAGCAGCGGGGCCAGGTCATCGTTTCTCATTTTAGCAGCGACCATGCCCGGTCGCCATTGAGTTGCCCGCGTTCAGCGAGCGGAACCCGCCTCTGCTCTTGCACCTCTGTGAACATCGGCAGAACCTTTGTCACCCTGCCATTCTCAAGTTCTATCAAGCCCTGACCGGCAAGGTACTTGAGAGACTGAGTGACCTGTTTCTCAGTGAGCCCGGTTTCTTGCGCCAGTTCCCAGGCGTCTACTGGTTCATTTTCGTGATCCTCAAGCAGCGCCGCTGCATTGTTACGGACTATCATGGCTTGCTCTATCTGCTTAGTGTTGGTCATTGCCTTCCCCCTTTGGGGCCTTGCGGCCCGACTATGCTGCCTGAATTGACATCTCAAAATTCCAATAAGCTGCGCGCTTGGCCTCGATGACCGCCTGTGAGCGGCAATCGAAGAGGGCCACCAGGGCGGCGAAGGCGATTGCCTGCTCGTATGCTGCATTATAGTGCTTCATGTGCTTGCAGGCGTGGTGGCGGAACTGGCAATCGGGGCAGGAACAGTCAACTGCGTGGCCGGTCTCATCTATCGTCAAAAAGTAGTGCTTGTTGGTGGTTTCGCTCTTGATCGTCCTGGTCATCTCGATTAGTCCTTTCAAATGGCTGGGGAACCGCGTTGTATGCGCTCTCTCGTGAGGCTCCACGTTTCCCCTCGTCTGTAAGAAGTATAGCATAATGTGGCCTATTTGTCAAGAGTCTTGACGAAAGTGGAAGAAACTGGTAGAATGTGGCTATGATTGTGATAGTAAGGAGATGTATATGCAATCAGACATGCTCGCGCCCTGGCATGAGCGCATAAAGAGAGACGCCAATGTGATCGATGACGTGGTGTGGGCTCAGACCGGATGCCGGTTAGAGGACATCGCTTCGCAAGTGATAAGACACCAACTGGAGCGGCTGGTACTCGACGTGGTAGTGCTGACGAGAATGGAGGAGGCGAAGAAGCAATAAGAAAAGCCCCTGCCAGGGCATCTTGGCAGGGGCTACTTTTTTTAGATAGGGTTATTCGTCGCTGGGTCGTATATGTCGAAACTGATCCAGGTCGGTTCTCAGGTAGAGAATCTGCCTTTTTGGCCGCCTGGGGTCTCTATAGACTTTCAGCTTAGGCGCAATATGTTTCCTGAATGTCTCACGGGCAACACCTAGATGGATAGACGCCTCGCGTTGTGATAAGTATTCTTTTCCCTCTATCTCAGTTGGCACCAGCACTGGCGTCCTCTCTTTCAATAGTCTGGACAACTCGACAAGACTTGATAAGACTTATGAAGCCTTGTGAATACTATACACGAAAAATGAAGAATCCGCAAGAGATATGATGGTGTAACTCCACCATCATTTCGCCTCGCCAGCCCGCTTACCATGCGCTCTCATGCCACTTTTTCGCGTGAAAAACTAGCACAACAGTTCTATGCTATCTGCTGCCAATAGGCCCTGATGTTCTCACAGGAGCGTCTCCAGCAATCCAGGTACAAATCTTCTATGCCTTGCCCATGCTGCGGATGCTTCCACCAGCGTTTCCCCTGCCAATATTTCGCTCGTTTGACTGCCATCAATTGTGCCATATTCCCATCTGCACTCTGTATCTCAGCAGGCATATAGTGATAGAGCCTCATTTGCATCTGTGGACTCCCGCCGAGCAGATGAATGCGCCGACCTCGCAACTTCCATATACCGAACTTTGCGCCACCGTAGGAGGTTGGCACTGAATAGGCAATGGCATACTGAGATGGGATAAGCAATAGCTGATCTGAGCGTTTCGGAACAACGAGCGGAATAGCGCAATAGCTTGAAAGTTCCTCGGCCTGGTTGACGGCTCTTGTGATATCCGCCTCGCTCGTCTCCATCTCTGAGAGATCAGGGACCGTAGCATATTTCGGTTGCAGGCGCTTGACTGTGGCAAGATGCGCGGTGAAGTCAGGATGCTTATACTCGATATCCACAAAGGATATCGGAAAGCCGTAATCATCTAAATCTGAACGCACGCCGAGCAGGTAGCCAGTATCATAGGCGATCTGCATTAAGCGGCGGTTTTGCCCTGATGAATAGATATTGTCCATACGTTTAATGCTCGTTTCTTGCCTTGTTCAGTTCCTACTAATTCAAAGCCAAGATGCTGATAGAAGCCATTGGCAGCGGTGCCCTGCATGGCTTTGAGTCGTATGCAGGAGTGACATTCCTTTACCAGCGCCTCTATCATTGCCCGCCCGATGCCACATCCTCTCTCATCTTTGCTCACGCATATCTCATAGATCGTCGTTTGCCCATCCCGTCTATGCCTGAAGTTGCAGAAGCCAAGAATGCGACTACCTTCCTCTGCTACAAGTACCCATTGCCGCGCTATATTTTCGGCAAGAGCAGGACGCAGCACAAAGCCGAGTGTGTCTTTATTTGCGTCTGCGATGCGCTTGATAGCGTCCAGATCGGCCATAGTCGCTTTGCGTATCATATGTGTCCTTTTCTCTATGCCAGCCCCAACACCAGCCATTCCAACAGATCAAGCCCCTGCTCCAGCATCGCGTTGGCATCCTTGGCCCAGGGCCGCCACCGTGTGGCGTGTGGTAGCGTGCGCGTCCAGAATGCCGATTCTCTATCCCCTGCCTCGTCTGCGTCGTAAGCGACCAGCACGCGCGGCGCAAGGCAGAGGCGGGCAATCCACTGTGCTTGATGACATTTGCGCGTGTCGTCGGTCGCCACGTGGGCCAACTCGGGGGCTACCTGCTGGCCGGAGAGCGCATCGAACACGCCTTCGTAGAGCACCGTTGTCTTTTCGCTGCTAATACTATCAGCGTTATAGAGACATTCCTGGCTGCCTAGCACCTGCTCATAGCGGTGATCGGCACTTTTTCCCAGCCGCAGCGTAATTTTCCACAGTTGCCCGCCACAGTACCAGGGGATGACAATGCCCTTGGGGATCACCAGTTGCTTTGATTGTATCCCCCACGTTTCCCCTGCCATGGAAAGCCCTGGACAGTACCCTAGCATGGCCTCGCGGATAGTGGCATCGGTAAACCCCCTGCCATGTAGATATGCCAGCCCTGCTGCCCCACGATGCGACCACAAGCATTGTTGTGCTGCATGGCAGAGAGCACGCCCTGTCTCTTGCCAAATTTTACCAGGGCTGGCTAAGTGCGTCATAGAAGTAGGTGGCAGGGAGTGATATTCGTTCTCGTCCTGTAGGTTTAGCTCTTGTAACGCTTCCCACTTCGCCTTGCCCTCGTAGTCCATTAGGAAGCGGACGGGCCCCCCGGTTCGTCCGCACACCCTGCACCAGTAGCCAGGGTGTTCACGGTACGGCCAGACGAGAAAACGGTTTTTCCCGCATTTACAGAATGGACAGGGACCTGCAAATTGTCCTGTGCGTGTGGCAGGTTCTAAGCGAACGGTTGCTTTTTGTTCTATTAAAAAGCGTAGATCATAGGCAGAGGCTGCGTATGTGGTCATAGTATCACCTCAAATCAAAAACATGTCATTTAGACTAGCCAGACTAGCCAGCTTTCTATAGATTGGCTTTACAGGCTAATTTACATTCTCTCAACCTGGCTAGTCACCTGGCTAGTGACTAGCCAGGTTGTGCTTAATGGTAATGAAATGACTAGCCAGGTTTATGTGATTCATCTTCGTTCAATCCACTCGATAGAAGCGAGAAAGTCAGCAATCGCTCGCACCCGCTCTACATAGCCAGCATCACTAGGTACATCGATTTCGAGTGAGTCTGCCATAGAGTGCAATTCCTCTACAGCGCTTTGTAGCGTCATCTCCGGGTCTATCTTATTCGGGTTAACTCGCTCAGTCTTATCAATGAAGCCGCAATGTTCTAGCAGGGCACAGAACTCGTACGGCGTGATGTCCTCTCTATCTACCTCTGCCATAGCTGCGAGCACATTTTGAAATTGATAGAGCGCATGCCAGCCATCATTGAAACACTCTAATCGAGGAACAGGAGGCTTGCCGTTTTCAAGTTGATGCCACCTGACGGCCATCTCTCCCGATGTGCCACCTTCAGGACTGTAGAAGCCAAACATCACCTCGTCAACTTCCCCCTTGTCACGCGCCCAATGATAATAGGTCTCAGATGTGAGGATATACTGCTTGAGATCACCTTCATGATCTTTCATTTCATTGCTTTCCTTTCTAAACCTGGCTAGTCATCATTGCAAAACTAGCCAGCTTTACGATTCATCTTCATTTGGTACAAGATAGAGTGGTTTTAACCCTCTATAGCCTTCTCCATCTTCATCAAGTTGGCTCATCTCATTTTCAACCTGGCTAGTTTTTTCGTGTTGACTAGCCAGGTGACTAGCCAGGTTTGTGCTACTCTCATACCACTCCCCAGGCTGTTCCCGTTCAACCTGGCTAGTCTGGCTAGTCTTACGCGCATATTTATAGCCCCGTCTTTCGACAATGCCATCCTTCATCATTTCTTTCAAATGGTTACGTGTCGTATCGATGTTTTTCCCGATGCTATCTGCAATCTCCCCCTTCGTCATCCAGGCGCCTTCTTTGAGGATGTCAAGGATCTCCTGCCTGGCCTTCGTCCTGGCTACCTGCTCATAGGTGCCCTCCAGCGTCCATACGGCGGTGGCTTTATCGAAGGCAAGGGCGTACTCCTGCTCGTCCTCAATATCCCTGCCTGTGACGAACAGCGAGGCGGTGAATTGCCCGCGTTCACGTCTAAGCCCGAGTATGCCATCCACCGCGCCGGTTACTCCCACACTGCCACTAATCTCGTCGATAATATCGGTAGAGGCCATCTTGCGCATGTGCATGATAACCACAATAGCGATGCCATATTTGTCTGCCAGTTCCTTCACCGGCACCAAAGCATCGTAATCCTCGTCATACTGCACCCGCCCCTGCCTTCGTTGCCGGGGTGCAAATCTGGCCCAGGTGTCAATAATGATGAGCCTTGCGCGTGGGTGCTCTATAATCCACTGCTCAAGTTCAGGCAGGCCCCCAGCGTCAGCACGTGCCCACTGGGTGGCAAGGTGAAGGTCCGTTGGTACCCCGGTAAGGGATGCGCAGAGCAGGCGCACGCGCTTTTGCAAGCGTCGCTCATTATCCTCCAATGACAAGTACAGGACTTCCCCTTGCTCAACCGGCTTTTTGCCCAGCGCAAAGCCACCGGCGGCGATAGCCAGCGCGATACCCAGGATGAGCCACGATTTACCCAGTTTGGGCTTCCCGCCCAGGATGGTCAATCCTTCGCTGATGAGATCAGGCACGGCCCATCGCGCCGGGGGGAGTTCTTTGACGAGTAGTTCTGTCAGCGTCATGGTGGCAAGTTTGCGGCGGGTATTGCGTTCTTCCTCTGCCACCACCTCTGCAAAGAGTGGGTGTAACGACTTGCCGCCCTTCTCAAATGCGGCAAAGGATTGATACATGCGCTTCAGCGTCTCCAGGTTGCCGCCCGCCTGCCCACACAGCCAGTCAGCAGTATTGAGTTCAGTGAGCATGTCCTCATCGTGAATAGCGGGCCTCGTTACCTTTTCCCCTGCCTTCAGCCGTTTCAGATAGTCAATGGCTGCGTGCCGGTCAGACTGCGATGCACTTGTGCCGTTGGCGCTGGTCATGACACCGCCTCGCTTTCTACTTGAAACACCAGCACGTCTTCCTCTTCTACTACTGGCAATCCTGCCTCTTTGCGCCGGCGCTGCCACAGGGACAAGGGATACACACGGCGTTGGTGACGCGCATGGAGCACAAAACCGAGGCCCTCGCATACTTCCACAGTCAAATCCGCCGTTGGGACTCGTTTGCCATCCCTGATATGATCTTTCAGGATAAGGATAAGGTATCCGCCGGAGTAGAGGCTTGCTTTGGCTTGCTTATAAATCTGCGTCATGGCTTTAAAGTAGCGAGGGCCTCGGAAGTGTCCGATTTGGGCTGGGTGTATGCCGTAGTGGAACATGACACTGCCATAACTCCCTGCCTGTTTTTCCATGCTTGAGAGTAAACTTTTCCAGCGCCTTCCTTCAAGTGTTTTGTAGATGAGCGCCCGGTGTGCCAGTGGGGAGGACGATGCTTCGTTACCATATGGGGGACTCATGATAATATGATTTGTTTGGTATCCCCAGGGCTCCCTGGCATCGGCTTGCCCAACATCGATAGCCCCTGCGAATAACCCCGCGCATCGAATAATATGTGCTGCGTTCTTATGGAGCAGCTCCAGCCAGCGCGGTTCGATTTCCCGCGCTATCACATTACGCTGTAAGAGCGCTGCGTACAGTGTAGAACCTACCCCCGCCATGGGGTCTGCAATGGTATCACCAGGACGTGTATAGCGATCTATGAGCCATTGCAAGAGCCCCAGGTGGCATTTTGCCGGGTGTGCAAGAGAGTCCGGCGTGAAGTAGCAGAAACGTAAAGAGAGATCCGACCCGAGGTCGAGTATATCAGGAACAATCAGTGGAGAGGCCATACCCTGCCTCCTATCGCCCGCCCGGTGGCAGGTTAGCAGAACATTGGTTGAGAAATAGATTCAATTGTCACCCCTTTTTACAGAACAACATCCCAGGCTGTCCGAACAACGTGTAGATAGCTTATATTGTCATGCATTCGTGCTGACAAGTACAGCACAACTATTGTAGTAACGAACGTGAATGTGTTGTGTGAATATCATAGCATAGACTGGCCTAAAAAACAAGAGGATTGACAGGTTGTAAAGACTGTGGTAACATGTGGATTAAGGAGGAATATGATGCTCGTTTATACATTTGGCGAACTACTAGCAGTCAAGAGATCAATGATTCCAACGACGCCACTGTGGGAAAAGATCAAGGAGGAGTGCTACTACCTCTATGCTTTCCAGGATGGGGCATCGCAGATTTCTTATGTGGGCAGGTCGCATAATCCGCTTCTACGGTTACGCGAACATATGCAATATGGGGATGCTGGCTATCATATTAGGAAGAACCGACCCGATTCAATGGAGTGGCACATGTGGCTTTTCTCGTATAGAAACTGTGTACCACTGGTACACGACTACTTGCCTGGTCGCTACCAAAGCTATTTGGAAGCCCTCGCCTATGAAGAATCATCCAATAAAGGATTCCCACCGATTCGCACCCCCGCTATGGAAATTGCAGAGGAGGCATTAATTGCACACTATTGGCCTTGCGATAATGTAGCAGGCCGTGTTCATATGAAGAACTCAACGGACCATCGCGGCTATTTCACCCGTCCACTTGCAAGGAGAGATACCCTATGACCGACACCCAACCGCCTTCACCGACCCGCGCCGAACTCGTGGCCTTTTGCGAGCTCGCGTGGCGCCTCACCAACGAAAACGAGGAAAAGCACGGCAGGCCACCCAACGAGTACAAGTTGACCCGTATCGCCAGGAGCCACGATGCGAC
>WNGP01004915.1_pt1 | contig 11776 bp, 11 predicted proteins | sample 5407671 | NCBI WGS metagenome assembly WNGP01 (sample SAMN13153381, study PRJNA577476) | soil metagenome | isolation source: 40 cm soil or saprolite under Garry oak tree replicate 2 | place: USA:California | collected 2016-06-15 | reverse complement strand
CCGAGACCGTCGCGTAAGTCGAAACCGCAAACACGTCCCACATCAAAGGGCTGCGAAACTGCGGCCAGATGCTCATCGTGTTCGGATAAGGAAACAGCCAGTAAGCAAGCCATGGCCGGCCCAGGTGCATGATCGGAAAAATTCCTGCCTGGGCGACAGCGAACAATGTCATGGCTTCGGCGAAGCGGTTGATCGAGGTGCGCCACTTCTGTCGCAGCAAAAGCAGGATGGCCGAAATTAGAGTTCCCGCATGGCCGATTCCGATCCACCAGACGAAATTGATGATCGCGAATCCCCATCCGACCGGCTGGTTGATTCCCCAAAGCCCGATGCCGTTGAAGAGCAGGTTCGTGATTGTCAGCAGTAGGAGTTGAAAGATCGCGAACGAGATCGCAAAGCCGATGAACCAGCCAATCGGCGTCTTGCGCTTCAGAACGATCGCGCTGATCTTGTCGGTAACCGAGCCAAAGGTCAGCTCAGTCCCCACGACCGAATGCGTCGCGTGAATTGATGGATGTTGATCGTCGCGTTCGTCGTTCATTTACAAAACTTATTTGCCACCGTTTAGAGTCGGGCTACTGCCCGACTGAGCGGGCGGTAGCCCGCTCCTAAACCTTTATCTCGGGATTTGGGTTACGTAACGCCGACAAATATGTTGTGCGCGGCCGCGTGTTCAAATCACCCAGCAGAGAATAATCTCGCTCCAGCGCTTTTAGCCTCGAAACCCGGCTGTTTGGATCGTTAATGTTGCCAAAGACAATTGCTTCTGTCGGGCAGACTGCCTGGCAGGCAGTGACGATCTCGCCGTCGCGTACTGTGCGGGGCGGATTTTCCAGCTCTGATTGAATCTTCGCCGCCTGGATACGCTGCACGCAGTAAGTGCATTTCTCCATCACCCCGCGGCTGCGCACCGACACATCCGGGTTGCGCATCAACTGATAGGTCGGTGTCTCCCAATCCTGATAAAGCAAAAAGTTGAAACGCCGTACTTTGTAGGGGCAGTTGTTCGAGCAATAGCGGGTGCCCACACAGCGGTTGTAAACCATGTCGTTCAGGCCCTCGGCGCTGTGCACCGTCGCATGCACCGGACAGACCGGCTCGCAAGGCGCGTTCTCGCAATGCATGCAGGGAACGGGTTGGAAGAAAGGACCTTCGGGTTTTTCGGGTTCGCCTTTGTAGTAAGCATCGATGCGAATCCAGTTCATTTCGCGGCTGCGTGAAACCTGTTCTTTGCCGACAATCGGAATGTTGTTCTCAGCCTGGCAGGCGAGCGCGCACGCGTTGCACCCGACACAACTGCCGAGGTCGATCGACATGCCCCAGGCGTAACCATTGCCCTGGTTCTGGTAATCGTAATCCGGATAAAGCGAGAGATCGTGCAGCTCTTTCTGTTCCTTCTCCCGCTCTTCGTGCAGGCGATCTTTGTCGTTCAGATATTCTGCGAGGGAACTCTCGCGCAAAAGATCGCGGCCTTCCATCGAGAAGTGGACCTGCGTCGCGGCGAGTTGGTATTGCCCGCCGGTCTTTCTTACTTCGACCCCGGAAGCAGCCCAGGGCGAATCTGACGGTCTTATGTCGTAAGCATTGAAGCCGAGATCGTTGCCGACGCGACCCGCGCGCGTACGTCCATAGCCAAGCTGAATTGTGATCACATCATCTGGTTGGCCTGGCATCACCCACGCGGGAACCGCTTTGCTGATTGCGCGGCCGTTCAGTTTCAATTCGATTGTGTCGACGAAAGCCTCGCCGCCTTTTTTCTCTTGTTCGTAATCCGGGTTTGCCAAACCGAGTTTTTTCGCAGTGTTGGGACTGACGAGCGCGACATTGTCCCAGGTGAGTTTCGTCAGAGGCTTCGGCAATTCCTGCAACCAGCCGTTGTTCGCGAAGCGTCCGTCGAAGATGGAAGGATCAGGACGAAAGATAAGTTCGTAGGCGCTGCCATTGCCCGGCGCCGTTTGAGCGCTACTGTTTGCCGGGAGCGCGGACGTCCCGTCCGCATTCGCTTGGGGGAGCGAATTCGCCCAATCTGATTTCACGGCAACTGTCTTCGCGGGCAACGTTGTGTTCGGTATGAAACCGTCGTGTAGACACTTGCGCCACCACGATTCGAAGTCTGTAACAGCATCGGGAGGGGGGCTAGGTAACGGAATCGGTTTGATGGCGTTTTCCTGACCAGCACCGACAAACGTCAGCGGAACTCCCGGCTTTGGTTGAGAGCTCACCGGCGGATTGGATCGCCAATAATCACGCACGATGTCGTACGGCTTGCGATCGTAGTTGTCGCTGAACAGCGAAAGGACCTCATGTGCCGTCTTGCCTTCGTAAAGCGGCGCAATCAATGGCTGGACGATCGTGACGGTGCCGTCGTATGTGCGCGCGTCGCTCCAGCTTTCGAGATAATGCGCCTCGGGAATATGCCAGTGGCAAAAGTCGGAAGTCTCGTCGTGATAAGCGCTGAGGTGCGCACGCAGCTTAACTTTCTTCAGCCGATCGAAATCGAGCCTGAGATCCGCGGGTGTGTTGTAAGCTGGATTGCCGCCGAGGATGATCAGCGTCTCGACCTGGCCAGTATCAATGTCGTTGACTAGATCGCGCAGCGATTGTGTTTGATCTTTTGAGTTCGGTTCGATTGGATCCGTGTAGAAGACAGTCTTGCCGATGTTGCCAAGTTGAGCGTTCAAAACGTGCGCTTGAGCATGAATATCGGGCGGCTGATCGTCGCCAACTATCACAAGGGAGGAACCGCGGTGACCGTCCAGATCATTGATAATGCCTGCACCCCAGAAAGTATCGGACCTGAGTTTGTCGGCGCCGCTGAACTCTTTCTGCGAGCGTAAAAATCCCCAACCGAGCGATAACAACTGTGTTGCGCTCCATGGCAAGTTGCCCGGCCCAACCCTGTTACTCGGCGAAAACGAAAACCGATGATCAGCATTCGCGCCCGTGATTGTCGGTGTACTCTCGATCACGTACAGCCGATTCATTTCGGCTTTCTCGCCATTGATTCGCCGCTTTGCCGCAAAGTCGCGCGCGTAACGTAAGCTTCCAGGCATCGCCGCCAGAAAATCTGATCCCAGCGACAAGATGCGATCGGCTTTGCTGAAGTCGTAAATCGTATTCACGTCCTGGCCGAACGCCATGATCGCGCCGGCGCGCGCGTTGTCGCGATTGACGGGTTCGTACTGATGCCACTTCGCTTCCGGAAAGTCTGTGAGGATCTGCTTCATCTGCGCGGCGAGTGTCGGCGAAGTAATCGTTTCCGTCAGGAAGCGCAGGCGCGCGCCTTTCTTCGCTTTTAAGCCGTCCTTTTCTCGATCGATCAATCCGCGAATCTCAGCGACGAACTGCGACCAGGGCCGCGTCTCGCCGCGATAAACCGGTGTCTGTGAGCGATCGGGATCGTAAAGGGTGAGAATCGAAGCCTGCGAGAAAATATCGGTCGCACTCGATCCTTTGTCGTTAGGATCGGCGTTGCGATTATTCAGATGATCGGGATTGCCTTCGATCTTGGTCGGCCGGCCTTCATTGCTGCGCACCAACACCGGCGTTGCTATTCCACCTAAGGAGAATGCGGTCGCGAAATAGAGACCGCGCCCGGGAACTTCCTCTTCGGGCTGTTTGACGTAAGGAACAATTTTCTCGGGTGGTTGAATCACGCACCCGCTCAAACCGGCGAGCGCCAGCGACGCGCCCATCAATTTCAGGAAAGTTCTTCGCTCAACCGGATCGTTCCACTCCTCGGCCTGCTGTGGAAATTCGCGACGCACAAACTCTTCAAAGACTGGCGAGTCAGCGAGTTCGTCGAGACTCCGCCAGTAGGGTACGCGGGCGTCTCGCCCGCTCTTTTCATCGGACGCAAGCACGCGGTCGCGCAACAGTTTGAAATTAATATGACGATCGTTATTCATTTTACGCGCAAAGCAGGCCGGAGGCCTGCGTACCTAACGATGACAGGTCGAACAGCTGGTCATCACGTTCAGCTTGGTTCCAACCGGAACCTGGATTCGATATTCCTTCACTCGTTTTCGCCCTTCTTCGATTTCCGCCTTGGTAGAATTTCGCGGTGGATATGTCATATCGAAAACTTTGTCTTTTGGTCGCACGAAATTTTCCGGGTTCCGATGGCATTCCAGACACCACTCCATTTGTAGCGACACAGCTTGTGACACGACCGGCATTTGATCGATGCGCCCGTGACACGTCGAACAGCCAACGCCCTTGTTTATGTGAATCGCGTGATTGAAGTAAGTAAAGTCCGGCAGGTCATGGACGCGAACCCACTCAAGTGGCTTTCCGGTTTTGAAACTTGTGCGCACCGGTTCGAGATAGGGACTATCCGCCCAGATCTGTTTGTGACAATTCATGCAGACGGCAGTGGAAGGTATGCCCGCTGACGCAGAAGTCTCGACTGAAGTGTGGCAATAGCGACAGTCAATACCGTCATCGCCCACATGATGTTTGTGACTGAACTGGATTGGCTGCTGGCGTTCGATCCATTGCCCTGTGTTCCATCCCGAACGATTGATTTCCGCGCCGACAAAGAGCGCGGCAATCAAAATAAAGATCGCGCCATAGATGGTGCCGCGCGCGAGATAATTCGTGCTGTGACGGAAAATCTGTGGCATCGGCTGCCTGAAAAAGTGCGCGCTTGATTAAAAGACGGACTTGTCCGCTCGTCTGGAGCAGGCGGAAGAAGTTGGCCCCGGCGCGGCAGCCGCGCTGGAGTGCAAATATCCCGCATCTAAACTCTATTAGTCGAAAACTAACTAATGCTCTGGAGCGAGTACTTTAACGAGATGATCGGTTTTTTTCAAACCAATAATTCATTCGGTGATACTATCGTGACACGCGAAATGTTCATTGGACACTATGCTGTTGCGCTGGCGGCGAAGAAAACTGCGCCCAAGGCATCAATGGGCGCGCTCGTCGCGGCGCCGATTCTGCTCGATCTGATCTGGCCCTTCTTTCTACTCATCGGTTGGGAGCAGGTGGCGATCACTCCGAACAGCAATCCGTTTCTGCGGCTTGAATTTGTCTCATATCCAATCTCGCACGGGCTGGTCGCAGTCGCCGGCTGGGCCATCTTGTATGCCTCGCTTTATTTCGGCATTACGCGTTATCAAAGAGGCGCACTCGTGATTGCGATTTTGGTCGTGAGTCACTGGGTGCTGGATTACCTGGTGCATCGACCTGATCTGCCGCTGTATGCCGGCAGTCGTCAGTACGGCCTGGGACTTTGGAATCATCCCAAAGTCACTATCGTAATAGAGATATTGATGCTTGCTGCGGGGATTGCGATCTATCTGCAACAGACGAGAGCGAAAGACAGGATGGGAACCTATGCGTTCTGGGCGTTTGCCGGCGGGCTCTTGCTATCGTATGCGGGTGCGACATTCGCCCCTCCTCCGGGAAGTGTGAAAGCTCTGGCGCTGGGAACGTTGTTGACGTGGCTATTCATTCCCTGGGCGTGGTGGTTCGATCGACATCGCGAAAATCGTCAGCCCGTTTCATCACCTTCCAAACCAGTTACCACGTTCGCCCGCGGGTAATCAGACCTATGACTGCGACAAATAAGGCCGAGCCGATGATTGACCAGATGATCGGAAAGTTCATACCGCCCACCGGGATACTCAATAATTCCGGAAGATGCAGAGCGCCGGCGAGCCATGTGCCGAGCAGTGCGCCGATGAATCCCAGCGCGATCGAGACCAGGCACCCTCCGTGCGAGTAACCGCCTATGGCCTGGCCCAGCGAGCCACACACACCCGCGATCAAAAGTAGAAGCAGTAATTGCAGTAGCATAGCGCCCCTCCGAAATTACCGATTTATTTAGATGATTCCCTGTACTTTACAGCGATTCCGGGTCGCGCGCCAGCCTGGCAGATCCTGACAGTTTGGCAAGATCAGCTTACGTCCAAAGAAGGACTTCAAACGCCGGCGAAACGCACACATTGCAAACGGTGGGTCTTCCAGAAAGTTAACTATTCCAAATAGCCGCTTGGCTGTCGTATAATCACCAGGGCCGGTTGGACTCGAGAGGAATTTCTCGAAAGTCTGCCGGTCGATTGCCCTGCGATAGATACTCGGTGGCAACTCCTCGACAACACGCCACCGCTTCGGCTCACGCCAGAAGTTTCAAATTCACAAGGAGTTTTAAGGCCATGTCAAAAATTTTCTTCGCATTTCTAATCACAATCGCGGCCTGCGCAATCGCAGTCGCGCAGGGTGGGCCCTCGCAGAGCACCGAACCGGCCAGCCAGGGAATTGCGCCCAAGGTTGAAAACGGAATCGGCCGAGCAGACGTCCGCGTGTTTGACGAGTCAGGTAATCCGGTCCGGAACGCCTTCGTCAAACTGGAATCGACTCGATCAGATGGGTTCTTTTGCGAGAGCTGGGGTGGGACGGACGAGCGGGGAATTATCACCTTGCCGCCAATCCACATGGGCACGTTGAAATTTAAAGTTAAAGCCAAAGGCTACCGGCCGCAGGAACTGGAGGTGCCGGCGGTCCAACTGGCTGACCCGGTGCGGGTAACGTTAAGAAAGAAATAGCCCGGGAAGCTCCGCCAGGAGCGTCATACTCATAGTTCTGGTTGACTCCCAAAGAATTCTCCGCGGGTAGCGAAATGCATGACATTTCACTGCTCGCGGATTGGTTTTTTCGGACTCGACAACATAAACATGTCGTCCCGCCGGGATTCTCTGCGACCTTTCGGATGGCCGGCGCGTCTAAACCGGCCTGAACAATTTCCGCAACCAACGGCTTGCCATAGGGTTTACAGTTTTGATTTCAGCGGCCGTTCTTTTTGGCGGCCTGGCTTTGCGCCATAAAACCCGCGCCCAGGCAACGCTCGCGCGATCAGCGGCGAACGCTTAAGAACTCGCTGACGGACCGTATGCGGTTGAGACCATCGATCAAGATCTTCACGATGCAAAGCGGAACAAAGACCTTCCCGTTAGAGTCCTGATTCCGAAGACCGGCAGTCACTTTCCGGTAATTGTCTTTTCACACGGCGCCGGCGGTTCCGGAAAAAACTATTTCGCGCTCACTCAGTTCTGGGCGACGCATGGTTACATCGTGATTCAACCTACACATAACGATTCGATTGCGCTGCGCCGCGCAAAAGGCGACCCGCTTCCGAGTGGTCCGCGCGAGTTGATCGATGAATATCGTTTCAACTCAGACGATTGGGCCAATCGCGCGCGCGATATTTCGTTCGTTATCGATTCGCTCGGCGACCTGGAGAGAGATGTGCCGCGACTGAAAGGCAAAATGGATCAGAAACACATTGGCGTTGGCGGTCATTCTTATGGGGCCTTCACCACGCAGATGATTGGTGGCGCGCTGGTAGACCTGCCGAATGGGCCAAAGGCGCAAAGCTTTCGTGATGAACGGCCGCGAGCGCTGATGCTCCTTTCGGGACAGGGAAAAAAGCAGAACGGCTTAACTGAGACTTCCTGGAAGAACATGACGCGGCCGATGATGTCGATGACCGGAAAGTACGATAACGGGGCTTCTGGTCAGATGGCCGAGTGGCGCAAGGACCCTTTCACTTATTCGCCAGCGGGCGACAAATATCATGTTTTTATTGACGAAGCGTTTCACATGTCGTTCACTGGCGCCCTGGCGCAGGAAAATCCACAACTGGCAAATCGGCCGATGGTCGCGCGACTCGTTAGTCAAACTGATCAAAAGGCAGTGTTTGATTATGTGAAGATCGCGAGTATCGCGTTCTGGGATGCGTATTTAAAGGATGAGCCGAAAGCCAAGGCCTATTTAAAGTCAGGTTCTTTGATTGCTTACAGCGGGAATTCAGTAAGGATAGATCGAAAATAGTTTTGGAGTGTGCCGGCAGAGCGAAGCGCCACGGCGCTTTGACTTAAATCGATCCAAAGCGACGTCTCCCGATACATCGGGATTGCCGCCGCACTCCAAAACTACACACCCACCGGTTGGGCGGCCTTGTTCGGCGCGTAGTACAAAATCCGATTGCAGTTATCGCAGGTAATAATTTCTTCGCCGCGTCGCACGTCCGCCATGATTTGCGGGCGCAACGACATGAAACAGGCCATGCAGGCGCCGTTGCGCGCCTCAGCCAGGGCAACGCCGTCGCGAATGCGCGAGGCAATTCGTTTGTAAAGGGCGCTGGTTGTCTTTGGCAGTTCCATCATCAACCGCTCGCGCTCGGCGCGCGCCGCTTCGAGTTGTTGTTCCTGTATGCGCGCCTGCTCATCGAAAGCCTTGAACCGCTCTTCCATGTCCGCTCCCAGGCGCTCAATCTCCGGCGCTCGTTCCTTCAGTTCTTTCTCGGCCTGGTCGAAGACTTCCATCTGCTCGAGTTCCTGCGTCTCAAATGCCGAAATTTGTTTGCGGGCCGCGTCGGCTTCACGAATTGCGGCCGTGTATTCGTCGGGTTTCTTGGCCGCCATCAGATTCCGATCGGCGCGCTCGGCCCTCTGCTTCTGATCGAAAATCTCTTTTTCCAGGCGGGCGCGTTCATGAAAAGCCAGATTGCGGCGCTCTTCGAGGGCGCGAATTTCAAAGGCGCGTTGATCGAACTCTTTTTCGATCTCGGCGCGCCTGAGCGGGATGCTTTCTATTTCAGTCTGTAGTCTTTTTATGTTCGTATCGGCGTTCTGCAAAGCGATTAACTGCGCTAACTCCGCTTTCACTCTTTATCGACTCCTTGAAAGATTGGGCTTCTTAATGATGGCATTCATGAACCAATAATCACACAAGGTGAGCCGCGCGCGCAAGCGATGGCCTGGATTCTCGACAATTCGCCTTGATGACGATTCCGGCGCGTGCTATACGAAAGCATCATGCGAATCTTCAACAAACGCGCCCCCAAAATCGCGTATTGCGCTGTTGGAATCGTCGTATTTGCCATTGCCGCGCAGGGGCAAACACCGACCCCCACACCCACGCCTCCGGCCAGTAATATCTACGTAATTGAGGTCAAGAATCATCAGGGGCAGTTGAAGTTTGGTGAGCCGAAGAAGATCACGACCTCAGTGGGTTACAACAACCAGCCGTCATTTTTGTCCAACGGCAAGAGTTTGCTGTACGCATCGATTCGCGACAAACAGGCAGACATATATCGCTACGATCCTGGCAGCGGCACGACTATGCAAGTTACCGATACGAAAGAGAGCGAGTTCTCGCCGACATTGATGCCGGATGGAAATTCGATTTCGGTGGTCCGCGTCGAAGCTGATGGCACGCAGCGCTTATGGAAATTTCCGCTGAAGGGCGGCACCCCTTCGTTGATTCTGGAAAAGATCAAGCCGGTTGGGTATCACCTATGGATTGACGATCACACACTTGCGCTCTTTATTCTGGGCACGCCGAATACTTTGCAGATTGTCGATCTCAAAACCGGAAACGCGGACAAGGTGGCGGACAATCCAGGGCGGATACTGCGTCGCATCCCGCAACAGAACAAATTCAGCTTTGTTCATAAGATTTCCGATCGAGAATGGGTAATCAAGGAGTTCGACCTGCGAATGCACACGAGCGCTTCGTTGGCGCCGACGTTGGCCGGAGTGGAGGATTACGCGTGGCTGCCGTCAGGCAGGCTGCTGATGGCCAGGGACTCGAAATTGTTTGCGATCGTTCCGTTGAAGGACAAAGACTGGCAGGAGGTTGCGGACTTCAGCAAAGCCGGCTTGAAAGGAATTACGCGAATCGCGGTCAGTCCGAGAGGCGATCGGATCGCGGTGGTGGCGCGATAGAGAAGGAAGAGGGCTTTGCCTGAGTGATAGGCCGGACTTTCAGACTTGTGAGGCAAAGCTCATGAGCGTACTGACGCACGCTGTGCGGACGGGGACGTCCGCGGTCCCAGCATTAACTGACTCGGTTCAATTGCTCAACGACTTTTTGGACCAAGCCCACCCGGAATGACGAAAGAGCTTAGACTGCCCCCACCGCTTTCGCGGCATTGATTCTCCCGCCGGTGAGCACTTTTCCTTTGAGCGACCAAAGCGGATCGACTGATTTCAGAATCTTCGCGCGCAGGTCTTCAAGGGGCAGATTCGGGTTTTGCGAAAGAATCAAGGCCGCGACGCCGGAAACGAAAGGCGTGGCCATCGACGTGCCCCTTGCTTCTTTGAAGTCGTGTTCCAGCCAGGTGCTGAGAATTTCTTCGCCGGGCGCAGCAATCTGAACACTCTTTGTGCCATAGTTAGAGAAAGATGCCAACTCGTCATTTCGATTCACCGCCGCCACGCTGATGACGTTCGTCAGGTCGTAGCTCGCCGGGTAATGCGGCTGTCGATCATTGTCCGAACTGGAATTTCCGGCCGCGGCGACAAATAAAATTCCTTCATCACCGGCTTTGCGAATCACATCTTCAAGCGCGCGCGATTTGATGGTTGAACCCCAGCTCGCGGAAATAATGCGAACGTTCACGCCGGCGCGCTTGCGATTAATGACGTAGTTAATCGCTTCAATCGCATCTTTTGTGGTGCCGGACCCCTCGGCATCCATGAATTTCAGCGGCATGATCTTCACTTTCCAATTCACGCCGGCGATTCCGACTCCATTACCGCCTTCCGCGCCGATAATGCCGGCGACATGCGTGCCGTGACCATTGTCATCCATCGGATTGGCATTGTCTTCGACGAGATTGAAACCGTGAAGATCATCAACCGGCCCCTCAGTCAAATCTTCGTCCTCGTACTTTTTGATTATTTCAGGACGAGTCCAGATGTTGTTCGCCAAATCCGGATGCGAGTAATCGACGCCGCTGTCGATCACGGCGACGACAACCTGGTCACTTCCTCTGGTGACCGCCCAGGCACGCATGGCGCTAATGTCGGCGCCCGACTTGCCGCCGTTCTGGCCGGTATTGAACAAGCCCCACTGCTGAAAAAACATTTCGTCGTCGGCGTGCACATGTTTGTGGCCGCCTGCGCTAAAACCGTTCCGGCGTCTTTGCCATCTTCATCTTCGATCACCTCAAGCCCATCGACCGATTCGATGCGATCTTCGACCTGGTCATTGAGTTGGGCAGCAATCTTTTCAATTGCCTGCCGCGTAATTCCCGACCGAAAACGCACCAGGATTTCTGCCTTTTCGCCTTCATCATCAGTCGAGGCGCTGTCTTCATCCGCGCTTTCATCAGCATCCGGTCGCGCTGATGACGGCGCGTGCTGCACGGGCTTCCACTGTTTCTTCCAGCGGCTCATCTGACCAGCGAATGCAGCGATCAGAACCAGCACAACAGCAATTGCCAAATGTGCCCAGATGTTATTACGACCCATAATTGCACCCCGAAGAACAGAAGTCAGAAGTCAGTGGTCAATAGTCAGAAGCCAGGTGTAAACACTTACTCACTTCGCGACCCTGTAATTCTCTCCTTTGAAATTAACCAGCCTGAGCTGCCGGTCATTTGCCCGGTATTCGTAGCTCTGTCCTCCCGCTTTCAATCGAATCCGCCAACCGGGGGTGATGACTTGCGCGCTCATCTCGTCTGCCAGCGGCGCCCCCAATGCAGCGTCAGGGAAATCTGCCGGCTCAATCGATTCGTCGTCGATTTCCAGTTCGCTGACGCCCACCCGTTGCGCCAAATCAGCGCGTGCTCGATCGATCGCTGCCTGTGAAAGAGTTGTCACGCAGATTCACTCCGCTATGGAGTATGAACGACTAAGGCGCGCATCGGGTTCCGGCTACTTCAGGCCGCCCGAGAATTATTCCGCGCTGAACTGACGGGGTCAAACAAGATCGCCGAAGGCGTGCTGGAGCAGCGCCGCGATCGCGATTGCCGCCGTCTCGG
>WNGP01013451.1_pt1 | contig 11779 bp, 15 predicted proteins | sample 5407671 | NCBI WGS metagenome assembly WNGP01 (sample SAMN13153381, study PRJNA577476) | soil metagenome | isolation source: 40 cm soil or saprolite under Garry oak tree replicate 2 | place: USA:California | collected 2016-06-15 | reverse complement strand
GGAGCCTTCGCTTTTTCCACGTTCCTGTACCCACACCTCCATCGGCTTCCCTTGCGGGTCGCTTTCCCGATACTGGGAGAGATATGGGCTTGCCATGTTTCGTTTCCATGCCAGAGTGGGTTAGGTCCATCCCTTTCCGCCGGGGCCTTGATATTCACGACAGGAGAACGAGGACCTCCTGTACTGGCTCCGTTCCCTTTTGGGCAAGCCTATCAGCATCAGACGTATGGAATCTTACTTTGGTTGGAGCATGATGAGACTGGGAGGTGAAGATGACTTCAATGGCTGGTAATGCCCTTCTCGGTGTCTGCGATGGAGAGCAGGATCATAGAGGATAGGAGGGGGTGGTTCCTGCCCTGGTGTGATTTTACTCAGAATCTCACCATCCTTTTTCAACAAGGCATACATGGTCTCAATCATCTGTCCAGCCACGCGACCCATGATGCGAAGCTTGCCTTTTCTTTCCCCAGTGTGTTCGTCGTAAGGACATTTGGCCTGGACCAGGCGCTTGTAGAGATAGCTCCACTCTGTTTCTTGCCGGGTCAGATTCGCGACAATGAGGAACATCATCTGACGCATGGTCCGACTCCCTCTCGATGTCAGATGGCTTCGATCAAATGTCGTCCCAGTCTGCTCTCGCATGGGTGCCCAGCCACAATACGATTTGAGCGTTCCAGCATTGGGAAAGTTGAGAATGGAGCCAATCGTGGCAATGATGGTGGCAGCTTGGATCGGTCCAATTCCCATCGAGAGGAGAATTTTTCCTTCACGCGCCTGGTCCACAATCGTTTTGATCTCGCTCTCTAGTTGCCCGATATGTTCCTGCAAGAGCCTGAGTTCCTTCATCAATTGGCCTTGTTCAAGCACAAGACTGCGCTGCCGTGTGACATCCTTCGTGCCAATACTGCTGGCAGCAAGCCGCTGCAATTCTAAGAGTTTGCTGTCAGGAAGCGTACGCGTGTAGCCTCTGGCTTCCTGAAGGGCTGTGAGACTTGCCGTAGCGATGGCATGAGGGGTCGGGAACTTCTCACGCAGGGTCAGCGCCGTGGGCAAATTTGGGTCTTTGAGCACACGGGTGAATTCTGGAAAAATCTCATCACAGATCGCTGTGAGTTTATTCTTTCTTTGTGTGCTCTCACGGACTCATTCGTAGCGATGACGGATCAGTCCTTTGAGTTGTGCGGCAGCTGCTGGTGGTGGCTCTGCTCGCCGGACCAAATGGGTTTTATCAGCTACCTGGATACCAAGCTGCAACTGGTTGTACAACGTGTTTGCTAGACCAAGAGCATCTCGCTTATCCGTGCTTCCGCATCCCAGCTGGCCGAGTTTGGACATGCATCGTATAGACCGGGAGATCGCATTCTTGCAGGTATTGCTGGAGCGCCAAGTGGTAGTGTCCTGTTTTTTCCATCAAGATGAAGCAGTGCTCAAGAGGCGCAAGGCTTTGTATCCGCTCGAGGAGGGCGCGGAAACCCTCTCGCGAGTTCTCGAAGGCAAGCGCTGGACACGCCTCAAAGCGTTGATGGCGCTCGAGAAGGGTGGTCGAGACAAAGCCTGCTCCATGCTTCATCTTGCCCACATCAATGCCAATATACAAGGGCTCGTGCTTGAGGAGAGGAACGGCCTGAAGATCGGGACGCTGTTTCGCTTGTTTTCTCATCGGTGAAATCCCCCTTCCGGGAGGCGAACACATCCATGTGGGTGAAGAGGCGAGAAGCCGTGGAGGCGTCACACCCAAAGACAGACCAGGAGTCCCATGTGGCCCACAGACGTATCAAGAGTCCTGCTCGCCTCCCCCACTGATGCTGAAGGAGTCTTCATCCCACTTTGGCTTAAGGAGTCTGCGGCTTCTCTCCTGAGGTAGCTAGCCTCAGGTTGCCTCTTCACCATTAATATTACACGAAATTCTGTTCTAAAACAAGGGTCCGTCTGTCTTTAGCTTGCTATCGATGACGACGTTTATCAGCGGTTCATGTTCTATTAGCCATACCATGCTTCGCGCCTCTCTCCTAACCGCTTGATGCTAGCAGTCGCCTCACCTCCTCACGGACGCGGGACCACCCTTGCGGGTGCGGCTACACACCCTTGCGGGTGCGGCTACATTGTCCCAGGCGCTCTTGATTCAGCGAGGGCTCGGCACTGGAGGCAGAGCTCCAGGTAAGATCCTCCTTTCGAGAGCCCTTACAGCTACGCATGTAGCTTCGTGTCGCACAAAAATCATCTATTCCCAAATAGAGGATGGAACCGAGAGGAGGATCGGGGAGAGCCATGATGCGGCGCAGGATCGTTTGGCGAGAGGTGTGCATGCCCAAACGTGCTGCCAAGCGGGTTCCTCCTTTGCCGCAGGTCGCCAGTCCGATGGAGGTGAGCTGTTGGCAGTAGCGGATCGTCATCTGTGCCCAGGGCCGAACCAGGTCTGGAAGGCGCTCGCGTCCCGACTTTGCGCTCACAGAGGGGATTGCGGCAGAAGAATTTGCGCACGTAGAGAGCAAGCTGAACACGACGACCAGCACAGGGGGCATCTCGCACCGTTCGGCGATACCGGCTATGAATGGAGGACGATGGGTGACGGCACAGGGGACAGCAGGAGGTGGGATGCGTCGCGATGACCGTGATGCTGACTTCGTTTTCGCTAGCCTGGATCTGGTCAATCTGCATCCCTTCGGGAAGCGGGAGCAACGGATTGCTTTCCATCACGACCTCGTTTCTCTGTCAACACAGTCTGACGAGTTCTTCTGGAGTGCAGTGTATCATCCCTCCTCCCTCTCCCATCAACCTCATCCATTCCCTGATTCACCAAAGTCGGCCATGAGCCATTCTGCGGGAGATTTCTGTACAATTCTGCGGGTCCTCAGGCATCACCTTGGCCCAAATAGGTAGACAGAAACGGCCCATAGAATCTTGGGATTTACAATGAGAGCAGAAACTCGAAAGAGGAATATAGCCCAAATGAACCAGTAGAAAAGTGCAGAAGTCTTGTTTCCTCTTCCAGGTTGTGGTTCCAACTCTCGACAAAGCCCTACGACGCGCATAGAACTCTGAAGTAGTTATAAGATGCGCTTGTGGTTTGGAGAGTATTAAAATTATCGATCAGGTCTACGCCTATCAAGAGCCTATCGAAATGAAGGATCGTGTCACCTCCAGGCTGCCAGCGCTGACCAGGCTCACGCCATGAAGCTGTAATATGATCTCCCTGCCTCTGGATGCGTAGTTCAACAGATCCAGCTGTGGTAGGATATTCCCCTAACGGGGTGATAGTGATGGGCGTTACCCCATGATCCCATTCTTGGAGAAACACACCGCTCTTCTTGCCTCCAAAGCCTCGCTCGAAGCGTATGAAGGTGGTCGAATCCTGCCAAAGCAGAATGCCAGCGCTTTGAAAGTTCGTCTTTGGACGAAACACGAGCCGCGTCTCTATGGTAAAATTGCCAGTGATGGGTCGAAGGAATCGCGGTGCATCGAAATTGTACGATGAACTTACATCGCTATGAGGAGGAGCGGAAAGAGTGAGGCCCGCAGGTGTCAAACGAGAGGTTGCCTTTCCACCGGGGTTTATCCATTCCCACCCCGAACCCAGCTTGCCATCGAAGAAAGTTCCCCCACAGCTCGTCGGCAGTACTGAAGGAGCAAACCTAACAACGCCAAGGACTAAAAGAACAATCATGAGACCGCTTATCCCCCCAATGATCGCACGGGACCACCTCCCCCACGTCGGAGGTGGTCCCTGCTTGATGGGCCCAGGCTCCACAGGAGAGCCTGGTGCCTCTACAGTTTCCTCAATCTTGATGGACGCTGGTCCTGGAGGATGGCCCAGCTCCGCTGGCGTTTTACCGAAGACCTCACAGAGGTTCTTCAACTGCTCTGGTTGCGGCGTGTTCACTCCATTTTCCCAGCGGCTAATCGTCTCATTCGTGACTCCGACTCGTTCAGCCAGGTCCGCTTGGGACCAACAACGTTCCTGCCGTGCCTGACGCAGCAACTGATTAGACTGAGACCTGGGTGTCTTCTTCCTTTCCTGCCGGTGGGGTAGTTTGGTCCGAGGTTCCTCGTGGGCGTCCTTCGTCATGAATACATCTTCCTCCAGTGTCGGAGTCCTTCAGCAAAAAGTGCTGTTTCTCGCAGTTATTTGTTTCGTCGGAGCGATCAGCCAGTGATGTCATGGACGATGCTTCAACTCTGTGATTTGAAGCATATCTTGGAACGCTGAGAATACCATAAAGATTCCACTGCGGACGTGATATGGGTCAAAGCACAAACTCATAGGTAGTGTACCGTTTTCTGTGTCACATGAGGATTCTTCCGTACTATTCTCCTACTCTTCTGTAACATACTCAACCTCATGTGAACATCAGAAATGGTCATTCTTTTGCTTCTTTCGCCTTCCGCTGTCAAGCTCGAGATGATGGTCTCTAGAATATTGCTCATGTGTCAATAGTCTCGCAAGGAAAACGCAAACATTTGTCGTTCTCTTGGCTCTGCCTTTCAGGTATACTCCTTTTCGGATCGAAAGTGTTCTAGGCCGAGGGGACGTGGTAGACGCATACGAGAGAACTTGATCATTGGGCAGGCCAGAGCATGTGAACCGAGTGTTGCAATCGTTAGTTTTCGGAAAGGATTGAGTCCATGTCACAAAGCAACAGAGAGCGTGTTGACAGAGAGCTAGAGAAGCTTACTAAAAGTCTCAAGATCGGGCAGCGTCGGCCTACGCGGGGAAGTTCGAACGGAGGAGCCCCGGTGCGGCGTCTTGTCCTTCCACTGCTGGCCGTGGTACTGGTCAGCCTGCTGATGATCGCCATGTCCCCTGGGGTCGCCAATGCGCGGTCCATCCGCGAGTCTAGCGGCTACACCGGTAAGCACACTCACGTCACCTGGGCTGGCCCCGGTGTGGGCGTGATCGCTTGGACCACTGCGACGAGCTTCGTGAGTTGGACCTCGTGTGGCAGCAGCCGGGCCGGTGTCACGGTCGATGCGGCCTGGAACTCGGAGTCGCTTCACAACGGTGCCGAGCTGGACATGATGTTCTCCGTCCAGCGCAGCGATAGGCGGCACTTCGAGCTCGGCAACGTCTTTAAGATCACCAAGGCGCAACCGTGGCCGGGACATCCAGCGTTCGGTGGTCAGTTCCACGCCAGCGTGTACACCCCGACGGGGATGTATCTGAAGTACGCTACCGTGACCAGCTGGATCGTCAACAGTGGAGTCGCCTACCCTCCTGCCGCCAGCGACACCGTTCGGTTGCATCAGTGGACCAAGAGCTGCTGAGCGGCCTCATCCTGAGGATGGACGAAGATCTTAGCGAAATTGTGCAGGAAGCATCTCAGGCTCAGACGTTTTTGTGAACTGAAAGATGTTTCGGTTCACAAAACTACCCGTGTCTGATTGGTTGTCACGCTTCTTTTTTGTAAATCCCAAGATTCTGTGGGCCGTTTCTGTCTACCTATTTGGGCCTGGCGTAAGGCGATATCAGAGTACCGGAAGTTGATTTGTAGAGACACGATGCTGAACATGAACAAATAAATCTACCAACCCTTGTGGTCACGCATTGGTAGATTTATTTGTTCATGTTCATTATCGCGTCCTGGCACAGGAAAAGGAGGGATTCCTCATGGAAACCATGATCGAGGCACAAGGCTTAAGCAAATCATTTCATATCGCGAAAAGACGGCCAGGACGGCTGGGCGGTTTGCGTAGCGTGGTTGACCCACACGTGCGCATCGTCAAGGCCGTGCTCGATCTTTGGCTGCATATCGAGCACGGCGAAATGATTGGGCTGATCGGACCAAATGGAGCGGGAAAATCCACCACCATTAAAATGCTCACCGGTATCCTCCAGCCGACTGGCGGAAAGGTCAGCGTGGCCGGACTCAGTCCCATGCGCCAGCGGAAAGAACTAGCCAGGCGCATTGGTGTGGTCTTCGGCCAGCGTTCGCAACTGTGGTGGGACTTACCCCTCATCGATTCACTGCGCCTCCTGCGCTCCCTGTACCGCATGCCCGAAGAGCGTCACACTGCCAACCTGGATCGACTGCGCAGTCTGCTCGCCCTGAACGAATTTATCGACACTCCCGTGCGCCTGCTTTCGTTGGGACAGCGCATGCGAGGCGACCTGGCAGCGGCCCTTCTGCACGACCCCGAACTCCTCTACCTGGACGAACCAACCATCGGGCTTGATGTCGTCGCGAAAGCGCGCATCCGCGAATTTCTGGTGGCGATCAATGTCGAGCAAGGCGTCACCGTGCTCCTCACTACCCATGACATGGACGATAGAGAGATGCTCTGCCGACGCATGCTCATCATCGATCATGGCCGCAAGCTCTATGACGGCACCGTCAGCGATATTCGCACACGTTTCGGCGGTGAACGCACCTTGATTGCTGAGCTGAACCCGGCTGAATGGATGAACCTGCCACGTGACGCCAAAGACCAACCGATCATCGCGCATCTTCCTGCTGGAGTGCGTCAGGTAGCGGCGGAATCGCCTCGCATCTGCCTCAACTTCGAGCGTGACGCCATCCCCGCCCATGAACTCGTCGCCTGGCTGGGGGCTCGTTATCCCCTGCGCGATGTCACATTCCAGGAGCCAGAAATCGAAGACGTGATCCGCCGCATTTATGAAGAGGGACTCTTGTTACAAGAGGATGCAGCATCTCTCCCCACTTGACTCGACTTTTGAGAAACCCTGACTTTTGTCCATTTCAGAGAGAAGGATGTCTATGCCACCGGCGCAGTTGCTTAACGCTCGCTATGATGTGCGGTGGCGTCTGGGCTTGCCCGGCACTGCGCCCAGACAAGGAGAAACGACGAAGGATCATCCTCTTCCCCGGCGCGGTATACGAGGAGCACACTGATAGCCAAGGAGGAACCGCTATGGCAGGATCATCGCTTTTCCCCGTCCTCGTCCTGGAGGTGCCAAGCCAGCTCGCCCTGGATTATGTGGTGCGGAGCAAACCTTGCCACGACCTGCTGGCTCTTCCCACCGGTTGCGCAACGAGATGCACCTCCCAAGTAAAATGGCTCGAGATCGTTCTTCGTTGCATTCATGGTTTCTGCGACTCCAGCGGAACTTCTCCAACGTCATCAGCAAGCAGGCGATGGAATCAAGATTACTTGTGAGGCTGCTGCGCACCATACAGCTTGCTTGCTGTTATCTCGTTGCGCATCGCGTGGGGTGTGCGTTTCCAACCAGAGAGCGAAAGCTGGCTCGTCTCCTCCACGCAAGTACTGCTCAGGTTGCCCGTGGCTCTGCAAGGCATGGTGCTCGCGATCTGGCGACCAGATGAGCGCATAGAGCGCTGTTTTGGGCATAGTGTCCTTCCCTTGGTGTTGGGTGTTTCCTCTCCGATCACCCAACATCAAGGAGTATAGCACGCCCAAGGGCCGAGCTGCAAAATAGCCTGTGAGCTTGGATGCGGTTCACTTTTTTGTCAAGCCAGTCCTCAGATGGGGGTTCCACCAACTATCAGGTGTTGCCAGACACACCGGGCACAAGAGCTGGTACGACAGACACAGCGCCGTGACTCAGGATGCATGGAGCAGCCTCCGTTGTGCGAGCCGCGAGCCAACACGTAAACATCCAAATGATTGGTGGAACCCTTTTACACCAGAACATGACGATGAGTGAGCAAAACGTGTTAGAATACAAAGCTGCTCGACAAGAGAGAACCGCTGCTGGTAGCTCTTCACCACGAATCCACAGATCGGAGAAAAGGGGTATGACTGATATATATGTCGAACTGGGTGGCAAGAAGGCCATTGCCTGGTCACTGGAGTGGCCCGGTTGGTGCCGCATTCGCACGAGCGAGGCGGCGGTGTTGCAGGCGTTGGTCGATACCCAGGGGCGCTACCGGCTAATCGCGCAGCGGGCTGGGCTGGAGTTTGCCCCTGTTGATCTCGTGGTGGTGGAACGACTCGCAGGCGATGCCAACACCGCCTGGGGAGTGCCTTCAGTGTTGGCTTCTGCCGAAACCAAAGCCATCGATGCGACGACCGCGCAGCGCCACGTGGCTCTCCTGCACGCGTCGTGGGACCTGTTGGAAGAGGTCGTCGTGGCCTCTCCGGCACATCTGCGCAAAGGTCCACATGGTGGAGGTCGCGACCGAGACGAGATCCGGCGCCACGTCATCGAGGCCGAACAGGCGTATGCGCGCAAAATCGGGGTGCGACACCCACCGTTCGATGTGAACGACAAGAGCGCCCTCAAGGCCATGCGGGAAGAGATCGCGGCCGTGCTCTCGAAGCCCTCCAGCGGCGGGCCCCTGGTTGCCGGGGGATGGAACGCCAGCTACGCGGCCCGGCGCATGGCCTGGCATGTGGTCGATCACCTCTGGGAGATCGAAGATCGTCGAAGCTGATCGCGTGGGCGCACAATCGGATGCCAAGACGCTTGCCTTGACACCCGATTTTTAGTAGAACCCTTCCATTGCTGACCGAAGCTTTTTCTCCCCCCCGCTTCATCAAGCACAAACAAAAGGGGTCCGATAAGACGGTTGCTTCCTTTCCTTCCAGGATGTTCCCTTTGTCCCCAGAAAGGCCCTGTGTTGGCTACTTCCAGGATGTTCCCTTTGTCCCCAGAAAGGCCCTGTGTTGGCTACTTGGGATATCCGATCTAAAATGAAGAGGGGGAATAGCAATGTGGAAAACCTTGCTCGTTATGTGGATAAAGTGGAGAGGCAAAGGTAGAGCTTATCATAAGAGCACATGTATTGGAACGGATAACCCAAGTAGCCAACACAGGGGAACCGAGGTGCCAACACCTGGCAGGCCCATGCCTGGATGCCTTCGTCAGAAAGCCGGGTTCTCCTCGCGCTTTCTGCCAGCCACCTTAGAGTTGTCGCTTACCGCCACTGAGCGTCTGGAGCAGGAGCGCGCCGAGTTGGACCGGCTCTGGCAACAGCGGCGCGAACGAGCCGCCTACGAAGTGGAGCGGGCCGCTCGTCAGTACCATGCGGTGGAACCAGAGCATCGGCTCGTGGCCCGCACGCTGGAACGTGCGAGGGCGCGAGAAACTGGCAGCGAAGCCTCAGCTTGAGGAGGAGTATCACCGGTTTGTCCAGCACAAGCCGCGCCGACTGCTCACGAAACCGAGCGAGAGGCCATTCGCCACCTGGCGACGGATATTCCCGCCCTCTGGGCCGCCCCAACCACCATCGCAGCCGATCGCAAAGAGATCATTCGCCAGGTTGTCGAAAGGGTCATCGTGGATGTGCAAGAAAGCCTCGAGCGGGTCAAGGTGCGCATCGAGTGGCTCGGCGGAGGCCACACCGAGGGCGTCGTGATTCGACCGGTTAGCAAGCTGAGCGAGTTGAGTACGTATCCGCAGATCTGCCAATTGGTCCAGCAGTTGACCGAGGCAGGCTGGGCCGCCACCGCTATTGCTCAGGAGCTCTCCAACGCCGGTTATTGCTCTGCCCACGCCACCAGTTGCTTTGGGGTACAGACGATCAGGAAGTTACAACGACAGTTGGCGGTGAGAGTGCCACGCCCGCATGTCAAGTCTCGCTACGGACTGTTGCCCAACGAGTGGTGGAAAGCCTCGCTCGTCCGTCTGCTAGACATCCCACGCGCCAGTCTCTACCACTGGATCCGTCAAGGGCTGGTGCGGGCACGCCAGCTCGATGAGCCCTTGCATCGCTGGGTGGTGTGGGCCGACGAAGCAGAGCAGGAACGACTTCGACAGTACCATCAGCGTGCGCTTGGCGACGATCTCCGTCAACGCTGGACTGAGGCACCACTTGCCGAACAACCCTGATGGAGATATCATACAAACAAATCACGAAAGGAAGAAACGATGACAACCATTCAGAGACAGCAAACGACTTCCGGGGGTAGTGTGACTGGGTCATCGAGCGCACCTTCGCCTGGATCGGCCGCTATCGCCGCATGAGCAAGGACTACGAGTACCTGACCAGCAGTAGCGAGGCCATGGTCTATCTCACGATGCTTCGTTTGATGCTCACTCGCCGAGCTTCGCAAAACGCAAAGCAATTTGTCAAATACAAGGAAACACATGCTGCCTGACTTCTCGTACAGCCTCTAGTACTACAGTCCCACTTACCAGAATCAAGCTGAGGAGCGGAAGGCAGCCTCAGATGGAAGCAAGACTTGCAAGATGTGTGTCCACAGACCCTCTTTCAGCCAGCGTTGATAGCGACTGGCTACCGTAGACCAGGGTCCAAAGCGCTCGGGCAGGTCGCGCCAGGAGGAACCCGTACGTGCGACCCAGAGCATGCCTTCCAGGATCAGGCGATGATCGGTGGCCGGACGGCCCGTCGCTGGCTTCTGCGGGGGCAAGAGGGGACGCAGTTGCTCCCAGTGCTCGTCAGTGAGCGCAGGGACCCCCAGCAAGCGCAGGGGAACTGGTGGGCTCACCGATACAACGGGTGCCTGCCGTGCGCGGCGCAGCCGATGGAAGTGCTGAGCTCGCCCCTGGTGCTGGCGTCGAAAGTGTGACCAGCGTAGTCGTCGGGCTTGGAGTTCTTTGGCCTCGCCCAGCGCCTGGAGTAAACGACGTACCTCCGGCACACTCAGTTCGATCCGCTGGTCGGCTGCGCCACTTTTTTTTCCTGCGCACGGGCCTGTTGCTGCATCACCACCAGGACGGCGTAGGCGAGCAGGGCCAAGGTCACGTAGCGATACCAAGCTCGCCACGTGCGCACTTCATACTGATCCAGCCCCACCTCTCCCTTGCCTTGCTCATAGCCCTCTTCAATCTGCCAGCGGCTGCCTGTCACTCGTACCAACTCGGGGAGGGTCGTCTGAGCCGGACCACTGGCTCGGTAGTACGCTCGCTGGCTCCGATCTGACAAGCTGCGCCGGATCAATACCCAGCTTGCGCGCCCGCTCGCGGCCTTCGTCTCTTCTGACACCTGCAACCAGGCCCACTCGTAGAGCCGTGGCCCTTTGCTTCCCTCTCCAGCCGAAAGCACTACCCAGGCCTCTTCTGGCAAGAGCGCCGCCACGAGCCCCACCGGCTGCTGCCGCCCCTGCACCCAGACCATGTGCGTCTCAGGCACCGCCAGCACATAGTTCTTCTGCTGTTCATCGAGCCAGAGGCGCAGTTCGTCGTAGCCGTAGACCGTATCGCCCACCACCCAGTCAGCCGGCACCCCCGCCGCAAACGCTCGCGCGAGCATCTGCTGGGCGAGTTCTCCCTTGGTAGCAAACTCCACCTCGTCCGGGATGCCTGCCTCTCGGCAGCGTACGCGATCGGCCGCCCACTCTTCGGGCAAGTAGAGCGCTCGGTCAATGAAGCCAGCTCCTTTCGAACTGGCATACAAGAGAAAGACCCCAATCTGACTGTTCTCCCGCCGCCCAGCCGTCCCGCTGTACTGCCGCGCCACCCCCGCCGATTTCTTCCCTTTCTTGAGAAAACCCGTTTCATCCACCGCCAGGATCCCGCCGACCTCCCCTAGGTGCTCGATCACGTACGTGCGCAGATCATCACGCACCGTCTCCTCATCCCAGTCGGCCTCGGCCAACAGCCGCTGCACGCCGTGTGCGTTCGGGTCTCCCAGTTCCTCGGCCATTTGCCACCCGTTCTTGCGTTGCACCGAGGCCAACAACCCGCGCAGGTAGCGTCCCACCCGGCTGCGCACCTCAGCACGCTTAAAGCGCGGGGCAATCTGTACAGACAGCTCAGCCAGGGCCTGTATTCCCTGGCTGATGATGCTGAGCTCTTCTTGCCCCGCGCTACTTGTTCGTTCCATTGGATCTTCTGTGCTCATTCATATTCACTCCCCACCTATTCTACCATCTTTTGGTTACAAGTGGGACTGTAGTA
>WNGP01004376.1_pt1 | contig 11790 bp, 10 predicted proteins | sample 5407671 | NCBI WGS metagenome assembly WNGP01 (sample SAMN13153381, study PRJNA577476) | soil metagenome | isolation source: 40 cm soil or saprolite under Garry oak tree replicate 2 | place: USA:California | collected 2016-06-15 | reverse complement strand
CTGCTGACGCGGATCGCTTCCGTGAAATCACCGGTGACGTGCGTGAGCGCGGCCAGGAACAGATTGCCGAAGTTATGGCCGATGAGGCCGCGACCGGCGTGAAAACGATATTGGAACAGGCGCCCGAGAAGCGCTTCGTCCTTCGAAAGAGCCACCATGCAGTTGCGAATATCGCCGGGCGGGAGGATGCGGTTCTCGCGGCGCAAGCGGCCGGAGCTTCCACCGTCATCGGTGACCGTAACAATGGCGGCGAGATCGGCGATGGGCCGTTCAGCGGTGGCACGGTCGTCCGTGCGGCGAATCACATGTTCCTTTAGGCCCCGGAGGAGGGTGGAAAGACCGGTGCCGCCTCCAAGGGCAACGACGTGGAAGCCAGGCGAAAGAGCTTTCGATTTGGAGGCGCGTTTTTTCATGATGGATATTCGGGACAGTGGAAGCGGCTTCATTTCACGGAAAAGAATTTAACACAGAGGACACGGAGTACGCAGAGAACACGGAGAGGAAAAAACCGGACAGGCTAAACCCATCCCACTAGGAGTCCGTCCGAGAATTCATCTCCAGTTTCAGTGAATTCACTTGAAACCAAATAGAAGGGTGTGCGAGTTTGTGAGTCATGGCCAAGACTTACAAAACGTACCTTCCCGATCAAGATTTGCTGTTACCGCCGAGCCTTCGTGATTGGTTGCCGGAGAATCACTTGGCTTACTGTGTGTCGGATGTGGTGGACCAATTGGACCTTTCGACGATCGAGGCAGTCTATGAAGAGGAAGATCGAGGTCAACCACCGTATCACCCGCGCATGATGACAAAGGTCCTGCTGTATGGGTATTGCGTGGGAGTGTTTTCCTCTCGCCGGATTCAGAAAGGTCTGGTGGAAGACGTGGCTTTCCGCGTATTGGCGGCCGGCAACCAGCCGGATTTCCGGACCATAGCGGATTTTCGGAAACTTCATTTGCAAGCGCTGGAAAAACTGTTCCAGCAGGTATTACGCCTGGTGTTAGAGGTGGGAGCGCTGAAGTTGGGACGTGTGGCTCTGGATGGGAGCAAAGTAAAAGCCAACGCGAGCAAGCACAAGGCGATGAGTTATGGGCGGATGGAGGAGAGCGAGAAGCGGCTGCGGGAGGAAGTGAAAAGGTTGATGAAGCAAGCGGAGGCCGTGGATGAAGAAGAGGATAAACGTTACGGCCGGGATCGCCATGGAGAGGAACTACCCGAAGAGTTGCAGCGGCGGGAAACGCGGATAGCGCGAATTCGGGAAGCCAAGAAGGCATTGGAAGAGAGAGCGCGCGAAAAGGCCAAGAGCGAGGATGAAGATAGCAAGGAAGCAAAGCCCGACCCGAAGGCACAGTACAACTTTACGGATCCGGAGTCTCGCATCATGAAAGGGTCGGATGGATTCGTGCAGGGGTACAACACCCAGGTCGCAGTGGAGCCGCTTTTTCAACTGGTTGTGGGACAGACCGTGACGCAAGCCGCCAACGATAAAGAGCAGATGGTACCGCTGATCAAGGCGATCGAAGAACAATCGGGACAGAGACCGAAAGAAGTTCTGACGGACAGTGGGTATTGCTCGGATGAAAATCTGAAGTACCTGGCGAATAGAAGGATAGAAGGGTTCGTAGCGACGGAGAAGCAGAAACACGGTGAGCGGAGCGCGCCCTGCAAACGGGGACCATTACCGAAAGATGCCAGTCGTGTGGAGCGGATGAAGCGTAAGCTGACGACCAAGGTGGGAGCGGCCGTTTACGCGAGACGAAAATGTACGGTTGAGCCGGTGTTCGGGCAGATCAAACAGGCACGCGGATTCCGACAGTTTCTTTTGCGGGGGCTGGAGAAAGTACGAAGCGAGTGGGCTCTGGTCTGTATGACTCACAATCTTCTGAAGTTTCACAAGATATGTTACGAGTAAAGCGTGGAAGAACTATAAAGAAGATGGAAAGCGGAAAAGGAATGCTCCCCAGAAAGCCAATCGTCGGGGCGGTTTCATCATTAGACGACGCCCACTGTACCGGATAGCCCAATATGGATAACTTCGCGCATAGGATCGGTCCTCAGAACGTCAATTTTCAGACGGACTCCTAGCTGGCGAGGCCGACTTTTTCAGGATAGAGCAGCTCGGTGAAGCGTGGGTCTTCCTGGAGGAACGCGAAATCTTCATCGTTGCGCGCATGATAGCGGTTTTCCGCACGCAGCTGAATCGCCACCTTCAGATTGGCCAGCGCGGAATCGGCTTCGCCGGTGAGGCAATCGAGTGCGGCCAGCGCGTAGTGAATATGGTCGGCTTTGGGTGCGGCTTTGCGAGCTTTGTCAAGGCTCTCTCGCGCATCGTCCCAGCGGCCGATGTTCATCATCGCAACGCCACGCTGATAATGTTCCTCGGCGGTGCGCGGATTCTGCTCGTGAGACGGCTTCATGCGCTGCTCCGCGATTTTCACGTGCATGCGCGCGCGATCCGCGAGCTCCTTGCTGGGGCCTTCGAGAACTTTCTCAAGTTCCTGCTTGGCGCGTGCGAATTTCTGCTGATGGAAGAGCGCCAAGGCTTCATCGTAAAGTTTGAGCTGCGCTTGGACGAGCGGATCGACCAGTTCGACACCTCCACGCTGCGCGGGCGGAGGGGGAGGGAAAGTCTTCTTTTTCTGTGACTTAGACTGACTCCGCGCCGCGCCCTTGGATTGCCGGGATGACCCTGGGGAGGGCTTACGCGCTTTGACCATGGGGCGAATGCTAGCAGAGCGGGATTCTCGCGTCAAATGATGCGAACGTAGGCGCTTTGGAGCGGCATCAGGCGTTACCGAACGGAGGCATGGCCAAAAATAGGACGTGGAGTTCAGCGCGGAATCGCTGAAACTATATGCAGTTCGTGCAAGTTATCACGCGGGGCTGGAAAGCTGGCCTGCCCGCGCCGCGTATGCTATAAGTTTGTGGCCTACTCTGGTTGACGACAAAGTGCCTTTCATCAATTTTCCTGCGCGCGAAATTAACTGCAAGCTGGTGTACTACGGTCCAGGTCTGGGCGGAAAAACCGCCAACCTGCAGTGGATCTACGACCATACGGGACAGAATCAGAAGGGCAAAATGGTGTCTCTGGCGACGGAGACGGACCGCACGCTGTTCTTCGACTTCCTGCCATTGGATTTAGGGACTGTGCGCGGTTTCAAGACGCGCTTTCATTTGTATACGGTGCCCGGCCAGGTGTTCTATGAGGCTAGCCGGAAGCTGATCCTGAAGGGCGCGGACGGCGTGGTGTTCGTAGCGGATTCGCAGGAAGAACGGCTGGACGCGAATTTTGAAACGATGGAAAACCTGCAAGAACATCTGAAAGAACACAACCTGAATTTCGCGACAATTCCGTATGTCCTGCAATTGAACAAGCGCGATTTGCCCAACGCAATGGCTGTGCCGGAATTGACGAAGCAATTGCAGAAAAAAGGCGAGCCGGTTCTGGAAGGCGTAGCGATTCAGGGAGTGGGTGTGTTTGAAACGCTGAAGGAAGTCGCCAAACTGGTGCTGGCCGAGTTGAAAAAGGGCGGGTAGCTGCTTCGCACAAATCTTTCCTCCAAGTCATCCAACGTTAGCAACGTGAATTTCAGTGCAAATGGATTCTTGTGTCTACGCGAAGTTGGCTAGGGCTGCGGATTCGGATTCGAACGTGGGGATGGCTTCGATGAGGCGCGTGACGGTGAGGGCGTCGCGGACGCGGCCCGGGCCGCAGACTAGGCGCAGCACGCCGCCTTCGCGGGCCAGCTTGATGGAGATGCGCACCAGCGTGGAGATGCCGGAGCTGTCGATCTGCGGGATGCCGTTCAGGACGACGACCACTCTCTTTGCGCCACCCTTAACCACGGATTCGAGAGCGTCGTGGAGCTGCTCCGCAGGCTCGCCAATGGTGAGCCTGCCGTGGACTTCAAGGACAGGCACTCCAGCGGTTTCGCGGACGTTGATTTCCATGGGCAGCCGGTCAGTCATGGCAGTGCGTCAATGTACTCTGCATTTAGGCGGCGATGGTGATTCGCCAGGCCGGACGGCATTATACGCTGGAGCGTAAGTTGTACAAAGAGAACCGTTTCAGAGTTAACAGGCCAAATCGGCCGAACCAGCAGAGAGCCGCGTATCAGAAAAACAAATCCAGGGAATGAAAATTTCAAACTGTGACCAAGTGCGCACGCACGTATAATGCTGGGCGTTAAGGTAGCGGGTCCCCAGTAGTAGAATCCAGAGCCAGCGGAGCAGACACATCTATGAAGTGCGTAGGATGGAAGTGTAGTTTCAGCCTTCTCCTGGTGCTTGGGGCCGTCCTATTCACTGCAATTCCCCTCTCCGCGCGACAAACGCCCGCCTCTTCCGCCGCTCCAGCAACGATGATGGCCTCCTTCGCGGCGCCGGAAACCGCCAAGACAATGAGCGAAAAACTGGCGCAGCTGGATAAGGACGTGAAAGCGGCGCAGTCCTCCGCGGACAACGCCTGGATGCTAGTCAGTGCGGCACTGGTCTTGATGATGACGGGGCCCGGGCTGGCGCTTTTTTACGGCGGCCTGGTGCGGCGGAAAAATACTCTGGCAATCATGATGCAAAGCTTTGCCCTGATGGCGCTGATCACGGTGATGTGGGCGCTGGTCGGATACAGTCTGTGCTTTGGCGGCGATGGACATTTTATTGGCAGCTTTGAGCATGCCTTCCTGCGCGGCGTGGGCGCTGACCCGAACCCTGATTATGCTGGGACGATTCCGCAACTGACCTTCATGGTCTACCAATTGATGTTCGCCATTATCACGCCCGCTTTGATCACCGGCGCAACCGCGGAACGGATGAAGTTCAGCGGCACGGTGCTCTTTTTGACGCTGTGGTTCCTCGTGGTTTACGCGCCGCTAGCGCACATGGTGTGGGGCAAGGGCGGGCTGCTGAACGCGTCGCTGGGAGGAAAATTTCCGACGCTGGATTTTGCGGGCGGCACTGTCGTGCATATTTCTTCGGGCGTTTCCGCGCTGGTGTGCGCGCTGTACCTCGGTAAGCGTACCGGATATCCCAAACAGCCGACGCCTCCGCATAGCCTGGTACTGAGTTTCATCGGCGCCTGCTTGCTGTGGGTGGGATGGTTCGGGTTCAACGCAGGCAGTGCACTGGCGTCCAATTCGCTGGCGTCGAGCGCGTTCGTCGCGACACACTTTGGGGCGGCGGCAGCGGCCCTGAGCTGGAGCGCGGCGGAATGGATCAAGAACGGGCGCGCCAGCGCGCTGGGTGCGATTTCCGGCGCGGTGGCAGGACTAGTTGCGATCACGCCGGCAGCTGGGTTTGTGGGCCCGATGCCAGCGCTGGCCATCGGCTTTATCGCTGGGGCGGTGTGCTATTGGATGGTAACAAAGGTGAAGTCCCTATTCGGGTATGATGACGCGCTGGACGCCTTCGGAGTGCATGGCGCGGGCGGCACGATCGGGGCTTTGCTTACCGGCGTTTTCGCACAACAGGTGATCAACCCCATATTTGGAGCGGGCAAGCCGGTCGGCGGTCTGGACGGGCATTGGGGCCAGGTTGGAAACCAAATTGTGGGAATTTTGATCGCCTGGATTTTTGCTCTGGTAGGAACCCTGGTGCTGCTTAAGATTGTGGATTTGCTGACTGGCGTACGCGTGCCGGAAGAGCACGAGATCGAAGGATTGGACATTACGCAACACGGCGAAGAGGCTTATAACCTTGAGTCGTAATCAAGTGTGGCAAGGGAGCGTTAGGCGGGGGGCGGAGCGGAAACACCCATGATGAAAATTGAGGCAATCATTCAGCCCTCGCGGTTCGAATCGGTGAAGGATGCGCTGCGCGAAATCGGCATCGAAGGGATGACCGTGACGGAAGTGCGGGGGCATGGCCGGCAGAAAGGGCACACCGAGGTATATCGCGGGCGTGAATACACCGTGGACCTGCTTCCGAAAATCAAACTGGAGATGGTGCTGCCGGACGCGCTGGTGAACCGCGCCGTGGACACAATTTTGAAGACCGCCAAGACAGGAAAGATTGGTGACGGTAAGATATTCCTATCGCGGGTTGAGGAAGCGATCCGGATTCGCAACGAGGAGCGCGGTGAAAACGCGCTCTAGCCATTCACTCTTGGCCGCCCAGCAGCCGATTTACTGACCGCAGGACGCTCAACGTGACTACCGCTGCACGCCCCAGTCGTACTCCGGGCATCCTACCCGAAAAGAACATGCACGGTTCCCCAACGCCCTTGTCCGTGCTCGGCCCGCAGGCCGAGGCCGAACGGCAACGCATCCGTCAACAATTTGAGGCGGGTACCGGTGCGCGAGAAACGCTGCGCGCGTTGTGCGAACTCGCGGACCACAACCTCCAGCAAATCTTCGGCGAAGTCCTGCGCGTCCACGACCGCGATGCGCAAGGACTTTGCCTTCTTGCGCTGGGCGGGTACGGACGGCGCATGCTCTTCCCCTACTCCGACCTCGACATTCTTTTTCTGCTGGGAAACGAGAAAGTAGAGCAGGAATCGCGGCTGCTCATTTCTGAATTTTCGCGGACACTGTGGGACATCGGATTCCGCGTCAGCTCGGCGGGCCGCACTCTGGAAGAGTGTAAGCGAATCGAAGAGGACAATGCGGAGTTCCACCTGGCATTGCTCGATCGCCGGTTCGTGGCGGGAGACGCCGCGCTCTTCGAGAAGCTGGACGCGAAAGTTCTGCCTGCTTCGGAAAAGCAGGCGCGGCCCTTCCTGCTGGCACAAATTCATCGGCTGACCCGAGAACGATTAACGCGGTATGGAAATACGATTTTCCACCTTGAGCCCAACGTGAAGGAATCGCCCGGCGGCATGCGGGATTATCAGGCAACCATCTGGCTTCGGCAGATCGTGGAGGAAAAAAAGGGGATTCGAAACGTCACCGCCGCGGAGGAGGAGCTTTCGACCGCAGCCGTCGATTTCCTGAGCGCCATCCGGTGTTTTCTGCATTACAGCAACAGCCGGAACGACAACACGCTCACCTATGAACTGCAGGCGGCGGCAGCGGAACGCGCGCTGGCCGTGGGCGACGGTGTGGCGCGAACACCCGCGGAATGGATGCGCCAGTATTTTCGCCATGCACGCACGTTGAACCGGCAACTCTTGCGCTATCTTGAGCAAAAGGCCCCTGTGCCGTTAACGTTGCGTCAGCGATTATTCAATGCGGCGCGCTCGGCCAAGTTCGAACCGGCAGGCGGCAGGTATTCTTCGGTGCGCGACGGGTTGCTGGAAGTTGTGGATCTGCCATCGCTCTCGGACCGGGCTATCACCTATTCCCTCTTCGCGGAGGCGGCTCGCACAGGCACTCCACTGAGCCGCGAAGCGGAGCGCAGCATAGGTTACATCCTGACGCACCCGGAACTCCCGCCGAAGAACACGCAGATTTGCTGGGCCACGTTGCGCGAGATTCTGGGCCCGGATTATCCGGGAGTAGCCTTGCGCTCGATGCAACGCCTGGGGCTGCTGACAGAGGTCCTGCCGGAGTTTGGAAGGATCGACTCGCTGGTGGTGCGCGATTTTTATCATCGTTACACTGTGGACGAACATTCGCTGCGCACCATCGAGCACCTGCAGGAATTGGCGGCGCCGCCGGATGAGCGGGGAGCGCATTTCGCGCCGCTCTGGAAGACCGCCGAGCGGAGGGATTTACTCATCCTGTCGCTGCTATTGCACGACGTGGGCAAAGGGATGCCGGTGGAGAATCACGTCACTGGCAGCCTCGCCGCGCTCGATAGCGCCGCCAAGAGATTGCAACTTTCGCCGGAGGAAAAAGAAGAGGTCCACTTCCTTATCGAACACCACCTGGACATGTCCGCCACCGTGCAGCGGAGAGACATCTTCGATCCCGCCACCGTTTCTGCCTTTGCGCAATCCGTGACAACCTTGGAACGCCTGCAAAGATTGTGCCTGCTGACGTATGCGGACATTCACTCCGTCAACCCGGAAGCGCTGACGCCTTGGAAGGCGGAAATGCTCTGGCAGCTTTTCGTGGCAACTTCCAATCATTTCAGCCGCACGCTGGACCGCGACCGCTTGCACGCGCCGGATGAAGGCTCGCTCCTCGAGCGCGTTAGAGCTAAAGCAGGCGACGCCACGATCGAAGAGATCGAGCGGTTCCTCGAAGGATTCCCGCGGCGGTATCTGGCGGTGCATTCGGCGGCGGAGATTGCGGCGCACTTTGAGCTTTACCGCAAGCTGGGCACCGATCCTGTGCAAACGGAGCTGCTCGCTACGCGCCACGGGTTCTCTCTGACATTGCTTACTGCGGACCGCCCGGCGCTCTTCGCCACGATTTCGGGGGTGCTGGCCGGCTGGGGCATGAACATCAACAAGGCGGATGCCTTCGCCAACGCCGCCGGCGTCATCCTGGACACCTTCCACTTTGCGGACCTGCACCATACACTGGAGCTAAACCCCAGCGAAACCGAGCGCTTCCGCAGAAGTCTCGCCGATGTCGTGAACGGAAAAGCGCCGCTGGAGCCGCTATTGAAAAGCCGTGTTAGCGCAAGCCGTGCGCGCGCGCCCAAAGTCACCGTCGAAACACGCATCAACTTCGACGATGCTTCATCCGCGCACAGCACGCTGCTTGAAATTGTTACGCAGGATCATCCGGGATTGCTCCATGAGATCGGTTCAGCACTGGCGCGCCTGGGATGCAACATCGAAGTCGCGCTGATCGATACGGAAGGCCACAAGGCCATCGACGTGTTCTACCTTACCGGACAAGGCAAGAAGCTCACCACGCAAAAGCAGGAACTCCTCCGCGAAGTTCTCCAGGGCACTTTGGTGTAGCCCCTCTCCATGAAATTGTGAGGCTTCGGCCGGGCACGAAAACCCGCAGGGTCAAACCGGTTTGCTCTACTCGTTGTCGTGAGGAGATTCACGCTTTACTTGCTCGAGGTTTTCACGTGCCAGTATGTTATTGGGATCGATCTTCAGAGCTCTCTCCAGATGCATTCGCGCTTCTTTCCAATTTCCTGTTTCGGCCAGCGCCCCTCCCAGGTTTGCCTCCGCATTCGCGTCCTGTGGATTGAGTCGGACGGCGGCGCCAAATTGTTCTACCGCCCCCTTGAAGTCCGCTTGCATCGCCAGCGCAGTCCCCAGGTTATAGTGTGCGTCAAAATAGTCTGGCCGCGACTTGATCGCTGCGGCCAAATACTTGACCGCTCCATCAGGATGGCCCGCGGCGATCTTCGCGGCTGCAAAAGCATTATTCACGGTAGGGTCTTCGGGCCGGATGCGCAGGGCCAGTTCGTATTGCTTCATCGCCTCTGCCAGCTCTCCGCGGGCCTGCAACATGGCGGCGAGGTTGTAGTGCGACTCAAAGTCCGCCGGATTCTTTTCCACGTTGTGCCGCGCCAGAGCCTCTTGCAGTACTCTACGTGGATCATCCGCCTCGCCGGGCACACTCCTCGGCAAAACCTGCAACCACAAGTGGGCCATCTCGTCCGTCGAGCGGTTGCCTCCAGTCACGCGTTTCGGCGGGTCATTGGGATTCAGCGCATTGTCTTCCGAGTTGTCGTAAGAATAGCGCATGGAAATGACAGTTCCAGCCGGCAAATTTACCGGCAAGGTGTACCGATAGACGGCCTGCCAATTCAGGTTCCAGTTCGGAATATGAATCAGGGTTTTCGTGCTGCCGTCCGGAAACGTTGCAAATGCCTGGAGGTCATGCCCGAGATAATGCGCGTGCGGATAGATGGCCAGGACGGCGCCATCCGACGGCAACCGGAACTCATCAGTGACGATGAAGTTCTTTTCTCCCGGAGGGATGTCCAGCTTGCGGTCATTTTCCAATTGCAGAAGCATCGGAAAAAGCGTTGCGGGACGATCCGTGAAGTACAACCCCAGACTGGGCTGGATCCATTCCGGCTTTCCGGAGGGTTGCAAGTGAATGTTGAGAAGCAGATCGGTGCCCGCATCGAGTCGCAAGGCCATCCCGTCCGGCTCGGTGTAAGGCACTGTCCCAGGTTTCCAGAAAAGAAAGTGGCTGTCCGGATCAAATGCTTCTGACTCGATCTTGAGTTCCATTCCGGCGAACCCGGCTCCAGGCGAAGGCTCTTGCAGTCGAGCGGACTGCGTGCGGTCGACCAGGACATTTGCGTGATGCACCAGGCGTTTATCACCCGGCCTGATTTCTATGCCCTTCAACCAGCGGGTTTGATGGACCGGTGCGCGAAAAACAAAATTCCAGTATTGGTCGGAGCCACTAGCGGGCAGGAGGTAAGGTTTTTCGGCCTTGATGATCAGGTCGGGTTTGCCGATCTGCCAGTCCTTCACAAAAGCTGGTTTGGCAGGCAAATCCGACGGTGTCCCTTCCGTCGCTCCTTGTTCTGCCCATTTTGCAAACAGCGCGATTTGTGCGTCGGAGAGGCGAAGTTCATCGGCAAACCTGAATTCGCCGGGTTCCGGCAGCCACGGAGGCATGAGCTTCGTCTGCGTTACGGCGGCAATTTGTCCGGCGTGTGATCTTGCGTCTTTATATGTGAGCAGCGGAAACGGCCCAGATTCGCCAGGGCGATGGCAGCCGGCGCAGTACCGAAATAGGATCGGTGCAATGTCCCGATTAAACGTGACTTGCCGATTCGCAGCGCTATTTTGATTCTGAGACTTGTCCGCGGAATGGCTTTGCAGAATCGGAGCTGTCGCGACGACAAAGAACAATAGAAGGACGGCAGTTGCTGACCCAAGGCGTTTCATTGGAGGTCTGAAATGAAACAACCTACGCCGTCCACAGCAGCCCTTGACGGAGCCACGCCCTTGCTCGCGGCCTCGATGGCATCCGCCAATTCATGCGTCGTTGGCGAACGGCGAGGCCGGCCAATTTCTTCGTAGAGGTTGTCGATGCGCCCGCGGTAGACGAGTTCACGCTTCAAATTAAAAACAGCGGCTTCAGGAGTTACTTTAGCGCCGCTCTTCTTTACCAAGGCATGCTCCGGATCGCGCAATGCCGGCAACTTGTAGCTAAACTCCTGCAAGTAAGAACGAATGCTCTCTGGTGATTCGTTCTTGTCTGGAAAAACTAGCCAAAAGGCCGCCTCGCGCCCGTATTTCATGTTCATTTCCTGGAGGAGCGGTGCGTAACGATTCGATATCGGACAATCGGTTCGAACGAAAACCAAAACAACTACCTTGCCGGACGCTTCTTTGAGCGGGTCTTTCGGCGAGCCACGCAGATCGAGAGCCTGCTGCCCTGCAGCAGGCGGAAGGATGAAAGCAAGAAGCATTAAGGCAGTAGCGATCGCTATCGGTGCCAGAGGGCTGCTCCGGAGAGTGTGAGAATCAACGCACAAGAAAGTCCGCGCGTTACGTGTCATAAGCGCAGCTTACTCCAGCGCGCAGTCCTCGTCTATTTTGTTATCTTCGCGATGAATGCCGAGTACGGCTCCATAGGCACAAATCCGTTCGCGGGCGGCAGCGGCTTGCGAAAGCTTGTCACCAGGACACTGACTCTCGGTATCGCAAATCCAAGGGATGAAAGCTCAAGTCTCACCTGTTGGTCAGTCCCGGACATGTTCAGCATCACGAGAATGGCCTCGTCCTTGAAGCGCCGCACATAGCTCAGCACATTCGGGTCGTTTTCATTAAGTGCAACGTAATCGCCTTCGAGCAACGCCGGTTCCTTGTGGCGCAGCGCAAGCAATTGCCGGTAAAAGCTGAGCACGGAGTTTGCATCTTTCATTTCTCTCGCAACGTTGTGGGTCTTGTAACTCGTCGGAACCGGCAGCCACGGTTTGGCCTTGCTGAAGCCGGCGTTCTGGTCCTCGTTCCACTGCATTGGCGTGCGCTCGCCA
>WNGP01008229.1_pt1 | contig 11797 bp, 14 predicted proteins | sample 5407671 | NCBI WGS metagenome assembly WNGP01 (sample SAMN13153381, study PRJNA577476) | soil metagenome | isolation source: 40 cm soil or saprolite under Garry oak tree replicate 2 | place: USA:California | collected 2016-06-15 | reverse complement strand
GCGGGGGAGGACGGTGAGGAAGCGACGGCAGCGATAGGCGGGCCCGCCGGCGAGTGAACATGAGGATGCTCGGGCGCATCCGCCAGCAGCCTGTTTCACTACGTGGGCTCCGCTCCAATCAGCACCCGGTACGCGGCTTTGATCTGCGGCGGCTGTCCCACCACGACGAGTATATCACCGGCGTCCAACTGGAAATCCGCGCTGGGTGTCGCGAGGTCGCTCTCCCCACGCCGCACCGCCAGAATCAGCGCGCCCGTTTTCGAGCGGAGGCCTGTGTCGGCGATGGTCTGACCGACCGCCGGGGCATTCGGGCCAATGACGATCCGCTCGACGTGCATCTGCGGCATGACCCCGAGCGTCCCGCTGAGTGTGAGCCGGGGTCGGGCGCCGGGGCGCAGCGCCTGGTAGTGCGACGCCCGGATCTCGCTCACGAGCCGCTCGATCTCGTCGCGCGGGACGTTGTAGTGCGCCAGTACCCGGGAGAAGATCTCGATCGATGTCTCGAACTCTTCCGGGATCACGACGTTGGCGCCGAGGCGCGTGAGCTCCGGGATCTCGATCACGTATCGCGTGCGCGCGATGATATAGACCTTGGGATTGAGCTCGCGCGCCACGCGCACCATGCGGCGTGTGGCCGACGGATCGGAAATCGCGATGACAAACAGCCGGGCGCGCTCGAGGCCCAACGCGCGCAGTATCTCTTCGCGCGTCGCGTCGCCGTAGAACGCCGGCTCGCCGTCCGAGCGTGCCTTGCGCACGGTCTGCGCGTTCAGCTCGACGATGAGATAGGGCGCGCTGATCGAGCGCAGCGCGGCCGAGAGGTTGCGGCCGTTGAGACCGTACCCCGCAACAATGACGTGGTCCTTGATTTGCTCGTGCACCGGAGCGAGGTCGCGGGGTCGGAAGCCGGGCAGCAGCCGGTCGAGCGGGACGACCTTCTCGAGTGCGTCGAGGATCGTCGGACCGCCCTGCAGCAGGAACGGTGTCACCAGCATCGTGATTACCGCGACGCCGAGGAATTGTTGATACAGGAGGTTCGGCAGCAGCCCCGCGACGCGCCCCTCTTTCGCGAGCACGAACGAGAATTCGCCGATCTGCGACACCGCGACGCCCGCGAGTAACGCAACGCGGCCGGAATATCCGAGCAACGCGGGGCCCACCGCGGCGGCGAGCGTCTTGCCGACCATGATGATCACGACGGCGACGAGCGTGATGACGATGTGGTCGCGGATGACATCGAGTTGGACGAGCATGCCGACCGCGACGAAGAACAGCGAGATGAAGATGTCGCGGAACGGCATCAGCTCGGCGAGCGCCTGGTGGCCGTAATCGGATTCCGAGATGATGAGACCGGCGAGAAAGGCACCGAGCGCGAGGCTCGCCCCGGCCGCCGCGGTGCCGAGGGCGGTGAGCGTGCCGATGAGGATCACCGCGATGAGAAACAGCTCGCGGCTCCGCGTCTTGAGGATCTCCGCCAGCGCGCGCGGCACGATGGTCCGTGCCGCGATGATCACGCCGACCACCACGAGCGCGGCCTTGGCGAGGGCGATCAGGAGCCCGGTTGCGCCGCCTTCCGCCTTCCCGGCGAGGAACGGGAGCACGAGCATGATCGGCACCACGCACAGGTCCTGGAAGATCAGGACCGCCGTCGCCAGGCGGCCGTGCGGCGTGTCGATCTCGCCCTTGTCGGTCATCACCTTGAGCACGATGGCGGTGCTGGACAGCGCGATCAGGAATCCCAGGAACAACGCCACACGCCAGGGCCCCAGAAACGCGAGGCCCGCCGCCAGCGTCGCCAGAATGGTGAAGCCCATCTGGGAGAACCCGCCCACCAGGATCTGGCGGCCCATTTCCTTGAGCCGGCTCAGCGAGAATTCGATACCGATTGTGAACAACAGGAGGATGACGCCGACTTCGGCGAGTCCTTCGACGTCCCGCGGATCGGAGACGAGCCCGAGCGCATTGGGGCCAAGGAGAATGCCGGCGACGATGAAGCCGGGCAGCGCGGGCAGCTTGAGCCGGTAGAAAACGAGAATGACCAGCAGCGAGCCGGCAAAGATGACGGCGAGGTCGCGTAGGATATGGAGCTGCTCCACGGTGGCCTAAAGCTAGGAGGCCCGATAGCTTTGGCCACCGTGCGCGACTGGCTCCAGGACCGCCTCGGGCTGAGCCCCGCGGTACAGATGCACCTGCTGGTCACGGTCATCGTGATCGCGGGACTCTGGCTCATCGAGCGACTCGTCCTCGCGGTCGTCTACCGGCGCGTTACGGACCCGTGGACGCGCTACCGCTGGCGCAAAACGATCACCTACATCACCCTTGTTATCGGCGTCCTGGTCATCGGCCGGGAATGGCTCGAGGGTTTCAAGTCACTCGCCACATTCCTCGGCCTCGTCTCGGCCGGCATCGCCATCGCGCTCAAGGATCCGCTGACGAATCTCGCGGGGTGGGCGTTCATCGTGTGGCGGCGGCCCTTCGAAGTCGGCGACCGCATCGAAATCGCCAAGCATAAAGGCGATGTCATCGACATTCGCCTCTTCCAGTTCACCTTGAACGAAATCGGCGTGTGGGTTGATGCGGACCAGAGTACTGGGCGCATCGTCCATATCCCGAACCAGCAGGTGTTCACCGAGCCCGTTGCCAACTACGACAAGGGTTTCCGGTACATCTGGAATGAAGTGCCGGTGCTTGTGACCTATGAGAGCAACTGGAAAAAGGCGAAGGAGATTCTCACCGGCGGAGGCGGAACGCGACCTGCTCGCGGCCTCGCAGCAGTTCTTGATCAACTACAAGAAGTTGACGCCGATCGTGTATACCAGCTCGTCCGCCTCGGGCATTGTGCTGACGATTCGCTACTTGATCGAGCCGCGCCGCCGCCGCGGCACCGTTTCGGCGATTTGGGACGACATCCTGACGGAGTTCGGCAAGGCCAAAGACATCGATCTCGCCTACCACACCGTGCGGTCGTTCAGCAATCCCATCGAAGGAAAGATCGTCGGCTCACCCGACGCGCAGGGCTGAGCCGGTCTCGACGACCGCGCGCACCAGCTGGTCGAAATCGTCGCGGCGGCTGCGATGGTTCGTGATGGCGACCCGAATCGCGAACTTGCCGGTGAGCATTGTCTGGGACGGAATCGCCACTCCGCTTTCCTGGATGCGCAGCAAAATCTCCTTGTTCAACGCGTTCAATGCGGCATCGTCTGCGCCCGGCACGACAAAGCGGAAGCACACCACGTTGAGCGGCGCGGGCGCGAGCAGCTCGAGCCGCGGGTGTTTCGTCACGAGGCCCGCCAGGTAGTGCGCCTGGCGCACGTTCTGGTGGATCAACTGGCTGAACGCGTCCAGCCCATGCGCCTTGAATGACATCCACACCTTGAGGGCGCGGAACCCGCGCGAGAGCTGAACCCCTCGCTCGGCGAAGGGAAACCCGCCCGCTGCGATCCCACGATCGAACGACGCGAGGTAGGCGGGAGTCACGTTGAACGTGGCGCGATGCGCCTGCTGATCGCGCACGAGCGTGCATCCCACCTCGTACGGCATGTAGAGCCATTTGTGCAGATCGAAGGCGAGCGAATCGGCCTGCTCGAGTCCGGCGACCAGCGGGCGAAGCTCCGGTACGAGCGCCGCGAGCGCGCCAAACGCACCATCGACGTGGAACCAGAGGTTTTCCGCGCGGCTCACGGCAGCCAGGGCCTGGAGATCGTCGGTCGCTCCCGTGTTCACCGTTCCCGCGTTGCCGACGATGCAGATCGGTCGCAGGCCTTTGGCCTTGTCGGCGGCGATGATGGCGCGCAGCGCCTGCACGTCGATCGTGTAATCGGCAGTGACCGGAATGGACCGAAGCGCGTCGTGACCGAGCCCCAACAGCTCGACTGCTTTCCGCACGGAGGAATGCGTCTCGGTTGAGGCGTAGACCGTGAGTTGCGGTCCGGCATGCAGGCCGCCTTCGCGAATGTCGAACCCGGCGCGCGCATTGCGCGCGACGGCGAGCCCCACGAAGTTCGCCATCGAGCCGCCGGAGACGAGCAGCCCATGCGTCTCGGCGGGAAGCCCCAACAACTCGACCAGCCAGCCGATCACCTGATTCTCGACGATCGCGGGCGCGTCGTCGAACTCGGCGACCTGCGGGTTCATCCCGGAGGCGAGCATATCCGCCAGCATCGCGAACGGCGTCCCGGTCCCGATCACCCAGCCCCAGAAACGGGGATGGATGTTGCCGGTCGGGTAGGGGAGCACGTCGCGCTTGAATTCTTCGTAGACGTCCGCGGGATCCGCCGGGCTGCGGGGGGCCGGAGCGCCGGAGAGCCGTTTGCGCACGTCGGCGGGCACGGGACGCCACACCGGGCGCTCCCGCACCGTACGCAGGTACTCGAGCATCTCGTCCACCATGCGGTGACCGAGCTGGCGCAGCGCCTCCCAGTCCCGCGCGCTCTGGGGGTCGAGGCTAAGCTCCGGCGAGGACCTCGTAGTGGTCGACGAAGGGCTCGAGCTCGACGAGGAAGTCGCGGTCTTCCGGGTAGTAGTGGGCTTTCTCATAGTCCTCTCCGGCGAAGCGCCGGATCGCGTCGAATGAATCCCACAACGAAATGAACGTGAATTCGGCGCGATCTTGCTTGATGCGCCGCAACACATAGACGCCGCGATTGCCGGGCGTCGCGCGGCACTCTCGTGCGCCGGTGCGCTCGAGGTAGGCTGCATACTCTTCAGCGCGGGCGGCGTCGGTTACGCCATGCCAGATGCGGGCGATCAGTTTAGAGCCGGTCGAGCTTGGGGACCGTGCGTTCATTGCGGACGTTTCCCGTGTTCAGGGTCGAATGGGGCTCGAACAGGAGGACGTGCGTCTCTTCGTCGGCAACCGGCAGATGCTCCACGCCGTGCGGGATGATGACGAACTCGCCCGGCTCGATCACGAGCTCCTGGTCTCTGAGCTTCATCCGCAGCCGGCCCTTCACCACGAGGAACAGCTCGTCTTCATGTTCGTGATGGTGCCAGACGAACTCACCTTTGAGCTTCGTGAGTTTCACGTGATTGTCATTCACTTCGCCCACGATCTTGGGACTCCACTGATCCTGAAACCGGCCGAACATCTCGGTGAGATTGACTTTGCGGACGTTCATGAGGCGCGCTCCAGGACGGTTTTCGTATCGACGACGGTGGAGAATTCGCCGTTCAGATCCGCGAGGGCAACGTCGTGCACCAGCTCGGATCCGTAGCGTTTCCCATTCGGCCCGATGTTGTCGAATGTCGCGGTCGCGTCGGACACGACGTAGGTGTCAAAGCCGAGGTTGCCCGCCATCCGAGCGGTCGTCGAGACGCACATGTTCGTCTGCATGCCGACCACCACGAGCGTCGTGAGGCCACGGCGCCGCAAATCTGCTTCGAGACTCGTGCCGATGAACGCGCTGCTGACCGATTTCTGCACCACCGGTTCACCGGGCAGGGGGCGGACTTCGTCTTTGATCTCGACGCCCGGCTGGCCCGGCCGCAGTGGAGACTTGGGCTCCGTGGAGAGGTGCTGGACGTGGATGATCGGTCGGCCCGACTTGCGCCACGCCGCCTGCAGCCGCGCGATGTTCTTCTCGAGATCCGGATTGTTGCGATTGTACTCGGCCGCGTAGACGTCCATCCCTTTTTGGACGTCTACGACGAGGAGCACGGCGTCCTTGGGGAGTGCGGTCACGTGGAGGCCTCCGGCTCGGGACTGGACGGTCTAACGGCCGGACGGCCGGACGGTCCCAGATCACCAGTTTCAGTCGGCCGTCTGGCCGTCAGGCCGTCCGACCGTCGCTGTTTAAGTGAGAACTGAATCCACACAACAGCTACCAGAATCATCCCCATCGCGATAAATGTGCGCGGGCCCACCGGTTCGTGCAGCAGCAGCCAGCCGAGCAGCACCGCGATGACGGGGTTCACGTAGGCATAGGTCCCGACGATCGTCGCCGAGGCGTGGCGCAGCGCGTACGAATACGCGCTGTAGCCGAGAATCGAGCCAAAGATCACGAGGTACGCGATGGCGCCGATGCCGCGCGGGCTCAGACGCCACGCCGCCCATTCGCCGAGGACCGTGCCGATGAGCGCGACGGCGGCGCCCCCGACGATCATTTGGATCGCCGCACCCATGTAGGGGCTGGCCTCGGTGGGATGACGCTTCGCGTACACGGTGCCGAGCGACCATGAGGCGCTGGCAATCGTGAGGGCGATCGGTCCGCGCTTATCCGCCGCGAGAATCTCGGCGGGCGTGGCGCCGACCAGCAGGAGCGTTCCCAGGAAGCCGAGCAGCAGCCCGGCGACCACGCGCCAATTCAGGTCGCTCGAGCCGCCCGGAATGATCGCGTCGAACAGTGCGGTCCACATCGCGACCGTGACGACGAAGATGCTGGCGATGCCGGAGCCGATGTATTGCTCCGACCACACGACGAACGCGTTGCCGCCGGCGAGGAGCAACAGGCCCACGATGACGAGCGTCCGCCAGTCACTGCGCTTGGGGAGCGGATCGCCGAGCGCACGCGCGATGATGAGCAGCAGCACGCCCGCGACCGCAAAGCGAAGACCGGCGAACAGGAACGGCGGCAGCTCGGTGACGCCGATTTTGATCGCGAGATAGGTCGAGCCCCAGAAGACGCAGACGACCAGATAGGCAATGAGCGCTTTGCCTTTGAGCGCCGCCCCCATCAGTCGGGCTCCGTGGGAATGAAGCCCGGCTTTTCGAACAGGGTGGACAGCACGATCGTCGTGCGGGTGTTCATCTGCGAGTTCGGCCCGCGCAGATCACGCAGGATTTCCTGCACGCCTTCGAGATCGGGCGCCACCACCTTGAGGATGTAGCAGTCGTCGCCGGCAATGTGGTGGCACTCGAGCACGCCGGGATGTTTTTCCATCTCGCGCATCCGTGGCTCGTCGCCGACGTAGTCGCTCGAACCGTATCGGACCGCTACGAACGCCGTCACCGGCAGGCCGACTTTGGCGCGGTCGAGCTGCACGCGATAGCCGCGGATGTATCCTGCCTCTTCGAGGCGCTTGACGCGCTCCATGATGGCGGGCCGCGAGAGGCCGACTTCATCAGCGACCGACTGATAGCTCGCGCGGCCATCCTGACCCAGAATGCGAAGGATCCGTCGGTCGGTGGCGTCGAGCTCGGTCTTTGCGGGCATTTGGGAGGCTCTTGAGTTTTTTTGTGAACGCTTCGTAAGTCTAATAGGTTTCTCCCCTACGGAATATCCGTTTTAGACCTTCAAACTGTCCTTTGATTAGGACAAGGGCGGGCGTACTATTCCAGCGATGCAGTCCCTCCGCGCCCTCGTTCGCGAGTTTCCCTCGGTCCTGCTTGGCTATTCGGGGGGAGTCGATTCAGCGCTCCTCGCTGTGGTGCTGCGCCAAGAACTGGGTAGGGATCGGATGCTGGCCGCCATCGGTCGCAGCGCCTCGTACCCGGACGCACAGTCGCAGGTGGCTCGCGATGTCGCTGCCCGGTTCGATATCCCGCTCGTCGAAATCCAGACGCATGAGCTCGAGGACGAGAATTATCTCGCCAACCCCACGAACCGCTGCTTCTACTGCAAGACAGAACTCTGGCACCAGCTCGTGCCGCTCGCGCGCGAGCGTGGGCTCGCGGTCGTGTGCGACGGGACGAACGCCGACGATCTGCGGGAACACCGGCCGGGCAAGGCAGCCGGCATCGCGGCCGGTGTGCGATCGCCGCTGGCGGAAGCAGGACTCACGAAGGCGGAGATCCGCGCCGCTTCGCGCGAGCTCGGGCTGCCGACGTGGGATGCCCCCGCGGCGCCCTGCCTGTCGAGTCGCGTCCAGTACGGACTCTCGATCACGCCGTCGCGGTTGAAACAGGTGGAACAAGGCGAAGCGTATCTCCGTCAGTTGGGCATCGGTGGAGATCTGCGGGTTCGCCATCTTGGCGTTGCCGCGCGCATTGAAGTCGAGCCGACCTGGATTCCGTGGCTCGAAGCGCGGCGCGAAGAAGTCAGCACCCATCTCTCGGGTTTGGGATTCGCGCAAGTCGAAATCGACCCGCGCGGCTATCGACGGGGGAGCCTGTTAGAGCGTTCGTCGCCCTGAATTTTCCCGACGGAGTGCGGCAAAAGCTTTGGGACGCGCTCGCGCCGCTGCGCGACGCCCGAGAGAAGTTGCCGGTCAAATGGGTGCGTCCCGAGAACATTCACCTGAGTCTCAAGTTTCTGGGCGACGTGGAGGAAGCGCGGGAGCCCGAGCTGCGTGAGGCATTGCGGCGCGCGGCGGGAGCGCGCGGCGAGCAACGCCCGCTGATCTTGCAGATCGCTGGTTTCGGCGTGTTTCCGGACTATCACCGTCCCCACGTCGTGTGGGCGGGCGTGACGCCCGATCCCGGACTCGAGCTGCTGCAACATGCTGTCGAGCAGGTGTTCGCTCCGCTCGGCTTTCCAACGGAGGCGCGGGCGTTTCGGCCGCACGTGACGCTGGGCCGTGCTGCGCGCGATGCGCGGCCACGCGATTTCACAGGACTCGAAGCGATTCTCGCGGGAACGGACTTCGACGAAACCGTCACCGTCGCCGAGGTGGACTTGATGCAGAGCACGCTCCAACCCAATGGCCCGGTGTATCAAGTGAGATATCATGAACGGCTGTCTTAAGGGCGCCTTCAAGCTCGGCTGCGCGGTCCTCGTGATCGGCGCGCTGGCTCTGGTGTGGTGGTTTCGCGCACCGATCATGTCCACCTTCGCGCACTGGTTCGGGCGCTCGACGGCGTTGCCGCCGGTGGCCGACACCGCTGTGGGTGCGCCGACGCCGAAGGCAACAGCGTCCGGCCAGGCCAAGGTCGGGAATCTTCGAACGAGCACTGGTCCCGACTCGGTCGTGCTCACGCCCAACGAGGTCGCCTCACTGGTCGGTGCGGGAATCGATTGGAACGTGCGCAAGACGTACGACTCATTGCGGGTCGAGCTCCAGGAAGGAAAGCTGATTCTGCACGCGCGCCTCGATACCCGCGCGCTGCCGCCCGGATCACTGGGACCGTTTGCCGGAATGTTCGGCGATCGGGAGCCGTTGCGGATGGCCGGGACCTTGTCCGTCGCCAGGCCCGGGACGGCCCTCTACGACATCACCGAAATCAGCCTTCGCGGCATCGAGATTCCAGGTCCGTTCGTGAAGCAGATCACGAAGCAAATGGCGGGAGCGTCAGCGAATGGCGCGGTACCGCTGAAGGTGGATCCCGCCGTGTCCGACGTGAAGGTGCATCCGACGGGCGTCGTGCTCTACAAGCGACGGGGTCATGCCACCCCATGAGCCCCCGCCGCGTGATGATCGTGGACGACGAGAAGGGTATTCGTGAGGCGCTGAAGCAGGTCCTCGAATACGAAGAAATCGAAGTGCAGGCGTGTGCCTCCGGACACGAAGCCATCCGCGTGTATCCCGACTTCAAGCCCCACCTCGTCTTCCTGGACGTAAAGATGGAAGGGTTGGACGGGCTGGAAACGCTGAAGCGCGTCCGGGAGCTGGATCCGCAGGCACAGGTCGTGATGATCTCGGGCCACGGCACGATCCAGACGGCGGTCGAAGCCACCCAGCTCGGCGCCTACGATTTCCTCGAGAAGCCGCTCGACACCGATCGTATTCTCCTCACGCTCCGCAACGCGCTGCAGCACGTTGTGCTCGTCAACGAAAACGTGCGGCTCAAGCAGGAAGTCCGCGCGCAATACGAGATCGTCGGGTCCAGCAAGGCGATTCGCGCGGTGATCGGCCTGATCGAGAAGGTCGCGCCCACGCCGGCGCGCGTCCTGATCACCGGCGATAACGGCACCGGCAAGGAGCTCGTCGCGCGCGCGATTCACGCGCTCAGCCCGCGCGCCGCCGGTCCCTTCGTCGAGGTCAACTGTGCCGCGATTCCGACGGAGCTGATCGAAAGCGAGCTGTTCGGCCACATGAAGGGGAGCTTCACCGGCGCGTTCGCCGATCGTGCCGGCAAGTTCGAGCTGGCGGACGGCGGCACGCTGTTTCTCGACGAAATCGGCGATATGAGCCTGTCGGCGCAGGCGAAGGTGCTGCGCGCCCTGCAGGAAGGCGTGATCTCCCGCGTCGGATCCGGCAAGGCATTGCCGGTGGACGTGCGCGTCATCGCGGCCACGAACAAGAATCTCGGCGCGGAAATCGAGGAGGGCCGGTTTCGCGAGGACTTGCTCTACCGGCTCAACGTCGTCCCGATCCATGTGCCGCCACTCCGCGAGCGCCGGAGTGACATTGCGCAGCTGATCACGCATTTCTCCGACGAGCTGATGCAGCGCGGCGGGCTTCCCGCCAAAGGGTTTGATGACGCCGCGGTCGAGCGGCTGACGGCGCACGACTGGCCCGGCAACATTCGGGAGCTCAAGAACGCGGTCGAGCGGCTGCTGATACTTGCGAGCGGCGCGAGCGTGAGCCAGAACGATGTGGAGCGACTCGTGGGGAAGGGGGACGCGGGAAGGGGCAAGGGGTCGAGCCTCGGCACCGGTGGCGGCGACGCCGCGTGGCTGCGGGTCGCGACGTTCGAGGAGTTCAAGCAGGCGGCGGAGCGGGCGTTCCTGCTCGGTAAACTTCAGGAGCACGACTGGAACGTGTCGGAGACCGCCCGCACGCTGCAGATGCCGCGCAGTAACCTGTACAAGAAGATCGAGCGCTACGGATTGGCGCGTGGTGGCGAAGGAGCAGTCTCATGAAAGAGAAGGACGCAAAAGAGCGCGATTGGGATCGCGAGATGCGCGAGGTGGACAAGCTGCTCGCGAAGCTGCCGGAGGCCGAGCCCACGCTCGGCCACGGCGTGCCCACGGTGCCGGTCTCGCCTCGCCCGTTGGCCGGCGTAGCGGCTTCCGGAGGATTCCAGCCTGGCCCGGCACGGGGACGCGCCTGGCTCACCACGTGGCTGCGCGTGAGTCTCGGTTTGGGGCTGGGCATTGGCATGCTTGTGTGGCCGTACACCCACGCCTGCGGATTGAAGCTGGTGTTCTATCTTATTGGCGCCACGACGGTGACGATCGGCGGGGTCTGGAGCGCGCTGACGTCGTGGAAACGGCGGCTTGGCATTGCGCACACGCTGTCGATCATCCTGATCGTCTGGGGTCTCGGATTGGCCGGCCGCCAACTCTTGCCGCGCCTGTACGGAAAGACTCCAGTTCCATTCTTCTGCCCCGAACCGTGAAAGCCATGGCTCCTTCCGAATTCAGCGAGTACTTCGAGAATCGCAACCCCGCCGACTGGAACGACGTGATCGGCCGGTTCCCGCGGTCGGGCCCCGACGACTTGAAGCGCGCGATCGCGTCGGCCAAGCGCGGCTTCGCCCAGTGGTCCAAGACGCCGGCGCCGATTCGCGGGCAAGTGTTGCAACGCGTCGGCCAGCTCCTGGTCGAGCGCAAGGATGCCATCGCCCGCGCGATGACGCGCGAAATGGGCAAAGTGGTCGCCGAGACCGGCGGCGACGTCCAGGAAGGGATCGACACGGCGTTCTATGCGGCGACCGAGGGCCGCCGGCTCTTCGGGCGGGTCGTCCCGTCCGAGCTGCGCAGCAAGTGGGCCATGAGCTATCGCCGTCCGATCGGGATCGCGGGACTCATCACGCCGTTCAATTTTCCGCTCGCGATCCCCACGTGGAAAATGTTTCCCGCCCTGCTGTGCGGGAACGCGGTGATCTTCAAACCGGCTGAGGACGTGCCACACACGGCCCACCTGCTCGTCGAGGTGTTGCTCGAGGCGGGCCTGCCGCCGGAGGTCGTGCAGCTGGTACACGGCCAGGGCTCGGTGGTGGGTCGCGCGCTCGTGGAGCACGCCGACGTGCCGGTCA
>WNGP01005419.1_pt1 | contig 11797 bp, 11 predicted proteins | sample 5407671 | NCBI WGS metagenome assembly WNGP01 (sample SAMN13153381, study PRJNA577476) | soil metagenome | isolation source: 40 cm soil or saprolite under Garry oak tree replicate 2 | place: USA:California | collected 2016-06-15 | reverse complement strand
TTGGTGTAAACCGACTGGAAGAGATACGGCAGGAGCTTTGTTTTGTGACACAAATGCTTGACCGTAATCGCTGGATACACACCTTACTATGCTTGGGAACGAGTAAGCTACGCTTAGAATTAATGGGCAACCTGGGCGGAGCACTCTTACTGAGAACAATGGCAGAGATGCTCAGGCGTGCAACAGAAAAAGCTTTTGATAAATTGCTGAAGGAGGAAGACCAACTAGGATTTGGATGGGTACCAGAAGGAGTCAAAGAAACACTCTATGGTTCAAATAGAATATTGGATAATCATCAAGCAGGAGGCGTATTTGCCAGAGAACATGGACTGAACTATAGACCCCGCGTTCATTTATATGGTGAAGGTGACACAGAGTACGGTGCGTTCAATAGCTTTTTCAGTACGCTGGGAATACCAGTTAAAAACCGGGAAACCAATCGGTGCGACGTTTTTCCGAGATAACCTTGCTGCTGACATTAGGGAGCAAAGATATAGCATAGTAGTGATTGATAAGGATGTCGATGACAATGTAAGAGTTTTAAGAAGCGCAGCAAGAAATAACCAAACCTCTGAAGATGATGGTATTTTTGGGAGATATTTCCTTTCTGACCCGGACTTTGAATTTGCTAATTTTGAAGTAGAAGAGCTAGAGGAAGTTCTTTGGAAATTAGCAGGGGAAGAAAATTCCAATCAAGAAGGCCGTGAACAACTCCATAATTGTGTGAAGCAAGCACAAAGATCGACAGAATTTGTTAACGGAGTCAATCAAGCGTCACAGTCCCTCACCCAATTAATCGGGCTTGTTAAAGGCGAAAAGTGGGGTGAAGAGTTAATGCGGTATGCTTGGGAGCATCAAATTAAGCAAAATCAAGAACGGCAGATAGTAAAAATTGTAAAGCTGGCTTTATATTGGGAGAAAACTATAAATTTAGAGCGGTATGAAATCGCAAAGAAGAAGTATACGGTTGATCCACAATCAGGAGAACTTGTTAAACGCTCTTCCCAGTAGCGCAAAATTTCCCATTTAGATCTTCCGGTAGTAATGGAACAAAAACCAACTATCTTTGCCTTGCCGTTGTAAACCGGAAAAAACCAACGCTTTCAGCAATCCGCAGCGAACAGGTCACCCAGGAGCTATATAATTTTCCTGTTTTTTTGCTATACTGGGGTATGCGAATTGTTGAGGTAACAAAAGACGGGTGTATCGTTTTTACCCCGCTGGACATGGAAGAATTAAAGATACTTCCTGGTGAAAAGTATGTGTTAGAGCGCAACGATGATGCTCTTATCTTGACACCTCTTGACCTGCTACCAGCGCAGGAGTAAAACATGAAAATAGGGTAGAAGAACCCAACGTCGCACAAGATAATTTATCTCGACTTTTTGCCATTTTTACGCTCATTTTACGTTGTTGATATATAAACATCGAAGCAGTAAAAACCGGTACAGCCCCATTAACTGGTGACGAGACGTAAGGCCCCCTTTCGTAACCGAAGCAGGGGACGCGGATGTGCTGGACGCCCTGACGCGCGTGGGCGATGAGCAGTGGCGCCTAAGCGTGGGCGCCCTCGTCGTTTCGGCTCAACCCAGGCAGGAGGAGCGACTTTGAAGAGGAGAACGTCCTTAACGATCCAGCGACGAGCGGTCAGCCCAGCGGCCATGGCCGGAGTGGTCGGCGCCCCAAAGTGTTTGGAGGAACTCAATGCGTCATGCACGACACAAAAGTTGTAGACACATCCAATGAGATACATCCCCGTCTCAAGCGCTTCCAGGCGCTGAGCAGCATGACGACAGCGACGAGTCAGGCTAGCCAACCGCTCGCGGAAGGTGGCATTCAACCGCTCGATAAAGGCGGTGTTCAGCACGCTGCCTCCTTTCGACTGCGTCAACACTTCCTGGGCCCGTTCGAGGATCCCGTGAGTCATGCGCCGGGTAATCTCAACCACGCGCTTTTGCCTGGTGTGCTTGATCACCGTAGCGATCAGCAGGTCTGGCCAGACAACGAGCGCGCTGCGTCCTCGTCCCACAGTTCGTTTGACCTTGTCGCGGAAGGTGCGCCGAATGCTGCCTGGATACGCCGCCCATCCGTCGGTACATACGAGCAGGGGACGCATGGTCTGAGCACAACGGCGCACCTGAGCCAACAAGCGATCAGCCAGCCCGCTGTCGCGTGTCCGGCTCACGACTCCAGCCAGCCACAGCCGTGTCGAGACCATCATGGCCAGCCCCATCCAAGCTGTCATACGCCGTCCTTTGACGCGGATTTCATCAGCCTGTACATGGACCAGATCAAGTCCGGCTTGCTCGACGACTGCTTGATGCAGCCTCTGGCAGTGGCGCCCCGCTCGATCTCGCCAGCTTGCTACCGTTCGCTCATCCAACCCGTAGGCGTGGACGATAGCCTGGAGTGGACAGCCATAGGCAAGCAGCGTAATGACAACGACAACCAGCTCTGTCGGCTTGCGCAGCCCTTCCACCATGGTTCCTCTCCTCGCACTGAACGTGTGACCACACACCCGACAACGATAGCGCTGCCTCGTGCGATCATGGATGCGAATAGTGCCCTGTCCGATTTGGCCTCTTGCGGAACACCTCGTATTCGGGCAAAATTGGGTCGACGTGTCCATCGGCTCTTGAGATGCTTCTTCCATAAGCACATCTTGCCGATGGGCGTCGCAATTTTCAAGCTTCTCCCCCCATTTCACCAGTTAGTGGGGCTGTACCAGGAATGGCTCTTGTGTTTCTTCTTTGGGACTTTTAAATAGCCCTGGCCATGACGTTCCACCTCTTGACTTTTCGTGCTCTCTACAGTATAGTTTTGAGAGACATTCATATGACTGATTTTTGTAAAATGGTCATTTATCTCGTTGCAAAGGAGAACACTACTATGGCAACATCAGCACAAGGAATTGGAGAGCAGCCATTGGCGCTCAGACTCCTGCTGGCCTGCGGCGCAATCGGTCCGCTGCTCTTCATCGTTGTGTTTCTCATCGAAGGGGCCACTCGCCCCAACTACAGCGCCTGGCACCACTTTGTCAGCTCGCTCAGCCTGGGCGAGGGGGGGTGGATGCAAATCACTAACTTCCTCATCTGTGGAGTCCTCGTGCTCTGCTTTGCCATCGGACTCAGGCGTGTGCTTCACCCCGGCAAAGGTTCCACCTGGGGACCCATCCTGCTGGGCATCTTCGGACTCGGCCTCATCGGTGCTGGTCTCTTCGTGACCGATCCGCTGCTCGGTTACCCACCAGGAGCGCCGAGCACTCCCACCCTTCACGGGACTCTCCACATCCTCTTGAGTCTTGTCGTCTTCACCTCGCTGCCTGCGGCCTGCTTCGTGCTGGCACGGCGCTTTGCAGCTGATCCCGCGTGGCGCGGCTGGGTCTTCTATTCCATTGCGACAGGCATCCTGGTCATCGTATTCTTCATCACTACGGATCTGGTAGCCTCTCCCAATCCAAACGCGCCGGCTGGGCTCTTTCAACGACTCTCCATCATCACCGGCTGGGGTTGGATCGCCCTCTTGGCGTTCCGGCTCATGAGCAAGAAGTCTCCCATCGGTCGATGAGGTGTGCTTCGTTGCAAAGGAGAACGACGTTTGGCACACCAGAGCCAGGGAGCCGGCACACACGAGCCTGAAGGAGAGAGGCGTGAGGCGAGGGCAAAGCGCATTCTTGATGCGGCCTCTACCTTGATCCTGCGCTATGGCTATCACAAGACCACCATCGATGATATCGCCAGGGAAGCCGGAGTCGGGAAAGGGACGCTCTATCTGCGCTGGAATACGCGAGAAGCACTCTTTGCAGCACTCATTCTACGTGAAAAGGTCGCGATGGCGCAAGACATCAAGCAGCGTATTGCATGCGATCCTGCGGGTGCAACGCTGCGAGGGCTCCTCAAATACGCAGCACTTGCGCTGATGCAACGTCCGTTGCTCAAGGCGGTCCTCCTGCGCGATACAGAGGTATTCGGGAAGTTGGCACAGCGCGAGCAGAGCAGCGCTCTCTCTGCAGAGGTGCTTGCAGGCTTTACTGCCTATCTTCAAGGACTGCGCGAACAGGGTCTTGTGCGGACGGATCTCTCTTTGCAAGCCCAAGCGACTATCTTCAGTTCCATTTTTACAGGTTTTTTCCTCGCTGCGCCCCTCCTGCCAGACGCATTCAAGCCTTCTGACGAGGAACTGGCAGAGCTGATGGCCGAGACGGGGCATCGCACGCTGGAGCCTGGTGACACTGTCCCATCCGGTGCATTGCAAATCGCCTCCCACACCTTGACGCAGTACCTGAATCGTTCTATGGCAGGAGCGCAAGAACGGCTTCATGTGGGTGTTCAGACCGAGGTTGAAGATGATCTTCTGAACGCCCAAATGTCCGCCAGTGCAAGAGGGAGAAAAGGCGGGCGGTCAAAGAAACTGAAGACGGCGGCATCGGTAGCCCAAGCCCGGCGCATGTATGCCGATAAGACCAGATCCATTGAGGAGATTTGCACGGAGCTTGGGATCTCCCGCGCCAGCTTATATCGCTATATCAAGGACGCGAGGCAAGAAGAATCATGACTCTTCGGGGCAAAGAAAACAGAGCCATCGACTGACGTGAGGCGCTCATCTCACACCTCGCACAAAAGTGAGCCGCGCGGAGGCGGTCATCTACACATGGGTCTTCAATAAAACCCGTGGTCGCCTGTTGCTAGCGATGTTGCTGCACGCATCCATCAATACAGCACCCGGCGTCCTGCTTCCGACGCTCTTTCCACCCCTGACCACGCTGTTCGTCCTGAGCTGGCTTCTCGTCTGGGTCATGGTGGCACCGCTCGTGATCGCTGCCACACGGGGGCGCCTCTCGTACCAGCGCTGCCTGCGGGAGGCGGCGCGTGCCAATCTGGCCGCGCCCTCTCTTTGTGCCTGATGGTTTGTCTAGCTGACCTGGGTGAGCTGGCGCCAACTACAGATACTTTTTGAAGAACTCGGCAATGGCGGTGTAGCAGGTGACGCGGTTGGCGTACTTGAGCACATCATGGCCCTCATCCTCAAAGACCAGGTAGTCGGCCTGCTTTCCGGCTGCCTGAAGCTGCTCAACCACATCCCGCGACTCGCGCTCAATGATGCGGGGATCATTCTTGCCCTGAATCACCAGCAGCGGGCATCTGATCTGCTGCATGTAGGTGCGCGGTGAGCGTTCCAGGAGGAACTCCCGGTCGCGCTCCGGGTGGCCGATGACCAGTTCAAAGTAGGGCTTCCAGCTTTCGGGGATACGCTGGCTGAAGGTGATCAAATCATAGGGTCCAAACATATCCACCGAGGCCCTCCAGAGTTCCGGGTGGCGTGCTGCCTGCATCAGCGTCATGTAGCCACCATAGGAGCGCCCGACCACCCCGGCTCGCTTCACATCGACGCGCTTGTCCTGGGGCAGGACCTGGGTCATGGCATGGACGTGATCCAGCCGGTCCTTGCCGCCGAAGTCTTTGTCTACCCACTTGGTATAGCTCAGTCCATAGCCGGTGCTGCCACGCGCATTGGGCACAAAGACTGCGAAGCCGCCCAGCGTCAAAAACTGAATCAGCGGCATCGAGAACCAGGTGAAGTCGGGTCGCTCCTGGCCCTGCGGCCCGCCATGAATATAGTAGACCAGCGGGCGCGGCCCCTCAAAGCCGAGCGCGGGGGCCGGCAGATAGAGCCGCGCCGAGATGCGCAGCCCGTCGAACGAGGTAAAAGAGGCATCCTCGCCGGGCGAGAGCCATTCCTCAGGCAGACCTAACACACGCTCGCGAGTATGCTGGCGCACCGTCTGGCGCTGCTCGCCTTCAATGGTGTAAATCTGCGAGGGCGAGGTTGCCGTCGAAAAGGAGAGTGCGAAGCGGTCGGTTTCTTGCTCGTAGGAGAAAGCTTCCAGCTTGCCATTTGCCAGCTTGCCTGCACCGCACAGCGCGCGCTCCAGCTTCATGGTCAGGCTGTTCTCATCAAATGTGCCCTCATACAGCCAGGAACAGCCATCGATATTGTATTCCACCCCGAAGCGCCTGTCGCGCACATGCGAAAGCGCGACCAGTTCGCCCATGCCGCTGTGCTGGACGCCGGTGATCTCCATCGGCCTCACGGTTGCCGGGCCGTTCAGGCTCAGATAGCCCAGGCCATAGCTATCGACAAAGAGCGAAGTAATGAACAGCAGTCCCTTGTCGTCTGGCGTAAAGAAGATGTTGTTGATGCTGTTCAGCGGCACCTCCTGCCCTTCGGCCCGCTCCTCCAGCGGCACACCATAGAGCAGCTCGCGGTCAGGCCAACCAGCCTGCCATTGATAAAGGGTGATATCACCTACCGAATAGGCATCTTTCATGATTACCCTGGTATGCGTAGCATTGACCCCATCCACATAGCTACCCCAGGCGTTCTGGCCCAGCTTCAGCAGTTCCCCTGTTTCCAGCTTTGCCTGGAAGGAAACGAACATCTGCTCGCTGAGCGACTCGGCGTTGAGGTAGGCCAGATTGCGCTCTGGGTCGGTATCAAGGCAGCGAACCCGGTAGCCATCAAACGCTGTGCCGAAGGCTGGCTCTGGAATACCACCCTCGATAGGCACCAGCATAGGCTGATAATACTCATCCCCATCTCGATCAAGCATCAGCAGGATTTTCCCCAGCTTGGGAAACAGTTCAAACACCTCCGCTTCCACCAACTCCGGGTTCTGCACCGCGATGCGCGCCGGCAGCAGCGGCTCTGGGACGCTCCCGCCGGCGTCCATCGCATACAGGCTCAGGTGGCCGCCCTGGCCCAGGTTGCTCAAGAAAAAGATGCGATTGCCCAGCAGCTTGGGGCTGAGAAACAACCTGGCAGCAAGCAGAGACTCGATAGAAATAGCCATTTGGCAGTCCTTTCGACACTTTGCCGTAAAAATAGGAAACTGAACGTGTCTTGAGTCGATCACATTGTTGGAAACTGAGGAGCACACAGGCGAATATTGGCGTCCATCAGCGTTTCTCCGGCTCAAGCACCAGGGACAGCACCGCAGCAGAGGCAGGGCACGCCTCCTGAAACTCCACTGACGCCTGGACCGCTAAGGGAACCTCGGCTCGGTTGATCGGCTCAAACCCGAAGCGGGGAAAGAAGTCGGCAGCCGTGGTCGTCAACAGCACCACCTGGCGCAATCCCAACGAGGCCGCATGTGCAAGCGCCTGCCGAACTAACGCCTGGCCCAGACCCTGCCCGCGCTCGGTCGAAGCGACCGCGACAGACCGCAGGAGGGCCGTGTCGCCATAGCGCTCCAGCCCGGCAGTGCCAACCAATAAGTCCTCCCGAAATGCCAGGAAAAAATCGGGCAGATGCTCGTCCGCCCCAGCAAGGGGCAGATCAGCCGTCACCAATAATGCAGCAATCTTCGACCAATCGTGTCGTGTTGCGCGGCGCATGATCCAGGGCGTCATTGAGATGTCTCCTCACCAGAGAGGATGCCCTCTGTCTCCGTCGCTTCGGCTTGGAGAGCCTGGTGCAGCAAAGTGAGCGCGTGCGTGACCAGCTCACGTTCTGCCATCGGGATACGACTCATGACTCGTTCGGCCTGGGCATTGAGCGTCTCGTTCAGTTGTTGGTAACGTGTCTCGCCTGCTGGAGAGAACGCGATCCGGATGGTGCGCCGGTCGTCGGCCCCCAGCTCTTTGGTGAGCAAGCCCTCCTGGACGAGCGTCTCGACCGCTCGACTCAGCCAGCCCTTATCTAAGCTGAGACGGCGTCCCAGGTCTGCCAGGGTCATGGGGCCGTTGCGGCCAACCTCGGTCAAAATCAGACATTGCGTCGAGGTGGTACCATGGCAACACGCTACCTGCTCACGTTGTACGTGGGCGTGTAACCGGGCAACTTCGCGAAGGAGCGTTCCGGCCAAGAGAGTATCCATGTGTTTGCACTCCAGTCTTCGTTGCTCTACACAACGTTGCTATTAGCAATTATATAGGATCTCCAGTGAGTTGTCAATAGCAACTATCTATCAATCACTGGGAGGCCACTGGATCTCGGACGAGGTCGCGGCGATGCGCAAGGAGCCGAACTGGACCTTCCGCACGCTTGACATCGGTCACTGGCCGATGGTGTCAACTCCCAACCGGCTCGTTGCGCTGCTCGCCGGGGCCTGAGCGAACGCATCATCCGCTCAGGCCCCGGCAACCGCACCGGCGAATCTTACTTCCAACATGAAACGAATTTGACCGGCAGGTGATATTATGTAGCTGAGAGGCACATTACAGTTTCTTCTGGGAGGAACCATGAACGACAGTGATGCACCTGTGACGCAGTTCGGCGCGCCCGATGCTCCCTACTGCGACCCCGCCACCGCATGCGTAACGATCATTCCAGCACCACTGGAATACAGTGTCTGCTATATGCAAGGCACTCAACGTGGGCCGCAAGCGATTCTCAACGCTTCCAGCCAGATGGAACTTTATGATGAGGAACTCGATTGCTGTCCTATCGAAATTGGCGTCTATACCCGGCCACCGCTGAATTACAGCAGCATGGATCATACTGCCGCACTCAAAGCAACAGGTGAAGCCGTACGTGAGGCGCTCAAGCGCGGTCAACTCCCCTTTACCATTGGTGGCGAACATTCTCTCTCTGCCCCACCTATCGCCGTGGCACATGAATATTTTCCAGACCTGACCGTGGTCCATATAGATGCCCATGGTGACCTGCGCAACGCATATGAAGGAACGCCTCTCTCGCACGCCTCCATCGAACGCCGGGTTGTAGATATGGGTATACCCTTGACCGAGATCGGTATCCGCAGCATCAGCCCCGAAGAGGCCGAATTCATGAAAACAAAGCCAGATGTTGCTATCGTCTGGGCCTACCAAATGGCAAAGAGAACTGCTGTCATTCCCTGGGAACGTCTGAGTAAACATACATACGTTACCATCGACCTTGACGCGCTTGATCCTGGTGAAATGCCTGCCGTAGGAACGCCTGAACCCGGCGGTTTGCACTGGTACGAGCTGCTCGACCTCTTTCGCGAGATTTGCAGCCGCACCACCATCGTCGGCATGGATGTGGTCGAACTCTGCCCCATGGAAGGCCAGAAACGCGCTGATTTCCTGGCGGCCAAACTGGTCTACAAGATGATTGGCTATCGCTTCTGTAAGAATAGCCAGACATAGGTTCTCCCTTAGCTTAGCCGCATGTTCTTGTCAATCTCTGCTACAATAATTTCAGAGTATAGCAGAAATGGATGAAAATTATGCGGGGGATACAGCAAAAGTATGTATATGAGTAGATCACCTAATGTCACCTGTTACCTTTTTTCGGTGTTTTGCTTTTTGAGCATAATACTGGCTGCCTGTGCCAGCCCTACAGCTTCGCCGTCGGGTAGCAACAATCATCATTCTCTCTCTACCAACAGCGGTCCAATCACCTACAGTACGAGCCCAAACGATGTCCTCGTCCGCACATTTCGTGGCGGCGGCAATATGGGTACACTGGAAATCAGCCCAGAAATCAGCATATATGGTGATGGTGCATACATCCTTGGCCCGGGTGTATATATGCAACAGGGCAAGCTCAACAGTGATGAGCTGGATCGGCTGTTACACACGTTGGTAGATACTGATGGGCTACTTGGATTGAACCGGCAACAATTCTATGATCTGCCTGATCAAAATGCTGCTCTGCTTCAACTAACGCTCAATAGCAAACACTACGAGTATTTGTATGGCCAGTTCGGCAACCTGCAGGAGAGCGCAAGGGATATGGACGAGTATCATCGCCTGGGCAATGCCCTCGCCAGTATTGCACGAGCTTTAAGTGGGCCCTTGCAGGCCTACAACGGCACATCGATGGCATTGCTCGTTCACCAGGATTTCAACCCGGACCTTAGCCAAACTATCCCTTCCTGGACTTTTCCGGACTTCACCCTTGAACAGGTCGCCACCTACGAATGCGGATTCACTCCCCCCGATGAGACCGGGCCTAATGCCGATAGTGGTTGCCTGACCTTGACTGTACCACATGCCGCACAGGTCTTAACCGCACGGCAGTTGCAGCAAATCTCTTCGCTACTCAATGGACATCGCCAGGGAGTATTCTACGAACAAGGCTTGTACTACACCGTTGCCATACGTCCCTTGTTGCCCGACGAATTACCTACGCAGACGCTCGCTATGTTTGGCAGCCGCGAACTGAGTTATATCACAGTGCCACTGCACAAAGGCGCAGTTCCGATCATCACACCAACACCATGAGATGGCTATGATCTTTCCGGTCTTGCCGTGCTTGACGCACCTCAGCGAGCGAGCAATAGAAGCAAAATGACTATCGCCACTTCTGCCATGGTGTGGTATACTACTATCAGGCGCTAACTTCCCACATCCCATCAGGGCACAAAGCGCATCAAAACTAAGGAGCGGGTGCGGAACTAATCAACGGGATAAACATTTAGAATCTTGCCAATCCGTCCACCTCGTAAAAGTACACCTCCACCTAAGCCATTTGGAAAGGACACATGACTAGAGATTTCAATGAGCAACGGCGATATGATGGACATCCATCGTCTCGCAATCAATCCTCCGGCAGGTATGGAGAAGAGCGGTCTCCACGTCCTGCCAGACCTCGTCTCAACCGTCAGACAGTAGATCGTGCGTGGGAGTCTGGCGCACGCCGGGATCACGCCGATTATCGCACGCGCAATAACAACGAACAGCCACCCCGCGGCAACCCTCGGCGCAACCAGTATACCGACAACACTCCCGCTCAAAATGATCGCAGGCCATCTAATAATTACCAGGATGACTACCGGCGCTCTCAACGTACGACCAACGACAACGGCTATCAAAGTTCCCGCCCCCGTTCTTACGACCCAAACACTCGTCATTACGATGAAAGGCGCACTAACGATCGTCGTAGCTACTCACGCGGACCTAATGTCCGCGACAGCGATCAGCGCTCACCATCGCGCAGTTCCGAAACACGCTCGCCTCGTACATTTGATCGTGGTAACCGGGCACCTCGCAACTATCAGCAGCGCGATACGCCAAACCCGCGCTGGCAGAGCCGTCAATGGGCGCAAAACGATGACCGCTCCCACCAGAGACAGGACTTCGATAGCCAGGAGCACTTCGAGGGCGATTACGAGCGCTTTAAGACGCCGGAGAGACCACAGCACTCTGAATACCGGTCATCGCAGCCGCGCCCCGGCAAGAGATTCGAGGATCGGCATGTGACACGTCTACCAGACGGGCGCGCCCTCAAAGGACCTCGCCCGGTCCAACGCAGGAATGCACAATTCTGGCAGGAGGTCGCTCATGACACGGAGACAATACTCGAAGAAGTTAACACGCCGCCACCTGTGACAAACACAGATCTTGCTGGGAATGATGAAGCAACTACCCAACGCGCGCCTCGCAAACGTGCTGGAGGTACCGCTGCCCATAGCCAGAAAGCTGGGGCGAAGCAGAAAGCAGCAAAGCCAGGTCCGAAACCCTCACGGCGAGGCTTCAAGTGGCCCACGCCATGACCAGCATCCCCATAAGAGAGACGGCACCCGGCTTTTATGGGTAGGACTATCATAGTATGCTTTACCCAGGCTATCTCAACCTCTATGAAACCGGTGAACTGGCAGATCGTGCCGCTGCCGCATGGGAAATCCTGCGCAGCTGTACCATCTGCCCACAAAACTGTCGTTGCAACCGCATTGCGGGCAAAACCGGCGTATGTCGCTCCGGTACAGAGGCCATCGTTGCATCATGGAATGTTCACCGCCGTGAGGAGCCGCCTATCAGCGGCACACGTGGAGCAGGTACCATCTTCTTTGGCTACTGCCAGGCACGCTGCA